>OHYD01000339.1_pt1 | contig 27316 bp, 19 predicted proteins | sample 1580191 | NCBI WGS metagenome assembly OHYD01 (sample SAMEA3882510, study PRJEB24775) | human gut metagenome | biome: human-associated habitat; feature: intestine environment; material: feces | place: Netherlands | collected 2009/2010 | reverse complement strand
TCTCACCGTCGATCATAAACGGCAGCGCGCGGCGCACAGCGGATGCGTTCTTGACGATCGCGAACGTATCGAAGTCGTGCAGGTTTTCCTTGGTCGGCATGGTGCGGCGATTGCCCGGATCGGTGAGACCCTCCAAGCCGTACTCGTCACCGTAATAGATTGAGGGAACGCCCGGGAACGTCATCTGCATGAGCGTCGCGAGCCAAAAACGACTCTTGGCCAGGCCCATGGAGTTCTCGTCCAGGCGCCACTTGCTGCGCTCGCTCTCAGGTAGTTGCGACTCGTCGGGGCCGCCGCCGAGCACCGAGATGATACGTGGGCGGTCGTGGCTCGACAGCAGATTGAGCGCGCAGGATAATGCCTCGCGCGGGTAGTTCTCGCGCAGGGTCTCGATATCCTCGGCAGCTTGGTAGGCGTTTTTGTAGCCCATCAAAAAGCCGATGACCATGTCGCGGAAGGGGTAATCCATGGCCGAGTCGAGCTCGAAGCCTTGCAGATAGCGACGCAGATGGCCGTAGCTGATCTTGTTGGAGGCGTCTTCCCAGACTTCGCCGAGCAGCAGCGCGTCGGGCTTCTCGGCGAGCACGGCCTTTTTGATCTCGGCTAGGAAATCATCGGAAAGCTCGTCGGCCACATCCAGGCGCCAGCCGTGAGCGCCGGCGCGCAGCCATTTACGAATGACGCCGTCCTTGCCCAGGAGCCGCTCGCGTACCAGTTCGGAGCTCTCATTGATGGCGGGCATATTGCCCACGCCCCACCAGCAGTCGTACGAGCCGTCCTCGTGGAAATAAAACGCATCGCGATACGGCGAATCCTCGCTCTGCCACGCGCCCACGCCGGGGTAGTTGCCGTAGCGGTTAAAATAGATCGAGTCGTCGCCCGTATGGTTGAAGACACCGTCCAGGATGATGGAAATGCCGAGCTTCTCGGCCGCCTCGCACAACTCGGTAAAGTCCTGCTCGGTGCCCAGAATCGGATCGATCTTGGTGTAATCGGCGGTGTCGTAGCGGTGGTTGCTCGCGGCTTCAAAAATGGGGTTGAGGTAGATGGCTGTAAAGCCCAGCTCGGCGATGCGAGGCAGGTTTTCCTGAATGCCCTTGAGCGATCCGCCGTAAAAGTCCCAAGTCTTTATGGAGCCGTCCTCGGCGCGCTCGTACACAGGCGGCTCGTTCCAGTCCTCGACCATGCGGCGCTGGATTCCGTTGCGCGGTTTTTCGACCTCGGCCAGCGTGCGCTCGCGCCAGTGCTCGTCGCGGGCATAGCGATCGGGGAAGATCTGGTAGACCATTCCGCGCTCGTACCACTCGGGTCGAACTTCGCGGTGCTTGTAGACGGTGACCTGGAATGACGGCACCTCTGCGTAATCGTAGGTTATGCCTTCGCCGCCGGTGCGGCCCTGTGGTGCGCCCAGGCGAACCTCGGGCTGGCCCTCGATATTGCAGATAAAGCTGTACCAGATGAGACAGGGCTCGGTGCACTCAAGCTCTACGGTAAATATGCCGTCGCCCTCGTGCGTCATGGGATACCGAGACTCACCGATCTCATCGACCCAGGTGCGCAGCGTAAGCGTTGCCTGCGCGGGATCGGCATCCTCCAGAATCACGGAGAGCGAAAGGGTAGTTCCTGTGGTCACAGCGCCAAACGGAGTGCGAAACTGCGGCAGACGGCTGTTGTGTATCAATCTCATAGTACGGTCCAGTTCAATAGAATCATGGCCTGCTGGCCATGGGCTTTACGCACAGGATGTAAGTATATCTGTTGTACACAGGCTGTATAAACAACATCCGTTTACCATCGGCGAACGGTTGTCCTAGAAAATCGTTTTACCAACTACCTACAGAGAAGGGGCGCCCGGTTGGAGCGCCCCTTACATAGGGTTTGATTAGGTTTTGGATCGTCTGTGGGCTAGCGGCGCTTGCGGGTGGCCGTGGCCTTGCGGACGGACGTCTTCTTGGACGGGGCTTTTTCCTTTGCCGGAGCGGCGGGGGAGACCGGAGTCTCCTTGGCGGGCTCGGGCTTGGCCTTGGGCTCCTCTTTGGCGGCAGCAGGCTTGGCCTCGGCGGCCTTCGGTGCCGGCTCGGCCTTTACTGCGGGCTTGTCCTCGGCCGTAGCCTCTGTCTTGGGAGCAGCGGCCTTGGTCGTGGCCTTTTTGGCCGTCGTCGTAGCGCGCTTGCGCGTGGTGGTCTTGGCGGCCGGCTTTGCCTCGGCCTTGGGCTCGGCACCCGCCTCCTCGACCTTGACGGCGGGCTTTGCAGCAGCCTTCGTAGTGGTCTTCGTAGCAGCCTTCGTCGCAGCGGCCTTGGTCGTTGTCGACTTCGTAGCCGTGGCCTTCTTGGCGGTCGTGGTCTTGGTCGTGGTCGTCTTCTTGGCAGCGGTCTTTACCGGAGCCTTGGCGGCCGGCTTGGCATCAGCGACCTCGGCCTTTACCTCGGGAGCAGTCTCGGCCTCGGCGGCCTTCTTGGCAGCGGCGGTCGTGCGCTTTCGCGTGGTCGTTGCCTTGGCAGCCGTTGTTTTAGTCGCGGCAGCCTTGGTTGTCGTAGCCTTCTTGGCCGTCGTCTTGCGGGTCGTGGTCTTCTTAGCTGCGGGCTTTGCATCGGGCTTGACCTCGGCCTCTGCCTCAGGAGCAACCTCAGCCTTCACCTCAGGCTCAGCCTCAACCGGCTTCTCCTCGGCCTTGGGTTCCTCAACAGCCTCAGGCTCCTCAGTCGCAGCCTCAACCACGGCTACCGGGCGTTCGATTTCCGGATGCATAAAGAAGTACAGGTCCAGATACTTATCGGCCGAGCGCGTCCAGCTAAAGTCCTGGCTCATGGCCTGCGTGACCAGCTGATCCCAGGCCTCGCGGTTATCCCAGAACAGACGCGCCGCGCGGAATACGGCATCGCCCATCTCGTCGCCGTTAAAGTTGCTAAACGAGAAGCCTGTGCCCTCGCCGGTAAACTCGTTGTACGGCTGCACGGTGTCCTTCAGGCCACCGGTCTCGCGCACGATGGGCAGGGTGCCGTAGCGCATGGCGATGATCTGCGACAGGCCGCAGGGCTCAAACTTCGAAGGCATCAGGAACATGTCGGCGGCAGCATACATGCGCTGCGACAGCGCCGGATCGAACTCGATGCGTGCGGCCATGGTTCCGGGGTACTTGTCCTGGAAGTAGCGCAGGCCGTCCTCATAGTCGCGGTCGCCAGTGCCCAATACGGCTACCTGAACGCCGCCGGCCAGGATGCGGTCGAGTGCGTACATGACCAGGTCCATGCCCTTCTGGCGCGTTAGACGCGTGACCATGACCATAAGCGGACGGTCGTCGCGAACCTCGAGCCCCAGCTCTTCCTGCAGCTTGGCCTTGCACACGGCCTTGCCGGAGCGGTCCTCCACAGTGTAGTTGGCGGCAATGCGCTTGTCGGTCGCCGGGTCAAAGCCCGCGACGTCGATGCCATTCAAAATGCCCTGCAGCGCATAGGAGCGCTCGCGCAGAACGCCGTCCAGGCCTTCGCCAAACTCGGGCGTCTGGATTTCGTTGGCATAGGTGGGACTTACCGTGGTGATGGCATCGGCATAGCGCAGCGCGCCCAGCATGTAGTTGACGCTGCAGGCGTCGCAACGAAGCTGCGAGGCGGCCGCGGGAATATGCGCCACACCCAGGATGTCCTCCATCACGGTGTCGCTAAACTGGCCCTGGAACGCCACGTTGTGGATCGAGAACACGGTCTTGACGCGGTCATACAGCGGCAGGCCCTGGTAGAACTCGCGCAAAAACACGGGCGCCAGCGCCGTCTGCCAGTCATTGCAGTGCAGGATGTCGCACTCAAAGCCGGCCGGCAGGTGCTGCAGGCTCTCGGTAATGGCCTTGGAGAAGAACGCAAAGCGCTCGCCGTCATCAAAGAAGCCGTACGGATAGTCTCGCGCAAAGTAGCGCTCGTTGTCGATGAACATATAGGTGACGCCGTCGTGCTCGAGTTTCTCGAGCCCGCAGTACTCATTGCGCCAGCCCAGACTCACGTAAAAGTCGGAAAAGTGCTCCATCTGCGCCTTGTACTCGTCTTTGATGGTGGCGTACTTGGGCACCATCACGATGACCTCGGCGCCGGCGCGCACAAGCGCCGCAGGCAGCGAGCCCGCCACGTCGCCCAGGCCACCGGTCTTCACAAACGGCGCGCACTCGGCCGAGGCAAACACGATCTGCATCTTTTTGCTGGAATCAGCCATATTGTCTCCCATGTTGCAATTCGAGAATAGCCGCCTGGCGCTAACCGGGCGGCTATTCTGCATGTTACGAGCGATGTTGCGGTGCCAACGTTAACGTACGATGGTGGTATCGGAAGTTAACGGAGCCTTGCCCAGCACCAGGATGTTCTCGGGCGTGCCGCGAAGCTCGGTGTTGGTGGGAACCACGTTGTTCTTGTCCAGGATGGCATTCTCAACGCGGGCGCCGCTCTTGATGACGCAGCTCTGGTTGATGATCGAGTTCGTCACCGAGGCGCCTTCCTCAACCACGACGCCGCGCGACAGGATCGAGTTGCGCACGGTGCCCTTGATGATGCAGCCGGCCGAGATGATTGAGTTGCACGCGTGGCTACCGGTCGCATAGCGTGAAGGCGGCACGTCGTGAGCCTTGGTCAGGATCGGGCGCTCGGGGTCAAAGAGCTGGTCGGCCACGGTCTGGTCGAGCAGGTCCATGCTGCGGCGATACAGCGACTTCTCGCTAAACACGCCCACGACCTCGCCCTTGTACTCGTAGCTGCAAACGTCGATGTTGCCAAAGTCGCCCTGTAGTGCCTCGAGCAGGTCCAGATAGTCGGCGGCCTGGTAGTGGTCGATGATCTCGAGCAGCGTCTCGCGGTTGACGATGCAGCAGTCCATAGACGCGTTGTCGCCATACACGACGCCGGCGCTGACGCTCGTCAGACGGCCGTTCTCGTTGATCTGCAGCTTGGTCTCGTCATCTACGTTGCGCGTGGCCTTGCAGTACACCACGGTCATCTGGGCACCGGAGTTCTCGTGCGCCTCGATGATGGTGTTGAGGTCCATGTTAAAGATGATGTTGGTGCCCATCATCACAACATAGGGCTTGTCCGAGCGCTGGAACAGCGTCTTGTTGGAAATGATGTCGCGCAGCAGGAAGCGCATGCCGCCCTTGGTGGTGCCATACGCGTTGCCGGGCACCATGAACAGGCCGCCCTTCTTGCGGTCCAGGCCCCAGTCCTTGCCCGAGCCCACATGGTCGATCAGCGAGCGATAGTTGCCCGGCATGACGACACCGACGGTCTTGATGCCGGCATTCATCATGTTGGACAGCGGAAAGTCGATCAGGCGGTAGCGGCCCAAAAACGGAACGGACGCGATGGGGCGGTCCTTGAGCAGAACGCTGCCGTAGGTCGAAGAGTAGTTAGCGGTGATATAACCGATGGCCTTGCGATTGATCATCGGATCATTCCCCCTTCCCGATAACGACGTCATTTCCAACGACGGCCGTATCCTTGGTGGTATCGACAGAGCCGAGCTTCACGCCCTCTTCGACCGTGGAGTTCTCGCCCAAAATAGCGCGGCAGATGTGCGCGCCGCTCTTAACGTGCGCACCCGGCAGCAGCACGGAGTCCTCGACCACGGCGCGCTCCTCGATGATGACATCGGTCGAAAGGATCGAGTGGCGAGCGGTACCGTAGATCTTGCAGCCGTTGGAGACCAGGCAGTCGTCCAGGCGACCATCCGGGCCAATGTAGTGCGGCGGACGCGTGGTGATGTTGGACATGATGGGGAAGTGCTTGTCAAACAGATCGAACTCGGGGTTGTTGCCCAGCAGGTCCATCGAGGTCTCGTGGAAGCTGGCGATGGTGCCGACGTCCTTCCAAAAGCCGTGGAACTCGTAGCTGTACAGGCGCTTGCCCTCGCCGAGCAGCTTGGGGATGATGTCCTTGCCAAAGTCGTGGCTCGAGCGCTGGTCCAGAGCGTCCTCCTCGAGCGCCTCGATCAGTACGTCGGCCGAGAAGATGTAGATGCCCATGGAAGCGAGGTTCGAATCGGGCTTATCGGGCTTCTCGGTGAACTTGGTGATGCGGCCGTCCTCGGGGTCGGTGGTCAGGATGCCAAAGCGGCTGGCCTCCTCCCACGGCACGGGCATAACGCTCACCGTGAGGTCGGCGTTGTTCTCAATGTGCGTCTTGAGCATCTTGCGGTAGTCCATGCGATACAGGTGATCGCCCGAAAGAATCAGGACGTACTTGGGGTCGTTGGCCTTGATGTAGTCGAGGTTCTGCGTAATGGCGTCTGCCGTGCCCGCATACCAGGCGCCGCCGGTCTGCGTCTCATACGGCGGCAGGATCGACACGCCGCCGTCGCGGCTGTCCAGATCCCATGCCTCGCCGGAGCCCACGTAGGCATGCAGCAGGTAGGGGCGATACTGCGTCAGAACGCCCACCGTGTCGATGCCCGAGTTGGAGCAGTTGGAGAGCGAGAAGTCGATAATGCGGAACTTGCCACCAAAGCTAACCGCCGGCTTGGCGATCTTTTGGGTAAGTGCCCCCAATCGGCTGCCCTGTCCTCCTGCGAGGAGCATCGCGATGCATTCTTTCTTACTCATCGATTTCTCCTTCTGTCATCGATGTTCCTAAACCCATTAGCAACGGGCGCGGCGCAACGTCACGCCCGTCGAGTAATGCCGTGCTGGCATAGGGGAGTTCGCGCGCCTTTACGCGTGCCAGATCTCGTCGCGGTACTCGCGAATGGTGCGGTCGCTCGAGAACCAGCCCGAGGAGGCGGTGTTGAGCAGGGCCTTGCGGTTCCAGGTCTCCTGGTCGCCGTAGCTGCCCGTGAGCTTCTCCCAGGCGTCGACGTAGCTACGGAAATCGGCCATGACCAGGTCGGGGTCGTTGTTGTTCATGAGCTCGTTGTAGATGCTCTCGAAGTTGCCCGAAAGACCCGCAAAGGTGTTGTCCTTGAGCTCGTCCATCACGCGGCCCAGGCGCTCACGGTCGCCGTTGAGGGTATCCCACGCAAAGTAGCTGTTGGATGCCCAGAGCTGCTCGACCTCGGGGGCGGTCAGGCCAAAGATGGCCTCGTTCTCGCGACCGGCCAGGTCTGCGATCTCGATGTTGGCGCCGTCGAGGGTGCCCAGCGTAATGGCGCCGTTCATCATGAGCTTCATGTTAGACGTGCCCGAGGCCTCCTTGCCGGCCGTGGAGATCTGCTCCGAGATTTCGGCGGCGGGATAGATGAGCTGGGCGTTGCTCACACGGAAGTTGGGGATAAAGCAGACCTTCATGACCTCGTTCACGCGGGCGTCGTTGTTGATGACCTCGGCCACGGAGTTAATGAGGCGGATGGTCTCCTTGGCAAAGGTGTAGCTCGAGGCGGCCTTGCCGCTAAAGATGAAGGTCGTCGGCGTCACGTGGAAGTTGGGGTCGGCGATGCGACGGTTGTAGATGTCCATCACCTTCATGATGTTCATGAGCTGGCGCTTGTAGGCGTGGAAGCGCTTCACCTGGACATCGAAGACGGTGTTGGGGTCAATGACCAGACCGGTCTCGGCCTTAACGTAGGCGGCCAGACGCTCCTTGTTGGCGCGCTTGGAGGCACCCACGGCCTTCAGGAACTCGGTGTCGTTCTGGAACTCTTTGAGCTTCTCCAGCTCAAAGGCGTCCTTAAGCCAGCCGTCGCCAATGGCCTCGGTCACGAGTTTGGCATAGGTGGGGTTGGCCTCGGCAAAGAAGCGACGGTGCGAGATGCCGTTGGTCTTGTTGTTGAACTTCTCGGGCGTCAGGGCGTAGAAGTCCTTGAGCACGATGTTCTTGATGATGTCGGAGTGGATCTTGGCCACGCCGTTGACGCTGTGGCTGCAGATCACGGACAGGTTGGCCATGCGAATCTCGCCGTCCCACAGGATAGCGGTCTGGCGCAGGCGCTCCTGCCAGCCCTCCTGCGTGGTGTCGAAGGACTCGTGCCAACGGCGGCTGATCTCGTCGATGATCTGGTACACGCGGGGGAGGAGCTTGGAGAACGTGCCGATGGGCCACTTCTCCAGAGCCTCGGGCAGGATGGTGTGGTTGGTGTAGCTCACGACCTGCGTCACGATGTTCCAGGCGTCGTCCCACTCGAGCTTCTTCTCGTCGATGAGGATGCGCATGAGTTCGGGGCCGCACATGGCGGGGTGCGTGTCGTTGGTGTGGATGGCCACAAACTGCGGCAGCAGCTCCCAGTTCTCGCCATGCTCCTTCTCAAAGGTGTCGAGCAGGCTGTAGATGCCGGCCGAGACAAACAGGTACTCCTGCTTCAGGCGCAGCAGACGGCCATGCTCGCCGGCGTCGTTGGGGTAGAGGATGGCGCTGATGGCCTCGGCCTCGGCGCGCTCGGCATCGGCCAGGGCGTAATCGCCGCGGTTGAAGGCCTCCAGGTCAAAGTGCTCCTCGACCGGCTCGGCGGCCCAGACACGCAGCTTGTTGACGGTCTCGCCGGCATAGCCCACAACGGGGATGTCATAAGGGACGGCCAGGATGTCCTGCGTGTCCACCGTGCGGTAGAACGTGCGGCCGTTCTCCTCAAAGCCCTCGACGCGTCCGCCAAACTTAATGGTCACGGCCTTGTCCTGACGACGGACCTCCCAGGGATAGCCATGGGTGAGCCACTCGTCGGTGGCCTCGACCTGGCTGCCGTTGACGATCTCCTGCTTAAACAGGCCGTAGCGGTAGCGCATGCCGTTGCCGTAGCCGGCAATGCCCTCGGCTGCCATGGAATCCAGGAAGCATGCGGCCAGACGGCCCAGGCCACCGTTGCCCAGCGCCGGATCGGGCTCCTGGTTCTCGATGACGGACAGGTCAAAGCCCATGTCGTCGAGTGCCTCGGCGACCATGTCACGCACGCCAAAGTTGAGCAGGTAGTTGTCGAGCAGGCGGCCGATCAAAAACTCGATCGAGAAGTAGTACACGCGCTTTTTGCCCTCGGCGGTGGCGCGGGCGTCGCTCTTGGTGGCAACGGTGCGCGCCTTCTCGGCCACGAGCTTGGCCAGGGCGTTAAAGCGGTCGAGGTCGCTGGCGGCCTCGACGCTCTTGCCGCTGATGCTCATGACGGCATCGCGATAGAGCTCGGTAAACTCCTGCTTGTTGTCGAAGATCTTATTCATACGTTCCTTTCCCCCGGGGATGTTTCTCCCGGAACGGTTATGACATGTATCCTACGCCCTCGCGGGGCGCGTAATTACAGCTGTAACGGCTTTGTTACGCATCCTTGGCAGATGGCTTAACAGAAGCAGACTTTGCCTTGGTAGCGCCCTTTTTGGCAGCCGGCTTCTTGGCTGCGGCCTTAGCAGCGGGCTTTGCGGCAGCCTTGGCCTTGGTCGTCGTGGCCTTTGTCTTGGCAGGAGCCTTCTTGGCGGCTGCAGGCTTGGGCTTTACCGAGGACGAACGCTTGCGCGTCGCCTTCTTGGGCTCCTCAACCACCGGCGGCTTGTAGCTGCTGGGACCGCGGCGCTTAAGCACCACGCCGGCCAGGCCGGGCACCTTGATCTCAATAGAGTCCATCTGCCCGTTCCAGGGATAGGGCTCGCTCGAGCAGGTGTAGGGCTCATCACCGGCATAGCCGCTGCCGCCAAACTCGGGACGGTCGGAATCGAAGATGACCTCCCAGTCGCCCTCGCGCGGCACGCCCACGCGGAAGCTCTCGTAGCTCGCCGGGTCAAAGTTGATCAGGATCACCAGGTCGTCATCGATGTCCTCGCCCTGGCGCACAAAGCTCACGATGGACTGCTTGGAGTTATCCGCGTCGATCCAGGTAAAGCCGTCGTCGGTGTAACCGCGCTCGTACAGGGCGGGCTCGGCGGTGTACAGGTGGTTGATCGCCTTAATAAACGCCTGATGATGCTTGTGAGTCTCGTACTCCTCGGTCAGGAACCACTGAATGGACTCGTAGTAGCGCCATTCAATAAACTGGCCGATCTCGTTGCCCATAAAGTTGAGCTTGGCACCGGGGTGCGTCATCTGGTAGAAGGCCAGCGTGCGCAGGCCGGCAAACTGGCGCCACCAGTCGCCCGGCATGCGGCCGATGAGCGAGCACTTGCCGTGCACGACCTCGTCGTGGCTCAGCGGGCAAATGAAGTTCTCGGTAAAGGCGTACATGATGGAGAACGTGAGCAGGCCGTGGTTGCCTGGACGCCACGGAAAATCGGTCTGCATGTAGTGCAGGGTGTCGTTCATCCAGCCCATGTCCCACTTGTAGTGGAAGCCCAGGCCGCCGTCCTGCGGCGGATAGGTCACGAGTGGCCACGCGGTGGACTCCTCGGCCATCATCATCACGTCTGGATAGTGTGCCTCAACAGCGCAGTTGACCTGACGGATAAACGCGCTGGCGTCCAGATCTTCCTCGGTACCGTACTTGTTGAACTTCTTTTGCCCCGGATCGTCGATGCCAAAGTTGAGGTACAGCATGCTGGACACGCCGTCCATGCGAATGCCGTCCACGTGGAAGTTCTCGAGCCAGTACAGCACGTTGGAGACCAAGAAGGAGCGGACCTCGCCGCGGGCGAAGTCAAACTTGTGCGTGCCCCAGTTGGGGTGAATCTCGTGCTCAAACAGCATGTGGCCGTTAAAGGTGGCAAGGCCGTGGGAGTCGGCACAAAAACCGCCTGGCACCCAGTCCATGATCACGCCGATGCCCGCCTCGTGGCACGCATCGATAAAGTGCATGAGCTGCTGCGGGTTGCCGTAGCGCGACGTGGCGGCATAGTAGCCGGTCGTCTGGTAGCCCCAGGAGCCATCAAAGGGATGCTCCATAAGCGGCATGACCTCGATATGCGTGTAACCCATGTCGCGCACGTAGTCCACGAGCTCCACCGACAGGTCGTCGTAGGTGTAGAACTCGCCGCGCTGCGCGGGGAAGGGATCCATGGGGCCGGGGTAGTTGCAGTACTCGTCCGGCTCGCCCTGCGGTGCGTCGCCATGGCGCTTCCACGAGCCAATATGCACCTCGTAGATGTTAAGGGGCTGCGACATGTGGTTGTGGCCGGCGCGGCGCTTGAGCCACGCGGCATCGTTCCACTGGTAGCCATCGAGGGTCCACAGCACGCTCGCGGTACCCGGAGGGCACTCGGCCTTAAAGGCATACGGATCGGCCTTGTAGAGCTTCTCGCCCTCGTTGGTCTCGATGAGATATTTATAGAGCTGGCCCTGCTCGGCGCCAGGAATAAAGCCTTCCCAAATAGCGCTCGTATGAACGGGCACCAGTGGGTTGGCTTCCTCATCCCAATTGTTGAATTCACCGATAACGTGGACACTCTTTACGTCGGGCGCCCAAACGCAAAAGCGCCAGCCGCGCGTGCGCTGCTGCGTGTCGGGATGCGCGCCCATCTTTTCCCAGCTGCGCTCCCACATTCCAATGCCAAACAGATAGACATCGTCCTTGGAGAGCTCCGGTGCGTGCGGGGCGGCTTTACGGGTTGCGGGCTTTTTAGCCGTTGGCTTTAGCTTTGTATCGCTCACGTTTGATCCCATCATGACGCGGCAGCGTGTTGCCTTGGTGACTAGATGCGAAAGGTCCAAGGCTGCACGAATCGAAGGGACGGCGAAGTTTCTGTGATTCGTTCCACCTCGCGTGCTCGGTGGAACTTTCGGCAGAAACAACGATAACACCTGTGCGTTAGTTTTATGGACGAAAGCGGATTTGCGGGGGCGTTTAATCGGTAAGCGACATGTTTATACCACTGGCAGAATTACCGTGGTAAAACTCTTGACAGTTTTATCAATTTGGGTTTCAAAATTGTCTGTCTGACGTTTGGTAAAACGTTTTTAGCAGGATGTTTACCATTTGATATCGAAAGGTTCGTTTATGCCCCATTCCGCCACTCCCAAGGTTGCTTTTATTTTCGATTGCGATGGCACGCTGGTTAACAGCACCCCCGTTTGGGCTTATGCTCAGCCCGAGTTATTGCACCGTCACGGGATTGACGTGACCGTGGATGACTTTGCCCAATTTGAGCATCTGTCGCTGGAGGATGAGTGCCAGGCCTACCACGACACGTGGGGCATTGGCGCGAATGGCGAGGAGCTGTATCGCGAGCTGGGTGAGATTTTGATTGATGGGTACTCCAAGGTGCCGCCGCGCGAGGGCCTCCTGGCATTTTTGGAGCAGGCGCAGGAGGCCGGTATTGCCATGTGCGTTGCCACGTCCACGCCAGCCGAGCTGGTTAAGTCTGCGCTTGCGGGTGCCGGGCTCGATGCCTACATGGAGTTTGTGACCACCACGGGCGAGGCAGGTCGCTCTAAGCAGTTCCCCGATGTTTACGAGCTGGCGCTGCGCCGCCTGGGGGAGCGCCATGGGCACAAGTTTGAGCGCGCATGGGTGTTTGAGGACGCCGTTTTTTGCCTAAAAAGCTCTGGCTCCGCCGGCTTTAAGCGCGTGGGCATCTATGACCCGCACGGCCGCATGAAGCGCGACGACGTGCGCGCCAACTGCGATATCTTTATCGACAGCTACGAGGAGCTTGATCTGTCCCGCGTGCTTTCGTTTGAGGGATAGGCGAGGGCCGTGGCTTGCAAAATACTTGTAGTCTGCGGCTCGCCCGTGGTGGCGAGCGCGGATTTGTTGCGTAGACTAGCGGGGGAGTGCGACCACGTTGTCGCCGTTGACCGCGGCCTCGACGCGCTGCTGGGCGCGGGACTGGACTGTGACGTATATGTTGGTGATGCCGACACGGTGAGCGACGCAGGTCGCGCGTTGGTCGATGCCGCCACCGACTTTGAAGTTGAGCGCCATGACCCGTACAAGGACTATACCGATCTGGCGCTGGCGCTCGATTCCGTCCGCCGTCGTTGGCCCGGTGCCGAAGTAGTTGCGACTTGCGCCACCGGCGGTCGTCCGGATATGGCGCTTTCCGTACTGGGGTTGCTTGCTGGTTATAAGGATGCCCCCGTCTGGATCGCCGAGGACAAGGTGGTCGCCCGTATTCTTCACGCAGACGAGTCGTGGACCATCGAAGGTGCCGAAGGCAAGACGTTCTCCATCATCGCCATAGCCCCCAACACCGAGGTAAGCGAACACGGCCTAGAATGGGAGCTAGATCACAGCCCCCTGGTCCTGTTGGCCGACACGGGCATCAGCAACGTCGTCAGGTCAACAGCCACGATCCAAGTCCACACCGGCACCGTCATCGCTTACCTATATCAATAGGTATTTAGAGTCTGAGCCAAAAAAGTCCTTGCACGTCGCGCCCACTTCACCTATAGTACTACCTCGTCACGGGGGCGTAGCTCAGCTGGGAGAGCGCTTGACTGGCAGTCAAGAGGTCAGGGGTTCGATCCCCCTCGTCTCCACCATCGTGAATGCAAAGGCCTTTGGAATTCCGAAGGCCTTTTTTCATGCCAAATGCCTTGCGCCACAAACCGAATCCACACCAACAAAAAGTTGCACAATTTATTTCCCATGCCTGTACATAGTTTGTTAGACGAACGCGATTATCAGTGTAGATCGCCGTTCCATTTGGGCTTCAGGAACGTCCCTAATCACCGCCAGTACCTCAATAACCTGCATCAATGTGAACAACATCCCAAAACAACCCCGTTGAACACACTAAATGAACGAAATGTTGTCCAACGCAGCCCAAATCAGTTTCACTAACAGCTTGTGCTAGGATACCTAACGTTACATGAGTTCAACTGTGCTCACGGCTCCGGCAGGTCACTAAGCGCAGGGTTAATCAGCATCCGGCCGTAACGGCGGTGCCAGAAACACCACGAGCTCCAATAAAGAAGTCATGCGACGTTTTTTATTTGTATTGAGTTAATTTCCTAGTGCAAATAATTAATAGATTGCATGCCAAAACGTAGCAGTCCTTCAGCTGTTTGCGTGCGGTCCAGTTTTGTTCCCGCTTGACTGGTTCGCACGCAGCCAGCTGGGGACGCGGTCATTTTGCGATACACGTCCGCGTCTCTAGCAACTGCATTTATACATACCGTTCACGGTAGGGCAGAGCCACGTGCTTGTCTGACTGGGCTCAGGGTTTGAATATGGAGCGCCTTCGCGCATAAGCGCCCTGGCGAAGCCATACCCAAACCCCGTGAGCCACACGTAAGACAGCAAGGAGGTGGTGCTCGTGTGGTATGTGATTCAGGTCATTAACGGTCGCGAAGATGTAGTGCGCGAGCGCATCGAGCGTGTGGTGCCAGCGGGCGCCATGCAGGAGCTCTTTTATCCCCAATTTCAAACCGAGATCAAAGTACACGGCGAATGGGTCAATACGACCAAGCCGCTTTTTCCCGGATATCTTATCTGCGATACGGCAGATCCCCGCACCGTGCAACAGTATCTGCTGCGCATGGACGACTTTGCCCGGGTGCTTGCCCAGGACGGTCAGTTTGTGCCGCTGGCAAAAGAAGAGGTCCAGCTTATTGGCGGATTTACGCATAGGGGAGACCGCGTAGTACCCATGAGCGAGGCCCTAAAAGACGGCGACCAGGTCGTAGTTACGGCTGGTCCGCTGTTGGGCCACGAAGGCCTTATCAAAACCATTAACAGACGCAAGAGCACTGCTTATCTGGAGCTCGACCTATGCGGCCGACGCGTAACTACGCGCGTTGGCCTTGCCGTGCTTTCGGCGGAACAGCGTGTATTGCGAAACCTTAAAAAGGCGATCGCCTAGCTGCGGGCGGTCGCTACACAGAACAGGGAGGATCCCCGACCCGGGGACGAAGTGTTGGAAGAGAACGTGTCGGATAAAACAGAATATGCAACGAATGCGCCCGCGGGCGCGGCACTCATTGCTCAGGCCATGGACCGGCGTGAAGGGGCCGGTCGCTACAAGGCCATGCAATCCATCATGGACTGGGATCGCTCGCGCATGTCGTACAGGGCCGTGAAGCGCACGTTTGACATCGTGTTCAGCGGTGCCATCCTCATTGTTATCGCAATCCCCAGCTTGGTGCTGGCGGCGGCCATCCGTATGGAGAGCGAGGGGAGCCCCTTCTACAGCCAGATCCGCGTTGGTCAGACCCGCCCCGACGGCAGCCTGTCTACCTTCCGCATGTGGAAGTTTCGATCCATGTACAAGGACGCCGACGAGCGCCTCGCCGAGCTCAAGGGGCAGAACGAGATCGCCGGCGCTATGTTCAAGATGAAGGATGACCCGCGCGTAACGAAGATCGGCAAGTTCATCCGCAAGCACTCCATCGACGAGTTCCCGCAGTTCTTGAACGTGTTTCTGGGGCAGATGTCCGTCGTGGGCCCGCGCCCACCGCTGCCAAACGAGGTGGCGGAGTACACCGAGTACGACCTGCAGAGGTTAGCAGTGAAGCCAGGTATTACGGGGCTCTGTCACCTGCCAGAGCGAAACTCTACCGGGTTCGACGGCATGGTCCGCCGTGATCTCGAGTACATAGCCAAGCGCGGAATCGTCATGGATCTCAAGATCGTCCTCCTCACGGTTCTGGAGGTCTTCAACGGAAGCGATGCGTACTAATGCCTAACTCTAATACCCGATTCGAATCGGAGAAGAAAATGAAGATTGCCGTCGCCGGTACCGGCTACGTCGGCCTGTCCCTCGCCGTCCTGCTCTCGCAGCACAATGAGGTGCACGCGCTGGACATCGTTCCCGAGAAGGTCCAGAAGATCAACAACTTCGTGTCGCCCATCCAGGACGACGAGATCGAGCGCTTTCTGGCGGAGGCCAAGACGGGGGAGCGCGAGCTCGACCTTCATGCTACCGTCGATGTCGCCGAGGCTTACACAGGTGCCGACTACGCCGTCATCGCCACGCCGACCAACTACGATTCCGATAAGAACTTCTTTGACACTTCCTCCGTCGAGGCCGCCATCGCCGCCGTGCGCTCGGTGAACCCGGATGCCTGGATCGTCATCAAGTCCACGATCCCCGTCGGCTACACCGCGGGCCTGCGCGAGAGGCTGGGCGACAGCAAGATCTTCTTCAGCCCGGAGTTCCTGCGCGAGAGCAAGGCTCTCTACGACAACCTGCACCCCAGCCGCATCGTGGTGGGGGCACCCAAGGAGGACGCCGAGGCCGTCGCAGCGGCCGAACGCTTCGCCGGCCTGCTCGCTCAGGGCGCCGACCCCGCCGAGCTGGAGCGCGTGAACGCTGACGGCTCCAAGGGCATCCCGGAGCTCGTGCTGGGCACCACCGAGGCCGAGGCCGTCAAGCTCTTCGCCAATACGTACCTGGCGCTGCGCGTCGCCTACTTCAACGAGCTCGACACCTACTGCGAGGTCCGCGGCCTCAACACCCGCGACGTCATCGACGGCGTGTGCCTGGAGCCGCGCATCGGGTCGCACTACAACAACCCCAGCTTCGGCTACGGCGGCTACTGCCTGCCCAAGGACACCAAGCAGCTGCTCGCCAACTACAGGGACGTGCCCCAGAACCTGATCGAGGCCATCGTGGACGCCAACCGCACCCGCAAGGACTTCGTGGCCGACGAGGTGCTGCAGATGGTGTGGGACCGCGTGTACGCCGGCAAGGAGAAGCCGGTCGTGGGCGTCTACCGCCTGACGATGAAGTCCAACTCCGACAACTTCCGCGCGAGCTCCATCCAGGGCGTCATGAAGCGCGTGAAGGCCAAGGGCGTGCCCGTGGTGGTCTACGAGCCCACGCTGGACGCGCCGGAGTTCTTCGGCTCCGAGGTCACGCACGACCTGGAGGCCTTCAAGGCCGGCTGCGATGTGATCGTTGCCAACCGCTGGAGCGACGAGCTCGTTGACGTGGCGGATAAGGTATACACTCGCGATTTGTTTAAGAGGGATTAGTTCATGACGGGGTGTCGCAAGGACATAAAAGTGTGCTTTGCTGCGTCATCTGGTGGGCATCTGGAGCAGTTACTTGCGCTTAAGCCTTTGATGGAGCGCTACGACAGTTTCATCCTCACCGAGAAGACTGCCTACGATGCCAAGCTACCTGTGCGGGCTCGCTATGTGCGCCAGGTGAATCGACACGAGGCAAGCTTTCTTCCTCGAATGGCGTTCAATGCCGTGACGTCTCTTCGTTATTGGTTCACTGAACACCCCGACGTGATTGTGTGTACGGGGGTACTGGCTACCATACCGTTTTGCCTGATCGGGCATGCAATGGGCGCCAAGCTTGTGTATGTCGAGTCTTTCGCGAAAACTGATTCACCAACCATGACGGGAAAGCTGCTGAGCAAACGCGCCGATCGTTTTTACGTGCAGTGGGAGTCGATGCTATCCGTGTACCCCAATGCCCGCTTTGTCGGCGGCGTGTACTAGGGAGGTGGTCGCATGATATTCGTTACCGTAGGCTCCCAGAAGTTCCAGTTCGACAGATTGGTCAGGGCGGTAGATGCTCTCGTTGCGAGCGGTGTTGCTGAGGATGGAGCTTTTGCTCAGACGGGTGTGTGCACTTACATTCCTGAGTATTTAGAACACGAGGCATTTCTCGATCGTGATTCCTTCCGCGTTCATATGGATGCTTGCGATGTCGTGGTAACCCATGGAGGTACCGGCGCCATCATCGGTGCCGTTAAGGACAACAAGAAAGTCATCGCTGTTCCGCGTCTAGCAAAATACGGCGAACATGTGGATGATCACCAGATTGAGATTGTTCGACAGTTCGGGGACATGGGGCTGATTGAGCCGTGTATGGACCCTACCGACCTGCCCGCCGCTTATGCGCGGGTGCTTTCCAAGGATTACCTGCCCTACAAGAGCAACGCGGCGCGGTTCTGCGCCGACCTTTCCGATTACATCGATGGCGTTGGAGGCGTACGATGAAACTTAAGAAAAGATTCGCGCTTTCTCTGAGGAACAACTTGCGCTTTATCCCCGACGAGGATTTTATTCGCATGTGCTTCAGAGCAAAGCTGCACTATAAGCTCGATCTTGATCATCCCAGGACCTTTAATGAGAAGCTCCAGTGGTGCAAGCTGCATTATCACAATCCAGTCTTGACCACGCTTGTTGACAAGTTTGAAGTGCGATCTTTTGTAAGGGAGCGTATCGGCGATGAGTACCTTGTTCCGCTTTATGGCGTCTACGATTCGGTGGAAGAAATCGACATTGATGAGTTGCCGGAAAAGTTCGTGCTGAAGTGCACTCACGACTCGCAGAGCACAATCGTGTGTACGGACAAATCAATATTCGATTTTGAGGTCGCTAAGAAACGCCTGCGTACTGCACTTCAACGGAACTGGTACTGGCAGGGTCGGGAGTGGGCCTACAAGGATATAGCTCCTCGTGTGGTTGCCGAGGCGTACCTCGACGAACCGGGTAGGCAGACCCCGACTGACTATAAGTTCTACTGCTTCGATGGTAAGGCGGCGCTCGTGCAGACCGATGCTGATCGCTTTACCGCGCACGATATGCAGTATTTCACTCCATGCTGGGAGCAACGTGGAGACATCAATCACGAAGTATCCAATCGTAAACCCACCGAAAAGCCCGAGAACTTCGATTTGATGCTCAGACTTGCTGAGACGTTGGCGTCGGATCTTCCGCATGTACGAGTCGATCTTTACAACATCGCGGGCAATCCTTTCTTCGGCGAGATGACTTTTTACACCGGGGGCGGTTTCGACCCCTTCTACGCTGATGAGAAGCAGCCGGACAGGCTCGATTGCGAGCTCGGAGAGCTATTCGTTTTGCCTAAGCAGAATTCGTAACTGCGAATGTAGCGGCGTAGGTAGTGTTATCTAGCGAGTGTGGATAATCCCGAGAAGAACATGGTCCAGACTCCGCCCGATCTAATTCACTCAGTAAGCCCTAGCTTACATCATAGATTGCATTTGGAATGAAAGATAGAAATCCCATGGGCTTGGAACATTCAAGAACATGTTGCGAAAAGCGAATGATTGCCCTGGATTATTCTGCAGAAGCCTGGTTGAAGCTGCTCTACGGTGAGGTAGCCAAGTGAACGTCTGCATGATTACATACAATCTCGTCAATAATGGCATTGGCAAGGTAGTGCTCACATATTCGTTCGAACTTATCCGGCATGGGCACACGGTGACCTTGCTCGTCGGTGGTCCATGCGAACAAGAGAAAGTTGATGAGGCCGTAGCTCACGGCATCGCGGTCACACAGCTTCCCGATAAGAGGTCCGACACCCTTGGCTATTTCGAGGCGCTGAGCAAAGCCCTCGACGAGGGACAATTTGACATCTGCCATGTCCACGGCAACAGTGGTATGGTCTTCCCTGAGTTGGTTATAGCGAAGTGCTCCCGTGCTGTGACAGTGGTGGCCTGCCACTGTCACAGCACGGGATGCGAACATCCCGTGCTGCACAGGGTGCTGAGGCCTTTCGTGCCTCGACTTTGCGACTGCATGTTCGCGTGCAGTGACGAGGCGGGCAAATGGCTTTTTGGAAATGCGGGCTTTTCCGTCATCCCTAATTCCTTCGACCTTGACAAGTTCAGGTTCGATCCGCAAGCTCGCCTCGAGCTGCGCGGAGCCTACGGTATCGACGAGGACGTCTATATTCTTGGCAACGTGGCGAGGTTGAACCCTGAGAAAAATCATGCGTTCCTAATCAAGGTTTTCGAGGCATTTCATGCTGAGAACCCCGAATCGATTCTGATGATTGCTGGTGGGGGACCTGGAGAGAAGGATGTTAGGGCCTTGGTTGAGGCATCTCCTGCCCATGATTCGATTATGCTGCTTGGCAACGTAAAAGACCCAGCCAAGCTCTATTCGGCGATGGATTGCTTTGTGTTTCCCTCGATTCACGAGGGACTTGGTATCGTCCTCGTGGAGGCACAACTCGCCGGCCTTGAATGCTTCGTATCGTCCAATGTGCCGCAGGACGCTTGCGTGAGTGACAGGTTCCACGCGATTTCCCTTACAGAAACCGCTGAAAGATGGGCGGGCGAGATAGCTGCGATGGCCTTTTGGCCACATGATAGGAGCAAAGACTCCTTCCGTGCGGGGAGCCTGGAGCCTTTCGACATCTCCTCGAGCTACCACCTTCTTGAGGGCGCATACGAGGCCGCATTGGATCGTAAAGGAGGACGGGAATGAACATCAACGTCGACTTTGCCGAAGCCGCCGGTGGAAAGGGCTTCCCTCGTTCGCTCGGGACGTTTCTTTTGAACCCCTGTTTCCACGCTGTGGCTCTTTTCCGCCTGTCCGCCCTGCTCTACCGTTGCCATCTTGAGCCACTGGCAAAGATTGTTTGGTGTTTGAACAGGATGCTTTACCACGTCGATTTGGATTACAAAGCGAAGTTGGCACCGGGGTTTCGCCTCGTCCACGGGCTCGGCGTTGTTATAGGCGCTGGGGTCGTCAGCGAGGGGCCGCTCACAGTGTATCAGGGTGTGACCATCGGCGGCTCTCATGGACGTCATCGCGAAGATGGTCGGGGGGGGGTCTTCTGGCAGCCCCATTTCGGGAGCAACGTTATCGTGTACACAAACTCCTGCATTTTCGGACCGATATACGTTGGGGACGGCGCGATTGTGAAGGCGGCTCGAATAGTTACGAAGGACGTTGGGCCTGGGGACAAGATATAAACGGAGGTTGCTTGTGCCGCTTGTAAGCATAATTATTCCAGTCTATAAGGTCGAAAAAGAACTTGGCCGCTGCGTTGACAGTGTCCTTTGCCAGACGTTGGGCGATATCGAGGTGATTCTCGTCGATGACGGGAGTCCGGATGATTGCCCTCGAATCTGCGATGATTACGCCCTTGCGGATTCGAGGGTAAAAGTTGTCCACAAGCAGAACGGAGGGCTTTCGGATGCGCGCAACTTCGGTCTGGCCGAGGCGACTGGGGATTACATCATGTTCGTTGATTCAGACGATTCTATCGAGCTCGATGCTTGCGAGAGGCTGCTGCGTTTGGCAACCGATTCCCACGCTGACATCGTCCTTGGGGATTGGAGGGTAACCCCGGGTCCGGACAGGCCCGATCACTACGCGTCGCTTGAGGAGGGAAAGGCGTATCCCACTAAGGCTTTCATTCTCACAGCTCTAAAAGCGGGAGAATGGTACCCGTGCGCATGCTTCATGTTTTGCAAGCTCTCGTTGTTTAATGAAAACGGGCTCAGGTTTGCCGTGGGGCTGCTGCATGAAGACATGGAGATGCAGCCTAGAGTCTTTCTTGCAGCGGATACCGTCGTCTGCCTGAAATACAAGTTCTACAACTACATTCAACGGCCGGGCTCCATCATGAAATCGCAGAATTCTTCCGAACGTGCGGTTTCCATGTGCGAGATCCTAGGGCGCTGGAAGACTCAATTTGACGCAATCAACGATTTGGAGCTTCGCCACGCTTTATATGGCTATCTTGCGAAGTGCTATCTACACACTTGCCGCGAGCTTGGACTTCGGGGCGGCCTTGATGTGCCGGGCGTAGACAAGAAGTTTTTGTTCGAATACGGCACGAACACAAAAGAGAAGGCCAAGGCGCTGTTGTTCGCTGCTTCGCCGCGCTTCTACAGCTACCTTTAGGTGGGCCGGAATATGCATCATCAATTGTCGTGGACGCGAGATTCTATCTTGTCGAAACGGATACGCTTCGATTGGCTCACGGCGTCGCTAGTTGCTATCTACTTTGCGGTCTTCAAGTTGGTCTGCATCCCGAAGGTGCTGCAGCAAGGCCTTAAAGTCAGCTGCGTGTTCTTCGTCCTTCTCTTTCTCATCACCAACCTCAAAGGAAGAGAGTACAAACACCCGTCGGCCCTGTTTTGCATCATGGTCGTGATCTCGAGCATCGCGGGCTATCTGGCTGGGTACGTAGACTCCTCCAACTGCACCGACGCGCTTCTCTACGCCATCTGTCTCTACGCCCTCGCCCTTCTAATTACGACATGCAGCAGACGTGGCAGGCTCGAGACTTTCATGAGCGTCTTCTTCTGGATGACCGTCATCTACTGCGTTCTATCTATTGTATTCATTGCAAGGGTGGGTACAGCCGATGGCCCCCTGCTCTACTATTTTGCAGGCAACAAGTTCTCAACGAGCTATTACTTCATCATGTTGGCATGTCTGGCTTACGCCAAGCTTCGTCGCGAAGGCAGGAGCAAAGATTTAGTCGTCCTGGTCACCGCGGGCCTTGGTTTGCTTGCCCTCGTCGTGGCTCATACGGTCTACTGCTCGACGGCCGTCGCAATGTCTGCCCTCTTGATTGCTTTAGTGATCCTCCCACGGAAAGCCCAGCGTATTCTAGAAAAACCTGCAGTCGTCATAGCGGCAATGGTCTTGACGGGCGTTATCCTTGCCTTCTTATTACAGCTCCTCCAGGTGCCGTTTGTGAAGCATATTGTCGTAGACGTCCTCGGTGAGAACTTGACGTTGACGGGCAGGGATTTGATTTACAGTGGGCTTCGGGCCGTCATCAGCGAATCTCCTATCTTCGGGTACGGCTATGGAAACGCAGCCGTGGCCATGTACGTCGGGTATGGAAACGCTCAGAACTCTATTATGGAGACGCTCGTCAACTATGGTGTCGTGGGTCTATTCGCCGTCTTCAATATGGCCTGGACTAGCGTAAAAGGAGATAAGCCTTCTTGGAGCTGGGGCATGTACATCATGCTTTACGCGATGATCGCAGGATCTATCGTCGAAATTACGTACAACTACTACTTTTTCATTGCGCTCATGGCTATTTTCGTGGCTAGCGAGGATATCCAGAGTGGAGGAATCGAAAAAGACGAGAAGCAGAGTGTCTGTTGTGTCAATGGGGCGCTCACAAGGAGGTAGACATGCGCGTTGGCATTATGTCAATGCAGAGAGTCGTGAACCACGGCTCCTTCATGCAAGCATACGGATTAAAGTCAATGATCGAGTCACTGGGACACGAGGTCCTTTTCGTTGACTACAAGCCTTCCTCGTGCGTGCCGGGGCTCAGGGACGCACGAGGAAGGCTCAAGGACTTTCTTGGAAGGATTAAGGCCGATGTCAGGTTTACTGGCGCGGGAAGGCGTGCCCTCATTGCCGCAGGAATTTATAAGCGAACTCCAATGGACGTCGAATATGAGCGATGCCTCGGTCTTCTCGGCGTCGACCCGTGTAAGCGCAACATCGGGGAGCATGTCGACGTTCTTGTCATCGGAAGCGATGAGGTCTTCAACTGTACACAGGCGGGACCAAATGTCGGTTTCTGCCGCCAGCTTCTTGGTTGGGGGAACAACTGCGAATCCGTAATCAGCTATGCCGGGTCTTTCGGGCACACGACTTTGTCCGACCTTGAGAAGTACCACGTGGCCGACGACGTGAGGAATTGCTTCCGATGCTTCGACGCCATTTCCGTTAGGGACGCAAACTCCCGTGCCATCCTCGAGGCCCTTGGAATCGATGGCGTTAGCACGCATCTCGACCCAGTTCTTGTCTCCGGTGTCGAAAATGTTGAATGGAAGCCTGTAGAGACACCAGAACGTTATGCCCTTGTTTACGGATACGGCAACCGTTTCACCCAGGACGAGGCCGAGGCCATCAGGGCCATCGCCGAGAAAAGGGGCGTCAAGCTCCTTGCGGTCTACGGACATCAAGATTTCTGCGATGAGAACGTCGATTGCGGCCCTGATGAAATTCTGAATTACTTCAAAGGAGCCGATTTCGTGGCGACTGACACCTTCCACGGAACGATATTCTCCGCCATAACGCACGTCCCTTTCGCGGTGATAAAGCGCGGACAGAATGCAAACAAGCTTGTTGACCTTCTCGACAGGTTGTCGCTCAAGGAGAGACTCGCGACGACACCAGAAGATCTCTCGTTTATTCTCGACATGCCCCTGGAGTTTGAAGTTGCCGATGCCGTCAGAGCGGCCGCTCGCGAAAGCTCCCTGTCTTATTTAAGGTGCAACATTTCCGTTGGCAGGGGGGTGCGTTAGGCGTTCTGCCAAAACCGATGGGAGACAAAAAGAAATTCGCCCTTAACTTCGCCGCGCAAATCGCGGTACTCGGCACTCAGTTCATCATTAGCTTCGTTCTCACGCCGATCGTGCTCCAGAAGCTCGGCGACGAGGCATATGGGTTCGTAGGGCTGGTCAACAACTTCGTCAGCTATGTCGCAATCATCACTGCAGCACTTAATGCCATGGCAAGCCGGTTCATCACGGTCTCCTACCATGAGGGGGATACCGAAAGGACCGAAGAGTATTTCTCTTCGGTCTTTTTCTCGAACTGTATTATGGCATTTGCAATTTTCGTGGGATCGGTGTTCCTCGCTGCTAACATAGAGACCCTTGTCAGTGTGACGCCGGAATTGGTCAGCGACTTGAGAATCACCGTTCTGCTCGCGTTCATGAATGCTGGGATAGGGCTGCTTACGGTCGTATTTGGTGTTGCGGCGTTCATAAAAAACGAGTTATTCCTAAATTCCATCGGCCAGCTTCTCGGTTCGGTCCTTCGTGTCATCTTCCTGTTCGTCCTGTTCTGGGTAGCCTTCCCTCATATGTGGTACTTCAGCGTCGCGGGCCTCGTGGCGACAGTCGTGACCGGCGCGGCGCAAGTTGCTGTGACACGCAGGCTCCTTCCCGAACTCAAGCTGTCGCTTTCGCGGTTCAGTCCCAGCAAAGTCTGGGAGCTTCTCAAAATCGGTGTGTGGAACAGCCTCCAGAACGTCAATAACCTCATCCAGACCGGCCTCGACCTCCTGGTTGCCAATATCTTCATTAGCGGGGCCGCCATGGGACTCCTGTCCATTGCTAAGACGGTCCCCCAGGCTTTGACTAATCTTTCCGGAAGCATAGCAAACCTCTTTTACCCTAAGATGGCCCAAGCCTATGCCCGTGGGGACAAGGTAGAGCTGGTGAGCAGATTCGATTTCGCTATGCGTTTCACCTCAGCGTTCATGATCGTACCGCTTGCCGGGTTCATCGGCTTCGGGCCGTCGTTCTACTCCCTATGGCTGCCTGGCCGTTCTGTTGCCGAATTAGGCGATATTCAGCTTCTTTCGGTTTTGACCGTCATTACGCTCATTGCGAGCGCTCTTGTCGAGCCCCTATATTATGCGAACACGCTGACCACAAAAATTAAGGGTTCAGTCCTCATCGCCTTCGGGTTCAGTTTGGCAACGCTCGCCATAGAGTTCCCTTTGATCTTATTCACCTCGCTCGACAAGCTCACCGTCATCGCCGGGACAAGCTCGATTCTGATGTTTGTCCGTCACGCGCTTGTCCAACCATTATATTGTGCGGTTGTCATCGGCGTGCGCAGGCGGACGTTCTACAAGCCGCTTATGCGAGAGGTATTCGTTTTCGCGGTCCTTTGGTTCGGCTACGCGCTTGTTGACCAGGTGGGTCTGTGCACAAATTGGGCTACGCTCGTAGCCGTTGCTTTTGCTGCTGCCGTCATCGGTTATACCTTCGAGCTGCTCACTTTGTTTGACAAGGGAGAACGTTTTGTAATTTTCGACATCTTGCGAGATAAACTTGGCTTTAGGAGGGGAAATGTCGGCTAACTTCGTTTGCGGTGACTTGACGTGCTCTGGGTGCGGAGCATGCGTCGAAGCGTGTCCCTTCCATGCGCTTAGCATGAAGGAATGCGGCCTTTGTGGCGAGCCCGTGCCGACTGTCGACCCCTCAAATTGCAGGGATTGTGGGCGATGTCATGCTGTTTGCCCCGCATGCACTCCCGTCGAGCTCAGGAAGCCCCTAAAGACCTATGCTGCTTGGAGCAGTGAGCCGAGTGACGTTGCGCTCTCTTCATCGGGCGGCATTGCCACAGCGCTTGCAAGGAAGGTCATCAACGGGGGCGGCGTCGTTTACGGAACGGCTTCTGTGAACGGGGCGGCGCGCTGCGTTTCAGTCGATCGAGAAGTCGACTTGGAGAGCCTACGTGGATCCAAGTACGTCTACAGTGATCCCGGCGGCGCATACAATGACGTCAAAAAGTATCTCGCTGACGGCAGGAAAGTACTCTTCATCTCGACACCATGCCAGGTCGCTGCCTTGCGCTCTATCGTTGGCGATACGCGCGAGGGCTTGATTTGCATCGATCTCATATGCCACGGCACCCCTCCGATCGCATTCCTTCGCGAACATTTGGACCTTAAGGTCAAAGGAGGCTGGGATTCGTTCTCGTTTCGTGGGGCGAACGATTTCCACATGTGCGCATATCGCGACGGTGAGCTCGTCTTCGACGAGCCCTGTTACGAAGACGAATATTTTTCCGTCTTCGTAACAGGTGCCATCCATCGTGACGTCTGTTACGAATGTCCTTACGCGTGCAACCAGCGGGCGGGAGACATCACTCTCGGAGACTTTTGGGGGCTAGACAAGTCAACACTGGGGTCTGCGCCGCCCGGCAAGGTCTCTGTAGTACTGTGCAATACGGAGACTGGCATCGACGCTCTCGCCGATTTGCCTGAGACCGTTTACCGCGAAGAGCGCCTCTTCAGCGAGGCCGACAATGTGGAACAGACTAACCTCCACGAACCCTCCCCAAGGACAAGGGACAGGTCTCGGTTTCTTAAGGCATATAGGAAGGTTGGGTTCGAATCGGCCGTTCGGAAGACTTGGGCCTGGAAACGATTCTGGCTTCGCACCAAGAAGCACAAGTTGCTGAAACTGATTGGGAAGTGACCGATTGTGAGATGTGGATAACGTGCGCCCTTGAACTGTTTTTCAGGAACCTACCGTCGACCTTTGCACTATCACTGCGAGGCCCATTTAGTCGCAGGGGAGGGTGCCGGCTATCCTGTCGGCATCCTCGATGACATTAAAGTTGATTTCGTTCATTAACTGAGCTTCGATGAAGCCTTGGCGAAGCGGTGTTCAAGGTTGGATAAATTTCTTATTTGTAACCCCTGATTCAAAAGGGTCTATTCATTTCAATTTAACTAATTTTGCTGCAACTGAATTATTATTCAGTGATTAATTACAGCACAGTCGTTGATTCGGATTCTCCTCACCGGATTCTAGTTTCGGTTGCGGCGGCTACTGCCTGCCAAAGGGTGCCACGCAGCTGCTGACGAACTACAAGTACGTGCCGCAGAGCAAGATCGAGGCCATCGTGGAGGCCAACCGCATCCGCAAGGAATTCGCGGCCGTCGTGATGCTGCAGATGGGGTGGGATCACATGTATGCCGGAAAGGGGAATCCTGTCTTGGGCGTGCGCTGCCTGTTAATGGAGCTCAGCTCCGATTCCCTCCGAGTGAGTTCCATCCAGGGCGTCATGAAGCGCGTGAAGGCTAAGAGCGTGTCCGTGGTGGTCTACGAGCCCACGCTGGACGCTCCGGAGTTCTTGGGCTCCGAGGTGACCCACGACCTGGAGGCCTTCAAGGTCGGCTGCGACGTGATCGTCGCCAACCGCTGGGGCGACGAGCTCGCAGACGTGGCGGACAAGGTGTACACGAGGAATCTTTTTAAGAGGAACTAGGGGAGAGCTGCCTGTGCTAGGTAGGACCTGGCTGACGGCGAAGTCACCTTAGCTTAGGACGTGGGTG
>OHYD01000310.1_pt1 | contig 28986 bp, 25 predicted proteins | sample 1580191 | NCBI WGS metagenome assembly OHYD01 (sample SAMEA3882510, study PRJEB24775) | human gut metagenome | biome: human-associated habitat; feature: intestine environment; material: feces | place: Netherlands | collected 2009/2010 | reverse complement strand
CCATCTATAACCTGCGCGGAAAACCCACCAACAGCGAGTTCATCGCAATGATAGCCGATAAGATGCGGCTGGATAAACGGCAGCGGGTGGGCTGATTTTTTCATAGAATCCGCCGTCGTTCATATTCTGATAAGAGCAAACCAAACAGACAAAGGAGGTTTTGCTCTTGAAGCTTGCAGAATATCTCGCACGGCGCAGGCGGGCCAGAGTTGCGGCCGTGATGCTGTTCGCCCTCGTTATGGGGTTTGTATCTGCTGCGCCGCCGGTCGTCACCGGATGTCAGGCGCAGGATCTTACCCCGGCAGCGGACACTTCGATGCTCTCCCCCGCCGTTTCGGCTCTGGCACAGGAGCAGCAGGAGCCTGCTGCCCAGCCGCTGCCGGAAAAGTGGGTCTGCCTGACCTTTGACGACGGCCCCAGCAAGACCACACCGGATGTGCTCAGCGCGCTGAACGCGGCCGGAGTGCACGCCACATTTTTTGTGGTGGCTACCGGTTACAACGAGAAGTATCTGCCCCTGCTCACCGAAGCGGTCAGCGCCGGGCACCAGATCGCACTACACTCTGCTTCCCACGAGTACAGCGATATCTACCGCAGCAGCGACGCTTATTGGGAGGACATTGCCCTTTTAAAGGAGCGCATTGCGCCCTATGTGGATGCCGAGAGCATCCGGTATCTACGGTTTCCGGGCGGCAGCACCAACACCGTCAGTCGGCGCTACGGCGGCAAAGGCCTGATGAAGCAGCTGAAAGCCGAAGTAGAGCAGAAAGGCTGGCATTGGGTGGACTGGAACGTGTGCGCCGAGGATGCCGTGGGCGGGCACCCAAGCGCGGGCACCATTTACCGCAATGTGGTGCACGAGACCGGGCAGCAGACGAACTGCATCGTATTGATGCACGATTCTTCCTCCACACACACCACTGCCGAAGCACTGCCGGACATTATCCGGTGGTATGCAGACAACGGCTACACCTTTCTGACGGTGGCCGAAGCGCTGCCGCTGAACTGAGCAGACCAGCCCGGTTACAGGCGGTGTTCAAAGCCGCGGCCAAGCAGGACCCCTGCCGCTGCCAGTGCTGCCAGCCAGAGCCAGTCCGCTCCGCCGGTCGCCACCCAGCCTGCCGCCAGAATGGCGGCAAAGGTACATACCGGCGGCACAGCGATGCGCAGGATATGCAGCAGCTTCTCCCGCTGTGGCGGCAGTCCGGTGTCCAGCTGCTCAGGGTGCAGGGCATCACAGCAGATCTCGTCCCGGTACTTGCCCGGGTTGCGGTAGGCCTTATACGCGATGCCGTCCAGCAAAAACTCCGGGTACATCCCCTCTTTGGTCAGGGTGAACTGCATCTCCTTTTCCTCTGCATAGGCCTGCAAAGCCGCCGTAAACTCCTGTGGGGTGTTGATGCTGCCCTGCGGAATAAAGAAAAAGTGCTTCTGGTGCTGCACCTGCGCCAGCGTGCAGTAATCCTGCAGCCAGCCGGAGAAGAACCCCTGCTGCGGGGCGGGGCTTTCCATGCGGGTCAGACAGGCGTCCACGTCCAGCGTGTCTGTCTGCGGAGCCTGCCGGGCAAGGTCGGCGCAAAACTGCATGGCTGCCGCCAGCTGCGCCGCCTGCTGCTCCAGCACGGTCTGTTGGGCTTGCAGCGCCTGTTGCAGGGGCTGTTCCCCGCGCAGTACCGCCTTGATGGTAGGCAGCGGCACATCCAGCATCCGCAGCATACGGATAAGTTTAAGCGTGCGGACATCCCCGGCTGTGTAATCGCGGTAGTCATTGCCCTGCCTGCGTGCCGGTGTGAGAAGCCCTTCTTTTTCATAAAAACGGATGTTCGGGGCGGACACGCCGCTTTGTTCGGAAGCCTGTTTGATGTTCATTTGCTTCACCTCCGCCCTTACATTACACCTTAAAGCCGGTTGAAGGTCAAGGGTTTTGCGCAAAAAACCGAGCCGCCGCACAAAAATGTGCAGGCAGCTCGGTTTTTCAATGCAAAATATCCGTCAGCGCGGGGGATCAGTCAGCAGACTGGCAGAATACAGAGAAGGCGCGGTAAGCCATGTACAGGTCGGTCTTGTGGATGACCTCAAAGGGAGAGTGCATGGACAGCACGGGCACGCCCAGATCCAGCACCTTGATGCCGCGGTTTGCCACATACTTGGCAATGGTGCCGCCGCCGCCCAGATCCAGACGGCCCATCTCGCCGATCTGCCATGCCACGTTGTTGGCATCCAGCATACGGGTGATATCGCCCACCAGCTCGGCGTTGGCATCGCTGGCAGAGCTCTTGCCGCGGCTGCCGGTGTACTTGAAGATGGCAATGCCGCGGCCGGCGTAGGTGCCGTTTTGCTTCTCAAAGGCGCTTGCCCAAGAGGGGTCGTAGGCGGCGGTCACGTCCGCAGACAGGCACACGCTGTTGCGGAAGGCGAGGATGTCGTCCTGACCGGCAGCGCGGCAGAGCAGCTGCATAAAGTGGAACACATACATGCTCTGCATACCGGTCACGCCGTCAGAGCCGATCTCTTCCTTATCGGTCAGCACGCAGATGGTGGTGCGCACAGGGTCCTTGGTCTCGATCTCGGCCAGCAGTGCGGGGTAAGCATCCACGCGGTCATCGTGGCCGTAGGCACCGATCATAGCGCGGTCCAGGCCGATGTCGCGGGCCTTGTGGGCAGGCACGACCTCGATCTCGGCGCGGGTGAAGTCGCGCTCGGTGATGCCGTAAGCCTCGTTGAGCATGCCCAGGATGTTCAGCTTGATGCGCTGCTCGGCATCCTTATCGGCGATGGGCTGAGAGGCAATCAGCACGTTCAGCTCCTCGGCGGTAATGCCTTCCGCCAGGGTCTTGGTGTTCTGCTTGGCACCCAGGTGCGGCAGCAGGTCGGTGATGCAGAAAACAGGATCGCTGTCCTTCTCGCCGATGCAGATCTCAGCGCAGGTGCCGTCAGCACGGTAAACAACGCCGTGCAGGGCCAGGGGGATGGTGGGCCACTGGTACTTGCGGATGCCGCCGTAGTAATGGGTGCGCAGATAGCCGATACCGGTCTTTTCAAACACGGGCACGGGGCGCAGGTCCAGGCGCGGAGAGTCGATGTGGGCGATGTTCAGGTGGAAGCCCGCTTCCAGGCTCTTGGTGCCGATGGTGGCGGCCAGGATGCACTTTTCGCGGTTGATGGTGTAGACCTTGGTGCCGGGGGCCAGCTTTTCGCCGGGGACGAACTTTTTGTAGCCAGCGTCCAGCAGCAGCTTCTCGCTGGTGCGGACAGCCTCGCGCTCAGTCTTGGCGTTATCCAGGAAGGTCTTGTAGCCTTCGCAGAAATCCTGGGCGGCCTGCAGGGCGTCCGGGGCAGCGTCGGCTACCGTTTCATTTTTGTAAAGCAGTGCTTTGAGTTTCTCAGTGGTCTTCATGGGAAACTTCCTTTCTTATTTTTCGTTATAGATGTCCTGATAGCGTTGGTAGCTATTGGTTATCTTACGTACATATAGCCGCATCTGCGGGTAGGGGTAATGGTCCAGCGTTTCACCGTCGGAGGAATATTCTGCCTGGGACAGCAGGTTATCCACGGTCCCCCATCCGCTGTGGTAGGCCGCAGCGGCGGTGGCCAGGTCATCATGGTAGCGCAGCAGGCAGTAGCTGACGAAGTAAGTACCGAAACGGATGTTGGTTTCGGGGTCGTAGAGATCGTCAAAGGTCAGATCCTCGCTGGGGGCGATCTTCAGCTTGATCCAGTCGAAGGTCTCCTCGGTGATCTGCATCAGGCCGCGGGCGCCCACGTTGGATTGAGCGTTTGGATTAAAGTTGCTCTCGGTACGGATGAAGGAGTATAAGATCATCGGGTCGATATTGTACTTGCCTGCGTAGTATTCCACATACTCGTTGTAGCGGCAGGGGTACTCCATCGTATCGACCTGGCGGCGGAAAACGGTAAACAAAAGGGTCGCGGCCAGCGCCAGGACCACCAGCACCGCAAGCAGGGTGCGCAGCAGGCCGGGGCGGCGGGACTTTGCTTTTTTAGCCATGTTCCTCCTTTCACAGCTGCTGTAAAACGGCGTGCATTTTTTCTGCCAGCTGTTCGGCGGTGCCGTCGTTGACGACCTCATGGGTAGCAGCGGCGCGCAGCGTTTCGATGGGCGTCTGCGCGTCCAAGCGGCGGCGGGCCATTTCGGGCGCGATGCCGTCACGGGCACAAATGCGGGCCACGCTGGTATCGTAGGGGGCGCTGATAAGTACCAGTGCGTCACAGCGGGCCTCGAACGGCGTGCCGACGATGACTGCACCGTCCACAAAGGCCAGTTCTGCCCCGCCCTGCTCGGCTTCTTGCAGGCGCGTTTCAATGCGGTGCAAAATTTCCGGCTGGGTGATGGCTGTTAAGGCCCGGGTGCCCGCCGGGGTGGCAAAGGCGCGGTCTGCCAGCAGACGGCGGCGGACATTGCCATTTTCGTCAGCGATGTCGGCACCGAATTTTTCTTGCAATTGGGCAATGCAGGGCGAGCCGGGCAGCAGTATCTCGCGGGCGATAAGGTCCGCGTCAATACAAGGATACCCCTGCCCTACTAAAAATTTTGTCGCACTGGATTTACCGCAGCCGGAGCGGCCGGTGATGCCTACGACTTTCATAGCTCGACCACCCGGAACGCCGCGGCGCGGATGAGGCGGTTGTAGACCGCCATGGAGACACCGTCCTGCTCAGGGCAGCGGGCGTAGACGATCTCGGCACCATGCTTGTCCAAGTCGCGCAGGGCGGTGAACAGGTGGTGCGCCTGGGTGACGCCATCGTGATTTTTGCCGTACTCGATAAAGGGCACGGGCAGCTGGGCGCCCTCGCCATCAAAACAGAGCGCCCACACGCCGGGGGCCGCGTGCTGCTCGACATAGGCCTTATACTTGGCGAAATCGCCGCGTAAAATCGTGACCTGCGCCTTGGGGGCATAGTGCTTGTACTTCATGCCGGGAGAGCGGGCCACTTCCCCATCCTTGAGCTTTTCCAGAATCGCAGGGCTGACGAGGACTTCTTCGCCCAGGACCTCTTCCATCTGCTCTTTCGTTACGTAGCCGGGGCGCAGCAGCATCGGGTGTTCGCCGGTAACAGCCACGACCGTGGACTCGACACCGACAGCGCTCTCGCCGCCGTCCAGGATCAGCGGCAGGCGGCCGTCCATATCCACCAGGGTATCCTGGGCGTTGGTGGGGCTGGGCTTGCCGGAGAGGTTGGCAGACGGCGCAGCAAACGCCACACCGCTGGCCTTGATGACAGCCTGTACCACCGGGTGGGACGGCATGCGCACGCCCACGGTATCCAGCCCTGCACAGGTCACGTCGCTGACCTCCCCGCCTCGGGGTATGACCATCGTCAGCGGGCCGGGCCAAAAGGCTTTGGCCAGCTTGTAGGCACGGTCGGGCACCTCGGACACGATGCCCTTGAGCATCTCCATGCCGTAGATGTGCACGATCAGGGGGTTATCCTGGGGGCGGCCCTTGGCCTCAAAAATCTTTTTGACTGCTTCGCCATTGCGGGCGTCGGCCGCGATGCCGTAGACCGTCTCGGTCGGCAGGGCGACCAGCTCGCCTTTTTGCAGCAGTTCTGCCGCCAGTGCAATGCTTTTGTCATTCACCGGCAAAACCTGTGTATTCATTATGCGTCACCTTTGTTTGCTTTGAGTTTTTCTTCACGGTCGGCCAAAATCAGCGGGTCCAGCACCCGGTCCAGGTCACCGTCCAGCACGCTTTGCAGGTTGCGCAGCGTTAAGCCGATGCGGTGGTCGGTCACGCGATCCTGCGGGAAGTTGTAGGTACGGATCTTTTCGCTGCGATCACCGCTTCCCACCTGGCTTTGCCGCTGGGCGTTATAGGCTTCATCGTAGGCAGCCTGCTTTTGCTGCAGCAGGCGGCTGCGCAGGACTTTTAAAGCGCGGTCTTTGTTTTCCCGCTGGCTGCGCTGATCCTGACATTCTACCACCATACCGGTAGGCAGGTGGGTCACGCGGATGGCCGAGGACGTTTTGTTGATGTGCTGACCGCCTGCGCCCGAAGAACGGAAGGTATCGATGCGCAGATCCTTGGGGTCCAATTCAAACTCCACTTCCTCGGCTTCGGGCATGACGGCCACCGTGACGGTAGAGGTGTGGATGCGGCCCTGAGTCTCGGTCTCCGGCACGCGCTGGACGCGGTGGACGCCGCTTTCAAACTTCAGGCGGCTGTAGACATCGGGGCCTTCTACAGAAAAGACGATTTCCTTTACGCCTCCCAGCTCGGTGGGGTTCTCGCTGATGGTCTCGCACTTCCAGCCGCGTTTGGCAGCGTACATGTTGTACATCCGCCACAGGCTGTGGGCAAAGAGCGCGGCTTCTCCGCCGCCCGCACCGGCACGAATTTCCAGAATGACGCTTTTTTCGTCATCGGCATCCTTAGGGATGAGCAGCAGGCGGAGATTCTCTTCGCTCTGTGCCAGATTCCGGGCGATTTCGCAAAGTTCCTGCTGTACCATAGCGGTAAACGCCGGGTCGGAGTCCTGCTGCAGGACCTCTTTGGCCTCCTGCTCATCTTTTTGCAGGGCCGTATAGCGGCGGTATTCTTCCATCAGGGGGGTCAGTTCCTTGTAGTCACGCATCATCTGGGCGTAGGCGTCTGCATCGGCAGCAGCCTCCGGCGTGGACATTTTATAGGCCAGTTCTTCGTACCGGCGCTCGACCTCGTGCAGTTCAGAAAAAGGCTGCATGGTTCCTCCTTTGGGGTATCGGGTTGTGGCGGGCAAAAATCACCGCTACTGTTCCCCGCCCCGCAGGACTTTTTTGATGTTGCGCTCGATCTTGGCACGCGGCAGCATGATCTCGTGCCCGCAGCCCTGGCAGCGGATCTTGAAATCCATGCCGACACGCAGCACATCAAAACGGTTGGCACCACAGGGGTGCGGTTTCTTGGTCTGGATCACTTCGCCGACCTGTACATCCATGGCAGCACACCGCCCTTTCTTTGCTAAAATTCAGTATCCTTTATTATAGTACATCACGGTTTGTTTTGCAAACCCACTGCATAAAAGTTTACAAGGGTCCCCGGCCCTGCCGGGGGCATACACCATACAAGAAAAGAGGAGCCGAAAATGCTGGAATATCGTGCCGAAGGTCTTTGCCGCAACGCCAACCATCTGCGCCGTGAGGAGCTGTATCACTGCATCACCACCGGCGAAGTATTGCAGAGCACCGCCCTTGCCTTTGATACCGAGCGCCGCCTGCGCTTTGAGCTGGGCGGCCAGCGGGCCTACATGCCCTTCGAGGAATGTGTGGATGTCGGCCCGCAGGAGGAGATCAAGGATATTGCCGTGCTGACCCGGGTGGGCCGCCCCACCTGCTTTGTCATCACCGGCACCGAGGTGGACGAGAATGGCGAGGAGGTGTTTCTGCTCTCCCGTTCGCTGGCCCAGCGGCTGTGCCGTCGGCAGTATCTGGATACCTTGGAAGCCGGCAGTGTCATTCCCTGCACGGTGACGCACATCGAGAATTTTGGCGCGTTCTGCGATATTGGCTGCGGCATTGCAGCACTGCTGCCCATTGATTGTTTGTCGGTGTCGCGCATTTCCTCGCCTGCCGACCGGGTACAGGTGGGCCAGCAATTGCTGTGTGCCATCAAGAACCGGGACCCCCAGGGACGCATCGTGCTAACGCTGCGGGAACTGCTGGGCACCTGGAGCGAGAACGCCGCCTGCTTTGCCCCCGGCGAGACCGTGGTGGGCATTGTGCGCAGTGTGGAGGATTACGGCGTGTTTATTGAGATCGCGCCCAACCTGGCGGGGCTGGCCGAGGCCGACCGCAGCCTGCATCCCGGCCAGGCCGTGAGTGTGTACATTAAAAACATCCTGCCGGACAAGATGAAGATCAAGCTGGTGGTGGTGAACAAAAATCTCGCCCAGCCGCTTCGGTTTGAGCCGCACTACTTTGTCACCCGCGGGCGTATCAAAAAGTGGACCTACTCCACCCCGCAGAGCCGCAAGCAGATCGAGACGGTGTTTTAAGCTTTAAACAAATCCGATTTGCTATCTTGCCACTTCTGTTTTTGCCGTGTATAATAGTATGGAAAACACAAAATACGAGGAAGTGATCAGATGGCAGAAGCATTTACCGCAGGTGTAAAGCCCGGTGGCCTTACAGATGATACCCAGATCCGCATTTTACTTTGCTATCTTATCAAAACAGCCGGTCCCCTGACGCGGGATACCCTGCAGGGTGCGCTTTTGCAGGAGCAGCTGGTCAATTACTTTGAATTTGCCGACGCTTTGGCCGAGGTGCAGAAGCAGGGCCTTGTCACCTGTACCGACGAGCAATACAGCATCACTGACAAGGGTGCTTCGGTGGCCAGCACACTGGCCCATGATTTGCCCCGCACTGTGCGGGAGAGCGCCATCCGCGCCGTAATGCAGATCCAGAGCTGGCGGCACAAGGCAGCCTCCAACCGCGCCCATGTGGAAGAAAAAAACGGCAAGTATGTGGTGTGGTGCAATATCGGCGACCTGGGCAGCGATGTGTTTCAGCTGCAGCTGACCATGCCCGACAAGCTGACCGCCGAGATGACGAAGAACATGTTTATTGCACACGGCAGCGATATTTACTCGAAACTCATGGATATGCTGACCCAGCCGGGGACGGAAGATGATCGGCCGCCGGAGGCGCTGTTGTGATATGGCGGGCCGATGCATGCATCGGCCCCTGCAGAGCAGTTGCAGCATTACAGGGCTGCGGCATAATAAGCAGCATACAAAAACGGCCTGTCCGCAGGGACAGGTCGTTTTGTTTTGCTTATTCGCAGCCGAGGTAGGCTTTGCGGACCTCGATGTTGTTGGCAAGCTCGTGGGCTTCGCCTTCCATCTTGATCTTGCCGGTCTCCAGCACGTAGGCACGGTTGGCGATCTCCAGGGCCATTTTGGCGTTTTGCTCCACCAGCAGCACGGTCACACCGTTGCGGTTGACCTGGCGGATGATCTTGAAGATCTCCTTGACCAGCAGCGGAGACAGACCCATGGACGGCTCGTCCAGCAGCAGCATCTTGGGCTTGCACATCAGGGCACGGCCCATGGCCAGCATCTGCTGCTCGCCGCCGGAAAGTGTACCGGCGGGCTGGTTGCGGCGCTCTTTCAAGCGCGGCAACAGATCAAAGACCATATCGTAGTCGTTCTGGATGGCCTCTTTGCCGTCGCGGCGGGTGTAGGCACCCATCTGCAGGTTCTGCATAACGGTCAGCCCGCTGAAGACACGGCGGCCTTCCGGCACCTGGGCCAGGCCCAGACGGATGATCTTGTGGGCTTCCATTTTACTGATGTTCTGGCCGCAGTAGTCGATCTCGCCGCTCTGCACTTTCAGCAGGCCGGAGATGGCGTGCATAGTAGTCGTTTTACCGGCACCGTTGGCGCCGATCAGCGTGACGATCTCGCCCTCATTGACGTGGAACGAAATGTCACGCAGGGCCTGGATGGACCCGTAAAAAACGTTGATATTTTTAACAGAAAGCATCTCACCCATGATCAGTCACCTCCCAGATAGGCCGCAATGACCTTGGGGTTATTGCGGATCGCTTTGCCGTCGCCGCGGGCGATGACACGGCCGTAGTCCAGCACGGTGATCTCCTCGCAGATGCCCATGACAAAGTTCATATCGTGCTCGATGAGCAGGATGGCGATGCCGAACTGGTCGCGCACACTGCGCACGGTCTGCATCAACTCGTCGGTCTCGTTGGGGTTCATACCGGCGGCAGGCTCGTCCAGCAGCAGCAGTTTCGGGTTGGTGGCCAGGGCACGGGCGATCTCCAGCTTGCGCTGTTCGCCGTAGGGCAGCTGGCTGGCCTTGAGGTCTGCCTTATCTTCCAGCCCAAAGATCTTGAGCAGCTTCTTCGCCTCACGATTCATCTCGTGCTCTTTCTCTTTGTAGGCGGGCAGGCGCAGGATGCCGGTCCACATGCCGTACTGGATCTGGTTGTGCAGGCCGACCTTGACATTATCCAACACGCTCATCTCGTTGAACAGGCGGATATTCTGGAAGGTACGGGCCACACCGGCCTTGCTGATCAGTTCGGGGTTCTTGCCGGTGATGTCCTTGCCGTCGAGGATGATGTTGCCCTCGGTAGGCTTGTAGACGCCGGTGAGCATGTTAAACACGGTGGTCTTGCCGGCGCCGTTGGGGCCGATCAGACCATAGAGGTGGCCTTTCTCGATGGAAAGGTCCAGCTGAGCAACGGCCTGCAGGCCGCCGAAAGCAATACCCAGGTTGCTTACTTCCAACAGTGCCATGTTAAGCCGCCTCCTTCTTGTTCTTCTTGGGTGCCCTGTCGGCCGCGTCCTTGCGGAAACGGGCAGTCAGGCGCTTGCGCATTGCGATCATCTGCGGGCTCTGGTTGAAGATCATCACAACGATCAGCACGATAGCGTAGATCAGCATGCGGTAATCGTTCATGCTGCGCAGCAACTCGGGCAGGACGGTCAGCACGGTGGCAGCAATGACCGAGCCGCGCAGGTTGCCGATGCCGCCCAGAACAACGAACACCAGGATCAGGATGGAGGTGTTGTAGTCAAACTTCTTAGCGACCAGAGAGGAGTAGTTCAGCGAGTAAAGCACACCGGCCATACCGGCAAACACAGCGGAGGTCACAAAAGCCATCAGCTTGTACTTGGTGATGGGGATACCGACCGAACGAGCGGCGATCTCGTTATCACGGATGGAGGTGATGGCGCGGCCTGCGCGGGAGTTGACCAGGTTGAGGATGACAGCCAGCGTGATGATAACCAGCACGATGCCGATGGTGAAGGTGGAAGCCTTCTTGATTCCGGTGATGCCCATGGCGCCATTGATCAGCACTTTGCCGTCGGCGTCGAGATTCAGGGAGGCAGTGTCCTTCAGGGAGAAGTGCAGGCCCTTGGAATCTACGCCCAGGTTGCAGGCGTTCATGAAGTTCTTGACAATCTCACCGAAAGCCAGTGTGACGATGGCCAGATAATCGCCGGACAGACGCAGGACAGGGATGCCGACCAGGAAGCCGAAGATACCAGCCACAACGCCGCCCACCACAAAGGCCAGCAGCAACGCTGCAGGCTTGGGGAAGGTGGTGTCATACAGGCTGACCCACACCAGCGTACCGGCAAAAGCGCCCACGCTCATAAACCCGGCGTGGCCCAGGCTCAGCTCGCCCAGCATGCCGACGGTCAGGTTCAGGGAGACAGCCATGACAACATATGCGCAGATAGGCACCAGCTGACCCGCGAAGGAGTTGGTGACCATGCCTGCGGCGGACAAGATCTGGATCAGCAGATAGAAGCCGATGACGATGCCAAAGGTGATGACGTTGCTCTTGGTGGAGCGGTTCAAATTTTTCAAGTTCATCGCAGCCACCTCACACTTTCACGTTGACTTTCTTGCCCAGCAGGCCGGTCGGTTTGACGATCAGCACGACGACCAGCACCAGGAAGACGATGGCGTCAGACAGCTGGGTAGAAATGTAAGCTTTGCTGAGGTTCTCGATGATGCCCAGCAGGATGCCGCCGACGAATGCGCCGGGGATCGAGCCGATACCGCCGAAAACAGCCGCCACGAAAGCCTTGATACCAGGCATAGCGCCGGTGGTGGGCTGCAGCGTGGGGTAAGAGGAGCAGAGCAGCGCACCGGCGATAGCCGCCAGTGCGGAGCCGATGGCGAAGGTCAGCGAGATGGTGCCGTTGACGTTGACACCCATCAGCTGGGCAGCGCCGCGGTCCTCAGACACAGCCAGCATGGCGTGACCGGCGGGCGTGTAGTTGACGAACCACATCAGCACCACCATGATGACCACGCAGGCCACAATGGTAACGATAGTCTCCGCGGAGATGGTCAGCTGACCGCCAAAGAGAGAAACAGGCTTCATGCCGGAAACGACAGAAGTAAAGCTCTTGGGGTTGGAGGACCAGGACAACTGGGCCACCTGCTGTAAGAGATAGCTGACACCGATGGCGGTGATCAGAACCGCCAGGGATGGTGCCTCACGCAGGGGGCGGTAGGCCAGCCGTTCGATCACCACGCCCAAAATCGTGCATACGATCATGGACAGGACGATGGACAGCACCGGGTTAAGCCCCGAAGCGCCAAAGGCGAAGTAAACGACATAACTGCCGATCATGATGACATCGCCGTGGGCGAAGTTCAACATCTTGGCAATGCCGTAGACCATGGTGTAGCCCAGGGCAATCAGTGCATAAACACTGCCCAGGCTGATACCGTTGATCAGGTAAGAAAAGAATTGCATTGCGTACACCTCACTCTATTTTGCCGCTTTGTCCCCTGCCAACAGAGTTTGCCGCAGCTGGCCGTTTGGGGGAACATAAAATCATAGTACCACAAACAAAACGGCAAAACAATGGGTTTTGCGTGTATTTGTGCGAAAAACTGCTGTTTTTTGCAACAATACAGAAAAACCATAAGAAAAAAGGAGCTGCCTGGACATACTTGTCCGGCAGCCCCCATTGGCAACGGAATCTACCTAGAGATTACATGGCAGCGTAAGCGCCGTCCTTGATGACAACAGCCTTAGGAGCCTTGGAAACAGCGCCGGAAGCATCCCAGGTCATGTCCTCGCCGGTCAGGCCGTCGAAAGTCATGGAGCTGAACTGGGTTTTCAGAGCCTCGCAGATGTCGCTGGCATCCATGTCGCCGTTGATGTTGCCAGCCAGGACAGCCTGGTAGATGGCGTAGACGACATCGTAAGCATCAGCAGCGAACTGGTTCGGGGTGTCGCCGTAAGCCTCCTCGTAAGCGGTAACGAAAGCCTGGGTCTTCTCGTCCTTTGCGTCAGCAGCGAACGGAGTCAGGAGCATCAGGCCCTCAGCCAGAGAGGTGTCGAAGCCTTCGATGGCCAGGATACCGTCCATGCCGTCGCAGCCGAAGAAGGTGGGCTCATAGCCGGTCTTGTTGGCGCCGATCAGGATCTGGGAAGCCTCCTGATAGTAGATGGGCAGGAAGACCAGATCAGCACCGGCCTCCTGGCACTTGGCAACCTGGGTGGACAGGTCAGACTTGTTGTCAGAGGTGAAAGCCTCGTCAGCAACGATCTCCAGGCCCTTCTCGGCAGCCTCAGCCTGGAACTTGTCGTGGACACCGCGGCTGTAAGCGTCGGAAGAATCATAGATGATGCCGACCTTGGTGCCCAGCTGGTTGTCTGCGATGTAGTCAGCAGAAGCAACGCCCTGGTTGGGGTCGGTGAAGCAGATCTGGAAGACATTGTCGCCAGCGGCGATGACGTCAACAGCAGAAGCAGACGGGGTCATCATGAAGATGTTGTCGTTGGCAGTCTCAGCTGCAACGGCCAGGGACGGGGTGGTGGTAACAGGACCAGCCAGGACCTGCAGGCCCCAGTCCTTCAGGGTGTTATAAGCGTTCACGCTCTTCTCAGCGTCATGCTCGTCATCCTCGAACTTCCACTCAAAGACATCGCTGCCGTTGGCGGCGTTGATCTCCTTGACAGCCAGCTCTTCAGCGTTCTTAACAGCCTGGCCATACACAGCGGCAGCGCCGGTGATGGGGCCGATGCCGCCGATCTTGATGGGGGTGCCGGTGTAAGCGCCGGAGCCCTCGCCTGCCTCAGCAGTAGCGGCAGTGGAAGCTGCATCAGAGGATGCAGCGGTGCTCTCAGCAGCAGAAGAAGCCGAGGAGCCGCAGGCAGCCAGGCTCAGCACCATAGAAGCTGCCAGAACAGAACTAACGAGTTTTTTCATTGTGATTTCCCTCCCAAGAAATTTTCGCAGCACCGGCATTTCGCCGCCGGGGTCGCACAACCCCGGATAGGATGCTGGAATATACTAGCCATTATAGACTTTTATCCCCTAAAGTGCAATGGCCCGATTTTACAGAGTTGACAATCAATTTTTTAGGTTTTATGTAGTTTTTACACAAAATTCAGTTACAAAAAGTTATCAAAACGGCAATACCGCAAAAAGTTCAAGTATTTTTTTGTAAAGTTCTTGCAAACTGCGCCGAAATTTGCCATAATGAAAAGAGTATTACACTTTACCACAAAAACGAACTGTGAAAGGGGCACATTCGCAGATGAAACTTTTGGAAGATCGCATTTTGCAGGATGGGCAGGTCCGTCCCGGCAACGTACTGAAGGTCGACTGCTTTTTGAACCACCAGCTGGACGTGGATCTGCTGGACAAGATCGGCGGGGAGTTCTACCGCATTTTTAAAAATGACGGCGTGAACAAGATCCTGACCATCGAGGCTTCCGGCATTGCCATCGCCTGCATGACCGCCCGGCATTTCAACGTGCCGGTCGTGTTCGCCAAAAAGGCTAAGAGCAAGAACATTGACGGCGAGGTCTATACCTCCAAGGTGCAGTCCTTTACCTATGGCCGCGAGTATGACATCACCCTGGCCAAAAAGTTTCTGAACTCCGGCGACCGTGTGCTGATTTTGGACGACTTTTTGGCAAACGGCAAGGCCATGAAGGGCCTGCTGGATGTCTGCAACCAGGCGGGCTGCTCGGTGGCCGGTATCGGCATCTGCATCGAGAAGGGCTTCCAGTCGGGCGGTGCGGAGCTGCGCGCTGCTGGTTACAAGCTGGCCAGCCTTGCCATCGTCAACGAGATGAGTGATGACCATCTGACTTTCCGCGAGCAGTAAAAAACAGATTTTCGCCTGCCAGGGCCATACTTGGCAGGCTTTTTTTGTTGTCCCGCAGCGGATTTTGTGGTATACTTGCCTGTAGCCTTATTATAAAGGAAAGGGGGCCTTGTTTTGGCGGATCTTGCCAAAGGGCGGCACACGGCAACACGGTTTGCTTTGGGGGCGGCGCTGGGCGTGCTGGTGTTTCTGGCCGTGTACGGCGTTTCGCCGCTGGATGTGGCGAACGATGCCTTTTGCCGCGGCGGCTATATTGAAAAGGACATCCAACAGCACTACGCCGGGTGGCTGTTCTACCGCGAAAACGCAATTGGGTTTCCCTTCTGCGTGACGAAAGCGGTCAACGCACCTGCGGGCGTCAGCGTGGCGTATACCGATTCCATCCCACTGCTGGCGGCGCTGCTGCGGCCGGTGGCCAATGCGCTGGGCGGAACGTTCCAGTATTTTGGCTGGTTTACCCTTACCTCCTTTGCACTGCAGGGCGGGTTCGGTGCGTTGCTATGCGGGCTGTTCTGCGAGGGCGTGCCTGGCTGTGCGGCCGGGAGTTTGCTGTTCAGTGCCAGCCCGATTCTGATCGAGCGGGCATTCCGGCATACCTCGCTGGGGGCACAATGGCTGGTGCTGGCGGCGTTGTACTGCTATTTTTGCGGGCGGCGGCAGGGGCGGTATCGTCTTTCCCTGCTGTTTGCCGTCAACGTGCTGGCGGTGGGCATCCACCCGTATTTTCTGCCCATGACTTACGCGGTCACGCTGGCGCTGCTGCTGGAATATGCGGTGACGCACAAACGCTGGGCCGGGCCTGCGGTGTTTTTGGGCTGTGATTTGGCCTGCACGGCGGTGCTGGGCTGGGCGCTGGGGCTTTTGTATGGCACGGCCACCAGCGGCGGGCAGGCGCTGTACGGGTATTTCTCGATGAATCTGAACGCGCTGTGGAACCCTGCCGGGGTAAACGGCGTGCTCTACAGTCGGTTTTTGCCTGCGCAGAACCAGGTGGGCGGCAACTATGATGCGTTCGCCTACCTGGGATTGGGCGTACTGATTGCCCTGCCCATCGCCGTGGTTGCGGCGCGAAAACGCCTGGCTGCGCTGCTGCGGCGGCACTGGGCGCTGTGCGCGGTGTTTGTGGTGCTGACGGCGTTTGCGGTGAGCCATGTGATTACGGCCAACGGCGTGACGCTGGTCACGCTGCCGCTGCCGGCGTCGCTGATCAAGCTGTTCTCGGTTTTCCGCTCCGGCGGGCGGCTGTTCTGGCCGGTGTACTACGTGCTGGTCCTGGCGGCCTTTGCCGGACTGGCGAAACTGCCCCGTGGGACCGTGTGGGTCATAGCGGCAGTGGTGGTGCAGCTTTGGGACATCAGCCCGGCACTTATCCAGCGGCATGAGGCCATGGTGCAGGCGCAGCAGAGTGAGGCCTTCCCTACCACACTGGAAAGTAATTTCTGGCAGGCGGCGAGTGGATACGAGAAGCTTTATTCGGTACAGGGGTTGCAGGACGATGCACTGCACCTGGCACTGTTTGCCGCTGACAACGGTATGACCACCAACAACCCCTTTGCCGCACGGTACGATGATGCCGCTTTGGAAAACCAGCGGGCCGCCCTGCTGGCGGCGCTGGCGGAGGGTCAGGCAGAGCCAAACGCGCTGTATTTGTTTGAGGACGAGGGCGACTTTTTGCAGGCAGTAGAGCCGGTGCGAAACGCCGCCTGGTGCGGCAAGGTGACGAGCCGGGACGGCAGCTGCAATTGGTATGTGATTGCCCCCGGCTTGCAGGGGCAGACGTTTGATGCGCTGTGTACGCTCTACGATGACAGCTATCCCCTGCGGCTGGCGGATTATACCGATGCGCTGTGGAACCGCGGCGTGTTGGATTCCACCCGCAAGACCGTCTGCTTTAAGGATTCTCCGTTTACACGGCGGAAATTGGAAAATGCGCAGTATCTATGCGCGGACGGCCAAGCCTACCGCATTACGGAGCTTGATGACCACGACGCCGGTTGGCTGATGGTCACTTTGGATATAAACGACGCCACGATTTTGTGGGATCAGGAGTTGACGACCCAATGAAAGAATTGCATGTAAAAAGCCTGCTGCCTGTGCGGCTGGACAAGTATCTGATGGACCAGTACCCCGCCTTAGGCCTGGGTCGGCTGAACAAGGCCCTGCGGGAAAATAAGATCAAGCTGAACGGCAAAAAGCAGCCGCTTTCCACCCGGGTGCAGAACGGCGATACCATCCGCCTGTTTTTGAGTGACGACCAGTTGGAAAGCCGCCCCACCCCCGCCGCCGTGTTTGTGTATGAGGATGACGACATCATCATTGCCAACAAGCCCGCCGGCCTGACGGTGGACGGCGGCGACGCCGACACGCTGGTAAAACGGGTGCAAGCCAAACTGGCCGCCGAGGGCAAGCCCACCCACGCCGTGCTGTGCCACCGGCTGGACACCGGCACCAGCGGCCTGGTACTGCTGGCCAAAAATAACGCCGCTGAGGCATTTTTGACCGAGGCCATCAAGAAGCGGGAGATCGAAAAGCGGTATCTCTGCGTGACCTTTGGCCGCCCCAATCCCCCCGCCGCTCTGCTGCGGGATTACCTGCTGAAGGACGCCGAACGCGGCATCGTGCGCATTACCGACACGACGGCGGGCGGCGCGAAGGAAGTCATCACCGGCTACGAGACACTAGCCGTCAGCGGACGGCTGGCCCTGCTGGAAGTGGAGCTGGTCACTGGCCGCACCCACCAGATCCGTGCGCATTTGGCGCATATCGGCTGCCCCATTTTGGGCGACAGCAAGTACGGCAACAACGCCGCCAACCGCGAACTGCGGCTGAAGTACCAGGCACTGTGCGCATGGGAATTGAAGTTCCCCGCCAAAATCAGCGACGAGCGTTTTGCCCACCTGACCGGGCGGGTATTCCATGCCGAGAAACCGTGGTATTGCCAGCAGGTTGAGGATGGGACGCTGAAATAAACATGTTCATTACAGAACAAATCCGTCATGCACACGCATGGCGGATTTGTTTTTATTCCATCATTTTAATTTGCGCGTCCAGACTTTCCCATGTGTACAGGGTGTTCAGGACTTGCAGCAGTTCCTTTTTGCTCAGGCGCGGAGGCAGACCCAAGCGGGCCAGCAGGGCGCGGCGGCGGTCGGCGCTGTTGGCCGTGCCGGAGATGCCCCACTCGTATAGATCGGTGTAGGTAATGGCGGTGCGGTCGGTATCCTGCGCTGTAGTTTGGGGCGCAGGGGCGCTGTCCAGCGCAGTCTGCAGGCCCTGCAAAATCAAGTCATCAGCGATGCCCTCGACGCCCAGCAGCCCCTCCTTGCCGGGGGCCTGTTTGCGGGCCTCTTTGCCGTGGACCGCTGGGACGTAGGCCTGCAGGACATGCTCGGCCCCGACTAAGCCGGTGACAAAGTGGCGGATGCGGAAGCCCGCATCGTCGGAATCGGTCAAAATGATAAGTCCTTGGGCGGCGGCAATACGCTTGAGCATGTTTTGCAGCTCTTTATCCCGGAAGACTCGGGAGCCGTCGGTCGTCAAAATCGTCGCATCGACGAGGTTTGTCAGCCGCGCGGCGTCGTATTTTCCCTCCACCAGGACGGCTTGTTCCAGTTTCAGCATCAGGACCTCCCTGCCAGTGCCAGTTCGCACAGAGCTTTCTGCATCAGCAGGTCGGCGTCCAACTTGCTGCTTTTTAAATCGGTGTCCAGCTTTTGCAGCACTTCCAGGCATTTTTCCAATTGGCGGCGCTTAAAGCGGGAGGCCGTGCGTTCGGTCTCGCCCAGGCGGTAGCTCCACTTGCCACCGTAGCCAAAATCCTTGGCCACATCGGCCAGGCTGCGGCGGCTGCGCTTGGCCTGCAGGACGCGGTACATATCGATGTAGTTGCCGATGAGGGCGCCGGTGATCATGATCGGCTCGTTTTGCAGGGCCAGCAGCGTTTTCAGCTTTTGCTGGGCCTGGTCGGTGCGGCCAGCGGCTACCAGCTTGACCATATCAAAGGTGTCAGCATCCAGCGTGACAGTGCCCAGCTGGGCCACCATCTCGGCGGTGATGGTACCATAGCCGGAGAGGGCCGCCAGCTTGTCGATCTCATTTTTCAGCAAAAACTGGTCCTCGCCGCAGCGGTCCAGCAGGGCGGCTTCCGCGCCCTTAGCAAACTGAGCGCCGCATTCGTTTGCCCAACTGCGGGCCATCTCCTGCAAGGCGGCGCGGCCGGGTTTATTGAGCTGCACGCAGTAGCCCAGCTTCTCACAGGCCGTGATCAGCTTTTGCTCCCGCTTGCCAGGGCGCAGCTTGCCGAACTTTTCCTCGATGACGCTGGTCATGACGAAGATGGCGTTTTCGGTGTCGGCCAGCGTATCGCATAGGTCCTGCAGGTCCTTGTCCGAGTAGGTGGACGGGCGGATGAGGGGCATCAGCACCAGCCGCCGCCCACCGAAGAAGGAGATGGTGCCCGCTGCCAGCACGATCTCCTCCACCCGGGGCGCGGGGCCGTCCAGCACGGTGGTCTCGGGGTCATCCTCGTTCAGCACCTTCAGCGCTTTTTGGGCGGCGGTGTGGACGAGGGCCTCGTCGGCAGCGTAAAAGTAGTACAGCCCGCAGCCGGAGCGGAGCCGTTTATTCAGTTCGTTTTCACTGTAAAGCAACGCGTTCTGCCTCCTTGATTTGGAGCGAGCGGCCGGGCCGCAGTTGGATAAAGGGAATGTCCTGCCCATAGTATACCTGCTGGACGCCCGGCTGGTCAAGCCAGCGGGGCGAAGATGCGGTGGTCAGGATGGCGGCAGGCTGTACCGAATCCGACAGCGCCCCCGCCGCGCAGAGGACGTCCACCGCCACCGGCGCAGACAGGGCGGTGCTGCCTGCCATGACGGCAATGTGACTGCGGCCATCCCCTACCACGGCCAGATTGCCGCCGGAGGTGTGGTAGATGTCCAGCGTCAGGCCGTTTAAAATAGGCCGGGTGGTGTAGGCGCCCGTAGTTTGGGCAGTGCATATTTCCTCGGTGTCAAAGGTGATTTCTGTGCCGCTGCGGCGCAGATCCACCGTAAGCACCTGCTCGGCGGCGCCGTGGTCGGCCAGGTAGCTGCGCACGGCGCGCAGGTTGGTTTCCCCGCCACGGAACAGCACCATCGCCTGGCCATCCTGCACGCAGACGACCGCCGGGTTGCCTGCGGTGCCTACAAGTGCCATGGTAACAACGCCTTTCTGCATCTGCACACCCAGCACAATGGCCACTGCCGCGCAAACCACCCCCGCCGGCAGGAACCAGCGGAACCTGCCCGCCGCATAATATACCAGCGCCAGTATGCCCAGCAGGACCAGCACCAGCAGCGTGTACTCCCGCGGGAGGTACAGCCGGGCCAACGGCAGGGCAGCGCACCAGGAGGCCAGCGCGTAAAAAATCCGCAGCCAGACCGCCAGCAGGAAACTAGCCATATGGGCCAGCGGGGCCGCAATGGCAAGCGGGATGGCGACAATTTGCAAAGCCAGCACGACAAGGCCCAGTACCAGCGCGGGCTGGAGCATCCAGACCGTGAGCAGGTTGGCAAGGACGCCCACGCCGCTGGTTGTCAGGCCTTGGGCGACCAGCACCGGCAGGGTCGCCAGCGATGCCAGCGCCGCCGTCTGCACAGTGGAAAGCACGGCCAGCCCGGCGCGGCGCAGTTGGGCCTGCCAGCTCTCGGCATCCTGGCCGGGGATATGCGCTTCTTCCCAACGGGTAAGCGCCACGGATGCCTGCACGCCCAGCACGGCGCAGAAGGAAAGCTGAAAGCCGATGTCGCAGGGCGCGTAAGGGTTTTGCAGGCCCAGCAAAACGGCCGCCGCACCCGTGAGGGTGAGCAGGTCAATGGGCTGGTAGAACCAATCTCCCAGCAGCACCAGCAGAAAGACGATGCCAGCCCGCAAAACCGAGATCGGCAGGCCGGTGAGCAGCATGTAAAACACGGCTACCGCCGCCCGCACAAGGATCAGCGGCCGATAAAACCGACGGCGACGGCCAAAAGAGAACAGCCCACACAGCAGCGCCAGATGCAGGCCCGATACGGCCAGCAGGTGCGAGATGCCCGCCGCGCGGAAGGTATCCTGCACGGTGTCCGGCAGGGCGGCCTTATCCCCTAACAGCATGGCAGCTTCGAGGCCGCCTAAATCCCGCGGCAGCCAGCGGCGCAGCAGCGCTGAGGCATTTTTCCGCAGTCGGTAGAGTGCAAAGCGCGGGGCGCAGCTGTCGGCACCCGTTTTATAGCCGCCGGTGTACTCGCCTTGCAGCAGGATGCCGCGGCTTAATCGGGATGCCCGGTAGGCATCTTTGGGTAGGTCGGTCATGGTAAAATCGGCGGTGAAGGTCTCCCCTGGCTCCTGGGCGGGGAATCCGTTGCTGCGCATTTTAAAATGGCAGCTTTTGCCGTTGATGCCGGTGACCGTTAATGTGCCCCGCAGCTGGCCGTTCTGGTAGGCGGCTGTGGCATCCGTTTCAACAGTAATCATACAGGTCACCGTCTGGCCTGCCAGCGCCCGCACAGGGCGGAACACCGCAAAACTGAACGCGCAAAACCAGCAAAGCCCCGCTACGGCACCAAGTACCAGCGGAAGAGCTCTGCTGCGGCGGACTATACTTAAAAATAAAAGCAATAGCAAAAGTGCCGCCGCAGGCACCAGGACCAGCGGCGGCATGTTTGCCGCAAACAGCTCGGCCCCTGCAAAGCAAAGGCCAAAAATGGCAAGTTTGCGTTTCATCTTACTTAGTGGGCAAAGAGCGGCAGCGGCTCCAAGAAGAAGATGTCGGTGCGCTTGGCGGCATCCCCCTCGGCCAGGGCGGCGCAGCAGCCAACAACGGTGCCGGTGCTCTTGGCGGCCAGGGTCTCCAGGGCGTGCAGAGAGCCGCCGGTGGAGATGACGTCATCCACGATCAGGATGCGCTTGCCGTTCATATAATCGATGTCCTTCTTGTCGATGACCAGGGTCTGCTTGCCGGCGGTGGTGATGGACTGGTCCTCGATGATGACAGGCTCTTTCATGTAAAGCTTGGCACCCTTGCGGGCGGGGATCCAGTACTTGCCGCTCTGGCGGGCCATCTCGTAAGCCAGGGGGATGCCCTTGGCCTCGGCGGTCAGGATCACGTCAAACTCGGGGGCTTTCTTCAGCAGCGCGGCAGCGCAGGCCTCGGTCAGCTCCACATCACTGAACATGATGAAGGCGGCAATGTCCAGATGGTCATTGACCTTGCAGATGGGAAGTTCACGGGTCAGACCCGCGATATGCAAAGTATAGGTATCAGCCATGATAGCTACCTCATTTCGTTTTATAAAGTGATGCTGCGGCTGGCATCAGCCCGGAGGCCATGCCAGGCTGCGGCCTGCCATCACATGGAAGTGCAGATGCTTGACGCTCTGGCCGCCGTCAGCGCCCACGTTGGTGACAACGCGGTAACCGTTCTCGGCCACGCCCAGCTGGCGGCACAGGTCCGCAATAACGGCATAGACGTGGCCTAGCAGGGCGGCGTCGCTCTCGGTCAGGGCGGCAGCAGAGTCAATGTGCTGCTTGGGGATGACCAGGAAGTGGGTCGGGGCCTGGGGGTCAATGTCGTAGAAAGCCAGCAGCTGATCGTCCTCGTACAGTTTGTTCGAGGGGATCTGCCCTGCAGCGATCTTACAGAACAGGCAATCGTCCATCGGATTTTCCCTCCTTTATTCTGGAATCCGAAACAGCTTGCGCTGTGGATTTACTGCATTTCAGCCTTGACGATCTCGGGCACGGCGTTCAGGGCGTCGTCGATCTTGGAGGTATCGCGGATACCGGCCATGGCGAAATCGGGCTTGCCGCCGCCGTTGCCGCCTGCGATGGCAGCGATCTTCTTGACCAGAGCGCCAGCCTTCAGGCCGCGGGCCTGGGCGTTCTTGGAGACGCCAACGGCCATCATAGTCTTGCTGCCGTCGCTGCCGATCAGCACGGTGACAGCGTTGGGGGCCTTATCGCGGACCTTATCGACCATGTCGCGCAGGGTGTCAGCGCCGGTGCCGGTCAGGTAGGCGGAGACGATGCGCACGCCGTCGATGTCGGCAGCATTCTCGAACAGGCCGTCGATCTTGGCGGAGGCCATCTCGGCTTTCAGGATGTCCAGCTGCTTGTTGGTCTCTTTCAGTTCAGCGGTCAGGGCTTCGGCACGGGCCGTGGCATCCTTCAGGTTGTTGGCCTTCAGGGCAACGGCGGTCTTGGCCAGCTGCTCGGTGCGCTCATCCAGCAGGTTCAGCACGCCGTAGGCGGTGGTGGCCTCGATACGGCGGATGCCGGCAGCCACGCTGGACTCGCTGAGGATCTTAAAGCAGCCGATCTGTGCGGTGTTGGTCACGTGGGTGCCGCCGCAGAACTCGGTGCTCCAGCCGCCAGCATCGACGACACGGACAACGCTGCCATACTTCTCGCCGAACAGAGCCATGGCCCCCATCTTCTTAGCTTCCTCGATGGGCAGGTTCTGGATGGCGACAGGCAGAGCCTCGAAAATCTTCTCGTTGACGCGGTCCTCGACCTTGCGCAGTTCCTCAGGGGTAACAGCGCTGAAATGGGTGAAGTCGAAGTGGGTCAGCTTATCATCCTGATAGCTGCCGGCCTGATGGACATGCTCACCAAGGACCTCGCGCAGAGCCTTCTGCAGCAGGTGGGTGGCGGTGTGGTTGCGGCAGATGGCCATACGGCGCTGGGTATCAACAGAAGCGGTGACCTCATCGCCCACATGGATGGTGCCGTCCAGCAGCTCGCAGGTATGGACAAAGTAGCCCTTGGGGGTCTTCTTGACCTGGGTGACTTTCAGCTTGGCGTCGCCGTTGGTGATATAGCCGTGGTCAGCGACCTGGCCGCCCATCTCGGCGTAGAACGGGGTGCGGTCCAGCACGACCAGCACGCCGTCCTTGCTCTCGCCTGCCTCGTCGGTGGCGATGGCATCGGCCAACTCTTCGCCGTCAGACAGGGCGATGACCTTGGCGGATTCGCTCAGGGTGTCGTAGCCGTCAAACTGGGTAGCCTCGGCGGTCAGCTCACCGAACAGGTCGGCGCTCCAGCCGGAGATGTCCTTGGCCAGGCGCTCGGCGCGAGCGCGCTCACGCTGCTTGGTCATCTCGACATGGAAAGCGGCCTCGTCGACAGCCAGACCAGCCTCGGCGGCGATCTCACGGGTCAGGTCGAGGGGGAAGCCGAAAGTGTCATTCAGCTTAAAGACTTCCGCGCCGGACAGGACCTTCTCATGGACTTCCTTCAGGTGGCTCATCATGCCGTTCAGGATGTTCAGGCCAGCGTCGATGGTGCGGCCGAAGCGCAGCTCCTCGGTGCCGATGACCTTCTTGATATAGGCTTCGTGCTCACGCAGCTCGGGGTAGCCGGCCTCGCTGGACTCGATGACAGTGTCGACCAGCTCGGTCAGGAACGGGCGGTTGATGCCCAGCATGCGGCCATGGCGGGCAGCGCGGCGCAGCAGACGGCGCATAACGTAGCCGCGGCCCTCGTTGGAGGGCAGGATGCCGTCGGATGCCATAAAGACGGTAGCACGGATGTGGTCGGTGATGACGCGGATGGAGACGTCGTCCTTTTCATTCTCTTCATACTTCTTGCCGGCGATGCGCTCCACATGGTGCAGCACAGCAGCAACGGTGTCGACCTCGAACAGGTTGTTGACATCCTGCATAACGACGGCCAGACGCTCCAGGCCCATGCCGGTATCGATGTTGGGCTTGGCCAGCAGTTCATAGTTGCCCTTGCCGTCAGCATCGTACTGGCTGAAGACCAGGTTCCAGATCTCCATGAAGCGGTCACAATCACAGCCGACGCCACAGGTGGGTTTGCCGCAGCCGTACTTCAGGCCGCGGTCATAGTAGATCTCAGAGCAGGGGCCGCAGGGACCAGAGCCATGCTCCCAGAAGTTATCCTCTTTGCCCAGGCGGACCATGTGGTCCTCGGGGATGCCGACGGACTTGGTCCAGATGTCGTAGGCTTCATCGTCGTCCTGATAGACGGAGATGTACAGCTTATCGGCGGGGATCTCCAGCTCTTTGGTCAGGAATTCCCAGGCCCAGGGAATGACTTCCTTCTTAAAGTAATCCTGGAAGCTGAAGTTGCCCAGCATCTCAAAGAAGCAGCCATGGCGGGCGGTGATGCCGACGCGCTCAATATCCGGTGTACGGATGCACTTCTGGCAGGTGGTCACGCGATGGCGCGGCGGCTCTTCCTGGCCGAGGAACCATTTCTTCATGGGGGCCATGCCGCTATTGATCAGCAGCAGGCTGGGGTCGTCTTTCGGCACCAGCGGGAAGCTGCCCAGGCGCAGATGGCCTTTGGTCTCAAAATAATGCAGATACTTTTCGCGCAGTTCGTTAAGTCCTGTCCATTGCATGTGTGTGTTCTCCTATCCATTGATTTACGGTGAAAGGCCACAAAAAAGAATACAGCCTTCGCCCCTGTACAGGGACGAAGGCTGTGTAAGCTTCCGTGGTACCACCCGGTTTGCAATGTGCCGCATGGACACACTGCCACTTTACCCGCGTTAACGCCGCAGTTACGCTCGGCTTAAATACCGAAAGCTCCGGGGTGGCTTTGCCGGGGTACAGCCGGATACCTTTCACCTAGTGGTATCCTCTCTACGGACTGGTCTGATCGGCATTGGCCCTTTCATCGCCATTTTCCTTTTAACAAAGCTATTATATGCCCCTTTTTACGGCTTGTCAACTGGTTTTTCCGGGTGTTTAGCGCAATGGGGTCATTCTTATTCAATCGGATGCTGGCTGTTCAATCACTTGCAAGCCTTCGGCAATTTTGGCAAAGAGGGCGGCGCTGGAAGTTTCGGGTTCCAGTACGCCGTCCTGCAAGACCGTGATGGTATATTTCGGTGTTTGCGCCGGGGTGAAGCCGCTGAACCAGTAATTGAGCAGCTCGTCCCCTGCTGCATCAAACTGGCCTGTCTGGGCGGTGCCGGTCTTGCCTGCGGCGGTGCCGCCAGCGGGTTTGGCGGCGTGGCCGATGCCATCCTCGACCACGCTTTGCAGCATGCTGCGCAAGGTTTTGGCGGTGGCGGCATCACAGGCGATGCGGGGCGCAGGGAGTTGAAATGGGTCGGTGAGGGTGCCGTCTGCATCGGTGACGCCGTAGCAGAAGCGTGGCGTGTGGTAGGTGCCACCGCCGGCGATGGTGTTCATCATGGCGGTGATTTGCAGGGGCGTGGCGGTGAAGCTGCCCTGCCCGAAGCTGAACACCGCCAGCTGGCCGGTGCTTTGCAGTTCTTTGGCGGTGGGCAGCACCCCGGCGCTGGCGGTCAGGTCCGGAGCTATGGGCACAGCGGTGCCAAAGCCTAATTCGGCAGCCGCCGTGCCCAGGGCCTGCCCGCCCAAGATCTGGCCCAGGGCGACGAAGTAGGTGTTGCAGCTTTGCTCCAGCGCACCGCGCAGGTTGACCGTGCCGTGGGCTTTGCCCAGGGCGCAGCGGTAGGTCTGGCCGTCCACCTCGATGCTGCTGGTGCAATCATGGGTGAACCAATCGAGCCCATTCTCGTAGGCGGCCAGCGCCGCCGCCACCTTGAACACAGAACCCACGCTGAAAGTGGAGAACGCCCGGTTGACCAGTGAAGTATCATCGGCGCGGATGCTGCGGGCCACGTCGTCGGGGTCGTACTCCGGCATGCTGACGCTGGCTAACACCTCGCCGGTGGCGGTGTCCATGACGAGGATGCAGCCGCGGGACATATACAGCTGGGCCAGGCCTTCGCACAAGCGCTGGATGTCCGCGTCGAGGGTCAGCTGCACCTGGGCGTCTGTGCCCTGCTGCTCGGTGATGATTTCCGGCGTGCCGGTGCCCAGCAGCCGCCCGCGGGCGGTTGTCCGGCAGACGGCGGCGGTCTGGTCGCAGGAGTTTGCCAGCACAGCGTCCCAGGCGCGTTCCAGCCCGGTGACGCCGCGGCCTTCCTGGTCGAGGTAGCCCAGCAGGTGCACAGCAATAGGGCTGGGCAGCGTACGGCAGGGCTGATCCAGCAGCAGTACATTGGCCGGGGCACCGGTTTGGCCGATTTCGACCAAAAAGGGACTGGTGGAATTGCGGCGCTCGTACAGCAGGGTCTGCGCCTGGTAGGACACGTAGGGCAGCAGCGCGGAGTAGCTGTTGTCGCCGGGGACGCAGAGGGCGTAGCGGGTGGTATCGGTGCCGGTGAGCGGACGGTCGGTGCGGTCCAGGAAGTTGCCGCGGGCGCGGGGTAATTCTGTGGTTTGGGTGGCCTGCCGCCCGGCGCTGGCCGCGTAGGTGGTATCGGTGCCTACCCAGTACACCCGCGCCAGAATGACCGCCGTCAGCACCATCAGCACACAGCACAATCCCGTAAGCCGCCGCAATGACACAAAACCGCCCCCTTTCCCCGGTTAGTATGGCCGGGTGGAGGGAGCGGCAAACAATTATTGTTTTGCTTTTCTGCGCTGCAGCAGCCAGATAATGATGCAAGTCACCGCGATGCAGGGCAGAAAGCCGAAGGCGTCGATGCCTACATCGGTCAGCAGCATGGCGCGGGCGGGGACGAAATATTGGTGAATTTCATCCGACATGGCGTACAGCGTGCAGAGCGCTGCCGCCAGCAGGCCTTGCTGCCATAGGGCGATGCGCCGTGTCCAGAGGTGCACCGTGACCGCCATGCTGACGCCCAGCGCGCAGTAGATATACACGTGCGCCCATTTGCGGATGTTGGCGTTGAAGTTCTGCGTGCTGAACCAGGACGGCGTGATGGTCGAAACTTTGCTGTGCTGCACAGTATCCGCCACTACCCCGCTGAGCTGGTAGGATGCCTCCCCCGGCTGGGACGAGAAGAAGAAGATCAGCGCCATGATACCCAGCGTAACGGCCAAGATCAGATATTTGGCGTGTTTCTTCATGGCGCTGTCCCCCCTTTGCACAAAAATGTAAGATTTATTTAGTATAACACAGAGCGGGGCAAAATACAAACACAAGCCCGGCATCCGTTTGCGGCGGATGCCGGGCTTATTCGTTATTTATGGGGTCTGTACCGCTATGGGGTCTGTACCGCTTAGTACATACCGCCCATGTCGGGGTTGGGGGCGGCGGGGGCCGGCGGCTCAGGCAGATCGGCGACCAGGCTCTCGGTGGTCAGGACCATGGCTGCAACGCTGGCAGCATTCTCCAGAGCGGAACGGGTGACCTTGGTCGGGTCGACGATGCCGGCCTCGATCATATCTTCAACATACTCTTCCTTCTGGGCATCGAAGCCGTAGTTGGCCTTGTTAGCCTTCAGGATGTTGTCGATGATGACGCTACCTTCCAGGCCAGCGTTCTTGGCGATCTGGCGCAGAGGAGCCTCCAGAGCCTTGCGGACGATCTTAGCGCCGGTGCGCTCGTCGCCTTCCAGCTCGTTAACGACCTTGTCAACAGCGGGGATAGCGTTGATGGTAGCCGTGCCGCCGCCAGCAACGATGCCCTCTTCAACAGCAGCCTTGGTGGCGTTCAGGGCGTCCTCGATGCGGAGCTTCTTGTCCTTCATCTCAACTTCGGTAGCAGCACCGACCTTGATGACGGCAACACCGCCAGCCATCTTAGCCAGGCGCTCCTGCAGCTTCTCACGGTCGAAGTCAGAGGTAGCGGAAACGATCTGGCTGCGGATCTGAGCCACGCGGTCAGCAATGGCCTGCTTGTCACCGGCACCGCCAACGATGGTGGTGTTCTCCTTGGTGACCTTGACCTGGCGGGCCGTGCCCAGCAGCTGCATGGTTGCATCCTTCAGCTCATAGCCCAGGTCGCTGCTGATGACGGTACCGCCGGTCAGGATAGCGATATCCTGCAGCATCTCCTTACGGCGATCGCCGAAGCCGGGAGCCTTGACGGCAACGACATTCAGGCCGCCGCGCAGACGGTTAATGATCAGGTTGGACAGGGCATCGCCCTCTACATCTTCAGCAATGATCAGCAGTTTACGGCCGGACTGGATGACCTGCTCCAGCAGAGGAACGACGTCCTGGAAGACGCTGATCTTCTTGTCGGTAATCAGGACGGAGCAATCGTCGTAGACGGTCTCCATCTTCTCGGTGTCGGTGACCATGTAGGGGGTCACGTAGCCGCGGTCGAACTGCATACCTTCGACGACCTCGGTGTAGGTCTCGGCAGTGGTCTTGTTCTCCTCGATGGTGATAACGCCATCGGCAGTGACCTTTTCCATTGCGTCAGCGATCAGCTGGCCGATCTCAGCGTCGCCGGCAGAGACAGTGCCAACACGGGCGATGTCCTTGCTGCCGTTGACCTTCTGGCTGTGCTCCTTAACGGAGGCAACAGCGGCGGCGACGGCCTTCTGCATGCCGCGCTTGATGTCCATGGGGTTGGCACCGGCGGTAACGTTCTTCATG
>OHYD01000295.1_pt1 | contig 29866 bp, 20 predicted proteins | sample 1580191 | NCBI WGS metagenome assembly OHYD01 (sample SAMEA3882510, study PRJEB24775) | human gut metagenome | biome: human-associated habitat; feature: intestine environment; material: feces | place: Netherlands | collected 2009/2010 | reverse complement strand
ATTGTTCGATAATATTTTCGCAGCAATCGAAAAATGGATGAGGGAACTTCTTTCCGGCATGGTGGAGTCCAACCTGAGTACGATGTTCACAGCGGTCAACCAACAGACCAGTGAAATCGCTGCTCAGGTCGGGCAGACACCGCAAGGGTGGAACAGCAGCATTTTCAGCATGATCCGTAACATTTCGGATTCGGTGGTGATTCCCATTGCAGGAATCATCATTACGCTGATTCTCTGCTACGAACTGATCTCGATGCTGACGGAGCGGAACAATCTGCACGATGTAGACACTTGGATGTTCTTCAAGTATTTCGTGAAGATGTGGATCGCAGTCTATCTCGTCAGCCATACGTTCGATATTGCAATGGCGGTATTTGACATTGGGCAGTCGGTGGTGAATTCTTCCTCCGGCATTATCCGTGGCAATACCGCCATTGATATTAGTTCTCTTTCCATGCAGATGCAGGCGGCAATGGCAACAATGGCGATTGGCGAACTGGTGACGCTGGCATTGGAAACCCTTGTTGTAAGCTGGTGTCTGAAAATTCTGTCGGTGGTTATCACAGTGATCATGTACGGCAGAATGATAGAAATATACCTCTACACTTCGCTTGCTCCGATTCCATTTGCAACCATGAGTAACCGTGAATGGGGTCATGTGGGTACGAACTACTTCCGAGGGCTGTTTGCTCTGGCATTTCAGGCGTTCCTGATGATGGTCTGCGTGGCAATCTATGCAGCCCTCATCGGCAGCATTCGGGTATCTTCGGATATTCACTCGGCTTTGTTCGGCACGATGGCCTACACGGTGATTCTTTGCTTCTCACTTCTCAAAACGGGAAGTCTGTCCAAACAGATCTTCGGCAGTCACTAAATCCGGGAAAATCCAATGAAAGGATAAGACAGCAGACAACGCCGTTTCCCGGCGGCGGTCTGGCTGTTCTGGTAATCAATGGCCTATGTGACGATTCCCAAAGACCTTTCCAAAGTGAAAAACAAGGTCTTTCTGAACCTGACGAAACGCCAGCTAGTGTGTATGGGGTTCGCGGCGGGCATCGGCGTTCCGTTCTATTTTCTCATGCGCGGTACGCTGGGAACCAGCAATGCGGCGGCAGGCATGGTGCTCCTGATGCTGCCGGAGTTTTTCTTTGCGCTGTATGAGAAAAACGGGATGCACCTTGAAACCATCCTGACGAATTTTATCAGTGTCCGATTCAAACGCCCTGCGGTACGCCGCTATGAGGTCGAAAACCTGTATGAGCGGGAACTGGAAACCGCAGCACCGATGCAGAAGAAAGGAGGCATCTTTGGTAAAAAATGAACCGAAGAAGAAACCGCAGCCGGGCGGCTTCTTCAAGAAGTTCTTTCGTAAACCCGAAAAGAGCCAGAAGGAACAGCGGTTGACCGTGCAGCGTTCCATTCCGTATCTGGAAATGGGGCGCGACGGTATCTGCCGGGTGGAGGAACATCTGTATTCCAAAACTGTCCGATTCTACGACATCAACTACCAGCTGGCGCAGAATGAGGACAAAAACACCATCTTTGAAAGCTGGTGCGATTTCCTCAACTACTTCGATGCCAGTATCCGCTTTCAGCTGTCGTTTATCAACCATAAGAGCGACATGAGCGAGTACAACAGGGTCATTCAGATCGAGCCGCAGCATGACCAGTTCGACGATGTGCGTATGGAATATGCGCAGATGCTGAAACAGCAGCTTGCCAAGGGTAATAACGGTCTGGTTCGGACGAAGTACATCACGTTCAGCATTGAAGCAAAGAGCGTCCGGGAAGCAAAGCCCCGGTTAGAGCGTATCGAAACCGATATTCTCAACAATTTCAAGGTGCTGGGCGTGAAAGCCTATCCGCTGAACGGCGTGGAACGGCTTCAGATCATGTACGAAACCTTTCATCAGGAGGAACAGCAGAAGTTTGATTTCAGCTATGACCGCATCCTGCAGAGCGGCATGACGACCAAAGACTTCATTGCCCCGACCAGTTTCCTGTTCAAGAGCGGCAAAGACTTTATGATGGGTGACACCTACGGTGCTGCATCCTATCTGAACATCCTTGCCCCGGAACTGACGGATAAGGTGTTGGCCGAGTTTCTGGATATGGACAAAAATCTGGTGGTCAGTATCCATGTGCAGTCGGTAGACCAGTTGAAGGCCATCAAACTGATCAAGGGCAAAATTACCGATCTGGACCGTATGAAAATTGAGGAACAGAAGAAAGCTGTGAGATCTGGTTATGATATGGAAATTATTCCGAGTGACCTTGCAACTTATGGCGGCGAGGCCAAAAAGATTCTGGATGATCTGCAAAGCCGTAATGAGCGTATGTTCCTTGTTACGGTGCTTTTCCTCAATACGGCTAAGACCAAGCAGGAGTTGGATAGTGCTGTGTTTCAGACTGCTGGTATTGCGCAGAAGTTCAACTGCACGCTGAACCGTCTGGACTATTTGCAGGAGCAGGGCCTTATGAGCAGCCTGCCGCTGGCAAATAATCTCGTTCCCATCAAGCGCGCACTGACGACCACTTCCACCGCGATTTTTGTTCCGTTTACGACGCAGGAGCTTTTTATGGAGGGCGATTCCCTCTATTACGGTCTGAACGCGGTATCCAATAACATGATTATGGCAGACCGGAAGCAGCTGAAAAACCCGAACGGTCTGATCCTCGGCACACCGGGAAGCGGTAAGTCATTCAGCGCAAAACGTGAAATCACCAATGTGTTCTTTACCACAACGGACGATATTATCGTTGCAGACCCGGAAGGCGAGTATTATCCGCTGGTGGAAGCGTTGGGCGGTCAGGTTATCCATATCTCGTCTACCAGTAAGGACTACATCAACCCGATGGACATCAACCTGAACTATGCGGACGATGATAACCCGCTGGGCATGAAATCGGACTTTATTCTTTCCCTGTGCGAACTTATCATGGGCGCACGGGATGGCATGGAGCCGGAAGAAAAGTCGGTCATTGACCGCTGTCTGCCGCTGGTCTACCAGAAATATCTGAACGACCCGAAGCCCGAAAATATGCCGACGCTCGGTGATCTGTACGACTGTTTGCGAGAGCAGAAAGAGCGGCAGGCGCAGCGTATTGCTACGGCACTGGAAATCTACGTCAACGGTTCGCTGCGGGTGTTCAACCACCAGACCAATGTGGAACTGGATAACCGCATTATCTGTTTCGACATCAAAGAGTTGGGCAAACAGCTGAAAAAGCTGGGTATGCTCATCGTTCAGGATCAGGTCTGGAACCGTGTTACCATTAACCGCAACGCAAAGAAAAATACACGATACTATGTCGATGAATTCCATTTGCTCTTAAAGGAAGAGCAGACCGCAGCGTACAGCGTCGAAATCTGGAAGCGGTTCCGAAAATGGGGCGGTGTACCGACAGGAATTACGCAGAACATCAAGGATTTGTTGGCCAGCCGGGAAATCGAGAATATCTTCGAGAACAGCGATTTTATCTATATGCTGAACCAGGCATCCGGCGACCGACAGATCCTTGCCAAGCAGCTGAATATTTCGCCGTTCCAGCTGTCGTATGTAACGAACAGCAACGAGGGCGAGGGGTTGCTGTTCTACGGCAACACGATTATCCCGTTCAAGGATAAATTTGATACTTCGCTGAAACTGTACAGCCTGATGACCACGAAGCCCAATGAGATGGGAAAATATAAGGAGAAGAAAGAAGCATGAACACACCGAACATTTTTGACCGACTGAGCCGCAAGATTCATCATCACTCTGACATGGAGCCGCACGAAAGCGATTCCGGCCCGCCTTTTGATGAGGTGGAGCCGCTCAACTTCCACGATGAAGAATCGGTGGTGCATACGGTGCTGGAGGACTTTTACGCAGTTGGCACACTGGCCGATGAACTGACTGACGGCTTTCACATGGAAGCCCACGGTTATCTTGACCGTGAGGAAGTGAACGCCCGTCTGATTGCCTTTGCCCGGAAGCTGGAACAGGTGCTTGATAAGTGGGAAACCCACGCGGCCCTGCTTGCATGACGGTTCCAGCCGGAAGGAGGTGATTTCCATAGCAGACAAAAAGTTTCGGGGCAGAGATAAAATCGTCCAAAAAATGACCAAGGATGGTCTGGTGGATGAAAACCTCCGCACCGGGGAACAGAAGTCCGCGACCGCAACAGAAAAGCCGGAGCAGGAAGATTCGGCAAAAGAAACTGCGGAAAAGGAAACAGATGCAGAACCTATCGTGGAAGAAGAACGGTGCATGGATGCCGGGGACGGGGAGGAGGATGCACCCCGGCATCACAGCACCGCCAAGCAGAGCGCGGACTATTACAAAGCCCATCAGGAGGAGGGCAAGCCGAAGGATGCGCCTGCGGAATCGGATGCAGAGCCGCAGACCAAGAAAGGACGACTTTCCTTTGAGGATGAAAAAGGCGGCATTGTCCGTGGCGTAGGAATGGGCGTTAAGAAGGTGGCCAAGAAAGGAGTGGATACCGCCACCGGGTTCGCCCATCAGAAAGTACATCAGGTGGAAAAGGACAATTCCGGCGTAGAAGCTGCTCATAAGTCGGAAGAAGCCGCCGAACGCCTGCACCACTTTGTCAAAGGCAGGAAAAAGCCCAAAGATAAATCTGCCAGAGCGGAGAAAAGAGGTGGGGAGGATCAGAAATCCAGCCGCCTGAAATTCTCCGAGAGTGAGGGCGGCACTGCAGAAAATGCAGCGGAAACGTCGCTGAAAAAGAAGCAGCCCCAGCCGACTGCCGCAGGGGGTGAAGCAAAAACAGTCGGCGCGAAGTTTTACCAGAAAAAGCAGTATAAGGATGCTTATACAGCCGCCAAGCGCGGTCAGAAAGCCGGAACTGCTGCCAGCAAGCAGGCAGCAGCGGCAACCAACACCATTACGGAGAAAGCGAAAGCGGCGGTGCAGGAAATCGTCGTGCAGAACAAAACTCTATGGGTCAGTATTGGTGTGGGCATCCTGTTGGTGATGGTCATGCTGGGAGCCTTTTCAAGCTGCGGCGCAGCAATTCAGGGAACAGGCAGTACCTTTGTGGGAACGACCTACCCCAGCAAGGATGCCGATATGAAAGGTGCGGAAGAAGATTATCTGGAACTGGAAAAGGAACTGGATAAGCAGATTCGGCAGATGGAATCCACCCATCCGGGCTATGATGAATACCGCTATCAGCTTGATGAGATCGGGCATGACCCGTACCAGCTTATTTCCCATCTGACTGCGGTTTATGAGCAGTTCACCAGAGGACAGGTCAAGCCTGTTATCAAGGAACTGTTCAAGCAGCAGTACATTTTGAAAGTGTGGGAAACGATAGAGATTCGTACTCGCATGGAAACCAGAGTAGGGATTCGGCCAACGATTGACGCTTTTGGAAATGTTAGCATGGAAATCTATACCTATCAGGAAGAAGTGGAGTACGAGTATAAAATCCTCAATGTCCTGCTGAAAAACAAGGGCTTCGATACAATCGCACGGAAGAACATGAACCGGAAGCAGACTGGGCGGTACGATGCCTATAACCTGACCTACGGCAACCGCCCTGAACTGTTCGGCGCAGGATCACCGACTTACAGCGGCGGCACAACGGGCAGTATTGGCACAGGCGGCGGTACGGGTGGCTCCGGCGGTGGTTTCAAGTACGACATTCCATCGGAAGCTCTTTCGGACGAAAAGTTTGCAAGGATGATCGAGGAAGCCGAAAAATATCTCGGTAAGCCGTATGTGTGGGGTGGAAGTTCCCCAAGCACCAGTTTTGACTGCTCCGGCTTCGTCTGCTGGGTCATCAATAACTGTGGCAATGGGTGGAGTGTTGGACGCACAACAGCCAATGGTCTGCGCGGAAAATGCAGCTATGTTTCCCCTGCGGATGCGCAACCGGGCGACCTGATCTTCTTCGAGAAAACCTATAACACCGTTGGCGCGTCGCACGTTGGCATCTATGTCGGCAATGGTATGATGATCCACTGCGGCGACCCCATTTCCTACACCAGTATCAATTCGACCTACTGGCAGAGCCACTTTTTGGGCTTTGGCCGTATCAACTGAGAGGAGGGCCGATGGGCAAAAAATTACAGAAATATCTGGATGAAGCCGAAAAGACGGAACAGCAAATCGCGGAACTGGAAGAACGGCTGAGAACCATCCGGGCAGCACAGAAAAAGGAAGAGGACAGCGAAATCATCCGTGCCATCCGTAGCACCAAGATGGGTGGGCGCGAACTGCTGGCTCTGCTGGACAACATTCAGGCGGGCAATGTGACGTTCCTGACCGCTGCAAACAACGCTTCGGAAGAAGCAGAAACGGAGAAATCGATTGAAAAAGATGCTTAAACGGCTGGGTGTTGTTATTCCCAGCACAATTCTGACCCTGCTGATGGCGGTGGTTTTTTCGACCCCGGCCTTTGCCTTTGTGGACACCACTGAGGTGGCGGAGGAACCTGTACAGGTGATTGAGGAGGCAGAGCCGACCGAGGAAGAAAAGATCCCGTTCACCATCGCGGGCAACGGTGAGGTGGAGGACAACATCGTAGATGATCCCAGCAAGGAGTTCTTTACGGTCAAGACGAAGGACGGCAATACGTTTTTTCTGGTGATTGACCGGGCGCGGAACAGCGAAAATGTCTATATGCTCTCGATGATCGACGAGTACGATTTGCAGGAGTTTCTGGACGATGAGGAACGGAACGGCAAGCAGGAAGAAGAAACGCCTGCGGTAGTTTTGCCCGAAACCAAACCCGAACCCACCCCGGACGTAGAAATCGAAGAACCGAAAGAGGAATCAAGCGGCGGCATGAATAAGATTCTGCTGCTGGTATTCGTGGCTGCACTGGCCGGCGCAGGTGCTTTCTTCTACTTCTACATTTATAAGCCGAAGCCGAAAGAAGAAACGCCGCAGAGTGAAAATCTGGAAACCGACCAGAGCCTTACGACTGTGAACGAGGATAATCAGTCGGACAACGAAAATGGCACATAAGAAAACCGTGACATAAGGATGCAGGGGTAGTCGAAAGGCTATCCCTGCTTTTTTCAAAAAGGAGAAAAAGTTGAAATATCTGGTGATTGCAGAAAAACCGAGCGTGTCAAAGTCCATTGCAAAAGTGATTGGAGCATATCGGCAGGAGGACGGGTATCTGGAGGGTGGGGATTGCGTGGTGAGCTGGTGTCTGGGGCATCTGGCAGAGTATGCAGCCCCGGAACACTACGATGAACGCTATGAAAACTGGCGTTTTGAGGATTTGCCGATTCTCCCTGTTGAGTGGAAACTGCTGGTGCATAGCACCAAGAAGCCGCAATTCAATGTTCTGCGCAGACTGCTCCGCAGCAAGAAATTTGATTATGTGGTGAACGCCTGTGACGCCGGGCGCGAGGGTGAAGCAATTTTCCGCCGTGTGTATGCCCTTGCAGGAAGCAAGCTCCCGATCAAGCGGCTGTGGATCAGCAGCATGGAAGATGCCGCCATTCAGCAGGGCTTTGAAAACCTGAAAGATGGCGCGGCCTATGACAACCTGTTTGCGGCGTCCGAGTGCAGGGCAAAAGCAGATTGGCTGATCGGTATGAATGGAACCCGTGCTTTTACGAAAAAGTACGGTAGAAAACAGACCATTGGCCGTGTGCAGACCCCGACGCTGGCGATGCTGGCCGAACGGCAGACCAAAATCCAGAACTTTGTAAAGGAACCCTATTATAAAGTGGAACTGTCCGGTGCGGGTGTCGTGGCGGTATCCGAACAGATGGCGCAGGAACAGGACGCAGATACCGTGCAGGCTGCTTGTGATGGCCAGTGCGCGGTGGTCGGCAGCATTGAGCGCAAACGGGCGGAAAAGAAGCCCCCGAAGCTGTATGACCTGACGACTTTGCAGCGAGAAGCAAACCGATACTACGGCCTGACCGCCAGCCAGACCTTGCAGGCGTTGCAGGAATTGTACGAGGAAAAGCTGGTGACGTATCCCAGAACGGATAGCCAGTTCGTGACTGAGGATATGAGAACGACAGTGGAATCTCTGGTGCTGGCCTTGGATGGCACAGCGGCAGATGTAAGCTGCGTTATCAACAACAGCAGGGTCACAGACCATCATGCAATCTTGCCGACTATGCAGGGCGTAAATTGCAACCGAGAAAGGCTGTCTGAAACCAAACGGAAGGTGTTTTCCCTTGTTATCTGGAAGCTGGTGCAGGCTGTGCAGCCGCCGTTCATCTACGAAGATGTTCTGGTGACGGTATGCTGCCAGGGCAGGAACTTCACGGCAAAATATAAGGATGTTTTGCAGCCCGGATATACGGCAAAGCCCGTTCCGTTCGCTGAGCCGGAAAAGGACAAGGATGTGCCGCTTCCGAAAAAACTGGAGCAGGGAATGGTTCTTCCGGTGGTACGGGCGGAGAAAAAGCAGGGCTTTACTTCGCCGCCGAAAGTCTACACCGAAGATACCCTGCTGTCTGCCATGGAAACAGCAGGCAACAAAGAATTTGAAAAGGACACGGAGAAGAAAGGTCTGGGAACCCCTGCAACGCGCGCCGCAATTCTGGAAAAGCTGGTATCCTCCGGCTATGTGCAGCGCAAGGGCAAGCAGATGATTCCGACAGAGGACGGTGTGGCCGCGATCCGCAATATCCCAGACTACCTGAAATCTGCCAGCATGACAGCTGAGTGGGAAAATGACCTGCTGCGGATGGAACGCGGCGAGATCAAGTCCCACGATTTTATGCAGGGCATCCATGGGCTGCTCGATAAGATGCTGGTTGACCTCCGGCAGATTCCTACCGTCGCGGCGGCTCCCTATTACAATAAGGTAGGTGTAGGAAGCTGCCCGGTCTGCGGCAACCCTGTACATGAGAGCAAACTCAGTTTTTGTTGTGCAGACCGCAGCTGCAAATTTGCACTCTGGAAAGAAAGCAAGTACCTGTCCAATATGAGAAAGACGCTGGACAGGAAGATGGCGGCAGACCTTTTGAAGAAAGGCCGCACCCATGTAAAAGACTTTTATTCCGTGAAAAAAGACAAGATGTTTGCTGCAGACCTTGTGATGCGTGTCGAGGATGGCCGCGCACAGTACAGCCTGGAATTTCCAAAAACACCGATGAAAAAGAAACCGTAAAGGAGGTTTGACCCTTGCCACAGATTAACGATATTCGAGAATTGGCGCTGCAGAACGCCCGGTATGTCAGTAACTCGCCACAGGACTGGATGAGTTATCTGGATGTGGCGGCGCGGCTGTACCGCTATTCGTTCACCGATGCGCTCCTGATCCACGCGCAGCGGCCCGATGCGACTGCCTGCGCAGAACTGGAACTCTGGAATCAGAAAATGAGCCGATGGGTCAACCGTGGCGCAAAAGGCATCGCGCTTCTGGATGATACCGGACCGCGTACCAGGCTGCGGTATGTGTTCGATATTGCTGACACCCATCTGGTGCGCGGCGGCAGAACACCGCTCTTATGGAATCTGAACAACCACGAGCATGAGCAGGCTATCTTAGACCATCTGGCAGATACCTATGGTTTATCCCAGACAGACAGCATGAATACTGCCCTGATGGAGCTGGCACAGCAGCTGACCGCCGACAATCTGGATGAAGCGATGGACGGTCTGGCCTATGAGGTGAAAGACACTTTTCTGGAGGAACTGGACGAAGATAACATCCGTGTCCGCTTCCGGGAACTGATGACCAACAGTATCTTCTATACACTTTCCCGCCGCTGCGGGCAGGAGCCTATGGATGTACTGGACGATGATGATTTTATCCGCATTGTGGATTTCAACAAGCTGCCGGTGCTGTCGTTCCTTGGCAATGCGGTTTCCGAACAGTGCGAAGCGGTTCTTTTTGACATTGGCCGTGAGATGCGGAAAATTTACAAAAAAGAAATCACGCAGCAGCTTGAAAAATCCGTTGACAGCTTGTATAATACCAATACAGACTTTAGCACATTAAAGCGTGAAACTGAAGATGCCACGACCAAAGGAGGACAAGAAAATGGAGTTGACGTATTACCGCAAGGGAGATTATCTGTTCCCGAATCTGGCCGTGAAGAACGAGCCGCAGATTATCGGGAAGTACGGGATGCTGCGCAGGACGTACCTGAAAGAGAACCGCAAGAACTGGTATCAGAGTATGCTGATGAGCGGCAGACTGAACCAGCATCTGGCGCAGATCGAGGAAGCAGCGGAGAACCGGATGGAAACCCTGCTGGACAGCCTGAACGAGAAGTTTCCGGCACCGAGCAAGGAGAAGAACCCGCTGGCATGGGTGGCACACCAGAACAACCTGACGGCGATGGCAGAAGAGATCGTTTTGAAGGAATTGGTGTACAATTAACTGAAACAACAACGGAACAGGATTTGAGCGAAGCAGAGGAAGAAATTGCCTCTGCTTTTTCTTTTCCTGATTTGCCGACCGTGGAACAACAGATCCGTGCCATTGAAGAACCGATTCGGGCACGGTACGCAGAGAAGATTGCACTTGATTCCGAAGTAGTCGATGAAATCCTGCGCACGGGCAGCAACCGCAGCAAGGGTCAGCTGCGTCTGATCTACAATTTCATGGTCGAGAAAACCCCGGAAGAATACACGGAGTTCGTGAAAAACGAATATGGTACGGGCGGCAAAGGCTTTGAAATTGGCGGCGCAAAGTATGCAGTCTGGTTCGATGATTTGGGACTGCGCATTGCAGCAGGTGACACGGCTAAGGGCGGCACGATTGTCAATGCGTTTCTTTCGTGGGAGGATGTCAGCAACCGTATCCATGAACTGCTCCGGCAGGGCGAGTATGCGCCGCAGGCGGTTTTGGACGCTGCACGGCAGAACGCTTTGCAGGAACACGCGCAGACGTTGGCTTATATGGAGCGTGATTTAGCCGATGGCGTTGCCGAAGCAGTCTTTCAGGATACAGAAATCTTCAGGGGCGGTTTCCCGGAACTGACAGACAGGCTGGCAGGCTTGCTGGATGATACGGATTTTCTGACCGATCTCAATGAGAGATTGTCCGCGCTGGGGGAAGCCTATACCGAAGATAAAGACCTGATGCGGATGCACTTTTATAAGCCGGATAAGGTTGCGGCTCTGTTCCAGCAGTTTGCAAAGCCTTATCAGAATTTTGCCGCAAGAGAGGGCTTTCGCTGGAATGAGTATAAAAAGTTCATCACGGAAGATGAAATCAATGCTTACTTTACACGGGGCAGCAATTATTCGGACAGTCGGTTGGCAATCTATTCGTTCTTCTTAAACCATGAAGATAAGAAAGAGCGGGCAGACTTTCTGAAAGACCATTACGGAATCGGTGGTAGCAGCCATGCGCTCTGCGGGGCAGATGATTCTCACGAAGATCACGATGGCAGGGGCATTTCTTTGGAGCGTGGCCCATACGGGAACCCGGATGCAAGCGTTCATCTGAATTGGAATCAGGCTGTAGGTCGAATTGACCGACTTATCCGTGACAGTGAGTATTTGAAGCCGGCAGATTACTCCCGGATGCCTGCTTATGAGCGCGAGCGGATGGCAATGCGGGTGGTGAGCTTCTATCATCATCTGCCGAACGAGGTGGAGCGGCCTTATCCGCAGGATCTTTACCATGAAGAAGGTCGAAAGGCTCTGGTTGAAAAGTTGGCAGACCCAGAACAGTCGGCGGAACTGCTGGAGCAGATGGACAATGCACTCCTGTCTGTGCCGCTGGATTCCGAAGAATATGAGCGCAAGGCAGAATCCCTCGCTATCCTGCACCAGTATGTCGAGGGAACGTACACAATCTTCCCGGAAAAGAAGAGGGCTGTTGAGATTGCGGTTCCTGAACAGGGGCAGATGTCCATGTTTGACTTCATGGAGCAGGAGCCGCAATCGAAAGAGCAGTCAACCGCCGCAGCGGTTGAGAAACCCAAAAAAGATGCGCCTCTTGCAGATGAAAAGTATTCGGAGCAGACGCTGCAGCCCCTGCCACTGGATGCCGCCAACGAATATAACGCACTGAAAGAGCGCTACCCGGATGCTCTGGTCGGCTATGAGCAGTACGGAAACTTTGAGTTCTACGGCGAGGATGCAAAGAGCATTTCGGAACTTCTTGGCAGCAAGCTGTTGGAAAAGGAAACCGCACTCGGCAAGGTTGAGGTATCTGGTTTTCCGCGTGAACAGTGGGTTTCACAGGCAATGAAGCTCTGGAAGCAGGGGGAGAGTGTCTATCTGTCCGGCCAGCAGGAAGATGGAACCCATGCGCAGACAAAGTATTTCCGCAGAGAGGAATACTTACCGATTAACACAACCATCGAACTGGAAGATAGAGAGTTCCGTGTGGATTCAGTCAACTTTGAACAGGGAACGGTCAGTTTGCAGGACATGACCCTTGCGAAAGAAGCCCGGTATCCGATCTTCCGAACGGAACCACTGGAGTACATTCGGCATTTATATGAACAGGCAGATGTACCGATGGAAGAAGCGGTGGAAATCACAGTCTTTACGGCTCTGCATAATGCTGGTGTGGCCTACGAGGATTTCTCCCCGGAGCAGATGGATGTGATCTATTCGGTGGCAGAATCGGGCGGCGAACTGGAAAACCTGCTGAATCCCGACTTTCCACCGGAACAGATGCAGTTGATTGTGGATGTGCAGAACCGAACGGATGCCATCAGCCGCGCAGCGGCAGAGGAAGCCCTTGAACCGCTGACGCAGCAGCCTATGACCCCGGCAGAGGTCAACCATGCACGGCGGCAGCACAATCTTCCACTGGACAGTGAAGCAGAAACGGAACTGCCTGCACAGCCCAAACAGGAGCCTATGAACTTCCGCATTACGGATGATGATCTCGGCGCAGGAGGGCCGAAAGCAAAGTATAAAGCCAATGTGGAAGCCATACGGGTGCTGAAAACACTGGATGCAGAACAGCGACAGGCCACAGCGGAGGAGCAGGAGATTCTTTCCCGGTATGTGGGCTGGGGCGGCATTCCGCAGGCGTTCGATGAAAGCAATGCGGAATGGTCAAAAGAGTATGCCGAACTGCAGTCCCTGCTCACGGCAGATGAGTACAAGGAAGCACGTGCCAGTACTCTGAATGCGTTTTACACTTCTCCTACGGTCATCAAGGCAATGTATGAAGCCCTTTCCAACATGGATCTGAGCAAAGGCAATGTACTGGAACCGTCCTGCGGTGTCGGTAACTTCATGGGTCTTGTGCCTGAAAGCATGGAGAACATCAAGATGTATGGTGTGGAGCTGGACAACGTATCAGGACGCATTGCACAGCAGCTTTATCAGAAGAACAAAATTGCAGTGCAGGGCTTTGAAACAATGCAGTTCCCGGACAGTTTCTTTGATTGTGTGGTGGGTAATGTGCCGTTCGGCAATTACAAAGTGCCGGATAAGCGGTATGACCGCCACAACTTCCTCATCCATGATTACTTTATTGCAAAAAGTCTTGACCTTGTTCGTCCGGGCGGCGTAGTGGCGGTAGTCACTTCCAGCGGTACGATGGATAAAAAGGATTCCTCTGTCCGAGAGTATCTTGCCAACCGTGCCGATCTGGTCGGTGCGATTCGTCTGCCGAACAATGCGTTCCAGCGCAATGCCAACACTAGCGTGGTTGCTGACATTTTGTTCCTGCAGAAGCGTGACCGTGCAGCCGTGGAGCGGGCAGAGTGGGTAGACCTTGCCGAAACGCCGGAAGGATACTCCATCAACCAGTATTTTGCGCAGCATCCTGAAATGGTGCTGGGCGAGATCACCACCGAAAGCACTCAGTATGGCAAGCAGGAAATTACGGTCAAGCCCATCGAGGGAGCAGACCTTGCTAAGCAGTTAAAAGAGGCAGTCGGCAACATCCAGACTACCATCACGGAGCCGGAAATCTCCGACGATGAACTGGATGTGCAGGAAGAACCCATTCCGGCAGACCCCAGCGTGAAGAATTTCAGCTTCACGAATGTGGATGGGCAGATTTACTACCGTGAAAATTCTTTCATGAATAAGGTAGAACTGCCTGCCGTAACTGCAGAGCGAGTGCTGGGCATGATCGCTCTGCGGGAAACCACCCGGAAGCTGTTGGATTGTCAGCTGCACGATGGTTCGGATGCAGAAGTTCAGCTTTTACAGAATGAACTGAAACAGCAATACACCGCATTTAAAGCACAGTATGGCCTTATCAACAGCACCGCCAATAAGCGGGCGTTCCGACAGGACAGCAGCTATTGTCTGCTGGCATCACTGGAAATCCTGGATGAGGAGAAGAATCTCAAACGACTTGCCGATATTTTTACCAAACGTACCATCCGTAAGCCGGAGCCTGTTACCTCGGTGGACACGCCAAGCGAAGCCCTGGCACTTTCCATTGGAGAAAAAGCAAAGGTGGATGTGCCGTTTATGGTGCAGCTCTGCGGTAAACCGGAACAGGAGATCACGGATGAACTGGCAGGTGCGATTTTCCGAAATCCTGTGACACAGCAGTGGGAAACCTCGGATGAATACCTGTCCGGCAACGTTCGTGAAAAACTGGCCACAGCAGAAACCTTTGCAGCGAACCATGCAGAGTATCAGATCAACGTGGACTACCTCAAACGGGTACAGCCCAAAGACCTGGATGCTTCGGAAATCGAAGTGCGGCTGGGAGCAAACTGGGTAAAACCGGAGTACATCACGCAGTTTATGAAGGAAGTGTTCAAAACACCGAACTACTATGCTGGTATTGACATTAAAGCAACCTATTCCGAAATTTCAGGTGCATGGAACATTTCGGGCAAGTCGCTGGATCGCGGCAATCCGCTTGTTACCAATACCTACGGAACCCTGCGCGTCAATGCTTATAAGCTGTTGGAAGATGCACTGAATCTCCGGGATACTAAAATCTACGATACGATTCACGATGCGGATGGCGACCACCGTGTGCTGAATAAGCAGGAAACCATGCTTGCACAGCAGGCGCAGGAATCCATTCGGGAAGCGTTTAAGCAGTGGATTTTCAAGGATTTAGACCGCCGCGAGGATTTGTGTGCGACCTATAATCGGATTTTCAATGCGATTCGTCCCCGTGAGTACGATGGCAGTCATATCCGCTTCGAGGGCATGACCCCGGAAATCTCCCTGATGCCGCACCAGAAAAATGCGGTAGCGCACATTCTGTACGGCAACAATACGCTGCTGGCGCATTGCGTGGGCGCAGGCAAGACCTTCCAGATGATTGCTGCCGGCATGGAAAGCCGCAGACTGGGCCTGTCGCAGAAAAACCTCTATGTGGTGCCGAATCACCTCACCGAGCAGTGGGGCGCAGATTTCCTGCGGCTTTATCCCAATGCGAATGTGTTGGTGGCAACAAAAAAGGATTTTGAACCCAGCAATCGTAAGCAGTTCTGCTCCCGTATTGCAACAGGTGATTACGATGCCATCGTGATCGGTCATTCGCAGTTTGAGCGTGTGCCGCTCTCCCCGGAACGGCAGAAGGCTATTATCGAGCGTCAGATCGACGATATTACGCTGGCTCTGGCCGATGCCCGGAGTGAGGACAGCCGCAGTTTTACGGTCAAGCAGATGGAAAAAACAAAGAAAACGCTGGAAGCAAAGCTACAAAAGCTGAACGACCAGACGAGAAAGGATGATGTGGTTACATTTGAGGAACTGGGTGTGGATCGTCTGTTTGTGGACGAGTCGCATTTCTATAAAAATATGTTCCTCTACACAAAAATGCGAAATATCGCAGGTATCGCCCAGACCGATGCACAGAAGTCCAGCGATATGTTTGCGAAGTGTCAGTACTTGGACGAACTGACAGGTGGCAAGGGCGTGACCTTTGCAACCGGAACCCCGGTCAGCAACTCGATGGTGGAACTGTACACCATTATGCGGTATCTCCAGTATGACACGCTGCAGAAAATGGGACTGAGCCACTTCGATGATTGGGCGGCATCCTTTGGTGAAACCGTCACGGCAATCGAGCTTTCCCCGGAGGGCTATACTTTAATAGGACGATAAAATTAACTGTCCTAAATTGAAAATACATAAGGAAGGAGGTTAAGAGAATGTCAAGGACTTCAAAGATTACAGCACTTTATGAGAGATTATCAAGAGATGATGACCTGAATGGCGAGAGTAATTCCATTACCAATCAGAAAAAATACCTCGAAGATTATGCCCGTAGAAATGGCTTTGAGAATATCCGCCATTTTACTGACGATGGTTTTTCGGGTGTAAATTTCAATCGCCCAGGCTTTCAGTCTTTGATAAAAGAAGTTGAAGCAGGCAATGTCGGAACATTGATTGTTAAGGATATGAGCCGATTAGGGCGAAACTATCTGCAAGTCGGATTTTATACGGAAATTCTGTTTCCGCAGAAAGATGTCCGTTTTCTTGCAATCAACAACAGCATTGACAGCAACAATGCTTCGGATAATGATTTTGCTCCGTTTTTGATTGCAAGGCTTTGAAAGCAGCAGGCACCGAGGGCAGAATCGGCAGCTACGGTGCGTTTGAACTGCATTCCCGGTTTGACAACTTCGATAAGGTGTTCCGCCTGTCCATCAAGGGTGCATGGAACTACTCTATGGAAGTCGGCAAAGACCCGCAGGGCAATATCCTGCGCGTTACCAATGCGCTGGCAGGCATCGAAAGGACACTACCGCAGGTGGAGCGCAGACTGGAAAATCTGGAACAGCAGTTGGCGCAGGCAAAGGAAGAAGCCAAACGTCCTTTTGCGCAGGAAGCGGAACTGGCCGAAAAATCTGCGCGTCTTGCGGAACTGAACTCTCTGCTCAACATGGATGAAAAGGGCAGTGAGGATGCGCTGGGAGTGGACGAGGATGCAGCCGAAACCGAGGTTGCAGACAGACCGCGACAACCTGTGAACTATGCGGGCCGCGTTGCAGAGCGCACTGCGGACAATGTGCGGAAACCCTCTGTGCTGGCACAGCTTCATGCAAAGCAGGTAGAGCGCAGTGTAGAACCGCAGAAATCCCAGAAGCGGAAAAGTCACGATATGGAACTGTAAATGAGCAGCCCCGTCAGTTTATCTGACGGGGTGTTTTTTAGGAAGGAGGAAATTTGCTTACTTTAACACCGATCAATTTGAAAACGGCAAACGCATTTGTGCAGCAGTATCACCGCCACCATAAACCGACGCGGGGGCATAAGTTCTCCATCGGCGTATCAGAAAATGGCGCGTTAGTGGGCGTTGCTATCTGCGGCAGACCTGTGGCGCGGAGGCTGGACGATGGTTATACGCTGGAAGTCAACCGTCTGTGTACAGATGGAACACCGAACGCTTGCAGTATTTTGTATGCGGCGGCATACCGTGCAGCACGGGCAATGGGTTACAACAGAGTTGTCACCTACATTCTGGATACGGAAAAAGGAGCATCCCTGAAAGCTGCCGGGTACACCTGTGAGGGCAGAGCCGGAGGATTGGAATGGAACGGCGCGAAGGCACCGAAACAGGCTGACCAATATCCGCGCCAGATGAAAACACGATGGGTCAAGAAAAAGGAGGGCTTGCATGGAAGTTGACCGCAAACAGCAGATGAAAGAAATCACGGAACGGCTGGAGCAGGGCGTAAAGGACATTTTTACATCGGAAATGTACACGACGTACCTGCGCACGATGGCAAAATTCCATAATTACAGCTTCAACAATACGCTGCTGATTGCGATGCAGCGGCCTGATGCCACACTGGTGGCAGGGTTCAACGCATGGAAGAATAAGTTCAACCGTTACGTCAAAAAAGGCGAAAAGGGCATCCAGATCATTGCTCCGGCTCCCATCAAGGAAGTGGAAGAACGCGAGAAAATCGACAAGGATACGGGCCTGGCCGTGCTGAACGAAAATGGCGAGCCGGAAATGGAACGTGTGGAGTATGTGGTTCCGCGCTTCCGAGTGACGACGGTTTTTGATGTTTCACAGACCGATGGAGAACCGATTCCGTCGCTGGAAGTGAACGAACTGACGGCCAGCGTCAAAGACTATGCGCTGCTTACGGCGGCAATCGAGCAGGTATCGCCTGTGCCGATGCGGTTTGATGAAATCGAAGGGGATGCCAAAGGCTATTACAGTGATGCAGACAAAGAAATCTGCATTCAGGTCGGCATGGGCGAGAGCCAGACCATAAAGACGATGATCCACGAGGTTGCTCATGCGATGCTGCATAATAGCGATTTGATGGAGCAGAGCGGCGAGGAAAAAGACCGGCTTACGAAAGAAACCGAGGCCGAAAGCATTGCATTTACGGTCTGTTCGGCACTTGGTATTGATACGTCCGATTATTCATTTCCTTATGTGGCAAGCTGGGCCAGCGGCAAGGAGATGAAGGAACTGAAAGATTCGATGGATACGATTCGATTGACCGCAGCCGACTTTCTGGAAAAGATGGAAGCGGCAGTGGCAGAAAGGAGCGCAGAGTGCATGACCGCGATGCAGTATGCGGAAAAGCTGATTGCAGACAGGGAGCAGGAGAAAACGATTTTCGATGATGAGCAGCGAAACCTCATCGTGAATTTTGCCTTTAAGCTGGATGACCGGGCTGCAACGGAAGAACTGGTGAACGGTCTTGCGGCTGCATTGGCCGAGGATGACAAAGAAGAAGTCAACCGACTGATGTACGATGCGCAGGAGAAAATTGAAAATCTCCCGGATGGGATGATTGGACTTTCCGAAATGCACGACTATGGCTACCGGAAAGATGATGTACTGCCGCTGACGAAAGAAAGCGCACGGGAATGGCATCGGCTGGGTGAGAGAATTTATCCGCTGTTCCGTGATGGAACGGCAGGTGATTATGCAAGTCAAGAGGGAATCGAGCAGCACGATGGTATTTTCGGTATTAAGGCAGACGCATGGGATGCGATTTTGCTGGAACAACGGGAAGATTATGCAGAGGACGAGTATGCGCGCCCGGATTTTCCGCTGACAGTGATAAACCGTGAACAGGCTTTACGACTGTATGACGAGGGAAAGCAGATTTATCTCGTCCGCATCAGCCCGTGGCCGATTCTTGTCACGGCGCGAGAGGAAATCGAGCGCGGAAGTGATACCTTCCAGATTGCAACAGCTGACTTGCAACAGGAGCGAAACATGGCAGAACGGGAAAATATGTTGCTGTATGGCAGCGAAAAGCAGTTCGGTATTTACCAGATCACCGCCCGTGACCCGGAACACGACTACCGTTTCATGGGGCTGGACTATGTGGAGAAGAAAGGCATAACGGTTACCCGTGCAGATTATGACCTGATCTATGCCGCACCGCTTACGGAAAAGGATACGCTGGATGGCATTTATGAGCGGTTCAATATTCAGCGTCCAGCAGACTTTACGGGACATTCGTTGTCGGTCAGCGATGTGGTAGCACTCAATGATGGCAGTACAGTCAAAGCCTACTATGTGGACAGCATCGGCTTTGCAGAGCTGCCGGATTTTTTCAAGGAAAGGAATATGGATTTGCAGAAAGAGAACCTTTTGAACGAAAAATTGCAGGAAATCGAAATCTTTGATAAGCCTGGTCTTTTCAGCAATGGCCGACTGCGGGATGAAGATGTGCCGGAGGGCTTATATCGCTATGATCTGCGCGGCTCAGACTATGACCCAGGCCAGCCCATTACAGTGGAGAAAACTGTGGTGGTGAACCATGCGGCATCTGTCCTGATGGCCGAAGAACTTGACCTTGGTGCAGAGGGGCGGCTGGAGCTTGGCGAGGAAGGGCTGAACTTCACAGGCGCGGAGTTGACCGTGCGAGAGTTCATGGAGGAACAGCAGCAGAAAAGAAGTGGTCTGATCCACGGCGATTCCGACCACATCGCAGTCGAGGGACATCTCGGCACATGGTACGCCATTGATGAAACGGAAATCGGCGGCGAGAAGTTCTTCCTGCTGGAACATGAGGAACACGGCGATATGGCGGCTTGTGTTGCGGTCAATGAGCAGGGCAAGCTGATAGCGGAGGATTTGTGGAACGGCTTCGATGAAGATTTTCAGGAGGCTGTGCAGAAATATCTCTCTGAAAAATGGAATATGCCGAAAAAAGAGAATGTGGTATCAGAGATCATTGAAAAGGCCATGCCTGCGCCAGACAACAGCGCACAGGACTATTCGGATGCGCCTGTCTACTATGAGCCGTTCAGCTATGCCAAAGAAAATGACGAGGTGGATTTATACCGCACTTCCTATCGACTGAACAGCGAGTGCAAGCAGGCAATCCATGAAGCGATTGCGGACAACTATGATGGGATGTACCTTGGCGATGGCGCGGTCGATCAGGTGGTGCGGCAGTACGGTATGGAGCGCGTGGGCTACATTCTGGCAAATACTCTGCACTATAAAAGCTACGATGGTCGTTTTTCTCATAGCAATAAGGAATGGGCAGAGCAAGTCAGCACCCCGGAACATAATGCAGACCGCATGACCTTCCGCACGGATTGGGTGGTTGACAGCCACCCGGCTATTCTGGATGGCTTTGTAACAATGTTCAGAAAAGAACTGGAAGCGCAGAAAGAACAGGAACAGCCTTTCGTAAAGCAGTTCTATGTGGTCGAAAATTTGCAGGCCGCGCCTTTGAAAATTGAGCGGTTCGGCAATCTGGACGATGCAATGTCGCAGTATCAGGCGCTTCCGAACCATTGCATGAAAGCCTTGGGTGTGGAGAAAAATCCTGATCCTCTGCCTGGTTCGCTGGATATTTTGCAGTGCAGGAACGGCATTGACACCATTGTGGAGGACTACAAAACGGTTCCGGGCTGGGATAACCCGTATATCCAGAATCATGTTGTCCAGCCGTTGCAGGGAGCCTTAGCCGTGCAGGATGTGGAACTGGCCTACGAATTGCCGAATGCCTATTTCCATATCCAGACCTGTGACGATGGCTTCGACTATACCTTATATAATAAGGACTTCACGGAACGGGATGGCGGCATCCTTGAAACGGACGGAGATAAGTCTGTGCAGGAGGCTATGACGGAGCTGCTGGCAGAGTTCGGCTGCGATGCAGCACAGGGCGGGATCATGGACGCAGCAGAACTGCGGGAACAGGCTGATACGGTGGCTGAACAGCAGGCAGAGGTTTTGAAAGAAAAACTCGCAGCAGAAAGACATACGCCGAAAGAAACGCTTAGCTTTTATGTTGCGGAGTGTTTGGAGTTCACGTTTGCGGGAGAGTTCCACGACCATCTGACAATGGAAGAAGCCTTGGAAGCCTATGACAAGATTCCGTCCGAACGGATGAATGCTGACAAGTGCATTGGATTCTGCATCGAGGAAGATGGCGGCTTTGTTGGAATGTATGAGCTGGTTGTGAACGACAAAGTGCAGCGTGAGAACATCAACTCCATCAACTATTTCAGGGATGATAGGTTGGTGCAGCAGGCAATCTCCGATATGGAAAAACTGATGACGGCACGGCAGCAGAGTAAGGAGCAGGAACGCAGCAACACGAAAAAGTCTGTTCTGGATGCCCTGCGCAGTCTGAAAGCAAAGAAGCAGGAGCAGCCTGCACAGGAACAGGATAAGCCGAAGAAAGCAAAAACGAAAGGAATGGAGTTATGAGTATTGTACGTTTTGATGAGCTGGAACTGATGCTGATGGCGATGTTTGAGCAGCCGACGCTCAGGGATACGATTCAGGTGTTGACGGAGATCCAGCCGCTTGTGGCAGAGGATGCAGAGATGGCTGCGCTTGTCCAGCAGACCATCCCGAAGATGCAGCAGTTGAATGAGCAGCAGTTCAAGGGGCTGGAGCTGGAATGGTATAAGCCGGAAGAACCAAACAAGAAAACAGGGGTGGCAGAGAAATAATGGCAACAGATATGTTTATGATCTACCAAATCAATGATGCTGAGAAAAATCGGGAATACCGCTGCCGCAGTTATGCGTATCAGATAGAACACGGCTTTATGATAACAACGGACAATTATGAAATCAGCTATTGCGCTAAAGCATCGCAAGGGCTGGTTCCAGCGAAAATTCGTGAAAACATGGAAAGCCTGAATCCCGACAAATTCAAAATCAGAAAATTTGGTGTCAGTGACGTTATTGCAATCACAGCGGCAGGAAAGACTGCATTTTACTATGTGGACAAAGAAGCACTGGTAAAGTTCAATGGCTTTCTGGCACCAAAAGCTGAGGGCAGCTACCTGATTTTGAATGAGGGTAGCTATCAGATAGAAGGCCAAACAGATACATGGAAAGTCATTGACGAAAAGAATGTGCAGGAGCAAAGATTTGTACAGCTTGTCTGTGAACAGACAAAAAAGCAAAAACCGGGCATTGTTCTCCACGACAGCGGAGTTTTGGTGGCGCAGACGATTTACGGATTTGACAGTTCGGTTATGAAGAAAATCGAAAAGTTTCTTCGAGAACAAAAGCCGGAACTGCTGCATCATCAGAAGTTTTTGGAGAATGGCACCGCAGAACGTGCCAAAGAATCCGGCACAGAGCAGAATTACAACATGATTGATGGCTGTGTCAACAATAATCCGAAGAAACCGCGTATCATCGGAAATCGGATTTCAGTCCTTGACCGCCTGCACATCAAGTTGAAAGAGCGAAAACAGAAAAGTCAGCCCCAACAGCAACAGCAGCAGGAAAGAAGCCGGAAAAATTAAAAATCCGATGCAGTGCAGAGTGGTGGTTCCATAAAAAGAGCCACCACTCTTATTTTGTAACCGAAACGGAAACAAAATATTATGAAACTCAAAAATAGTTTCCAAATGATTGATATTCTTGGCGAGAGAGCGTATAATATAAGTACAAGAATAGGAGGCGATTATATGCTGGATGTAAATATGATAATTGCAAACAACATTCAGGCTGAACTGAAAAAAGAAAACAAAAAGCAAGTTGATCTGGCAGAAGGAATTGGAGTCTCCAAGCAGACAATGAGCAAAATCATGAATGGTGCAAGAGCAATCAACGCGATTGAACTTCATAAGATTTCTGAATACCTTCATGTGTCGATGGATTCTCTGATGAAGATGCCGGAAAAGCCGATGGACACAAATGTGATTCATGCGTTTATGGGGCGTGTTAAAACTGAGGAAGCAAGAAAGGGAATCCAGCTTGCGGATGAACTGTCCGATATGATTCTGTTCCATACTAGGGTGTGCGAGAATGGCAAAAAGATGGAGCAGCCCTGGGAGGATAAGTGATGAACAATGTTCTGGAAGATAGCCTCTTTGTAAGCCAAAACAAGAAATTTGATGAAATCCAATCCATCGTCAGACAGTTCTCGGCAGAGTATGTCGGCAATTCAATTATCAAGGATAATATCTTTGCTGTCATACAGAACTATGCCAGAAAGAAAGAAATCGCGCTGGAAATGCTTCGTTACCCGATCCATGATGATGAATTATGGGCGTTGACTTTTTTGAAGCAGGATACGATTTTTGTGTGCGTAAATACAGCACTTCCGCTTTGTAAGCAGTTTTTTGCGGCGGCGCATGAACTGTATCATATCTACTGCTATGTGGAAAATGCAGACCAGAGCTATATAAAAAATGGTTCTATGCTGGATTCGGCAACAGGGGATGAAACAGGAAGAACACAGGAGGATTTGGAAGCAAATGCCTTTGCAGGGCTTCTTCTGATGCCGGATCAACTGCTCCATGAGCAGATTCTGCTGTATGGGCTTGATAAAGATTTGGTTACGGTAGATTCTGTCCTGATGCTTATGGATATGTTTGCAATGCCCTATAAGGCAGTTGTACTGCGTTTGTTTGAAAGCGGAAACATATCTCATCAGCAGGCTGAAAAGCTGCTGGAGGTAGGCTCTGCGGACGTAATGGAAAGAGTATCGCTGACAGGTAAAGCAAAACGTTGGCAGCTCGACGGCAAAGGAACAGAATCTTTTGGCACACTCCTTGAGAAAGTTGAGTACAACAGACAGCATGAGTATCTGACGGAATCCAGAGAAAAAGAAGATGTGGCCTACCTTACTCAACTGAAAAAAGAGTACGGCTTGGATTGAGGGAGGTCAGATCGAAGTGAAAAGATACGCACTGCTGGATACTGACTTCATTTCCAAAACGCACTCTGTTCAAGATGATGGCGGCAATCATTTGATTGATCGGGTCATGGAATTGCCGGAGTATGAGTTCTTTTGTCATGCGCAAATCGTGACGGAACTTAATCGGTATAATGCTGATGCGCCAATCTGGTTGAGCAAGAAGATTGGAGCGCAGAAGATAAAAAGCTACACGGATCAGGAAATCCTTGAAAGCCTGTCACTTGTGCGAGGGCCGCTGGCGTGTGCGACTTATACGCAGATGTTAAAATTGGCCTGCGATGCCTTTTCTAAGGATTACTTTTCGGAACATTATCGAGCATTGGAAGATGCTGATTACGCGACAATATCAAATGAGGATTATTTGAAAGAACTCCAGTTGCTTGATATTGAAGTGGGAAAGAAAAATAATCTTGGGGAAATCAAGTCGTTTGTGCTATTACAGGTTTTGTCGGTGATGCTTGGTGAGCAGATCTATGTGTTCTGCTCCGATGATAAAAATGCTCGGAATGGAGCTACAAATTTTGAAGATGTTCGGTGCATCAGTCTGGTATCGGTATTCTCCCGATTGAAAGAAGAATCAAACTGGACACTTGCCGATGCAGAGCCGTACATTGAATCACTCATTGCATTTTATCAGGATCATCACCAAACCACTTTCCGCGTAATGGAAGCGTCTGAGGTCAGAAGATTGCAACGGATACCATGCAGGCAGGTGTTGCAGGAAATCTTTGATGGGAAATTTATTGAACTAAAAAATGGTATGCTGCGGTATAAGCAGTAAATGAAAACGAATAGCCAGCGTATTGTGTGGAATGTACCACAGATACGCTGGCTATTTTTGCTTTTAGGTGTCTTTGAAAGTGGGTTAGAGAGATTGCTCATATTTCCGAGTGCGCTGCTGTTCGTGCTGTTGCACTTCTTGTTCTGTGCCGAGGATGCTGTCTACATTGGCACACACGGTCTTGAGTTCTTTGTGATAATCCTTGAAATAATGGTAAGTATCGTATTGGGCGTCCTTCTGAATCGTAAGCTGCTCTTTTTCTGCCCGGAGGTCTTTCATGGTAGGAAACTTCCCATCAGGCGAGTGCTGCTTCAGAATTTGAAGTGCTTCCTCATATTGGGCAAGTTCGTCCGAGTGAGCTTGACGGAAAATCTTCTTATTCGGAGCTTTTAGAAATTCTCCGTAAATGGATTTTGTGAAGAGATATTGACCAAGATAATGAATCTGCTCGTTTGTTTTTCGCAGCTTGCTTTCAGTGAGCTTTGCATCGCCGCGCGCTTTTGCCATTTTGGTATAGATGGCATCCGCAGTTTCGGAAAGATTCTCACGAGAATCATATCCATGCTCCTGCACATAGGCAACGGTCCGGGCCATCTGCTGCAGATTGGAAATTTTTACTTTCTGCGCATAAGCGCGGCTCTTCTGGGCTTTTACACAGGTCTGCAAGTCAATCACAAGGCGCAGATCGGACTTGATGAACAGTATAGCCATAGGATCATCTGCCGTCCAATGAGGGTTGTTCTGCATTGCTGTCCGTGCGTTTTCTGTAAAAATGCGGAGAAGCCTGTCGCGGTCATAATTGGAACCCAGTGCACGGGCTGAGATATACTTTTGTCGGTCAGCAGGCAGATAGCTGAATCGTCCTCGATGGTCTTTTACGGAAATTCCGTATTCTGCTTTCAGCAATCTCTGAAATTCTTCAAAAGATGTGGCACGTTCCGCAATGTCCGAAATGGCGTTGCGGATTTTTTCTTTGCCCGTTTCAAAAGTGGTGTGCATGGGAGTGATGCCCTCGATCATAAGCTCCATGTTGGTAATGTCCAGATTCTGCTGACCGCGCTGTTTGGCGTAATACTCCTGCGGGGAGATTCTGTCAGGGGCAGGGGAGAGCAGATCGACCTGATGCAGTCCCTCCCGCTGGCAAATGTTCATCAACGATTTCTGTAAGTGCTTCAAATAGTCTTTGGTAAGGTGGTGCTTGTAGCCAGCCTTACAGTCGATAGGCCGCTCTGTAAATGGCTGCGGGTCAACATCAGATTTGCGAAGGCTGTTGATTATGATGTGGGTGTGAATGTTGCCTGTGCCGTTTTTACCATCGGTGTGGGTACAGACCAAAGCCTGATGCCCCGGAAAATTGGCCTTTGCATATTCCATGCCGATGGCCTGCGCCCACTCACCAGTCAGGTTGTGGTCAGTGTTGTCTTTCGGATCGTGGCTAATAATGTAGTGGTGGCTTTTGATTTCATCGTAAGTGTTGTTCTTGTTATACTCCTGGTTCAACAGTTCGCATTCAAGGTCGAATGTTTCAGGATCACAGTTCAATCCCTCAAGGTGAAATTCATCCCGGAGCATCATGTTCCCGTTTTCATCAAGGACGGGAACCAGATGAAACTCATCATGCTGGTATTTCAGATAGTCGATGGCACTCCCATAATTGGCATTTTTACTTGCGATGTGTTTTAGAATTGCCACGATACACACCTCCAAGCTGAACGATTTCCTGCCGCAATTCACGGATTTCCGCAATGCACTTCTTTAGTTCTTCCAACATTCCGCGCGAAGACAGACCGCCGCCGTGGAAATAGCGGGCAATCTGGTTGAGGTTATTCCCGATGCCAGCAGCCTGAGCAGTCAACTTTTGAATTTCACCAATATCGGCAACGATGTTGTAGTTGACAGTCACTTTTTCAGATAGAGCCTGCTTGCGCACAAAAGTGGAGATGGGATAACCAGCATCTTTTGCATATCCGGCCACCAGTTCATATTCAATGCTGCTGAAACGAACCATTACATTGCTGGTGCGTCTGATGCATTCTTCCTTTTTTGGTCGTGCCATAGTGTGATCCTCCTGCGTTTTTATAGTTGCGAAGCAACTTCCGATAAGCCGTAGGCGTTCGGCTGCGAACACATTCATGTGGAGCCAGATAGCCAAAATCCAAGATTTTGTGCGTACCGTGGGAATGGGGAACGGAATCCCCATCAAGATTGCCGGGAACGAAAAATCACGGAAGTGAGTTTTGAGTTACTATGGGCGAATCTTGCGCTAAGAGAGAAAAGCCCCAGCGTTTTACCGTATTCCGCAGGCCCATCAAAAAAGCTGCTTCTATAAATATGAATCCGAAGCCCCGATGCAGGATACACTTTTCAAATTTTTCTGTAATTTTTTCAAACACTGTATCCCCCGATGCCTTTCTGAATTCATATTAGTAAAGGGGGATTGATTTCCATGAAGCAGAAAGAACGATTTGACGAAAAGCCCAAGCAGGAGCATACGGAGCCTAAGCATCACAGAAAAGCCGTCATCAAGGGCATTACCGTATATGAATCATTTCGGTCAGAAGGCAGCGAACTGTGGGATTGTCTGTTGCAGAGCATGGGAAAGCACTGAACAAGAACAATTTTTGAAATTCTGAAAAAATGTGCGCAGCAGCTTGATTTTTGTGCGGAAGCTTGGTAAAATACAGACGGGTTAAGTGAATAGTGCAATCAAAAGCCATTAACTTTCTGGATTTTACCATGCAATATGCGTGGAGACGGGAGGTTTAATGGCTTTGTTTTTTTACAAGGAAAAGAATAAAGACGTACGGGCAGCGGCCTATCTGAGATTGTCCATCGAGGATGGCGACAAGGCTGAGAGCAACAGCATCGGCAATCAGAGAGAACTGATTCGGGATTTTGCTGCAGAACGGCCAGGACTGCATTTGGTCGAAGAGTACGCTGATGATGGCTACACAGGAACCAACTTTGATGAGGTAAGATAACGTAACCTTTTTCATAGAGGGCGTTATCTTACCTCTTTTTGATATATGTTAGATAGCATAACTCTTTACGTCGGCTCCTATCTGTCTAAAATAGGAGATACTTTCAGTAGGCTTATCGCCTGTATCAACTCTGCCGACAAAGCTATAAAAGATTTCGATTTTTCGGGTGTTTGTTTCCTTATCCAGTTCGTGAATAAGAATACGGTCAATAAATTCATGGACGTTTTCGTAAGTCAGCTCTGTAACCTTTGTGTGTTTGTGTACAAGTGCGACAAACTTCTTTACGTCTGCGCTGCGCTCGGTGGCGGTATCAAGTTCCTGTGACAGCTCCGCAATTCGCCGGGTCAGCGTCTTTTTTTCTTCATCATAGCCGGAAGTCAGAAATGCAAACTGTTCATCTGATAATTTTCCTAAAGCATTATCCTCGTAGAGTTTACGGAACAGGACATTTAATTCGCTCATTCTGCCTTGTGCCTTATCAAGTTCTTTCCGCTGTTGTGCTAACGTCCGTTGTACTGCTTTGGCGTTGTATTCATTAGCGGTCTGAATAAATTCCTGCTCATGGGACTGCACATAAGACAGTACCCTTTGTAAATCGGCAAGGACAAGTTCTTTGAGGACACTTTTTCGGATATAGTGTGTAGTGCAAAGTTCGCCAGTCCTTATACGGTTCCGATACTTCCCGCAAGTATAAGCGTGTTTTCGCTCTGGTGTTCCGGCTCCTTGTTGCAGATACATCTTGTAGCCGCAATCCCCACAAAAGAGAAGCCCCGAAAACAAGTCGATTTCTTCACACTTTGTAGGGCGGTGCTTTGTGGCAATCCGTTTTTGTGCAAGTTCAAAGGTTTCTTCATCAATCAGCGGTTCGTGGGTATTGGGGAAAAAGTATTGCTTTTCCTCCGGGTTTTTCTTCGTCTTTTTTGATTTGTAAGATACCTTGTAGCTCTTGCCTGTTATGGTATGCCCTAAGTATTCTTTGCGTCCCAAAATATCATACAATGTTTTGTCCGGCCAGTTATAAATGCAGTTCGGGTGTGGACGCGGGTGCCTGCAACTGCCAGAACGACGGTAACGCAGTTCTGAAACAGTCAGTATTTCATGCTCCCGCAGCCAGTTCTGGATTTCGCAGATACGGTCGCCGCGCACATACATAGCAAAAATCTGTTTTACAACGTGTGCTGTTTCCGGGTCGGGCAGTAGGTGGTTACGGTCGTTCGGGTCGGCTATATAACCATAGGGTACTTCGCCGTTGACACGTTCGCCCTTTTGCGCCTTTGCCTGCTTGACCGCCCGGATTTTCTTTGAAGTGTCGCGGGCGTAAAACTCGTTAAACCAGTTCCGCAGAGGGGTAAATTCGTTATCTTCCCTTGCGGTATCTACCCCGTCGTTAATAGCAATATAGCGTACTTCATATTCCGGGAACACAATTTCAATCAGTTCCCCGGTTTTTAAGTAGTTACGCCCCAGACGGGACAGGTCTTTCGTTATAACGGTAGCCACATTTCCGGCTTCTACTTCGCGCAACATTGCTTGAAGCCCATCACGTTCAAAACTCACGCCCGAAAATCCGTCGTCTACGAAAAAACGGGTGTTGAAAAAATGGTGTTCGTCTGCGTATTTCTGTAAAATCAACTTTTGGTTCTGTATGCTTTCGCTTTCTCCGGCTTGCATATCTTCCTGGCTCAATCTGCAATATAAAGCGGTAATCTTGCTTGTCTGTAACATTTTGTCCTCCTTTCCGACAACAGACAAGCATGGCATTTGTACTGTCTATATTATACCACATACCGCTGCCTGTGTCATGTATAAAATGTGAAGAAACGCCCTATTTCCGGGCGTTTGCGGGGTTCAGTTCCATGTCTTTGCGAATGAGTTTTTTTATCTTTTTATCCAGTGTGTCCGTTGCGCGTTCACTTGCGGACGAACATACAAGGTAAGTAACTTTTCCTATTTTATGCTCCGTTGTGGTAACGGGCGTTTGGTTTTGCGTCAAAGAAAATCCCCCTTTCTTTCGCAAACATATAATACAGTCTATGAATAGCAGCAAGTCCACTATTCAAGAAAACAAAGGCTTTAATCGGACGGTTATTAGCATAACCTCATGGGAATTGCACCCCCGCATGGTTCTCATGCAGCCCTACCCATTATCTGCGACGCT
>OHYD01000263.1_pt1 | contig 32271 bp, 29 predicted proteins | sample 1580191 | NCBI WGS metagenome assembly OHYD01 (sample SAMEA3882510, study PRJEB24775) | human gut metagenome | biome: human-associated habitat; feature: intestine environment; material: feces | place: Netherlands | collected 2009/2010 | reverse complement strand
TACGACAGGTATATCCAGCTTGCAAGATGTTTCCGTGACGAGGACCTGAGAGCTGACAGACAGCCTGAGTTCACACAGATAGACCTTGAGATGTCCTTTGTAGATCAGGAGGATATCCAGGCTTGTATTGAGGGCTATATCGAAAAGCTTTTCAAAGAGATACTCGGTGTAGAGGTAACTCTCCCACTGCCAAGACTTACATTTGCAGACGCTATGAGCCGTTATGGCTCTGACAAGCCTGATACACGTTTCGGCATGGAGATACAGGATATCACAGACACCGTTAAGGATATAGACTTTGTGGTATTCAAGTCAGCTATCGAGGCAGGCGGCTCAGTTCGTGCAATAAACGTCAAGGGCGGTGTGGCAACATACACAAGAAAAGAGATCGACAAGCTTGTTGAGCACGCAAAGGGCATAGGTGCAAAGGGTCTAGCGTATATCCGCTGGGCAGACGAGCCAAACTGCTCATTCAAGAAGTTTCTTGGCGAGGGCGATCTTGAGAAGATAAACGCAGCCGTTGGAGCAGAAAAGGGCGACCTTATCCTCATCTGTGCCGACAAGAACAAGGTAGTTCTTCCAACTTTGGGCGCACTCAGACTTATCTGCGGAAAGCGTCTTGGCGTTATCCCGGAGGGCAAGTTCAACTTTGTATGGATAACAGAAATGCCTTTCTTTGAGTATGACGACGAGAACGACACATGGGTAGCAGCGCACCACCCATTCACAATGCCAATGGAGGAGTGCCTTGACTATCTTGACACCGACCCTGCAAACGTCCGTGCAAAGGCGTGGGATCTTGTCCTCAACGGCACAGAGCTTTCATCAGGCTCAATGAGAATAACAGACTTTGAGCTTCAGCAGAAAATGTTTGAAGCACTGGGCATGACAGACGAAGAGATAGAAGCAAAGTTCGGCTTCCTCGTAGACGCTTATCGTTATGCCGCACCACCGCATGGCGGCATGGGCATAGGACTTGACAGACTTTCCATGATAATCTGCAACGCCGACAGCCTTAGAGATGTAATAGCGTTCCCAAAGGTACAGAACGCCAGCGAGCTTATGAGTGCTTGTCCGTCCACAGTAGACGAGAAGCAGCTTGAAGAGCTTCACATCAAGACCACAGAAATAGAAGAATAATTCGCATTAACGCAAACAGGACAGCTCATGAGGGCTGTCCTGTTTTTGTTTTATTGCACAAATTCTAATGACCGCACAATGTATATGTAGGGGCGAACACCGTTCGCCCGTCGAAGTAACAAGCCACGATGACAACATTGTCCGATAACCGCAAAAACTCTCCCCTACATCTTATTCGGGCAAGTCCTTCCGCCGCAAAATCGCTCCGCTCGATGCTGACTTTTACTTTGTGCTTGTTCTTTACTCTGGTCGGCTTTGCCCATTCCTCACTCCTCACTCCTCATTCCTCACTTATACTCCCCCTCATAAAAACTTGAAACCCGCAGCCGAATTACTCGACCACGGGTTCCAAGCTATAATTTATAAGTGGGATGGGGGCAATTTTATTGGGTAGTCACCCGTCATCTTTAAGGCTTAATCGTCCTGAAGTGCGTCATAACCCTCTTCATTCGTTCTGATCTTTACTACGTTCTCAATGTTGTATACAAAGATCTTTCCATCTCCGATATGACCTGTATAAAGGGCTGCCTTTGCAGCATCGATAACTGCTCTTGTTGGTACCTTGCAAATAACGACCTCGACCTTTACCTTTGGCAGCAGATTTGTTTCAACAACTGCACCACGGTAATACTCAGGCTGTCCTTTCTGCATTCCGCAGCCAAGAACGTTCGTTACTGTAACACCTGTTACGTCGATGTCCTCCAAAGCTGTGATAAGATCGTTGAGCTTCTGCTGCTTGCAGATGATAGCGACCTTTGTCATCTTAGGTGTGCCGTCAGCAGACGGTGCGTCTGTTGCATAAGATTCTACCTTGATGGCCTTCTCAACAGGAACTACAGGCTCTGTTGACTTGTCTACCTTTACAACGCTCTTTGCATCGTCCTTTGTATAGCTGAGCATTGCCTGTGACATTGCTGGTGCGAAGTCAGCGTAAGAAGATACAAGACCATGCTCTGTAACGTCAAGACCAAGGATCTCTTCCTGCTCGGAAGCTCTAAGACCGATCGTGTGCTTGATGATCTGGAATACGATAGTCATTGTGATAGCTACCCAAGCGATAACTGATACCATACCGAGAAGCTGGATACCAAGGAGATGTGCTCCACCGCCTGTGAAGAGTCCCTTTTCACCGCAAGTACCGTCTGAGAAAAGACCCACTGCGATAGTACCCCACATACCGTTGAGCATATGAACTCCGCAAGCACCAACTGGGTCATCTATCTTGAGTACCTGATCTATAAACTCTACACCTACAACTACGAGGATACCTGCAACAATACCGATTATAGCTGCTGATACTGGTGAAACTGTGTCGCATGGAGCTGTGATAGCTACAAGACCTGCAAGTGAAGCGTTAAGTGTCATTGAAACATCAGGCTTCTTATACTTGATCCAAGTAAAAATCATTGTTGTGATAGTTGCAACTGCTGCTGCAAGGTTTGTTGTTACGAAAACTTTACCTGCAAGCGGGATAGCGTCGCCTTCCATTGAAGTTGTTGACGCACCATTGAATCCGAACCAGCAGAACCAAAGGATAAAGCAGCCAAGTGCGCCAAGTGTAAGCGAGTGACCTGGGATAGCCTTTGCCTTGCCGTTCTTGTCATACTTACCGATACGAGGACCAAGGATAGCTGCGCCAACGAATGCTGCAACGCCGCCTGCCATATGAACGCAAGTTGAACCTGCGAAATCATGGAAACCGAGGTCTGCAAGCCAGCCGCCGCCCCAGATCCAGTGAGCCTCGATAGGATAGACCAGAAGGCTTATAATTGCTGAATAGATACAATAAGAAATGAACTTTGTTCTTTCTGCCATAGCTCCAGAAACGATAGTTGCTGCTGTTGCACAGAAAACTGTCTGGAAGATAAGGAACGCAAAGAAAGGCACTCCGTCTGGAGCAGCTGATGCATATGTAGAATCAGCGATTCCCTTGTAAGCTCCGATGAACTTTCCGTCGCCAAACATTAAACCGAAACCAAAGAGCCAAAACAGCGGAGTTCCGATACAGAAGTCCATCAGGTTTTTCATGATTATGTTACCTGCGTTTTTCGCACGGGTGAAGCCCGTTTCAACCATTGCGAAGCCTGCCTGCATAAAGAATACAAGTGCAGCTCCCAACAGTACCCATATAGTATTGACGGCACTGAAGCCTGTGCTTTCAGCCAATACTGTTACAGTGTTTGTCATATCTTTTTCCTCCTAAAATACAAAAAAGTGTATGACGACCAAAGCCATTCGGCTCGGTCTGTCATACACTTCATTGTGCATTCTGTATATTATTGTAGCTGTAGGGGAACAAAGTAGTAGATCTGTGGTTAGTTTGTTATAAAGTCCGTGTTATATTGAAAATTTGAATTGTCCCTTACTTAACGTAGAACAGCAGGTCGCTGTATGTTGGATAAGGCCAGTACTCCTTGCCTACCAGTGTTTCGATCTTATCAGCCGGAACTCTGAGAGCGCCCATATCTGCAAAGATAGTATCGTGGAAGAAGTTTGCCATTTCCTGTGTGTCCTCGATAGAGTGTACTTTCTGTACATCAGCTTCCAGTGTGCCAAGTGCCTTGTACATCTCAGTTACAAGAGCTGAAATTTCCTTAACGGTCTCTTCCTCAAATACAGTTTCAGCACCGCAGCTCTTTGCAAGTTCAGCAGTCTTTGCGATATCCTTGATATACTTAGCTGCAGCAGGAAGGATCTCCTTCTTAGCCATGTCGATCATTGTAAGAGCCTCGATATTGAGCGTCTTGCAATACTCGTCGAGGAGGATCTCAACTCTTGACTGAAGCTCAGCTTCTGTATAAACTCCGTACTTAGAGAATACGTCAACATTCTTTTGTGCAAGGAATGCAGGAACAGCTTCAGGAGTTGACTTAAGGTTAAGAAGTCCTCTCTTTTCAGCTTCAACAGGCCACTCGTCTGAATAACCATTGCCGTTGAAGATGATGTTCTGATTTTCCTTGATAGTTCTCTTGATAAGATCGTCAAGAGCGTCCTGGAAGTTGTCAGCCTTTTCAAGCTCGTCAGCAAACTGATCGAGAACGTCAGCAACGATAGTGTTAAGAACTGTGTTAGGACCTGCTACTGAAAGCTTTGAACCAGGCATTCTGAACTCAAACTTATTGCCTGTGAATGCAAATGGTGAAGTTCTGTTACGATCTGTTGTATCCTTAGGGAAGTGTGGCAGAACGTCAACACCGATCTCCATCTCAACTCTCTTGTCCTCATACTTAACGCCGTTTACGATAGCATCGAGAACGCCTGTAAGCTCGTCGCCAAGGAAGATAGAAATAATAGCCGGAGGAGCTTCGTTAGCGCCAAGTCTATGGTCGTTACCAGCAGAAGCAACTGAAGCTCTCAGGATATCCTGATAATCATTTACAGCCTTGATAACTGCTGTAAGGAATAGGAGGAACTGAGCGTTCTCAGCAGGTGTTTTACCAGGGTCGAGGAGGTTTACACCTGTGTTTGTTGAGATAGACCAGTTGTTATGCTTACCGGAACCGTTGATGCCAGCAAATGGCTTCTCATGAAGCAGGCACTTGAAGCCGTGCTTTCTAGCTGTTCTCTTCATGATCTCCATTGTGAGCTGGTTGTGGTCGGTCGCGATATTTGTTGTGCCATAGATAGGAGCAAGCTCGTGCTGAGCAGGCGCTACCTCGTTATGCTTTGTTTTAGCGTAAATACCAAGCCTCCAGAGCTGCTCGTCAAGATCTTTCATGTAAGCCTGAACTCTTGTCTTGATAGTACCGAAATAGTGATCTTCAAGTTCCTGACCCTTTGGAGCAGGTGCGCCGTAAAGAGATCTGCCTGCAAGGATAAGATCCTCTCTCTTTGCATACATCTCTCTGTCTACAAGGAAGTATTCCTGCTCAGGACCAACGTTTGATGTAACTCTTGTTGCGTCTGAGCCGAACAACTTCAGAATTCTGAGAGCTGACTTATTGATAGCTTCCATTGAACGGAGAAGCGGAGTTTTCTTATCAAGCGCTTCGCCATTGTATGAACAGAAAGCAGTAGGAATACAAAGTGCTTTTTCCTTAATGAATGCGTATGAAGTTGGGTCCCAGGCTGTATAGCCTCTTGCCTCGAATGTTGCTCTCAATCCGCCTGAAGGGAAAGAAGAAGCGTCAGGTTCGCCCTTAACAAGCTCCTTGCCTGAGAACTCCATGATAACGTGACCGTCCTCAGTTGGTGAGATAAAGCTGTCGAGCTTTTCTGCTGTAAGACCTGTCATTGGCTGGAACCAGTGAGTGTAATGTGTGCAGCCCTTTTCAACTGCCCAATCCTTCATTGCGTTAGCAACGATGTTTGCAACCTCGATATCAAGTGGATCGCCGTTGTCGATAGTCTTCTTCAAAGCCTTGTATGTAGCCTTTGGAAGTCTTTCTTTCATCACTGATTCATTGAATACGTCTGAGCCGAAATATTCAGGAACGTTTGCCATATTGAATTCCTCCTATTATAAATTATAGTCTAAAGAAATAAAAAAGGCACTGCGAACCTAAGTGGTTCACAGCGCCTTTGCTGTTTACAGTTATGAGTATATACCTTTTGACCTCATTTGTCAAGGCTTTTTTTAATTTTTATAGACTTTTACAAATCGACGCAAAAATATTTGTTGAAACTTGTGAAATCACATCCCATGTCAATAAAATGCACATATTTTTGTAAAGAAATACATCAAACTGCTAAAATAGAGAAAAAAAGTGGGCGACCCCAGGTCGCCCCTACGATAATATCCTAAATATCTATATAATGATCCTTATCAGGTCTGTCTTTGAGTTCTTTTTTCATAAGCTTATTTACCTTTTTGAGCTTTGAGCCTGCGGTAAAACAGCCGAAGATATTCGTCACACCTGAAACGAGCAGAGCGATACCAAGGACTATCATTGCGGTTTCGCCTAAAATAAGAGGGTCAAAGAGGAGAAGTATACCAACGAGAGTGGTAACAGAGGCTGAGATACAGCTTACGTTCCAGCTTTCTACACCTGCACGTCTAAGGTTAAGGGAGTCCTGAATGTTCACGATGCCGCTTATGAGCATATAAAGTCCGCAGACAACGGCAATGACTTTCGGGATAAAATCAGGTCTTATGATAATGAAAATGCCTATGGCGGCGAGGATGATCCCTCTCACAAGGCTTGAAGAATAGCTCTGGTCGTCTCTGCCCATGGCGAAGTATCTTATAAGCTCCACTGCACCGAATGCGGTGAAAAGTCCACCAATAACATAGCCTATGGCGGCGGTGAAGAAATTAGGGTCGATTATGAGCGCAATGCCCAGCACTACGCAGAATATAGACAATATCCAATAGCTTCTGAATACTTTTTTGATATATTCCATTTTTATCTTTCCTTTCATGTTTTTATAATGCTGCAAGCTGGCGACTAGACGTGCGACCTCAGGTCGCCCCTACAATTATTATTTCTGTGCCGACTTTAGCTTTGCCGCCTTTATTACTTTCATTCGTGAGAACTCCTCTCTGTCCTTTTCTTCAAGAGAGTCAGTAATGAATTTCACTATGTGTTCATTTCTTGGAATGATTATGTTTTGCAGGGCGTTTGCTCTGCGCTGTGTCTTTTTTATGGCTACGGACAGTCTGTAGATACTGTTTTCCACTTCTGCGAGGACTGCTGTGGTCTGTTTTACCTTTTCAAAGGCAAGATAGGCTCTGTCAAGCTGAGAATCGGTCTGAGAAAAGCCGTATGTGACTTTCAGAGGGCGTTCTTTAAGGGTGACCTTTGGCAGCTCAACGCCCATGACGCTTCTTGTGCTTATCTCAACGCCTGTTTCAACAGGGATACAATTTGCATAAGGTGTAACAAGACCCATGGAGATATTTGCAAGCTGGAGTGCGCTGTAGGCTTCCTTGTAGGTGTCCTCAATGCTTCCTCTAAGCTCCCCTGCTTTGTCAACAAGGCTCATAAGCTCTCTTATAAGGATATTTCTTTTTCTGTCCAGAAGTTCATAGCCCAATGCGGCAAGTTTCAGAGCCTTTTTATAAAGTATAAGATTTCCCTTTGTGGCAAAGACCTGCTGTTCAGCCATTGGTCACACCCTCTTTCTATTATATCACTGTATATAAATAAAGTCCAGTAGGGGCGAACATTGTTCGCCCGATTTTTTCTTTGTGAGCCGTTTTATTCAGCATTGGAATAGTGATGTTGCAAATAATTTCAAAATCGCAAACAACAATATTGTGAGTGACGGCAATATCATAAATAACCGCAATATTGTGGAATAACGGGCGAACAATGTTCGCCCCTACATAATTATTTGTGCGGCACTGAATTTTAGTCCTCTGCAAAAAGAGCCTTAGCTTTTTCGGCACTGTAATAATGCTCCAGATGTTCTTCGTCAACACGGTCAAGCTCTGATTTCGGCAGGGTGGAGAGCAAGCTCCAGCCTAGGTCGAGAGTTTCATCTATGGAACGGTTCACGTCAAAGCCTTGGTCGATAAAATGCTTTTCAAAAAGCGTGCCGAATTTAAGATAGGCTTTATCGGTATCGGAAAGCTCCTCCTCACCAATAACGGAGGCAAGGCTTCTTGCGTCCTGCACCTTTGCATAGGCTGCAAAAAGCTGGTTCGACACCATTTGGTGATCTTCCCTTGTATAGCCCTCGCCTATGCCGTCTTTCATAAGTCTTGAAAGGCTCGGCAGGATAGAGACAGCAGGATAAACGCCTGTTTGGTCGAGGTTTCTGTCAAGAACAATCTGCCCCTCGGTTATATAGCCTGTAAGGTCAGGGACAGGATGGGTGATATCGTCATTTGGCATGGTGAGTATCGGTATCTGCGTAACAGAGCCTTTTGCACCCTTTACAATGCCTGCTCTTTCATAGATAGAGGCAAGGTCGGAATAGAGATAGCCCGGATAGCCTTTTCTTCCCGGTATCTCCCCCTTTGATGAGGAGAACTCTCGCAAGGCTTCGGCATAGGAAGTCATATCTGTGAGGATAACGAGAATGTGCATATCATGCTCAAAGGCAAGATATTCGGCACAAGTGAGGGCGCATCTTGGAGTGAGGATACGCTCTATGATAGGGTCGTTAGAGAGGTTTAAAAACATTGCAACTCTCTGCAAAACGCCTGTTTCCTCGAAACAGCGTTTGAAATAATCTGCAACGTCGTTTTTTACGCCCATTGCTCCGAAAACTATTGCGAAATCCTGCCCGTTTTCGTCGGCGATTTTCGCTTGCCTAACTATCTGCACGGCGAGCTTATTATGGGAAAGTCCCGAACCTGAGAAGATAGGGAGTTTCTGACCTCTTATAAGGGTAGTAAGGGCGTCTATGGAGGATATTCCTGTATTTATATAGTTTCGAGGATATGTTCTTGAAACAGGGTTAAGGGGCGAGCCGTTTATGTCACGATAATTTTCGGGGAAGATCTCTCCCAAACCGTCGATAGGCTTGCCTGCTCCGCTGAATATCCTGCCCAGCATTTCGGTAGACAATGCAAGCTCCATAGGCTTGCCCTGAAAGCTTGTGGTGGTATTAACAAGGGAAAGTCCTTTTGTTCCCTCGAAAACCTGCAAAACGGCTCGGTCTTTTTCCACCTCTACAACTCTTGCAAGGCGGCGTGTGCCGTCATCAAGTTTTATTTCTGCCATTTCGTCATAGGAAATGCCGCTTACATGGTCAAGTGCAACGAGCGGTCCGTTTATTTCGCTAAGACCGATATATTTTACGTTCACGCTCCTGCACCTCCTGTCAAAGCCTCCATATCGGCTTTCATATTCTTTTCGTATTCATCAAAAAGCTCTATTTTATCGTTCGGTATATCATACTTGACTTTGATAAGCTTTTCTATCCAGCCGCAGCCTATTATTTTATCAACGTTCACGCCCTGTGAAAGTGCTTTCTTTGCAAGGGCATAGAAATCTGTGATAAGCTTCATCATGCGGTACTGCTTATCAAGTGGGACGTAGGTATCGTCCTTATGATAGGCGTTTTGCTGTAAAAAGCCTACTCTTACGGCTCTTGCAGTTTCGATAAGAAGCTTCTGATCGTCAGGGAGGACGTCAGTACCCATAAGCTTAACTATCTCCATAAGAGTATTTTCCTCAACGAGGATATTTGATATCTCCTGTCTGACTTTCATGAAGTTCTCATTGACGTTTTTATTATAATAATCTGCAAGGTCTTCTGTATACTCGGAATAGCTTGTGTTCCAGTTTATTGCAGGATAATGTCTTGCATAGGCGAGGGATTTATCCAGTGCCCAGAAGCAACGTACAAAACGCTTTGTATTCTGTGTGACAGGCTCGGAAAAGTCAGAGCCTTGGGGCGAAACTGCTCCGATTATAGTAACAGAGCCTTCCTTGCCGCCCAGAGTTTCAACATAGCCTGCACGCTCATAGAACTCGGAAATTCGTGACGGCAGATAGGCAGGGAAACCTTCCTCGGCAGGCATTTCTTCAAGTCTGCCTGATATCTCACGGAGAGCTTCTGCCCAACGTGAGGTAGAGTCTGCCATAATTGCAATATGATAACCCATATCACGGTAATACTCGGCAAGGGTTATGCCCGTATAGATAGAGGCTTCACGGGCGGCGACAGGCATATTTGAGGTATTTGCGATAAGCACTGTTCTGTCGGTAAGCGGTCTTTGTGTTTTCGGGTCGATAAGCTCTGAGAACTCCTCAAGCACCTGAGTCATTTCGTTTCCACGCTCGCCGCAGCCTATATAGACGATTATATCTGCGTCACACCATTTTGCAAGCTGGTGCTGTGTCATGGTCTTGCCTGTGCCGAAGCCCCCAGGGATAGCGGCTGTTCCGCCCTTTGCAACCGGCAGGATAGTATCAACGATACGCTGACCTGTTACTAACGGCTTTGTAATAGGCAGGCGGTTTTTGCATGGTCTTGATGTTCTGATAGGCCATTTCTGGCAGAGGGTAAGCTCCTCTACTGCTCCGTTAGGGGCTTTTATTTTTACCACAACGTCATTTATTGTATAGTCGCCGTTTTCGGCTGTCCATATGACCTCTCCGCCTTTTGACAGAGGGGAAAGCATACACTTATGTGTGATAAGTGGTGTTTCGGGGCAGGTGCAATAAATATCCCCTGCGGAAAGCTTATCCCCTGTTTTCACTGTCATTGTAACGGGATACTTTTTCTCTGTATCAAGCGAGCTTACGTCTGCACCGTCGGCGATAAAAGCACCTGAGACTTCTTCAAGCTTTTTGAGAGGTCTTTCGATGCCGTCGAAGATGTTGTTTATTATTCCGGGGCCGAGGGTGGCTGACATTGGTGCGCCTGTTGAGATAACAGGCTCGTCAGGCATAAGCCCTGTTGTTCCCTCATAGACCTGAATGGTGGTAAAATCGGACTGCACTCTTATGACCTCGCCGATAAGACGCTTTTTGCCCACATAGACCATTTCCTGCATGGCAAAGCTTTTCGTATCTGCAACCTTTACTACAGGTCCGTTTACCGAATATATTTTATCCATAAAAAACTCCTTATTACCCAAGCACAAGCTCGGCTTTTTCAGTAAAGGCTGAACGCTGCCCCTCAAATGCTGAATCAAAGGTATAATCAAGTGCTATACCCATATCCTCATAGACCATGAGCATACCGCCAAGCTCTATGGAATCTCGGCTTTTTACTTCAAAGTCTGCAAGGTCAGAGGCGTATTTCATATCCTCAGGTGAGAGGTAGATAACGCCCTTATGCTCGGGATAGGTCTGTTTGCATTTTTCGGCTTTTTCTTTTAGCCAAGACTTATAATCTCTGCTTGCTTTGAAAGTCGCAAGCCTGCTTTTTACGTTGTCAAAAACGCTGTCTATAAGCTTTTCTCTATGGCAAAGCACGTTTCTTTTAGCTTCAAGCTGTTTTGAAGATATTTCCCTTACGGCTCTTGCCTCCTCGGTCTTATCTGTGGCGGCTTTTTTTGAGTCTGCGAGGCTTTGTGCTTCTATTTTCGCCTGAGCAAGCTCGTTTTCACGCTGTTTATCAGCGGATTCGGTTATGAGCTTTGCCTGCTTTTCAGCGTCCTCAAAGACAGCCTGCTTGAAGCGTTCAAGTTTTATCGTCTGATTTTCCATTACTAAACTCCTATCAAAATCACAGCTTTATTCCCACTGCTTCTGCGAGATAGTGGGAAATGGTATCAGATATCTTTGATGTGGCATGGCGGTCGGGTATTTCAACTATGAGGGGCGTTTCTCTTGTGAGCTTATAGTCATAGACCTTTTCTCTGCACTGCTTGACTGCAAGCTCTGTCATAAGCACAACGCCCACGTCCTTCATTTCCATAGCCTTATCAAGTGCGTTTGACACCTCCTCGGAGGTATGCACCACAACGCCCTCGATACCTGAAAGTCTCATGCCCATTTGGGTATCTATATTATCGCTGATAAGATAAAATCTCATGTTAAATGCCCAATGCAGTGCCTACGTTTGAGATGATAAGGATAGCGATAAGAAGTCCATAGAGGGCGATACCTTCGCCAAGAACAACGAAGATAAGAGCCTTTACAAAGTTCTTAGGGTCTTCTGAGGTTGCACCGATAGCGGCTGGAGCGCCTGCGGCAACGGCTATGCCTGAACCTACGCAGGAAAGTCCAACGGCAAGGGCTGCTGCAAGGTAGCCAAGGCCTGCGCCTGTTGAAAGGGCTGCCTTAACGCCCTCCTCGCTTGCGGCTGAAACAAAGTTACCTACAGGGACGATAAGAGCGCATAGCATTATGCCTGCAAATGTACAGAGATTGCCGATAAAAGCACCCTTTGGCGATCTTCCGTTCTTTATTTTCTTTGCGGTGAAAATGAATGGTACGCAAAGAAGTGCGACTGCTATAAGTGGGAGCAGGAAATAGATAAGCATAGTTGATTCCTCCAAAAAAATTATTTTTACTTTAGATTTTACGAATTACATTGTACGGGTATGGATAATGGTCGGGGTAAAATGCCCGTCACGGCAAGTGACCGAACGATGTTCGCCCCTGCAAAACAATACCACAAATTTGATATCATTCTGTTTGTGCAGTAAATTTTACACCAACAGGCTCGAATGGTTTTCCTCCGCCCTCATAGAAGCGGGAGAATATCTCATAAAATTCAAGTCTGATTATCTGAATGGCAACTATCATGCCCTCCATTACCATTACAAACAGGTTGCCAAGCACAAGCACAAATGGCTGTGCGGCGGCGGAACACATTTCCATAAGGGTCATTACCACTAGCATCATGCCTGCGTGGGAAAGGACAAATCCGCCCACACGGAGAAATGACATAGTATTTGAAACATAGCTCAGCAGGAACTCAAACATTTCAAAGAAGTTCTCAACTATAAAGTTGCCCACGGTCATTTTTTCCTCGTCCTCGGACAAGCGCCACTGTTTATACTTCACGGCGATAGAGAAAGGTGTTCGGCAGAATATGCACACCAATGGTATTACGATAAGGAAAATGACGAATGGAGTGGACATGACTTTTACATCGAACATGAGCGTTCCAACAAGTCCTGCCGCAACGGAGCTGTAGAACACAAGTCCTGCGATACCGTTACAGCCGAAAATGGCTTTTTCGTAATCCTTATTTTTAAAGCCGATATAGATATTGAGTATCATTGAGATAACGATAAGTGCCACACCTATGGCAACGGCAGTTATGAGGATAAAGTTCGTTTGCTTGAAAACCTTTAGGGGCAGGAAGTCAAGTCCTATATTCTCAAACACAGGGTCTAAAAGCTCTTCATAACCGAAGAACGAGCCATAGAGAGTACCGAATATCATACTTGATATGCCAAGGCGTGTGACAAGACCGCTTATTTTTGCTCCCAGCTTTTTCTTCAAGGCAAGTCCGCCTAGAACGATAAGAAGTCCTTGTCCCAAGTCGCCGAACATTATACCGAAAAGCAGAGTATAGGTTATTGCCACGAAGGCTGTCGGGTTATAGCCTTTATACTCAGGCAGACCATACATTTCCACAAGCATTGTGAAAGGTCGGGTCAAAAAGTTGTTTTTAAGCACTGTAGGCGGCTCACATGAGGCGTCTGCGTCAGGTGGGAGATAGACCACTGACACTGAACGCATATCCTCGAAAAGCTTATCAAAACGGTCTTTTTCCTTTTCGGGGATAAAGCCTTTAAGATAAAACTTATCGTTTAGTGCGGCGGCATTTCGCCGCAGGTCAAAGGTATCGTGGATAAACCTTAGTTTTGAAAAAGCTTTTTGCAGTTCAGGCTCTGCTTTTGCGGCAAGCTCGTTTATCTGCTCGTTTATCTTTGCGTTCTCAACTGTATCTGCGTCTATAGTTTGTTTTAGCTTTTCCAAGGCTTCGTCTGCGTCACCTGATACATAGGACGGTATCCGTATCCTTTCAAAATACATTGAGTGGAAGATATCATCAACACGCTGTTTATCACGTTCAGGGACGAAATACATTCCCCAGCAGAAGCTTTTTCCCGTTTCAAAGGGGACAAAGAAGAAATTCTCGTCATAATAGTCAAGCTTCGGCAGGTTATCCACAGGCAGCTTTCCGATACGGACGGAAACATACTTCATTGAGAAAAGCTGCTGAAAGTCGCTGTGCATACCTTTCAGGTGGTCTATTTGTCTGACCGCCCCTCCAAGCTCTGAGATACGCTGAGTAAGCTCCAGCCGCTTTGTATTAAGCTCGCTGAAAGGGGTATTATACTTTTCAAACAGGGAGTTAAAATCCTGCGGAGCTGACAGGTCACAGTCAGTAAAATCAGTTTCCTTTAGAGTTATACCAAGCTGTGCGGAAAGCTGGGCAAGCTCTTTCAGAGGTCGGTCATACTCGTTTTTCTCGCTGAGGGGCTTCATTGCGCTGTCGGGAGAATTGCCCGCAGGCTCGATATGAAAACAGCCGCTTTCACAGCACCTTTTCAGGGTGGCATCAAGCTCGTCCATAAGACCTGCTATATTCACAAGGGACATTTTTTCTATAGCCAATCACATTATCTCCTTTCCTGAGAATTTACCGCTCAGGCGGTGATGATAAGATCCTTTTCAACTGCCGAGGGATCGGCATTATATCTTATCGCTTCGATTATATGCACGATGTTCAAGGCTTCCGTACTGCACAGTTTCATAAAGGCATAGAGGGAAACTGGTGCGGCGGTGCTTTGGGCTAGGATATGAGAAAGATAGCAAAACTGTGAACTTCGGACTATGCTTTCGATATATTCAGAGGTCTGTTTGCAACCCTTTGAATACTTTGATCTTTTCACCCATTCGAGCATATCCTCAGGGCTTTCAAGCTCATAATACTTATCAAGTCTTTTAGCTGAGCCTGTGCCTGTTTTTATTCTTATCTGCCGTTTTTTTATCTCCTCGGAGGAGTAGCAAAAAAAGGCTTTCATACGGTAGGCGTTTATTATGTTAAGGCAATCTATCTCCCGGCTTATCATTTCTGAGAGCTGTTTGCTCTGCATTTCGGAAAAATCATGCTTTGCGGTATTTAAAAGCTCGGTATAATAGGCTGTTCTCAGCCTTAATTCGCACTCGGTATAATCCGCTGAGCCGTCCTCCAAAGGCGGTATTTTCACCAGTATCTTATAATACGGTGTATTTCTTAGTATTTTAAGAAGCTGTTCATAGTTCTCGGCTCGGCTCATTTCAAGGAGACTCACCTTTGAATGTTTTATGACATAGCCGGGAAGGTCGTTAAGGTAAGAATTATCAAGCCCTGAATTTATATTGTTTATCATGGACAGAATACATTCTATCTCCTTGCTTTTTATAAGGAAGTCATAAAAAGGCAGTTTATCAAGCTCCTGAAATCTGCACAGGCGCATATAGGTATTGAAATTCTCTCTTTGGAGAAGCGCCTCCACAAAACCTCTATGGACGGTATTAGGGTCAACGTCACGGAAAGCGTCTTTATATCTGGCTGAATGTGCAAGATAGTCTGCGGCTTCGGGGACTGTTCTTCGCATGAGCATTTCATGATAGTTCTCTTTAGTAAACATTCTGCCGTGGATATATTTTATTTTCGCCACTGTTCCGTTGGCAGACCAACTGTCAAGCATATTTTTCAGCCCCTTTCACGGAGAATTTTTGCTCTACTTCGGAGAGATAATATTATCAAATATCTCATTCTCCCACTGAGTATGTTTTTCTTCAAATATTTTATCGAGAACCGTTGTTTTCTCGTTCTGTGCGGAAGTTATCTTTTCGCTTTCGGTATTTATACGCTCTGTGACCTCTTTGGCTTTCTGCGTTTTATAGGCTTCGGCTTCTTTCAGGGCGTTTTCTTTCAGCTCCTGCGCTTCTTTCACTGTGCGCTCCAGCAGTTCGCCGCTTTCCATATCTGCTTTTTCAAGCTTGCCTGCAGCGGCTTTATCTGTTTGCAGTATTTCTGCTATCATATCCATATTATTCTCCCCTTTCAGGCAGGATAGTTTCATAACATTAATTGTACACCTTTTTGTCTTAAATAGCAAGTTTGGCGGGTGATAGCCGAAACTATTTATATATTTTGCACTATCTATATGACTTTTCTTTGGACAAATTGCTCTATGTGTAATGATTTTAGTCAGAATACACATTTTATTTTACCCTGAATTTGAAAAATTAGTTGAATATCTGCGGTCAGGTCACTTGACAAAAGGGGACAAAAGTGGTAAACTTGTATTTATCACGCACACATCTGTACTTTGGAGGTGGACTAAAATTGGAGAACGGGCAAAACAAACTTGTTATTGTAAGCTCTGAGGTGCTTCCTGACATTGTGCTAAAGGTGCTTGCCGCAAAGCGCATGAGGGCAAGGGGCGAAGTTTCCACTTCATCGGAAGCCTGCCGCAAGGTGGGGATATCGAGGAGCGCATACTACAAATACAAGGACTCCGTATTCAATTATGAAGAACAGCTCACAAACAACATCGTTTCGGTATACTGCATACTGAGAGATGAAAAGGGAGTGCTTTCCTCCATTATATCACGGCTTTACGAGCTGAACACGAATATTCTGACCATAAACCAGAATATCCCTATTGACTCGGTGGCGACGGTGACATTCTCGGTAAGATTTGAGCATGACGCACTTAGCACCAACGTGCTTACGGAGGAGCTTTCTAAAATTCACGGCGTTGTGGAAGTCAAGATAATATCGGGAGAGTAAGGGTAAAATAAGATTTTAACAATATATAATTTATTAGGAATGAGGATTTTTTATGTGTAAAGTAGCAGTTATCGGTTATGGCGTTGTAGGCTCTGGTACGGTAGAGCTTTTTATGAAAAACCGTGAATCTATCTCAAAAAAGGTCGGCAAGGAATGTGACATCAAGTACATTCTTGATCTGAGGGATTTCCCTGATTCTCCATTTGCAGACAAAATGACAAAGGACTTCAACATCATACTCAATGATGCCGAGGTAGAAGTAGTAGCCGAGGTAGTAGGCGGAACGACTTTCGCTTATGACTACACAAAGAAGCTTCTTGAACACGGCAAGAGCGTTGTTACATCAAACAAGGCGCTAGTTGCGGAAAAGGGTGCAGAGCTTCTTAAAATAGCAAGGGAACACAACTGCAACTATCTGTTCGAGGCAAGCGTTGGCGGCGGTATACCTATCATCAGACCGCTTAACAAGTGTCTGGCAGGAAACGAGATACTTCAGATATCAGGTATCCTCAACGGCACAACAAACTTCATTCTTACAAAGATGATAAAAGAGCAGATGTCATTTGACGATGCTCTTAAAATGGCTCAGAAGCTTGGTTACGCTGAGGCTGACCCTACGGCTGACGTTGAGGGCGAGGACGCTTGCAGAAAGATCTGTATACTTGGCTCACTTGCATACGGCAAGCACATTTATCCTGAAATGGTACACTGCTCAGGCATAACAAAGATCACACTTGATGATGTGGAATATGCTGCAAACGCAGGATATGTTATAAAGCTTATAGGTTCTGTAAAGAAGCTTGATGACGGCAGAGTGAGTGCTATCGTTTGTCCTAGACTTGTGCCAAAGTCAAATCTTCTTGCGTCTGTTGATGATGTATACAATGCTATCAGTGTAACAGGCGACGGCGTTGGCGACGTTATGTTCTACGGACAGGGTGCAGGAAAGCTTCCTACAGCTTCAGCGGTAGTAGGCGACATTATCGATTGTCTGAAACATCATCACAGAGTGCTTGCTCTTACATGGGAAGATTGTGATGACAAGAACTTTGTTGCGCCATACAAGGATATGGACGTTTCAATGTATGTTCGCATAAAGGCTGAAAATGCTGAGGCTCTCAAGTCTTCTATTTCTGAGATGTTCGGAAAGCTCATGTATATAGAGCGTTCGGGCAGGACAGAGAACGAGCTTGCGTTTATCACGCCGAACATGAAAGAGGCTGACATTGACGCTAACCTGACTATCCTTTCACACTCCGCTGAGATCGCAAGCAAGATAAGGATATACTGATAAAAAACAAGAAGCGGCGGATCAAAACTCCGCCGCTTTACATATTTAATCACGATCATTTAGTTTGAGATATGCTATCCAAACAGTGCCGTTCTCATTAATAGACATCAGAGCAAAAGGCTTGCCGTCCAAAGGTTCATTCTGATTATAATAGACCTTTGCATTATCACGAAGAATGGTGACCCTAAAATTCTCTGTTAAGCCACTGCAATCACTGCATTGTGTTGTTTTTCCAACATACTTATAGTCTTTTAACTCGGCTGTATCAAAGATCAGTCTGTCTTCAGGATTGACCGCAGGGATATACAGATCGCCCTCATAATACATATACAATGGACACATATCAGCTCCTCTGACCTCTGTTGTTTCCTCTGTGCTCTCCTCAGTTACAACACTCTCTGTTTTAACATATTCGGAGTCTATTCCGCTGTCATTTTTGCTTTTTGAACACGAGCAAAGACATACTGCCAGAAATGCCAGAATAATAACTGCTGTTTTCTTTTTCATAATAAGTCCCCCTCAAAGAAATCAATTGCGTTTATTACAGTATGTTATTCACTGAGCAAATTCATATAATAGAGGGTGGTTTGTCCGTTTTCTTCAAAGGCAATTATAAACGGGTCGCTGTCATCTGCTTTGTCAGGGTCATGGTAGACCTTGGCGTTATCAGGCAGTGAAGTCACATCAAAGTCTGACTTCATATCACCGATGTTAAAAAATTCGTGGGTGTTTCCTACGAACTCATAGCCGTTCAGCCTTTCGGTCATCTTATCGTCTGTTGACATAAGAGTTTCTTCGGCTTTGTAAAGTGAGGTATATGTTTTGCCCTCATAGTACATATACGGCGGCGGAGTGTCTGCCACAAGCTCTGAGGTGGTTGGGGTGGTGGTCGTTGTTGAAACTGTTGTCACCGCTGTTGTTTCGGTCGGTTTTTCGGACGAGTTGTTCTGTTCTTCGTTTTTACTGCATGAACAAAATGCACAGAGGCACAATGCACACAGAGCGATAATTATTTTTCTATTCATTTGCTCGCCCCCCTTTCTTTAATCAAAGGATAGCATAACATTGACTAATTGTCAATTGATGTAAAAGACAATTTTAACTGCGCTTATTCGTACATTTTTACATATAAAGGAGTTTTCACCATGATAAAAATACAGATACCTGCCACGTCGGCTAACCTTGGCGCCGGTTTTGACGCACTGGGGCTTGCGCTCACTTACTACAACTACATTGAAATGGAGGAGTGCGACAAGATAGACATAACGGCGGCGGACGGGCTTGACATTCCTACGGACGAGCGAAACCTCATTTACATTTCTGCCAAAGACCTTTTCGCGGTATGCGGAAAAAAGCTGGAGGGACTTAAACTCATACAGACAAGCAATATTCCTATGGCGAGGGGACTTGGCTCGTCCTCTGCCTGCATAATCGCAGGACTTGTGGGAGCAAACAAAATGCTTGGAGATCCCCTCACAAAGGACGACCTTGTTGACCTTGCGGCACAGATAGAGGGTCACCCTGACAACACTGCGCCTGCACTTCTTGGCGGAATTGTGACGGCGGTATTTGACGGAAGAAAGGTACACTGGGTAAAGCAGGAGGTTTTCACAAAGCTGAAATTCGTGGCGATAATACCTGATTTTGAGCTGAAAACTGAGGAAGCGAGGGCTTGTCTGCCTAAGGAAGTTTCACACAAGGACGCAGTTTACAACCTTTCCCGTGCGGCGCTTTTCTCGGCTTCGCTTCTTACGGGCAAGTTTGAAAATCTGAAAACGGCAGTTGATGACAGGCTTCACCAGCCTTACAGAATGGCGCTTATACCCCACTGCAAGGACGTTTTTGACATTGCGTACACTCATGGTGCATATGCGGCATACATAAGCGGTGCAGGTCCAACTATCATGGCTATTGTAGATGAGAGCAATCAATATTTCGCAGGCAAGATGAAATTTTCTCTTGACAATGCAGGGCTTAAAGGCTGGCAGGTAAAGGAATTTCATATTGACAACGAGGGTACGAAGCTTATATGAACAGGTGCAAATGGTGCGACCTGAAAAATCCAAAGTATGTGGAATATCATGACAAGGAATGGGGCGTTCTCAGGACTGATGACAGCTATTTGTTTGAGATGCTTGTGCTGGAGTCTTTTCAGGCTGGGCTATCGTGGGAGTGCATACTGAACAAGCGTGAGAATTTCCGCAGGGCTTATGATGAATTTGACCTTGATAGGGTCTGTGGATATGACGAAGAGAAGATAGCAGAGCTTTGCTCTGACAGTTCTATTGTGCGAAATAAGCTGAAAATTAGGGCGAGTATTTCTAATGCAAGAATATTTCGGGATATTGTGAAGGAGCAGGGGAGCTTTTATGATTATCTTTGCAAGTTTACTGACGGAGAAATATTGTATGAGTGCGATAAAACTACCAACGAATGGTCCGATAGGATCTCTGCAGACTTGAAAAAGCGTGGAATGAAGTTCGTGGGAAGCGTGATAATATATTCGTTTTTGCAGGCGGTGGGAGTGATATATTCCCATGATAGAGAATGTGGACTTTATAGAGAAAAATAAAGTAAAGATATAAGCAAAGCGGTGTCGGAGTGGAAACTCTGCACCGCTTTTTCGTATTCTCATAAACAATGTAAAAAACCGCCCTGCACAATGTACAGAGCGGCTGCATTTTTCAATTTTTTTATCCCAAAGGACAAATATTTTTGCGGTTTTCGGCTATCCTTTCGTCTATACCCTCTACCTGCGGCTTAACAAGGCTCGATGTTCCTGCAACAAACATTCTTGCACCTGCTTCGTAAAGCTTGCGGCAGTTCTCGTTTGACATATTGCCGTCAGTTTCTATGATGATGTCTTCGTGGCCGTTTTCGTCAAGCCACTTTCTAAGACGTCTTGCCTTATCCACCGTGTTAGGCACGAGCTTCTGTCCTGCAAAGCCAGGGTTTACCGTCATGACAAGCACACCGTCTATGAAGTCTACGGCTTCCTCTACCACGCAGATAGGTGTGCCGGGATTGATAGCCAAGATAGGCTTTGCACCGATAGAACGGAGATATTGCAGGCACTTTGCGATATGCTTTGTGCTTTCATAATGCACTGCCGCATAATCGCCCTCTCTGATATCAAACCACTGGAGCCTTTCCTCAGGCTTTTCTATCATGAAATGAAAATCAAATGGGATATCCGTCAGATCACGGAGCTGTTTTACATAATCAGGATAAAGTGTGAAATTCGGCACAAATGAGCCGTCCATTACGTCTATATGGAGATATTCGATATTGTTGCGCTTAAAAGCGTCAAGATATTCCTTTATCTGTCCCAGATGGACGCACATCATTGAGACTGATATCATACCATTGTCCATACTGATCCTCCTGTTTCTATTCATCTTTTTTTATCTTCTGCTGTTATCTTCAGGCTCAATGCCCATGATAAGCTGGTCTATTACTCTGTCGGTGGACTTGCCGTCTGTATATTTGAAGTTCTTCTTTATGAAGCCCTCCATTTTCTCAAACTCGTAATCCTTATCTCTGAGAGCGGTCATAAGCTCATCAAAATCGTGGACGATCTTACCAGGAACAAGCTCCTCATACGGCTCATAGAAATCTCTTGTTGCTTCATAATACTTTTGGTCGAAAGCAAAGAAAAGCATTGGCTTTTTAAGCAGTGACATCTCATATATGATAGAGCTGTAGTCTGTGATAAGCACGTCAACTATAAATAGGATATCATTTACCTCTCTGTAGTCGGAGGCGTCAAGTATTCTGTGAGCATACTCGTCAGGTATTTCGATACGTCTTTTTACAAACGGGTGGAGCTTTACGATAAGAACGGAATCCGTTTCATCAAGAAATTTGCCCCATGCTGTAAGGTCAAGCTTATCAAATGGGAAATGAGCATTATTTGCGTTGTTTCCTCTGAAGGTCGGTGCATACATATAAACTGTTTTTGCAGTTTTGCACTCAGGGAAAACTTCCAGCATCTGCTCTCTTGTTTTGGCTTTATATTCGTCATCAAAGAAGATATCCGTTCTTGGGATACCCACAGGATAGAACTTCTTTTCGTCGATAGCGAAGCCCTCTGCATGGTGGAGCGCAGAATGATAGGAGCTTACAGGAACGTGGGTATAGCACTTATGCACCCTTGTATTGAACGGAGGTGCGCCCGGCTTGCCCAGTCTTTCAAAGCCCAATGACTTGAACGCTCCGCAGGCGTGCCAAACCTGAAGCACCTTGACGTTCTTAGGATAATCCACAAGGTAGACGTCAGGATAATAATCATCTATAAGAATGATATCGGAGGTTGCAAGATAGTAGACGAACCTTATCATGGCAGGTATCGACCTATTGACAGTGATACTAGCTTTGAAGTCAAATCTGAACTTATACTTGCTGTCAAGTCCTCTTTCTATCATGCGGTCATATATGACCTTTTCGTTTCCGCCTATCTCGGCTCTCGAACCGCTGGCAAAGAGGATGATATCCCCGTTTTTCTTAGCAAAATGCTTAAAGAACGAGAAAGCCTTTTTAAAGCACCATATCTTTAAGCCGTAAACATCTCTTATGATAAGCTTCTTACGGTTTTGAAGCTTCTTCTCAATACGCTTTGGCAAGGTCTGGGAAGGCTTAGGCTCTTTATAGGTGACGGCAAGCTTATATTCGAGTGTATCCATATCGCTTGCAGACTCGGCATAGAAAAGGTTTTCTGCGCCTCGTCTGAGCTTGAAGTTCATAGGGTTCGCCTTTGTATCGTCCTCTATAGTTTCCACTTTATCGGATATGATACAAGGATACTCGTTCGTAAGCACCTGTTTTGACAGGCATCTGCCATCGTTATCATAGGTGAGCTTGAGAAGCGTACTGCCACTGAGGACATAATCCACTGTATCTGTTGATATCTGCGGTTTATTCATGCCCTTATACTTTGTGAATATTTTAAGGGCATAGTCGCCTGTGGCGATAGGGGCTTCGTTATTGGCGGACATTATATTCACTGTCAGATGAAAATGAGTTCCGCTTACTTCAAAATGCTGGGCAGGGAACATACAAGTTCTATCATGTGTGACAAATCTTGCTGACAAGTTTTCAAGCTCGTCTTTTTCAAAGCCCACAAGCTCGCCCTCGATATGAAGGATAACTCTCTTGAACTCTACTCTTGTAAGCTCTGCGAATTTTTTGTTTCTCTCTTTTAATCTCTCAATAGTCTTTCTTCTGTTCCCGTATATCTCTTCAAAATCGGGAGTCATATTATCCATTTAAAACTATTCCTTACTTTCCGCCGCTTTTATCTATCCCTCTCAACTTTCATTTCAGGTCTTGAAAAGCGACTACAGAATTTTTACTCAAATTTACAAACAGCAGACTGTTTAATCGTCAAATGTGAACATTACCTTTAAGGTGAACTCGCCTGTGTTTCTGATAGCGGAGAATGCCTTTTCGTTCTCCTCTATTGTGAATGTATGTGTGATAAGATCGGCAAAGTTTACGTCGCTATGCTCGAAAACTTCAAGGGCTTTCTTCCAATCGTTCACTCTGCTGTTATAGCTGGAATTCCATGAGCCTTTGACTGTTATCTGCTTCCTCAGTATTGACCAATAGATATTCTTAGGCAGGATAAGGTCTGTTGACGGGTTGCCAACGAGAACGATACTGCCAAGAGCGCCTGTTGACTCGATAGCGGAAGCGATAGCTTCGTTTGAGCCGACAGCTTCAAATGTTACGTCTGCTCCGTCGATACCTATTATCTTCTTCACCTGTGCAGGGAGATCGTCAACGCTTGTATCAACAACGTCAAAGCCCAGCTTCTTTGCATACTCAAGCTTATTCTTTGAACGGCCTGCGATAACCACCTTACCGGTCTTTGTTCTCTCTTTTGCAAAGAGGGCTATCATAAAGCCTATTGTACCTGTGCCTATGATAACAACGTTCTGACCCTCTTTGATGTCACCGATATTTACAGCGTGCATTGAAACAGCGGCAGGCTCGCAGAGCGCTGCTGTTTTATAATCGAGGGTATCGTCGAAGGGAACTAAGTTCCATACTGGAACAACGAGGTACTCAGCCCATGCGCCGTCCTGTCTTGAACCGAAATAGCTATAGCCTGAGCATTGTGCATATTCCTCCATTTTGCAGGCTTTACAATGCTTGCAAGGGAGCATTGGGAACACGCAGGAACGTTTGCCGAGAAGGCTTTCGTCAACGTCATCGCCAACTGCAACTATCTGACCTGAAAACTCATGGCCAGGTATGGTCGGGAAGTGGTAAGTTCCTGTTACAAAGCATCTTGGCATATCGCTTGAACAAATTCCGCACGCCTTTATTTTCAGCAATACGGTGCCTTTTTCAAGCTTTGGCACGTCTACCTCAGTTACTCTCAGGTCGCCCACGCCATAAAGCACAAGTGCTTTCATCTTTTCGGGTATGTTTATTAAGCTTTTCATAAAAAAAGTCCTTTCTATTTACCGCCAAGCAGCGTTCTGACAATAAGCAGGTCGCTGTCTGTTGTTATCTTGAAATTAATAGCGTCGCCCTCTATAAGGTGGATAGGCTGGTTATTCATTGTGCATATCTGCGAAGTGCCTGTGATGACTTTTTTCTGCTCCTCAGTGAGGTTATCCTGCATTTGGATAAAGTGGGCAAGGCGGAAGCTGTCGGGAGCTTGTCCGCTGTAAAGCTCGCTTCTGACAGGGATGTCTTCAACATACTCTCCTCCCTTTGAATGGAGGATAGTATCTGCACATGGAAGTCCGCAAACGCAAGCACCGTATTCTGCGGCACAATCTATGGAATCGTTGAGTATCTTCTCTGTAACGAAAGGTCTTACGGCATCGTGGATAACGATAACATCGTCATCATGAAGTCCGTTATCTTTTGTGATAGCGGTGGTGACATTATTTATAGTATCCATTCTTTCCTTGCCACCGAGAATTATCCTTACCTTTTCGCTTTCAGGAATATTCTTTTTCACCTGCTCGTTCATATAGTCCTCATAGTCCTTATGGACGGCGATATAGATATAATCAAATCTCTTTACCTTGAGCATATTTTCAAGGGTATAGATTATGATCGGCTTACCTCCGATCTCGATAAACTGCTTTGGTATTTTCGAGCTTTTAACTCTTGTACCTGATCCCCCTGCGAGCATTGCACCGTAAATCATAGACAAACTCCTTACTGATATTTATATTATAATAATGTATCTGACAAATAAATCATTGTGATACGCCGATAAAGTTTCGGCAGTCAACGGGCAAACGCTGTTCACCCCTACTTAGTATTCGCTGTTTTGTGACACAATATAATCGGCTATCCTTTCGGTAGAACGGCCATCGCAAGCGCCCATAAATCTTTCTCTGAAATCAGAAATGACAGTAGGGTCGGCTTTTCCCTGCTTTATGGCGTTTATAAGCTCCTCATTTGTCTTAACTATTGGTCCCGGGAGGAAGCTATAGTCATAGGGATAATAAAAGCCTCTATAGTCATAGAACTGGTCAAGGTCAAAAGCGTAGAATATCATAGGTCTTTCAAAGAGCGAATATTCAAAAATAAGCGAAGAATAATCGGTTATGCACATATCGGCAGTAAAAAGAAGATCCTCGATAGGCATATGTTCTGTTATGTCAAAGGCGAAGTCCTGACAATCCTCGGGGATATCCCACTCCTTTTTAACAAAGCCGTGTCTTTTTACAAGAAGCACCCACTCGCTGCCGAAATTCTCTTTAAGGGCTTTTATATCCAGCTTTTCGGGGATATAAGCCTTATCAGCGTCCCCACGATAGGTCGGGGCATAGAGCAGGACTTTTTTATACTGTGCATTCGGGCAATTTTTATAGAGATTTTCAAAGGCTTTCACACGATTTTCCTCTTTAAAGAAAAAGTCGGTACGAGATACACCTATTGCCTGCACGCTATTATTATCAATGTCAAAGCCGAAAGCTTCCTTGAAAGCCCATATGCACTCTTTACTGCTGACGGTACAAAGTGTATAGCTTGTATGGGCAGGGAACTTTCTCAATTCTTCCAGCGACTCGCCGAAAGAGAGGTCGGTGATACTTTCTCCCCACTTTTTGAAAGCTCCGCAGGAATGCCATGTTTGAATGACCTTTGTGTCTTTTCTGAACTTAAAAGCGCCGAACAGATTACAGGTATCGTTAAGCAAAACGCAACCCACGTTTCCCATTAGCCAAGTAAGCTTCAGATATCTCAGCAGATAGCCCATTCCGCCCTTATTATTATGGACGTAATAGACCTGCGGATCAAGTCCTCTGGTCTTTACCTCCTCATAGATATAGCGGAAGCTATCCGTCAGCGTACCGCTTCTTATCTCGGCAAAGATGACCTTGTTTTTTCTCAAAGGTCTAAGGCTTGACACTTTATAGCAAAGGGGATATACTCCTTTGAACATTATGATCTTGGCGGTGTTTCTGACCGCCTGTTTTAAACCGCTCATTTCTCACCCTACATTATATCATATTATGCGCCGTTTGTCTACACTTTAACAAATAACAGGACACTTTTGCGGCACATCTCACAAAAAAGCTTATTTTCTGAGCTTTATTATGCTCATTTTAACGTATGCACAACGCTAAAAAAGTTCTCTTGTGTAGTATTATAGTGCAGAACGGGAGAAGTGTCAAGGGGGTATTTGTAATTTTGTAAAATTATTTGAATAATGTGAAGATGGGACTATTTCTGCTTTATTAACTGACAAAGTATTTTTTATTATGTGAGGAAACAGCTATTGACCCGCTTTGAACAACATGCTATAATGTAGTAAAATCATCATAAATAGGAAGTGGTCTTATGTATGAAGTTCGTTGGCCTAATAAAGAAAGGTGGATATTCATATTTTGTGATTATCCTGGTGAGCCTGACGAATTTGTTGTGCTTTTAAAAGCATACCGAGACATGGTTCACGGCAAGATCAGGGCGATATCCGACTCAATGCAATACAAAGTAGACAATGATGAGCTTGGGCTGATTTTCCAATGGGACGATTGTTTTGGTATCACTGTAATTGTTCCCAAGTCAACTGATCTTGACAAGGCTTACAATACTCTTAAAGGTTTGTGCGAGAGTATTTAGGCGTTAAATTGCATAAAGCTATATGCTATACTATTGACACATAAAAAGAGCTATCCGATTCGCAAATCGAATCAGATAGCTCTTATCTTTTCAGGCAATATCTATATTATTCCCACTCCTCAAACCACCCTCCAGACCAAACAATTTTGTTTAGGAGATTTGAGCTGTGGTATCTCAATTATACATTTTGTTCTGTACTGTACTGCCCACTGATGCCAAGTTATCATTTTATTAGCGCCATGATAACCAAAACCAGCGACTTGTAAGAGAATATGTGCCCGGTGGCTTGCTCCTTAGTTGGTATTATAGCGCAGATTTGGGCGGTTGTCAAGGGGTTTTATTCTTTTCAATTACTTCAATTATAAAGTCTTTAGCTCCTTGAAGAAGTTTGCGTTTATATGCTTTTTGGTTATTGGGATCATCTTCTTTTTTAAACCATGACTTGTTGGTTTGAAAAACTCCGTTAATCTGATCTCGCGTTGCCGGTAATCCTAAAATATCTGTCATTAAGCATTGAATATCTGCAACAGAGAAAGCATCCCCTTTTTGTTCTTGGGTTACAACGAACATTATCAATAGCATCTGCTCTTTAAATTTTTTCAACTTTTTGATATCAGGATAATTATCCAAGTTCAACTCATCAGGATTAATCTCACTGTAAATTGATTCGCTCTTAGCTCTTGGTTTTCTAACCTTAGAAGCCTTTTTTTCAACAGAGTCCTTGGGTGTATAGGTTTCTATATATTCTATACCTTGGGTAGTTAATGTATACGGCTTAGGGCTTTTTTGTTCGGCACTTTCATCGTCCATAATATATCCCTTTTGTGTCAGTTTTAATAGAGCATCGCTTATATTAGAACATTTTGGACGACGTGCATCAGAGTAGTACTGTTTTACAGTTTCAGAATTAAAGGATTTGACTTTGTTTTTCTTTTCATCGTAATAAGCAGCCATTAGAACAAAGTCTTGTTCACTTAAAACACCTTTATTGCTTAAAAACGCAGAGAGACTTGTTCTAGAAAAATCTTGAGGTTGATTATTTACAATAACAGAACTATCATTATCATTTATGGGCGAATCTACTTGTTCAATAAGTGGCGTTTCATTGTTTTCTATGTACTGATTAGCACTATCTACTCCCCTGGTCCTTACTATAGCATCTACTGCCGCAGGAAGAAGAGCATTCATAAAAACATTCCGTTCTCTTTCGATGACTTCAGCAGAGCCTTCTGCTTCAAATTCAATTTCACCAATTTTAAATTTTACTCGATTTTCCAATCTTACTTATCCTCCTTTTCCATAAGTCCTGCTTTATTATATAATTCCTCAAGCATAGCACGATAGTTTAGCTTAATATCATCGATATCCTTTATTCCTGCCGTATATGTAATATTATGGGCAGAAAAATTACCAACTTTTCTGAATGAATCAAACTCAGTCTTAATTCGAGATAACTTGAGTGTATTGTTGTTAATTGCATTTTTCACTATTCCGTCAAGCATTATATATCCAGAACCGCTTTTATCTTTGATTTCATTATCAATTCCAAGATTTTGATATGATAGAATCAACATGATCTCAAAAAGCCTTCGCATTAGGACAGCAGCTGCATCATAACAATTATTCGCATAAGAGTGATTAATTTGCTGTATTAATCGGGTGAGATAATTACGTTTCCCGCAAAATTTGCTCTCATCTATCAACTCACTTTCAGAATTGATAGTTTCATTGTCATTCCAAAGCACGCCATACTGTTGTTCATATTCCTGAAAAACAGAAGGAATGAACTCAAGCGAGGTCTTTAATCCTTTCGGAATGCGCATGATTTTCTTCTCAATCAAACTCTTTTTGACTCTACTACTATTTATTGAGTTGAATCCAGCATCAGAGAATAGTTCTTGTATTCCCTTCATATCAAATATCTGTTCATCTGTTGTTTTGTAATGGTAATAACAAAGTAATGCAGCCTGCATTGTCTGATTTTGCTTATCTAATTCAGTCGCTTTTTTAAAACCAAGTATTTTCATACAACACCCTCTTTATTAAAACCCTGTGTAGCTTCCAAATCCCAGCATATACACTGCCATAGCCACAGCAAGGTTCGCATTGTCAATATTCTGCTTCTTAGCAAGCTTATTCAGCTCATCTATAACAGTATCATGCGGAACAATAGAGCCCTCAAGTTCGTTTACAGCTTTCTGTATGATTGACGGCAACATCATACACATCTGATAGAAAGCGTCTTCCTGGCCTGTTACAAGTGCATAGAATTGGTCAATGCTCACACGACGTATCAGTTTATGACCGACCTTTTTCTTGTCAACGGTAGTCTCCCACTTGATATTTTGCGACCTTTGGGCGATAGCTTCAACAAGAAAACAAGCACAATCATCATCGTTGAGGAGCTGATTCTGCATCTTGATAAATGTTTTGCCTGCCGATGCAGAGTTCATTGTATTGTGCTTATTCTTCATCTCAACATAAACTGTATGTACTACGCTGCCATCTGGTAGGGAAATACCATCAGGATTCTCAAAAATAACATCCCAGCCACCCTCTTTGCCGTTGTCAGGAACATGGCACTTGTCGATGTAGTTGAATATTCGTTGGTGGAAATAGCCTATATCATTATTGTTAGATTTGTCACGCTGACGAAAAATCTCGTTGCTGACGATTTCTTCCCAAGAAGCCTGATAAACTGTCTTATCGAAAATCAGCTTGATAGGGTCAATGATATTCTTGTTGAAACGCTTCAAGTCGAAGGATTCCAGCTTTTCACCGTACTTCTCAATGGTTTTCTTGACGTGCTTTGTAAAATCTTCTTCGCTGATGAAACTAAGTGTCCACATTATGATAATCCCTCCAACGCTATTTTTATCTGTTTTGCAATATCATAAGCAAGGTTTACGGGTACTGCATTGCCGACCTGCTTGTACTGTGAGCCGATACTTCCGCAGAACTGCCATTCATCGGGGAAACTCTGGCAACGTGCGTTTTCACGGATAGTAAACGGACGAGGCTCAAGGGGGTGACAGCGATCTGTCTGCTTCTGGCTCGGAGAAGTCAGTACCGTGAGCGACGGCTCGTCAAGGCTGAGTCTGCGGAGAATACCCGTTCTGCCGCCCTCCATGTACCAACAGCTTTTCATATACTCCTTGGCGATATCCTCAGGAATATCTCTCCAATATCCGCCCGGAGGAACAAGCTCAAATATCTTACGTTTATACTCCGAATAGGGTGTACCCTCGCTCTTAGGACAGTCGAGCAGCACATCTCGGAGAACAGGCTTATATTCATGTGGTGTAGGGAAAGTGAACTTGATCTGATTTGTAAGATCATTTCTGATACCGATAGTGATAAGTCGTTCACGCTTCTGAGCAACACCGTAGTTCCACGCATTCAGCACTTTCTTCTGAATGGTGTAGCCTGTGCTTTCAAAAATATCTGTAATAGTCTTGTAAGTTCTGCCCTTATCGTGAGTCAGCAGACCACGAACGTTCTCAAAAAGAAACATCTTAGGCTGGAGCTGTTCCAAGAATTTAGCATAGTGATAGAACAGCGTTCCACGGGCATCTTCAAGCCCAAGCCTTTTTCCCGCATATGAAAAACTCTGACAAGGTGCTCCACCCGAAAGTAAATCAAGCTCGCCCTGCTTCAAGCCAAAGTAATTTTGCAGATCAAGGCAGGATATATTTGCAATATCATCATTGATAACTCGCCATTCAGGCCTATTTCTGCGGAGCGTATCAGATGCATCCTTATCCACTTCTACAAGGCCAAGGGTATTAAATCCGGCTCTCTCCACGCCAAGGGCAAGTCCACCTGCACCTGCAAATAGTTCTATTGTAGTGAATGATCTAGTTTCTCTTTTGGTAGTAATATCCATAATGTCGCCAATGTTACAGTTCAGTACCATACATATCTTTTCAAGGCTTTCAAGAGAAACAGTTTCATTTTTTCCCATGCGAGCCATGACATTAAAACTGATTCCAGATGCTTCTTTCAGTTCGGTTTTATTCATTCCCCTATCAATAAGTAGTTTCCATAGATTATTGTAGCTTACTGCCAATATATTTCATTCCTTTCGGTATCCTTTGATACAATAATGGGTTATAATAATTATAGTGCATAATCATAGATTTGTCAAGCAATCTCACGATATCGTTAGGTAATCTTTTATAAAGACACCGCTTCATTCATAAAGCGGTGTCCCCGAATTAATATGTTGTAATCATAAATCATATGCTTTTTCTATTTTACGTGCTAACTTATCAATAACTTCGTTGATTAGTTTTGTGCTATCAGCGTCATTCCCTGCTTCGACAAACGCATTAATAATATCATTGTAAAACTCCTTGTCGCCAGTTAATCTAAACCAAAAATCTTGACCTACATAAACAGGGTAATACTCGTTTATTTTTTTATAGTGATCATTAAGTTCATCTTTTTTACCATATATAACACATACAATACAATCTGTTGTGTTTAATTGCAACTTATTTGCTCTAGCAAGATTATGAATGCTCTTAAAATGACCTGTTATTGTTTTAATATCATCTTTATTTATGCAGTTTGGTCCCGATTTGATTTGGGCATATTTTTTTCTACCATCAATACAATCAACAAATTCTATATCGATACCTGATGTTGTAGATGCGTATGAAGAAAGAACCTCATTGCAAAAGTATTGCATATTTGTGCCAAAAGAAGTATTTATCGATGTTCCAAGAATACGTGGATAGATTAATGCTTTAGCCATGCTCTGTGGAGAAGAGTCACCAAATGCATATTGTGCAAGGTACTTATGTAAAAATGGATTGACATTAAAATTGCTCAGATCCTCACATTTTTTTGTGTTAACTATATGCTTATCTATTATCCTTTCCTTGAAAAACTTCTTTGCGTTAGCGAGAATCTTTTGTTTTTCTATATTATCCATAATTTATTACCCTTTCTGATTTTATTATATAATTGGTTAAAATAAACCATAATAAAAATCTCTTGCGTTTTCTTCGGCTTTTCTCTTTTCCCTTATCCATCATCTGCTGCATATTAACTAAAAGATTATTGTATGTCTGTTGAGACTGATTCTGATTAACGATCTGCTGAACCATACCATTTGGAATATAAGGGTTTTGTATCGTTTCTCTTGTTACTTTATCCTTGTAACCGAGTGAATGTGCCATTGCTTCTAACAATTTATATTGTGCGTTCTGAATCTTCTTCAAATCAGTTTCTGTAGGTTTCTCAACGCAATACTTATCATATAACTCCTTCCAAGCAGCTCTAACTTTCTTATCGTCCGAAAAAACAATATCAATGAGATTTAAGCAATGAACACTTTCAGGTGTCCAACCGTATAATCGAGAAGTCATTAATGTTTTAAAGATGTGCATTTTATCTTTTCTTTTTTCAGATTTATTCAGTAAAAACTGACCGATAATAACTGAAACAATTGGTGCAAGCATAATTGCAACTACATTAATTATATCCATTTCTGCTCCTTTCTACTGAAAACAAATTAAGAGGTTTTTTGTCTTATTATACCACATTTCAGCTATTATTGCAACAACCAGATTCTATAAATACGAAAAAGCCTTGTAGTGCTACAATAGATATTGGACAAAATTAAGAAAAAAGAAAAGAGAGATAGG
>OHYD01000219.1_pt1 | contig 35648 bp, 30 predicted proteins | sample 1580191 | NCBI WGS metagenome assembly OHYD01 (sample SAMEA3882510, study PRJEB24775) | human gut metagenome | biome: human-associated habitat; feature: intestine environment; material: feces | place: Netherlands | collected 2009/2010 | reverse complement strand
GAGGAATATGCTACTATTTCTTTTACAAACGAAAAGTCAATTCCCCTAAATAAAGGTTTCAGTTTTATTATCAAATTTACATATACAATAAAGTACAAACGACATAAAACTGTCATTAATAAGTTAACAGCTACAATTCCAATACTTCCCCAGCCAGCTACTAATACAACGTAGGTAAGAATCATTCTAACTATAATTTGTACTATAGATGCTATTCGCGAAACTGCAAATTTTTCATATGCAATTAAAATATTATTGTAAACCGTTGTACCAAGAGTTACAGCAGAATTAAACATCGTAACGCCAAGCAAAATTTGCCCCAATCTAATCTCTGAATCAGACAAGCCCTTGGAAAACACCTTAGGAAAAATAACAACCAAAACACACCCTATGATAATTGCAATAACCGCAATTATTAAATAGAAAATTATAGCAACAGCTAAAAAATTTCGTTCTTTATTTCTATCATTTTCTACCCTATACTTGGCTATATATCTGATAATAGCATTACCAACGCCAAGATCCAGTAAAAGAAGGTATGCATTAATAGCAACAACTAGCTTGTATACACCATACTCAGCTTGTCCTAATGTACTTATAATAAATGGTGTCAACAATAAAGTTGATAGAACTTCAAAAATCATTAAAGCATAAGACAATATGACACCGATTTTTCTGCTCATTAAACACTTCTCCTACTTATGTCTGTATTTTATGCACTCTACATTGCTTCTGTATAAATATAAAATTCGTTTAAATATTTTCAGGAAAATTCACCCCTTCTTTTATTTAAAAGAAAAAAAGCAATACTCTTATGACTAATATTCCTTCATCATCAACATCAATTCATTTTGAAATTTATTTGACAAATCAACAATATCTGACCTACTATCATAAGCTTGAGCCATATCTACCGATAGAATGGCATCTGCAATTTGTTTAGGTGTTTGCTCATCATAGTAAAAAAGCTTGTCTCCTACATCTGAACCCTCTATAGCAGGAATTCTGATACTTACAACTCGTAATCCATTAGATAAATACGAAAGAATCTTACTTGGAAATGATGTAGCATTAAATGCCGCATCAGGATTTTGCGTGCTCAAACCTATATCACAGCTTTGAATAAATCTGATATATTCCTCTCCAGAGAGCAACCCATCATAACTAACATGAGCCTTTGATTTCTCATCAATCTCTAATATATGTTTTTTCATATTTCTGATTTCTTCATCAGATCCAAATCCTAAAACATGAATCCAGTATTGAGACGGAAGGAAAGCAGTAGCTGATACCGCTGCTAGTGCACCACCCTTTCTTGGATCAAATGTACCTGCATAAACGCAATGCACTACTTTATCTGTCATACCCTGTATGTTATCTTTAAAAACATTGCACCGTCTATCTTTTTCAACTTGATATGTTCCATGAACAATAACAAATGGCCTATGTTCAACATTTATTTCTGCATCAAGTAGTTTTGTCGGAAAAATATAAGCACTTGCCTTACGCGCTACTGATATCTCTTTATCTCGAAGACTTTTTTTCCCTATAACATCTGCATATATTTCTTCCATCTCAAGAACAAATTTTTTCTTTTTCTTCTCAAAAAGATTTAAAACTTTTAATAGTCCTAAAGAATGATAGATTAAAATTTGGCTGTCTTCTCCCATACAATTTTTACATAAATATCTCTTTATTTTCAACCACGATATAAACCTACCCAAAACTCTGATACAACGAAACTTAGATGCATAGTTAGTAAAGTATGTAACACGAGTACCTTTAATTGTAGTTTTATAACCTGGTTTCTTTTTTAAAACACTTTTCCTGTCATCATCAATACAAAAAGAAAGTACTTCCACCGCATATCCCAGTTTATTCAAAGTACTGACGATATAATCCATTTTTGTATCTGCTGCTGGGGCAGTTTTACGATTACGCTCACTTTTGGAATCGCTATAATAACCAATATAATACAATTTTTTCATGAAACACCTCAAGACCAAAAAAACTTATATGGAATTAATTTCAGTGAACTTACCATACTTTGTGAAAAAAACAGATATGTATACGTAACTCCATAACCAATGTAACCTATTATTTTAAATTTGTTATGTTTTATATTAGAAAGCATCATAGGGACAAAAACAACCTCATATATAGAGAAATACATGTACACCCTAAATAGCGTTGGATTAATTCTGATAATTGGCAAAAGTACCGCAGAAAGAAATATCGCCTTATAATACTTCCAATACCTATCGTCTTTATCTGTGCCACAAACCCAACCCACGCACAATGTTAATATAAAGTATACCTCTTTTAATAAGCCACCAGTTGCACTATCCACTTGATAATCGCGACCGAACGAGATCATTACTCCAACCAAAACATTCCGCAACGGACCGATGCCTATAACAACTATTAAAAATCCAACACCAAACCAACATAAAAAACGATTTTTGGTCACTGGTATTTTTCGAACAATGAAATATAATAATGCTAACATTGCTGACACATGAAATAATGAAGCAATAAAAATAAAAACAAGACTCCAAAAATTCTTCTTTTTATCCTCAAACAAAAATGCAATAACAGTTATCCCAATTGCTGCTACTTGTCGCATTGTGGACATTGAAAATGTCCACAATCCACTCATAATAAAAATAGTAATTGCCCAAAAACAGTTGATCTTATTTTTGAAAATCAAAACCATTATTGGAATAATAAACAAAGACGCCATAAACACAGCATAAACCTGCCACGACAGACCAAATTTATTAAACAACAGATTTACAAATGCGTAACCAGGTTCCTCATACCATTTATATTTTTTTAATAAGGAAAAATCATAATATTCGAAATTTAAGTACGTATCCTTATAATTCAGAGTGTCAATACCTATTATGTCAGCTCTTAGTCCAACAATTAATAACATAAAGACTGCAATTAATATAAAAAGCTTCTTATATTTATCGTTAAGTTTTTCATAATCACAAACACCTAACCGTTCGACATATACCGATTGATATGCAAATACAGACAAAAACAAGCATACTATTAATGTTACAATGTATATTTCCATTACTAAATATATCCTCCCGCATTAACTGTACCTTGCAAAATCATCAAGTAGCATTTTCTGAACTTGTTTTCTACTATGATTTCTTTTTCCACACAAATATGCTTTATATGAATAGTCATGAATAATATCTGTGTTAGTGCAAATTTCACTTAAAATCAAATCCAACTCTTTTTCTGATGATACACAGATTCCAGCATTCTCTCTTTTTAGATAAGTGTACCCAGAATGTTGATCCCAACAATACGCCATAACGGCACAACCACTAAAAATACAATCAATGATTTTAGTAGAAAAAGAAAATCTCGTCGCAAGTCTATACTTTACATCACTAGATTCTACATGTAATGCGATATCAGATTGGTGGTATATTTTCATCAATTCTTCCTGAGAAACAGCACCTTTAATTATTGCATTCCGTCCATCATCGAGCAACTTTTTTTGCTTCTTTGTAGGAATATCTTTTGTATAGATTTCAAGGACTACTTTCACGTCATCCTTATTTATTCTGCGAATTGAATCCGCAATCTTTGCTAGCACCTTCCATCTATTACAATAAAATTTACCAGCATAAATCATTTTTATTGGCTGATTAACATTTTTTCTCTCGGCAATAGCACCAAAAGCTCCGCATTTTTGCAACAATTTACATTGACAGCCAAAAACCTCTTCATAATACTTTTTTTGTTCCAATGACAAAGTATAATACACCTTATATTCTTTTACGTTTTTCCTGAGCATCTTTCTAACCATAAACCTATTTATCCAAAAAAAGGGAGAAAAAGATAACTGTCTCAATGAATACTCATCATCTCCTGTAAAAGCAAATATAGGGGCTTTAGTTAAACTGCAAACAAGTCTTTCCAATCGAAGCATCTTGCAAGTTGCCATTCTCTCTGAAAAAATAACATCTGGCTGAAAGTCACTGATAAATTTTCTTAAAGACTCAATATTATATTTTCCACAAAGCCAAAGAAACTCCCTCACCAACCTTAAAAATCCTCCACTAATGGATTTTAGAAATTGATACAATTTTCTAGGCTCATTTTCTGCGGAACTCATTTGAACTCCATCATCACCAGTTCCAAGTTGTTCCACAGTCTTTCCAGCTTTCAATCCACATAAAATGCTTTTTAACATCATAGTATCTGTAACTTGAAAATATTTTTCACAACATTTGTTATACGGTGCATCAGGACTTAAATATATATTAGCAAACTCCGCATCCATCCCCTCAAACCAGTTTGTTGTAACATTATTTCCATTTATCCTGTCATTCCAAACTTCATTTGAAAGGACTAGTATCCTCATTATTACACACTCCACTCATTATTTAATAATTTCTTATAAACATCCAAATATGCCTGAATATTATTTTCCTTTGAAAACATATTTTCAGCTCGTTGACGAGCTGCCTTCCCAAATGCCATTTGACCATGTTCTTGTATTTTTAAGATTTTTTCACAATAAAGTTTTGGATCATTTTCGTCAACTAAAAAACCGCAACTACCATCTAGTCCAACTAATTCTGGCGTTGCTGTCCCATTATATGCGACCACGGGTGTTCCGCAAGCCATTGCTTCAGCTGTTGTCTTACCAAAAGTCTCCTGAATTGTAGGATTTACAAAAACATCTGCCATCGAATATAGTTTTGATAAAAGATCAATATCCTTGATTGTTCCTAAATATGTAACATTTGAGTGCTTTATTTGTATTGAAGAATCATCTCCAGCCAATACAATTTTACAATTATCAGGTAATAAATCTGCAAGTTCATGAAAAAGGTTAATGCCTTTTTGAGAATTCCAACTCATTGCAATTCCAAATACGATAAATTTATCATCTAATCTCATAGAATGCTTTAATTCACTGCAATCCCTAGGTCGAAAACATTCTAAATCAATCCAATTGTATATACACTGAATTATACGAGCATCTTTCAAAATCGATTTTTTTGCATCTTCTGTGACCCACTGTGAAACGCCAATGACAGCCAATCTTTCGATAGAACTAAATAACTTCTTTTTATCAGCTAACATTTTTTCAGTTTTATCAAAGAAAAAGCTTGGATTTCCTAATTTCAAAGCAGGACAATCCCCACAATGTTTCTTCCAACGATTACAACTACACTCTATGTAGTAAACACATTTTCCAGTATAAAACCAACTATCATGTAGAACAAGTACAGTCGCTATGTTATTTTGAGCAATGTATGTCAACAATAAAGGTATATTTATATAATTACTATGCAGATTATGTAAACATATTATGTCTGGATTTATTTGGCCAATATAGTTTAATAATTTTTTTGTAGCAAAATATGAAAAATATCCTTGTTTTCCACTGACTCTCGACAATAATGCATGCAATTTCCAATCAACTTTATTACCAATCCTGTATGCATTTTTCTTAAGCTTATCAAGATCAGGACACGCAATAAACGAGTCAATACCTTTACTAAGCATGACTTCATGCATTTCTTTCACATTGCGCCCTGTGCTAAATTTTTCGTACACTGCATTTATTTGCAAAACTCTCATAGTGTTTAAGACCCTTTATCCCTTATAAATAACAAATTTTTGTTTATCCGTAATAACTGCAACATTATCCATAATATCTGATGTCACAACATAGCCTTCACCTATCTTTGTGTTAGCTCTAATCCGTGCAAATATACAAGAAACTCTCCCACTGTCTCCACGGTGATACCACTATAACTTACAGTCATTATTTTATCACCTTAATTTTCCGATTATTCGACCTATGATTCTAGGTGAAAGCCTAAATAACGTAAACATTACCTTATCTTTAACACTAACAAACTTGGCTTTTATTACCAAAGAATAATATTTGTTAAATAAATTCAACCAATGTTTCCTATCATTAATATTATTTTCATGCTCCAATGATGACGAAAAACTCAGCATTAATACTAAGCAAAATCGATCATACGTACCCTCTAAAAGAGCTTTTTCATCTCTTTCAGAAAAATACTTGATTCTATCCTCGTAAATACTAACAAATGCAGTGCTTTTATCTTTTTGATTATTACGCATTACACTGTTTTCTGACATATAATAAAAATAAAGTGTTTCATCTAATATAGAAAGTTTCTTTGCTCGATCAACAAAAATATAATAAGATGCATCATCCTCGTATATAATGCCCTCACGAAAATGGAAATCACAAAAAATATGAGAACGATAAATTTTGCCCCATACACAAACCTTGTACTTTCTTTCATTTAAAGCCTGAACTTTTGTAATTTCTTTTACATCAGAAGAATCAAAGGCAACTGTTTGAAGTTTTTTATTAGTATCAGATGTGCTTTCCAAATTACATTGTACAATATCATAATTACCTTGTTTTGCTGCAAAATATAAATTTTCTAAATAACTCGGAGATACATAATCATCGCTGTCGGCAAATATGACATAATTTCCACGAATATGGGCAAGACCAGTATTTCTAGCAGCACTAGCACCGCCATTATCACGATTCACTACGACTATTCTTTCATCATTAGATGCTAGAATTTCACATAAGTTCAGTGAATTATCTGTTGAGCCATCATTTACTAAAATTAATTCAAAATGGGTGTAAGTTTGATTCTGAATACTTTTAACACAACGTTCAATGTACTTTTCGGCATTATAAACCGGAATAATAACACTAATCAAGTCATCCATATACTACACCTCTTTTTTGAATACTAAACTCCTATTAAATCGTCACCATTTTATACAACAACTTTATCAATTAATAACTGCTTTCTTTCCAAAATCTTCTCACACAAAATCTTACTATCAAACTTTTCTCTGGCAAATTGCGCAGCTTTTTTTCCCATAGCATTATAATCAACTTTTCGTACCTGTTCAAGGCTCTCAGTCAACGCATGAACATCTTTTACAGGAACAACTAAAGCCGTTTCATTTTGAATAATAGTATCTATCGGGCCAGGAATATCTGACACAATTGCTGGGGTACCTACAGCGCCAGCCTCAATAACAACATTACCAAATCCCTCTCTGTAACTAGGAAGAACCAAAATATCAATAGCGGCATAATACTCTTCTATATTAGTAACTGCATCATGAAAGCATATTTTTTTATCTTCTTTTGCAGTTGTCAACAACCCCTGATCCAAATCTTCTTCATGCTCAAATCGACCAATCAAAAGAAGTTTTGCATCACTATTCAAACTAAAAAAAGCTTTCAACAATTCATTAATTCCTTTATCCCTAGTTATTCTACCAACAAAACCATAAATAAAGTCATCTTCTGTATAACCTAATTTTTTTCTAACATCGCTACGCCATTTCTTCCGTTGAGAAAAATCAAATCTTGATAGATCTACTCCACCAGTGCTTCCATTCCAAACAACAGTAACTTTATCACTTGGGAATAAGCCTTCTTTAACACCCAATTTCATGTTAGATTTACTAACACACTCAATTGAAGTTGAATTATTACATGTGATTTTCTCTAATGTTTTTAATACTTTTCTTCCAATTCCATGTGCACCTAAGTAGCGCAGACCCATTAAATGATAATTTCTTATTTTACAACCTGCCCATTTTGCAGTTATCGAAGAATACAAAGCAGCATTGGGAGTAGAATACTGAATAACATCAAATTTTTCACGTTTAAATATATTTCTAAGTTTTTTTATTGCCTTTATAGATCCAAAAACAGAAATACCACGTGGTATATCTACAGGAATGAATTTGACTAAATCACCAAGCACACTACCTATCATTCCATCATCAGAACATATAACGCTAACATCAAATCCGTTCTTTGCCAAATAATTCAACTGTGGAATAAAAAACGAACGAATAGTACCTGGAATTGTTACCACATAACAAATCTTCTTCACAGCAAACACCTTTTTATTGGCACCCCAACATAAGTACCACTTTCATTCACATCTCTAATAACAACAGCACCTGCACCGATAATACAACCCCCGCAAATACTAACATTATTGCTAACTGTCGCACCTATACCGATCCATGTCTTATTGCCGATATCAACCGTACCAGCAATATGAGCACCAACTGATATATGCACATAATCGCCGATTACGCAATCATGATCAACCGAGGCACAGGTATTTATTATACAGCCTTTTCCTACAACAGCGTCGGCATTGATAACCGCATTTGCCATAACGACAGTTCCGCTCCCTATTTGAGCAGACGGCGATATGACCGCACTTGGATGTATTAAAGTCGGAAAATTTCTGCTAGCCACGCTGTCTTGTATACGACTGCGGATTTCAGCATTGCCTATAGCTACTATGATATCGCCTTCGTACCTATCTATCTCAGAAGAATAACCTACAACTGTATGTTTTCCACACTTTTTCAAAGTTTCGTTATCGTCAAAAAACAAGATGCTATCATAACCATTCAATTCTGCAATATCCGCAACAACTTTGCCATGCCCACTAGCACCGACTATAAGTAATTGTTTCATTAACTTACCTCTTTAGTTCCCATAAATTCTTCCATAGTAGCCGATGTATCAGAACTAATACCGTCCCTTTTTAATACAACTTTAACTGTATCAATTATAACTTTTACATCTGTTATAAACGAAATATTGCGAGTATACCAAACATCCATTTTAAACTTTTCTTCCCAAGTAACAGCATTTCTACCGTGTGCCTGGGCATATCCCGTCAAACCAGGTCTAACATCATGACGATGACGCTGTTCTTCGTTGTATCTCGGAAGATACTTCACTAGCAACGGCCTCGGACCCACAATGCTCATATCCCCTATCAAAATATTGATAAGCTCTGGCAATTCGTCAAGCGAAGTACTCCTAAGTATCCTTCCATACTTATTCAAACGCACATCATCAGGCAAAAGCTTTCCGTCCTTGTCCTTGCGATTGTCCATAGTCCGAAACTTTATGAGTTTAAAGATCTTCTCATTCTTACCAGGTCGTGCCTGAGTAAAAAACGGGTTGCCCCTCATAAACACTGCACCAAGAATTATCAGTATCACCAACAGCGGAGACAGCACGATAAGTGCCATTAAACTCAAAACAAAGTCAAGTACCCTCTTTATGTATTTCGCATACATTACTCAAAACAACTCCTGATAACTCGAATAATTCTCTCCTGCTGTTCCTCAGTCATCTTATTATCGCTAGGCAGGCAAGCGCCTCTGTCAAAGATATCAGCGCCTACATCTTCTGCACCGCCTGCAATATAAGCATTTGTGCGGCATCTGATACTGCCGTTGCGACCAACGCACTCGTGCATTCTGTACATAGGCTGCATATGCATTGGCTTCCATATTGGTCTTCCCTCTGCATTTATGCTTGCTATCGCTTCCAAAATTTCAGTAGGACAAGTCTTGCCGGCTTCTTTGATGTACAAAGCCTCGCTGTCATTTCTGACCTGCTTGCACATTGCGTCTTTATCTATGATAAGTGCAGACAGCCAATAATTCGGCTCTGTACCCTCAACGATAGGATTCATTTTAACAGGAAGCCCTTTAAGACCCTCTTTGTATCTCTCGTATATTGCTTTTTTCTGCGCAATATGCTCCTCAAGATGCGGATACTGACCACGAACGACTCCTGCAATAACATTCGACATACGATAGTTGTACCCGACCTCTTCATGCTGATACCATGCCGCATTCTCACGAGCCTGCGTTGACCACTTACGAGCCTTGTTTGCATCTTCAAGGCTGTTCGTCAGCAAACATCCGCCGCTAGAACCTGTTATTATCTTATTGCCATTGTAGCTTACGGCGCTGTAATCGCCAAAGCTTCCACACTGTCTGCCGTCAATGGTAGCACCCATAGCCTCAGCAGCGTCCTCGATCAAAAGCGCACCATGCTTCTCGCATATTCTCTTGATCTCGTCCATTCTTCCAGGAAAACCGTATAACTCAGCGCTTACTACCAGCTTGACTTCAGGATACATCTCAAAAGCCTTTTCAAGCGCCACAGGATCCATGTTCCAAGTATCTCTGTCAGTGTCGATAAAAACAGGGATACCACCCTCGTAAACAACTGGATTGAGAGTAGCGTCAAAGGTCATGTCACTGCAAAAAACTCTCCTGCCCTCAAGAGCGCCATGAGATATAGCAGGCTTGCCATAAAGCCTCTCACCAGCAAGCTTACAGCACAAGTGAAGCGCAGCCGTGCAGCATGAAAGGCCAACAGCATACTTGACTTCAGACTTCTCCGCCGCTATCTTCTCGACCTCATTTATATTCTTACCGACTGTAGACATCCAGTTGGTATTATAAGCCTCAGCAACATATTCAAGCTCCTCACCATGCATTGTAGGTGACGCAAGCCATACTTTTTGTTTAAAGGGTTCTATTTTTTCCATTATTTTTCCCTCTTCCATATTTACTTCATATAAGTAACCATAATTACACTTATCCACGTTAATAATTTTATCACAAAGTTTTAATCCAGTCAAGTATTTGCCCCATACTTATGTATATTTTTTCAAGAATCGTACATTTTCAGTGTAATATACAATGCTAACCATTTACAAAAAGCTCAGTTTGTGCAATTTTATACTAAGCTGAAAGCTATAATTTTCTTCATTTAAAATTGTTAAATCATGAAACGTTTTGAAAAATATTTTTACCACAGATTTTTGATCCAGACAAAAGCTGACTTGATTTTTATCTGCATTTTACACGGCTTTTATTGATTATCAGGCAAAACCAGCATATAATCATAATAGTAATTATGGCGAAGTATGAGAAATATGATTGGAGCGGTGTTTATGATAGTAAAAATTTTCTGTGCGGTTTTGGTAGCCCTTGGAGTGAGCGTTGCGATTGTTCTAGGAGGTCTGATACTTTTGGCTTCTTGTGTTAGTGACATAAAAAAGCCTGCTGGTGACAATACCGCTGATGACGAGGACACATTTATGTACACAAATTATATGCAGGGATTTTACCTATAACTTTTTCTACCCTGCCAAGCTTTTCATATAGTATAATAAAGTGGAGAGTGCTTTGCCCATACGCATTCTCCACTTTTGGTATACCATTTTTTATTCTACCACTCGACCCCCAAAAACTATTGACACAGCCCGAAACTTGTGCTATACTCTCAACAAAATCAAATGACACTACACGCAGAAAGGGCGTTTTATAATGACTGAAAAAGAAAAAATGCTTGCTGGCAAGATATATGACTCCTCCGACAAGGAGCTTGCAGAATTGAGGACAAAGGCTCACAAGCTTTCACAGCAGTACAGCAGTTTGTATGAAGATGATGAGAGAAGAAACGCTATCCTTGACGAGCTTCTGCCCGACCATGGCGAGGGATTTTTTCTCCAAGGCCCTGTGTATTTTGACTATGGCGTTTTCACAAAGTTCGGCTCAGGCTGCTATGCAAACTTCAATCTGACAGTGCTTGACACCTGCCCTGTGACGATTGGCGACAACGTGTTTTTCGGTCCCAACTGCACCATTGCCACACCTGTTCACCCATTCAGATGGCAGGAGCGTAACATGAAGAAAAAGTCTGACGGCACTGTTTATGATGATGAATACGGCAAGCCTATCACCATACACTCCAACTGCTGGATAGCGAGCAATGTTGTCATCACAGGCGGAGTTACCATAGGCGAGGGCTGTGTTATCGGTGCAGGAAGCGTTGTCACCCGTGACATACCGCCAAATTCTCTTGCGGCAGGAAATCCATGCAGAGTTATCCGTGAAATAACTGAGGAGGATTCTATCAAGTACAAAGCAGAGCTTTTCTAGGCACACAAAAAATACCCCTGACCAGAAAATGATCAGGGGCATTTTTATCGTCTGTCATATCATTGAGTATAGACCCATTTTTTATCGGACCACGCTCCGTTATAAGTCTTTCCGCCTTTGACAGTGTAGCTTCTTACACGGACGTAATATTTTTGATATCTTGCAAGCCCGGAAACTGTCTTTTTATCGGTGCGGTTGTTTGTTACCTTTACGCTTTTTGCTCCCTTAAAGTCGGAACGCTGTGAGTATGATATTTCATATCCAGTGGCAGAGCCTTTCTGTGCATAATCTATAAAGAAGCCTGCATATGTGCCGTAAAGCTTCTGTATCACCTGCTTTGCAGGATAGATAGCAAAGCTTTTGGTGATAACTCCGCCGTAAATGCCCTTGCCTGTGATAGTCACCTTTGCGGTGCCGACCTTGGTGTTTGCAGAATATTTCACAGTGTAGTCTGTGCCGTTTTTAAGGGCCTTTGAGCCGTATTTTACTGTGATCTTCTGCGTTATCGCCTTGCCGGTAAAGCTTTTTGAAGAAATACCGCTGACCTTTGCGTTTGCAAAATTAGTCTTTGCCGTCACAATGCTTTTAGCGTCTGACCAATTGCCGTAATAGGTCTTTCCGCCATTGACAGTATAAGAGCGAACTCTTACATAATATGTCTTTGAAGCCCCTAATCCAAGTACCGTCATCTTATCCGTCTTGTTGGTGGTGGATCTGTATGTGGAAGCATTTGAAAAATCAGATCTTGTGCCATACTGGACCTCATAGCCTGTTGCAGATCCTTTCTGCACAAAATCCACAAAAAAGCCCTTGTATCTTGTTTCAAGCACCTGTATCTGCTGTTTTGCAGGATTTATAACAAAGGAAACGGTCTGCTTGCCCTTATAATTGCCGTAAAATTCAACTGATATATTGCCCGTGCCAACATTCACGTTTGAGAAATACATCACCATATAATCAACATAACGTTCAAGGGTCTTATTGCCGTCCTTTATAAGCACATCAGGTGTTATCGCCTTGCCGGTGAACGACAGCGGTGTAGCATAATAAAGCTTGAACTTGGAAGCGTCCTTTGGCTGGATAGTAAAGCTTTTTGCAACAGAGCCTCTGTATTCGCCTTTTCCAACAAAGGTCATTTTTGCAGGTCCTGCGTTAAGATTGGTCTTATAATAAACAGTGTAATCCACGCCCTCTTTAAGTTCTTTGCCCTCATAGGTGAGCGTTACGTCAGGCTGTTCAATATTCTTTCCTGTGTATGTAAAGCTGTTCTTGAAGCCTGATATCTCGCAGTCTGCAATGAGCTTACTGTCAGAATACTCCGCTGTGACAGTCATATCCTCCGTGACGTTTTTATAGTCCTTGTCCCAGCCTGTAAAACGCAGACCCTTTATAGCAGGGGCTTTCGGAGCTTTTGCAGACTTACCATATTCCACTGTCTGCTGACTTATCACCTTGCCGTCCTTATCCACAAACGTAACGTTATATGTATAAGGCTTCCATGCGGCATAAAGGGGCTTTGCACCGCCTGAATATGAGATGCTTTCTATTCTTTCACCTGAAAGTGCAGCGTTATCATACCAGCCTGCAAAGTCTGCACCCTCTTTTGTCGGCTCGGAAAGCGTCACGCTTTCGCCTTTGCTGAGGTATTCTGGATTGCCTGTGCTGTTAGTGCCGCCATTTAAAACATAGTCTATAGTGACAAATTTTGCTTCAACAAGCTTTGCCTTTACTGTGCTGTCAGCAGTATAAACTGTGTTCGCATCGACAGCAATGCCGTTCTTGTACCATTTAAGAGCATAACCGCTTTGCACTTTGACAGCAGGATATTTCACCTTGCCGTCTTTATCAGTGCAGGCATAATGCTTGCTGTCAGGGGCTTCAAATGTTATCTTGTGGGAAGCCTGCTCCCCTGGACGAGTTAGCCTTGCTTTGCCGCCTGCCATTGTCCACCTGCCGCTGTCTGTCTGCTTTCCGCCAACGGTATTCAGTGAATAAGCTGCAGAGCTTGTAACGTTAGACAAAGCCGTTTTCTTTACCTTGCTGTCAGAAAAATTGCCGTTATACCAGCAATCGGCATATTGCTGTCCATAATAAAAAGCGTCATTATCAATGCTGCCCACCATAGCTTTAGCATTTGAACTGCTTGACTTTGCAAGGTCTGAGGCACACTCTGTCAGGGTCAGACCACCTGCTTTGCCCACGATTCCGCCTGCTGAGCTTGTACCCTTTACAGTTCCGCTGAACGTACAGCGTTGAATAGATACAGCATCAAATTCACCAACGATCCCGCCTGCGTACTTACCGCTGACAGTTATTTTCTCAGCACTGAGATCTCTTATCTGCGCTCTGTCCTCGGCATAGCCGAACAGACCTGCATAAGAATTGTTTTTGATAACAGCGTTTTTCAGAACGTGTCCGTTTCCGTCAAAATATCCGCAAAAAGGCTTTGAAGCCGTTCCTACTGCCGATATCTTTGCACCACCGAAGTCGATGTCTTTTTCAAGCACAACACGCTTTCCTGCAAAGCTTTCACCGCCTGATACACGCTTTGCGAAGTTTTTCCAATCCGTCGCCGTCTTTATAACAAGGCTTTGTTCCTTTATCTCTTTCGCCTTTGCCTTTATAAGAAGCTTGGCATTGGTAATATCGTTCTTTGAAGCGTTTTCATCTGCAATAACTTTCTTGCCGTTGTTGACCTCACGCTCATAACCGCTCTGCTTTTCATACTTTGCCACAAGTGTTTCAAGCTCGCTTTTATCAGACTTATCTATATCATCGGTATAAGCAAATATTATAGGCTGACCAGTATAAGCGTCCTTGTCGGTAACGTCCGTCCAACTGTCGCCGTCATTGGAAATATACGCCTGACCAGGCTTCATGACCCCGTCTGAATAGCCATAAACGGTCACATAGCCTGAGCCGTCATCACCGCTGAATGTCATCACGACAGAATATCTTTCGCCCTCGTCAAGCTCAACATCAGGGATATCCACAGTATAAAAGCCATCGCTCTGCACCTTTCCGCTGACCTCACATTCAAGTATCCCCACAGGAGTGCTGTCTGAAACAGAAGTGTAGACCTGCACGGTGTAGTCAGACTTTCCAGTGTAGCCAAGATACATAAAGCCCACTTTGTCAAGAAGCTCGTCTTTTTTTGCTGTAAAAACATCAGCACCGCTCATTTTATTTTCATTGCTAACATAAAATATAGAATTATCCTTATTAGCAGGATAATGGTAATTATTATCACAGCTTTCAGTGAGGTCGAACGCCACCCAATCGGTCATTTCTGCCTCTTCATAGGATATCCAGTAATAACCGTCTGTGCCACTGGATACTCCCCAAGAGCCTTTCACAAGCCATGCCCCGTTTTTCTTTGGCTGATAGCCTGCAAGGAAATTTGTCTTGCTGTAATTATCGTCCCAGCCCACTACGCTTACGGCATGATTTATTCCACTATATTTTGTAGTTTCCGGATCGTAATAGCTTTTGTTATCAAAGGTCATATACAGGTCGTCTGCATAATAGCTCACCATTACTCCGCCAAGCTCTTTTATCTTGTTTTTAATGGCGTTTCGACCGCCTGTGATAGTGGAAGCGTAATTAAGCTGATATTCGCAAACGCCCTTTTTCTCCTCAGATACGATAGTGGCTTCCGTTCCGTCGGACACGAAAGGCTCATATTCATCATAGCAAAGTCCTCTATGAGCCGCCATTGCAAGGGACGAATCCATCCACGTTCCGCCGCAATCCCATATTGACTCGTCAAATCCGCCGTTAGCATATGTAGAGAGGGCAAGGCTCGGCACAGAAAACTGCACGTTTTGATTTTCAAGCCCCTTTTGAATAAGATTGCTCTCAGTGCAGGAAAGTGCCGCAAACGCCCAGCAAGTGCCTGTCTGGAACTGGTTTTTGATAGTCGTCAGAGTATTCTTAGATCTGGGGTCATATTTCGCAGGCAGCGATGCCGTTGCCTTTTGTGCATAAGCTGAACCCCCGTCGTCCGTATCGGCCAGATCTTCATCAGCGATCTCCGATTTTTCCAGGCCTTCCTTTTCATAGCCATAACCATTATCAGTAAAAATTATCCTGCCCATCTTGAATTTCGGGCTGTCATTATCTCCGCCATGCTCCATATCCGCAAAAGCTGCGCAAGGAAACTGCACTGACAATATCGCCGCCGTCAAAATGGCGGCACATTTATAGATCACCTTCATAAAGATCTCCTTTCTGATCTTAGATTATTTAGTTGCACAAAGTTTCTTTTGATTATCACTTTTATGTACATAAATTTCAGCTTTTAACTACATCTGTGTATACTATATAATACAGAAATGGTAGACTCCCACTTGTCTTCTTGGCTATGGCAATTATGCAATGTGTGCATTTATAAAAGAATTTGAAATTTATAATTAATATTTATTTGTTATAAGTATATGATATTATAAGCCTAAAGTCAAGCTCGTTTTTCTATGCATTTGATCCATAATTCGCCCAAAGTAAAGTTAATAATATCAAATAATATTGTTTACGGTTTATTTACAAAATGTAATCATTATCCTAAGCAGCCAGCTTAACAAATACTGAGAATAAAGTGATATAATTACATTACGGAGATGATTATTATGAAAAATAAGTTGATACTCTGTTCCATCCTAGCAGTCGGAATGACGGCTACATTGTGCGGTTGCGGTGATGACAATTACTACGATAATTATACCACCGATGAGACCACCACTACGACCACTACATATGAACACTCAGTGGATACCAACACAAATGACAACTACACCTACAAGAAAAACGATAACGATGATGATCTTGCTGAAGGTGAGTATTGGTGCATGGGCAAGGGTGACACCTGCCACAACAAAACATCAAGTCCGACAGATCTTTATTGTCATTCATGTGACCCTGATGACAATAATATTGAGGGAGACCAGCGGACGACTGACGGAGTAGTCGGAGATAATGACGGAAACGGCGCTATTGATGAACACGATTGGGAAACCGAATGGAATGATTATCTTAACAACAAGTACGATGAGTATGGATATGATGACTATGGTTATGATGATTACGATGATTATGATTATGACTATGATGATTACGATTATGGTGACTATGGATATTGATGTTTAAAATTGATATTAATGGATAAATCAAAATACATAAGCTAATAAGCATCGAAATTCACCAAGATATAGCAAAAGGCTATGAGACCTCACTTGATCTCATAGCCTTATTTTTGTTGTAAATTGCCAAATGAGCAAATACAAACTTAGCTCTGTCTTTTTCTCCCCACTGAGATAATATTTTTCTTAGTAAGCACAAGTAGCACAATGCCAAGCAAAAGTATCAGCGGCCAAGTAAGATACGGTCTTTTATCATTATCAATATCGGTCACGACCTTATCAGGCTCACCGTTTTTATCAGTGTTGTAATACACGTTCACTTTTTCGTTCTGACTCACATAATATGTGCCTGTGAAGATCTCTCTTGTGTACTCCTTGCCGCCAACATCAAAAGCGACAGTTATGTAATATGTTTCAGCTTTGTTGCTTGCCTTTTTGTTATGTCCCCAAGTTTTCAACTCATGGTCTATCCACTTCACATAGCCTGTGGTTTTCTCAGCACTTGACATGAAAACCCTGTTTGAAACATACTTGCTGAGATTATAGATAGTAGAGAAACCACCCATAAGAATAAAAACGATACTCAAAGCGATAAGCCCTGCATTTTGCTTTTTCATTTGATATACCCCCTGAACAGAAATGTTGTGTTAATATGAATTTATTATATCATATGAGAACATGGAAAGTCAATAAGCCTATCCCATCTTTCCATAAGTCTTATGGACATATTTATTAGTACGGTTTTGATCGTTGAGGTAAGCCGCTATTTTCTTTCTGCTGTAAGGACTTTTTTATAAGATCATGTTGAAACTTTATTTTCTTCATTTTTTGAATAATTCTTGACTTTGTTACAAATCTGTGTTATACTAATCATAAACGAACGGTCGGTACGCATAAAAGGAGCGAAGCAACATGAAAACAACTGAGCAACAGCACAATGAGCGGAAACGTGAACTAATGGAAAAGTGCTTCGAGTGCTATGCTGAAAACGGGCTCACAGGCACAGGAATTAAAGCACTAGCCGATGCGTGCGGATGCACGAAAGCAAATTTGTATTCGTATTTTAAAAACCTTGATGAACTGATCATTGAGTCAACGGCATACTGTATGGAAAAGGTTGAGGACGACTTTATGGAGATGGCACCCACCGACCCCGAGGATGTTGTCCGTTTTGTGAAGGAGGTCCCGTATTGGACAGCAAAAAAGCACGGAAAAAAATATCGCCTGATGTATCAGATATATACGCACCCGAAGTATATCGAGCACGGCAAGAAATTCTTTGAGGGCGTGAACGAACGCTATACCGAGTACGCCAAGCGGCTTGAGCCGAAGATCGGCATTCCATATACGGTCATCACGCCGCTGATCTTTATATTCGTCCGCGCCTGCGTTCATTATGCGATGTTTGAGGATGAATATTATCTGAAAACCCAGATGGAGGTCTTAAAACAGGGGGTCGCCCTGTTTGTGGATAAGTACAAAGCAAACCAAGCATAAGCCTATCGACCGCCGCTCATTTACGGCGTGGGCAGCGGTGCAAAGCTCCGCCGTGATAAACAATTCCGAACGGAGGAAAAAAGATGAAAACAGAAAAAAAACTACTCACAGGTACACTTTTGGCGCTTTGCACCGCTCTTTTGGTGCTTTGCAGCGTGCTTGCAATAGGATGGAGCAAGGCGGCAAAAACAGGCGACGCACTGCCGGAGGTGCGAAACAACGGCACGGCGATTCAGTGGAAATACAGCGACGAAGCCGACTGGCACGACCTTGTGGCGCTTACTGAGCTGCGGGGCGCTGCCGGAGAAAACGGAACAGACGGTAAAAACGGTAAAGACGGCTCTGACGGCAAGAACGGAATAAACGGTACAAACGGAAAAGACGGCATTAACGGCTCCGACGGCAAGGACGGCATTAACGGAGTTGACGGTAAAGACGGCATTAATGCCAAAAGCATAGAGGTGCAGCGAGCTGAAACCCACATACAGTGGCGTTACGAGGGCGATGAGTGGCAGGACCTTGTGGCGATAGCCGACATCACAGGTCCCACCGGGCAGAAAGGTGCAGACGGAGCAAACGGAAAGACACCGGAGTTCCGTGTAAGCGAAAACACCCTGCAGTGGCGCTATGTCGGCGATGAAATATGGCTGAACCTGTACGATCTTTCGGTTTTGAAAGGTCTTGACGGCAAGGATGGTATAAACGGAAAAGACGGAGCCGACGGCAAGGACGGAACAAACGGACAAAACGGCTCTGACGGTGTGGACGGAAACACCCCGTTTATCGGCGAGAACGGCAACTGGTGGATTGGAGAAACCGACACCGGCGTAAAAGCCGCAGGCATTGACGGCACAGACGGTGTTGACGGCGACAAGGGCGATAAGGGCGACCCCGGCGAAAAAGGAGATAAAGGCGACAAGGGAGATAAAGGTGACAAGGGCGACCCCGGTCAGAACGGCGCCTGCTCCGGATATTTTTATGCAGAAACAAGAATTCCGAGAGTATTTCTCAATAACGGCAACGCAGCTTTAAGCGTCTATGAAAAGGTAAACAGCGGAGACCTGATATCCACTTATCTTGATAAGATTACGCTCAAAAAAGGTCATGTTTACAGCGTCACCATAAGCGGCTCTCTCCAGGTGGTATCAAACGAGTCCAACAACAGCGGTAATTACTCCATCCAGATGACAGACGGCTATGACGACGACCTTTGCCGTGAGGTTACACGCATAAAACGTGACGGCGAAAAAATAGCGCAGACAAACGACCAACATTCCTTTAATTTCACCAGAATTTACGACGCCTCGGACGAGGATATAACGCTGTACTTCATGTTTGAACAGTCGGCATACAATACCCGTCTCGAGAGCTTCAAAGGCACAATCACAATAACCGCTCTTGATTAAGTTTACATAACGGAGGTAGTAAGAAATGAAAAAACGAATACTCAGTATCCTGCTCACCCTATGTATGCTGTTCTGCCTTGTGCCGACAGGCGTATTTGCCGAGGATAATATGGCAGCGAGTGGGACGGCGGAAGTTTCCACAGCGGCGGAACTGGTTTCAGCAATCAGATAAGCTTCATACGGAACAGTCAAACTGACGTCAGACATTACCATTTACACCACATTAGTGGTCAACCGCACCGTCACCCTTGATCTCAACGGTTATGTGCTGAAATACGGCAGCAGCAGTGCAGGGCATGTAATCACTGTGTCCAGTGGTATTTTGACAATTGAAAACAGTGACTATACAAAATCACACAATTTCCAAAAGAAGTATAATTTATATGTAAATGATTTTTTTTGAATTTTGCTCCGTTTAAAATCATACTAATTTTAGCTTTTGATTTTTTTCATTCCAAAAACCGCCCCATTTCGTTCTATAAATTACCTCTTATAATCAAATCATGCAGACATATAATATTATTGCAAACCCGAAAAACAAATGAAAAGGAGATACGAAAATGAAAGGTATCACAACTCAGGAAGGCAGAGAAACACTCAACAAGTTCAAGATGGAAGCAGCTAACGAAGTTGGCGTAAACCTCAAGCAGGGCTACAACGGCGATCTTACAGCTCGTGAGGTCGGCTCTGTAGGCGGTCAGATGGTCAAAATAATTAGTCCTGAACAACAATGGATATTTACCCGAAACAGCGTAAGAAACACAGGTCATTGCATTGAGATTACATATGCCGTTAGACTGTCAGTATAGGAGCAGCACAACGATATATTTTCTTATCAAAACATCGCATTTGTAAAAACAAATGCGATGTTTTAATGTTTATTCGTTCAATATGTTAACCCAATCATCTGGAAATCCCATAAGTTTTTTATCAACGTGAGGGTACTTGTGAAAAAGTTTATCTAGTTTGTCCACAAACGCTGTCCAATGTTGATCATTAGTTATTAGATGTTTTATGCAAAGAAGAGTTGCAAATACACGGATACTGCTTATCCCCTTTTCTGTATATTGCTTATATAGCTTTGGCGTTTTAGCAAGATTAACATTATACAAACGTCCATAGTGTGCACAAATATTCCGCACAAAAGCAATGTGTTCGACCCAGCTTTCAAGATAAGTATATCCCACGCCATACAACGTTGCAACGGCTTTTTTGTCCTGAGGTTTCATATTTTTATAAAACTTTGAGAGCGTACCGAAACTGAACAGCTCCACCAAAGCGTAAAACGGAATTTTGCCGTCAGTATAATTATTTTTGAAATTCTTAACAAAAGGGACTTTGCTATTTCTGGATATTTCCTTTTTTATCTCACAAAGAAAATCATAGTGATAGCCAGGATCATTAAAATTATCCGGATCTTCATATCCTAGTACACCATAAATATGTGAGAAATGATTAGCTACCCTACACCTGAGATTAACTTCGATTTGCTCTATCCAAGTAAATAAGAGTTGCCTGAAGTTGGCGTTAAACAGGTATAACTCAACGATTTGTTCAAAGGATATAGAACCATCAAAATTTTTATTTTTACCTTTTAGTCCAAGGCCATATGCTTTTATCAAGCGGAAATATGAAATATCATTAAGAATTCGACGTGCATATTCTTCATTGACAATTCTCAACCCAAGCATTTTCAAGTTCTCGATTTGTTGATCAACATTCATTGATGGTTGCTGTTCTTTAAGCTGCATAAAAAAGTCCCCTAATAATTAAACGACCCGACGTGGTACGCATTGCTAAGAGGCGTGTCGGGTTCTGTTAATACTATTATATGCGATTTTTTCTAAAAAGTCAATGGTAAATATATCTAGATAGATGTCATGAAAATGAAATTATGTTATTCTTAAGTGCTATCACTCTTTATTATTTTTTATATTAAAGATAGAGTACAGGAATCATTGCATTGTCGAAAATATTAAATAATTGTAAAATCATCACATCATAACTTGACTTGCATTTTAGACAAGTGTATAATATCGTTATAGACAAACGTCTAATACGGAGGTGTGTAATGATAAACCAAATAAAAAAACTTCCAGATGCGGAATTTGAGATAATGAAAACTATTTGGAGTATGAGCGAACCTGTCACAAGTTCTCAGATAGCAGAAAAAATGAGCGACCATAATTGGAAATTACCAACTCTCATATCATTTCTTAAACGCCTTATTGAAAAAGGATTTTTAAGAACGGAGAAAACAGGTAAGGAGCGTCAGTATTATTCGCTGGTATCCCAATCGGATTATCTTAAATTTGAAACAGAAAATTTCTTTGGCTCGGTCCATAACAACTCACTTTCAAGCCTTGTTACAAATCTATACGAAACTGATAAGCTAAGCAGTCAGGATATCGATGAGCTGATACGTTTTCTTGAAGAAGTAAAGGACAGAAATAATGATAAATAATTTATTTACATATTTTATACGGAGCAATGTACTGATAGTGTGCCTGTATCTTTGCTGTAAAATATTTTTAGCTGTAGGCAAAAAGCGTCAAAAATTATCATTCTACAAGGTATGTTCAGCGTTGTCATTGCTGATAATATTCCCCTTAGACCTGACCACTCTTATTCCTCACCAGGCTGTCACCGCTGACGTAGTTCAGAATATTTCCGTACAAAAATACATTTTTACAGAAACGCAGCATATTCCAGCTGTCAAGAAGATAATGCCTTTTCTTGTTGCGGTCTGGTGTATTGGTGTAGCTTTCAACAGCTTTGTTTGCATTTACAAGTACCTTGCCTTAAAGCGCTTTGTTGACCGCTGGGCAACAAAAAATGGTGTATACAAATGCGGCAATAAAAGCCTGAAAGTAAAAAAGTGCCCAGGCATTTCAAGCCCTATGCTTATGGGCGTGTTCGCCCCTGTAATAATTCTTCCTGACAATATCGCAGCTGATAATTATGATGTGGTATGTATGCACGAAAAATTTCACTATCTTAATCACGATATATTCATAAGGATAGTAATGCAGGTCGTTTGTATAATCAATTGGTTTGATCCGCTTGCATACAAGCTTTCACGCAGTATGAATTTGCTGTCTGAGATAGCTTGCGACGAAAAAGTTGTCAAGGAGATGAATGATACCGAGAAATATAACTACTGCGGTATGCTGATAAACAGATGTGAAAATGGTAAACAAGATACAGCATTTTCAGCGTGTTTGTATTCACAAAAAGAAAAGGTGAAAACTAGGATAAACGAGATAACTGCCAAGAAAAAGAAGTCATATGCAAATATTATAATACTTGTTGCTATAACTTTGAGCACGCTTATCCTCTGCTCTTTTGTTGACATTAATATCGATGACGAGCTAAGTTCGACCCACACCTTTAACAATGGTGAAATGGTAACAAAAGAGCCTGTTTTCGTGAATGAAGGTCAAAAAATAACTATAAAGATCGAACTTGACCTGTCCTCTGATTATTCAGACAAAGACGGAGAGTATATTGAACTAGGCTACTATCAGGACGGAACAGAACACAGAATTTTCTGTGACAAGACTGCAGGCAACGAGATAAATTTTACCGCTAATAAAGACGGCGACCACACTTTTTATTTAAAAAATTACTCTGCATATAAAATAACCCTTTCGGAGTTTGACGTCAATGTTCAGTAACAAACAAAACCTCCTCTCGTGTATTTTATGCGGATATATTCTTGGCTGTTTGTATACCATGCTTATCAGCGACGCCGATCCTATCTCAAAGTATTATGTATCGAACATTTCGCTGCTGCAATTAGTCATTCCCACCATCGCATTTTCAGCAACACTTTGCCTTATAACTGTTTTCAAAAGAGTTAATTTAAATTTGCTTTTGACAGGATTGATATTTGCTTATTCGTTGATATCAATATGGAAAATGACCAATACCACAGCATATTTCGGCTTTGCCTGCATTGCTGTTTTGGCTATAATAATATTTAGGTTTGCTGATATAAAGGAAACTGAAATATTAAAATGCCGAAAAACGGAGATAATTTCAGTTCTGTTGTTCACGGTGATATCAGTAACAATATTGATGATCGGCACCGTATGCAAACTAAAAAGCTATGAATCATCGTGCTTTGATATGGGAATTTTTCTGCAAATGTTTGAATATATGAGTAAAACGTGCAAGCAATACACCACGGTCGAACGAAATGTGCTTATGTCACATTTCAATGTGCATTTCTCACCCTGCTGGTATTTGCTACTGCCAATATATATGATATTTAGAAACTCGGTTGTTTTAGTCATATTGCAAGTGCTTATCATTGCAAGCGGAGTATTGCCGCTGATAAAAATATGCAGGCTTTACAAGCTCGGCAGAACTGACACCGTTTTGTGCAGCATAATATATCTTTTCTACCCTGCATTTTGCAGTTCTCAGTTTTTTGATATCCACGAGAATATGTTTTTGCCTGCATTTATATTGTGGCTGTATTATTTTATGTGCAAGAAAAATCACATTGGTGAAGTTGCAGCGTGTCTGCTTATACTCTCAGTCAAAGAGGACGCAGGGGTATACATCATTTGCCTAGGTCTGTATTCCTTGTTTTCCAAAAAGAAAAAGACCAGCGGTTTACTTATCACTATAATCGGCATACTTGGCTTTATTGGCACAAATTTATACATAAACATTTTTGGCGAGGGTGTAAAAGTAAACCGATATGACATTTACTTGGCCGAAAACGACAGCGGACTTATTGCGGTGATCTTAAACGTCATAAAGAACCCGGCATATTTTGTGTCAAATCTGATAACAGTAGATAAACTGCTTTTCCTGCTGTTGATGACAGTGCCTTTTATTTTTGTTTGCTTTAAAATAAACAAAGCGTCAGATCTGTTTTTGCTCGTTCCGCTGATAATCGTTAACCTCAGCACAGACTACACATATCAATATAATGTAGATTACCAATACGTTTTCGGAAGCGGAGCAATGCTTTTCTGTGCTTTTGTTAAAGAGGTATCAACATTAAAGCAGAAACGAAAGGTATTACTTATATCCGCAATGTCAGCGGTCATACTTTTCTCGGTTACAGTTAGTGATAAAATACAGTTATACACCGAACGATATGAAAACACCGCACTTATAACGCAGACTAACGAATTTATCGACACCATAGACAAAACCGTCTGCATATATGCAGACACATATATAATACCGTCGCTTTACAAATTTGATAATGTATATCTTTTGGATAATGCTGATGTTTCAAAAGCTGAAATAATACTTCTTGACAACCGCAAAAATGATTATCAAGGAAAGCTTGAGAAATACAAAAAGACTTTTTCCATTTGTGAAGTTCACGGGATGGTTACTGTATTATTAAATTATTAAATTAAGAATATTATTAAGGCAAAAGTTCTCTAAAATTCGTTTCTGTTAAATTAATAACGTTTTGACATAGGGGGTATCTCACAGTGCGACGGCGAAAACGCACATCTTACCCCCGTGTCAAAATCAAATCTCCTGTGCAAAACAATGAAAATGGACCATGACTATTGACAAACGTATTAAAATGCGATACCATAAGAATGGAGAATAATATAAGCTCGTAAAGATTTTAAAAGTCTTTGCGAGCTTTTTGTTTTGAATACAAATTTCGCTATGTTCAGTGACAATAACAGAAACTTGAAAACAGAATAGGAGGAATGATAATTTGAAAAAACTCATCACTAGATCCTGCGAAGAAATAATGACTACGGTGTACAAACCAATAGAGTTCGTTATAGACGGCTTGCTTGCACAAGGTCTGTATATCTTAGCAGGAGCACCAAAGGTCGGAAAGTCTTGGCTGGCACTGGATATGTGCCTGTCAATAGCGAAAGGAGAAAGTGTTTTAGGTCAGAAAACATTGCAGGGCACGGCATTGTATTTGTGTTTAGAGGATAGCTACGTTCGTATTCAAAATCGGTTGTATGAAATAACTGATGTGCCAACTGAAAATTTGTACTTCTCTGTTATGTCTGAATCTATCGGCAACGGACTTGAAGAACAAATCGAAAGTTTTAAAATTGAACATTGCGGTCTAAAAATTGTGTTCATTGACACTCTGCAAATGGTTCGCAGCGATACTGATTCAAGCTATGGTTCAGATTACAAAGAGCTGTCTGTGCTGAAAGCACTTGCTGACAAACTTGAAATCGCAATAATAGTTGTACATCACACTAGAAAATGCAAAGACAGCGACCCGTTCAATATGATCTCAGGTTCGACAGGACTGAGCGGCTGTGTAGACGGAAGTATGGTTCTGATCGAAACAAAACGTGGCAGCCGTAATGCAAAACTTTATTGTGTAGGACGTGATATTGAAAACGCAGAAATTAATTTGCAGTTTGACAGCAATTTAAAGAAGTGGATCGTCACCGATGAGCCGCTCAACTGCAAAAATAAAGATAACATTTTTCTGGCTGCACTGTATGTGTATCTTAAGAAGCATATTGATTTCTGCGGTACAGCTTCGGAATTAGTGAATGTTCTGAAAAGTGTTTCCGATGAAACGTTTTATCCCAACAGAGTAACAAGAGATCTGGTGCAGAACGGTTACACTCTGAGAAAGTACGGAATTGATTTTCAGTACAAGCGAACAAGAAACGGCAGACTGATAAATCTTCATTACGACCATGAGCGTGACAGTAGTGACAGTAAAAATTCTACTGTCGTTACTGTCAACGGAGCGCATAAGCAATACCTCGCAAACCCTTGAAAATGCTTGGTTTACGATGATGACAGCAGGTGTGACAGTAACTGAAATCGGATAAAGTTACTGTCAACCAAAATCGGCAAACGTAAGCCGATTTGCGGGCTTGGATTTTTTTGTCGGGTAAGTTTAGCAAAAGCATTTCAAAAGCCGACACAAGCGATTTGTGAGCCGCTGTGGGCGATATGTGGGAGAGGTTTTAATTCTGATAATAAAAAGGCAGTTGTCAATCTGCACAAATACCGGATATGCAGCAGTTAAAGCAAAGTGAAATATTTCATTGCAAGTTAAAGTTTCGGGGTCATAGCCCCCGAAACAGTCACAGCGGACGAGCAAAGCTCGCCGCAAAAATGCCGAAAACACGCAGTTTCAGCAAAATGATTGTGCATAATTTTTATGGGGTCATAAATTTGAGCTTTGAATGATTCAGGGGTCGTAAGTGCAGAAGACTGCGTGAAATCGGCATAATTGCGGGCGTTGTTGATGATGTCAAACGAAATTTTAAGAAAGGAATGATTAAAAATGATCAGTTTAAAAATCAGAGAAAAAGAAACTGAAAAGACAGTAAGGAGGGCGATAAAAATATGCCAAGACAAAGAGAAATCCCGAAAATCAATTCAGTCACTGTTATCTATAATGGCGACGGAAAGACATTTGATACCTTCATGGAGTCCATGATTAACGACTATTTGAATTCAGATAGTATGTCCAAATGCTCCGACTCCGATTTTATTGAAAAGGTAGAACTTGTTGATAAAACAGCGTAATCGCTGGACTTTCAGGTCGGCTTGTGGTAGTGTCAATCTGAACGAAGTTCAGATAGGTAACGCAGACACACCATAGCGTGCCTGCCGAATTTAAAGGAGGTCGATAAAATGAGAGCGTGGCTATACTACAGATTATCTCGTGACGAAGATGAGGAAATGAACAGTCTGCAAAATCAACGACAGATTTTAGTTGATTACGCTGAGCAGAATGGTTACGAAATCGTCGGAGAGAGCTTTGATGACAATGTTTCAGGAATGACGTTTAACAGAAAAGGCTTAGGAGAACTTGAAATTGCTGTTGACGAAGGTAAAATTGATGTAGTTCTGGTCAAGGATCTATCAAGACTTGGCAGACACCGTACTCAAACGGAACTGTTCATAGATCACTTGCGACAGAACAATGTCAAGGTCTATTCTGTGACTGAGGGCATTGATTCCAGTAACGAGAATGACGATTTGATGATTGGATTCAAGCAGATCTTCAACGATTTTTATGCTAAGGACATCAGCAAAAAAGTAAAAGCAGGTGTACGTCAAAAGCAGAAAGGAAAAGGTCTGATAGAGTCCTTACCCCTCGGTTACAAGCGTGACCGAAACACAAATACTGTTTTGGTAGACGATGAAACAGCTTGGATAGTGCAGGAAGTATTCAAGCTATACGTTGACGGCTACGGCTTGACCACAATCGCAAAGAAGATGAACGAACGTGGAATAAAATCACCAGAATACTATCAGCGCAGAAAGCTAGCAGATTGGAAACCCGACATCTCTAAAAAATACTTGTGGGTACAAACAGCAGTCAAACGCATTCTCACAAATGAATTATACATTGGCACAATGGTTAATCATAAGACAGTAACTTCAAAAATATACAAAACCAAAACTTTCATTCCGCCCGAAGAACAGTATCGCCATGAGAATTTCTGCGAACCAATAATTGATGAAACAACTTGGAAACAGGCACAGTTTTTACTGGAACAGCGTTCACAGATTAATCCACGTTCGCAAAATGGCAGGAATCTTCATCGCTATTCCGGATTAATAAAATGCTCCGACTGCGGGGCTTGCTTTGTAGCTCGCACAAGAAAATGGAAAGGCAAAGAGTACGTTGAATACACTTGCAACAGCGCACACCGCTACGGCAAGCAATACTGTACTCCGCACACAGTCCGTGAAAATCAGCTTGACGCTTTGATCGAAGATGAAGTCCGAGGACTTCGTGAAACGATACTTGCCGAAAGCGAACGCTACAACAAGATTGTCAAGGATTGGGTAAAGAAAAAGCCGCTGTATGAACGTCAGATACAGCAGCTCAACGATAAGATATTATCACTCCGACAGCAGATTGAAGATTTGATAATTGAACGTATTGGAGATAGAGAACACGCACAAGTTTTCAACAATATGATTACAAAGCGTGAAGAAGAAATATCCGCTATTGAAAAACGAATAACCGACCTGAGGGAATATGACAAAATCTGCAAACAGAGAAAAGAACAGCTTAAAAACACAACACAGATACTTGATGAAATCCTGTCCGAGGGTACGATTTCGGATATCAATCTAAGAATGTTAGTCAAGCGGATTTTCATTCATCAAAACGAAGATAAAAGTCTTGACATCAGGTTTGAGATGAACGGAGAGTTTAACGGAACTGTCAGCGTGTTTATTGAGCCAACGGAAGAATTAGAAATAGCATAGAAATTAAAACGAAATCCGCAGTATCGTCTGCGGATTTTTCGTTGCATATATGAATATATTAACCGACAGACGCATCAACTATGATAGTGCGTTTTGGCATAAAATCAGTTGAAAACTGTTTTTAGGGCTAGTGCGTCTGCCCATTTATTTTTACTGGAGCAAAAGAAAAAAGCCCGATAAAATCGAGCTTTTCGTGGTGCGGATGACGGGACTTGAACCCACATGACCTTGCGATCACTAGCACCTGAGGGTGGGGTAACGACAGTGAATAATAAGTTAACTCATACCCTTATCCTACTGATAACCCTCTTATCCATCTCATGCACCGTATCGCACAGCACGGAAATATCCTCTGCCGAATGAAAGCATATCAGAATAGTCTTGCCCTGCTCCTTGTAGCTGAGAAGATACTCTCTCATTTCCTTAACGCCGTCCTTGTCAAGTCAGTTGAAAGGCTCGTCAAGAATAAGAATCTTCGGGTTTTCCATGATAGCCTGAGCAAGCCCTAAGCGCTGACAGCCAAAGATATAGTGCTTGCATTCAATACAAAATTAAGTATTGATTCCATAGCTAAGAATCACGAAATTTAGTTTTTCCTTAACCAATTATACAATTCATACATTATTTTTTAAAAACTTCAAACGCATCTTCGTTTTCAAGACTCCATTTATATTTTGTCCCAATGATCTTTGTTCCTTTAAATCTAACAGTAATGGTTTTACCTTTATAATCTGCTGTTATTCTGCAATATATATCCCTGTCATGATATTTATATATTTGTGGATCACCATGGATGATAAGGGAAAGGGTTTGACTGTCGTATCCTGCAGATTCAGCATAGTTGAAGGTCTCATCAACAAAAGTTAATTCATATTTTTTACAAATCTTTTTTTCAAAATATGAGCCAAATATCTTATGATCCATCTGTGGTGATGGTATTTTTGCAAATAGAAAAAGTATCATACCGAGCAGTATTATCGCCAAGACTGAAAATAATATTATTTTTTTTTCATAATACCTCCACATATATTTATATTAATGCTGTTGTATTTTTTATGAATAAAGGTTTTAGGGTTTTTACGACTTTTTTGTCACTATTTTTAATTTCATAAGAGGCTGTACTACTGTAACCTATTGGGTCATTATTTCCTGTAGACGCATTATCACCATACATCTTTTTATAGTCGACTACTGTCTTAATTGCTACATATGGCTTGTAATAATTTCCTTTGTTTGTAAAACTTCTAGTTAACTTCTCATAATCGTATAACTTTGTTTTTGTGTTTAACTTTCCCTCAGTAAGCACATACTTCCACGCTGTCTTATCACAACTGTAGCCAAATTCCCATCTGCCTTTATACTTAACCCATGTATATTTCATTGTGGTATTTAAGCAAACATCCGACAATCGAAGAAACTTTGAACTATCCGTATATAGATCATGTGGTGACGGCGTACGAGAAAATAGTGATTTTATTACCACCCCTAAAGTTTTACCAGCTATAGGATGACCACATCCTGCTAATAAAGCCCCAAAACCTTTTCCAAATAATGTTAAAACAGCTGTATTTAAATATTTTTTTGCGGTTGCTTCATTGGTGCATTTACCAATAAGATAGATATTGGGAGAATAATTGCGACGTAACTTTGGTTTACTAGTGGATACTTTATCACTTACACTTAGTGAGTAGTATTGATATGACTTTCCACCATAGGAATACGTCGATGATGTGCGAATCACGTCATACATCTTTTCGATTCCCTTACAAGGATAAAAGCTAGCTTTAGCTTTGTTCATAACATTGTAACTACTCGATATATTTTCTTGATTGCAAAATAATTCAGAAATCTCATTTTCGCTTAGTAAAAGGTCTTTAATTTGCAATTCTTTTCTCAAATCGTTGTATTTACTTTCCACAATTATGTCGTCTGGATTATCTTCTAGAGCCGATACAGTATCAAAATACTCAGTAATTAGTTCATCATTTCTCTGTTGATATTCTTGCTCCATTGTATTAAAGTTTGTGAAAACCTCATCACTCTCTGAAATTGTTACATCATCTCCAGATATAGAGATACCAGCCGCAATTATGAATCCTTTGAAATCAATATTTTTAGAATTAATATTTACATAACCATTTGGTGCAAAAAAAATACCTTTATAATTAAATTCATTGGAATTAATCACTATATTTCCTGTGTGAGATGCAATAATTGAATTTTTTGATTCGGAGGTCACAGATGTAGCATTAATAGTAATGTCTCCGTCAGTATATAATCTCCCATCAAAATTTAAATCTTGTAAAACCAATGAAAAGTCAGTAAAATAATTATCTCCTTCAATAGTATATAGATTATCAGAGTTAGCTATATTATTAAAATCATCATATTCATTGTTAATAAATATTGCATTTAATGAATCAAAAATTAATCCATTATCATTTTCTGTTCTCATTCCTATTTCTTTTATGCTATTGTATGAAATATTAATAGAACCAGCTCATGCCAATCACAAGAATTGTAATCAAAGAAACGATCCTTTTATACACAAAAAACACCTCCTTTTTTGTTAGCATTAATACAGAAGCTTTTACTCCCTCATTCATACATAACAAATCAGAAGGTGGATTCGTTACAGAAAAACAAAAAATAGTTTTATTTTTCTGCTTTTTGCACAGAATTTGCTATATCAATTAGTTCATTTCTGCCAATGTTGGAGCTTATCATAATAATATAATCTCCATTATCCCAAATCAAGTGATAAAATTGATGATTATCTATATAATAAACTGCATCGTGTCCGGATATATCTATTGTTGATATTTCAGCGTTTTCTGTGTTAAGTCCCATATCAAATTCGGATTTGACTAACTGCTGATAATCAATTATTGTATTCTCATTTTGATAAATGATATTCCGAGAAATTTTATCATATTCCTCATAAATAACATCATAATCACTCAAATCATAACCTATATCATAGTTGACTTGAATTGTGTCCAGTGCAGCCTCATTGCTTTCAACATTTGCTGATATCTCTGAATGGTCTGAAAAAATGCTCATGAAAAAATCCTTAAATGCATTTCTCAAAGCGGATACGCTCATTATTGTTGTAAATGCAGCAATAAAAATCACTATAAAAATACAAGCCACTCGCTTACTGGCTGTATTAATCATTTGGTAGTACGGCTTTTTCTGGCGACCTATCAGCTTATTCATCTTTCGGGTAAGCTTATCTGAAAACTTATAGTCATTGTTATGTGCAGGAACAGATAATTCATATTCTCTTGTCAAAGCCTCAGATATTGCTCTCTTAAACTGAGTATTATTCAATGTGACTACTCCTTTCTAAGATGTCTTTCAACATCTTTTTAGCTCTTAATGCACGTTGTCTGACCAATTCAGAAGATATTTCAAGTTGTGTTGCCGTTTCTTTTGCTGAGAACTCTTGCAGAAAATACAGATAGATAACATCCTTATAAATCTGCGGAAGTTGTTTTATTGCTAATAAAAGTTCATCATAGTTTTGTTTTTCAAAATATGATTCATCAACTATTTCAGTTTCAAATAATTCTGTACTATGCTCTGCACGATTTTGATTTTGCCTATAAATATTTATCGCTGTGTTTCTACATATAATAACAATATATGCTTTTAATTCGTGACATGGAATTTGTGAAACTTTTGAAAAGTTATCTGCTATTTTCAAAAAAGACTGATGTACAGCGTCCTCAGCATCTTCCTTGTTTTTCAAAATGCCATATGCAACCGCATACATATCCTGCTTGTATTTTATGTAAAGCTGTTCAAACTGATTTTTTTCTTCGTTGGTTTCGAGCATTGATAGGTAAATTGCCAGCATCAAATCACCTCTCCGTTTTTTGTCTGTGCATAACAGTATATCATTAAAAGATAAATATTTCAAGTGCATTTTCAGTATGAACATAAAAAAATGATAATTATTTACTGTCAACCGGACAGCCCGGAAAAGTTAAGTCCGCAGACTTAGCAAGCATCGCAAACGGCAGTCCGCCCACAAGGGGCAGACCACCGATTGCGGCTTGTCGGGGAGAACCCCGAACCCCCAATCTGCCACTCCCTCCCTCTCACAGTGCGACGGCGAAAACGCACATCTTACCCCCGTGTCAAAATCAAATCTCCTGTGCAAAACAATGAAAATGGACCATGACTATTGACAAACGTATTAAAATGCGATACCATAAGAATGGAGAATAATATAAGCTCGTAAAGATTTTAAAAGTCTTTGCGAGCTTTTTGTTTTGAATACAAATTTCGCTATGTTCAGTGACAATAACAGAAACTTGAAAACAGAATAGGAGGAATGATAATTTGAAAAAACTCATCACTAGATCCTGCGAAGAAATAATGACTACGGTGTACAAACCAATAGAGTTCGTTATAGACGGCTTGCTTGCACAAGGTCTGTATATCTTAGCAGGAGCACCAAAGGTCGGAAAGTCTTGGCTGGCACTGGATATGTGCCTGTCAATAGCGAAAGGAGAAAGTGTTTTAGGTCAGAAAACATTGCAGGGCACGGCATTGTATTTGTGTTTAGAGGATAGCTACGTTCGTATTCAAAATCGGTTGTATGAAATAACTGATGTGCCAACTGAAAATTTGTACTTCTCTGTTATGTCTGAATCTATCGGCAACGGACTTGAAGAACAAATCGAAAGTTTTAAAATTGAACATTGCGGTCTAAAAATTGTGTTCATTGACACTCTGCAAATGGTTCGCAGCGATACTGATTCAAGCTATGGTTCAGATTACAAAGAGCTGTCTGTGCTGAAAGCACTTGCTGACAAACTTGAAATCGCAATAATAGTTGTACATCACACTAGAAAATGCAAAGACAGCGACCCGTTCAATATGATCTCAGGTTCGACAGGACTGAGCGGCTGTGTAGACGGAAGTATGGTTCTGATCGAAACAAAACGTGGCAGCCGTAATGCAAAACTTTATTGTGTAGGACGTGATATTGAAAACGCAGAAATTAATTTGCAGTTTGACAGCAATTTAAAGAAGTGGATCGTCACCGATGAGCCGCTCAACTGCAAAAATAAAGATAACATTTTTCTGGCTGCACTGTATGTGTATCTTAAGAAGCATATTGATTTCTGCGGTACAGCTTCGGAATTAGTGAATGTTCTGAAAAGTGTTTCCGATGAAACGTTTTATCCCAACAGAGTAACAAGAGATCTGGTGCAGAACGGTTACACTCTGAGAAAGTACGGAATTGATTTTCAGTACAAGCGAACAAGAAACGGCAGACTGATAAATCTTCATTACGACCATGAGCGTGACAGTAGTGACAGTAAAAATTCTACTGTCGTTACTGTCAACGGAGCGCATAAGCAATACCTCGCAAACCCTTGAAAATGCTTGGTTTACGATGATGACAGCAGGTGTGACAGTAACTGAAATCGGATAAAGTTACTGTCAACCAAAATCGGCAAACGTAAGCCGATTTGCGGGCTTGGATTTTTTTGTCGGGTAAGTTTAGCAAAAGCATTTCAAAAGCCGACACAAGCGATTTGTGAGCCGCTGTGGGCGATATGTGGGAGAGGTTTTAATTCTGATAATAAAAAGGCAGTTGTCAATCTGCACAAATACCGGATATGCAGCAGTTAAAGCAAAGTGAAATATTTCATTGCAAGTTAAAGTTTCGGGGTCATAGCCCCCGAAACAGTCACAGCGGACGAGCAAAGCTCGCCGCAAAAATGCCGAAAACACGCAGTTTCAGCAAAATGATTGTGCATAATTTTTATGGGGTCATAAATTTGAGCTTTGAATGATTCAGGGGTCGCAAGGGCTGAAAAGTGCGTAAAATCGGCGTGATTACAGGCGTTGTCGATGACGTCTAAGAGAATATCAGGAAAGGACTGTTTAAAATGATCGGAAGAAAAATCAAAGGCAGAACAATCGGAAAGACAACAAGGAGGGGGATAACAGAATGGATAACAACACAAAGATCACAATGCTTACAATCAAGGAGGCGGCAGCGCTTGTCGAAGGACTGACAGAGTATAGAGTCCGCCAGATGTGTATCAACAATCAGATCCCACACATCATGGCAGGAAAAAAGTATCTCATCAATCGGGATAAGTTTTTGAGTTATCTCCGTGGCGAAACTGTGTGAGAAATTTTGTTGATTAGGTAGAATTTAATAACGAAGGCGCATTTCTGTTAGACATTTCCGCAGAGATGTAGTATAATGTCGGTTGCAGAAATGCGCCATAGTTTTGAAACGGAGGTTTATATATGGCGACAATAAGACGGCGTCCCAACGGGACTTACGAAATTAAAGTGTCATGCGGTTACGGCGTGGACGGAAAGCAGCGCAACCAGTACAAAAGCTACAAGCCTGAACCGGGTATGACTAAAAGGCAGATAGAAAAGGAGATGCAAAGGCAGGCTATACTGTTCGAAGAAGACTGCAAGCGTGGACAGATAACTGCGGCAGTAAAGTTTGAAACATTTGCTGAGCAGTGGTTTGAGGAATATGCAAAAGTCAATCTTCGCCCTACATCAT
>OHYD01000191.1_pt1 | contig 38288 bp, 18 predicted proteins | sample 1580191 | NCBI WGS metagenome assembly OHYD01 (sample SAMEA3882510, study PRJEB24775) | human gut metagenome | biome: human-associated habitat; feature: intestine environment; material: feces | place: Netherlands | collected 2009/2010 | reverse complement strand
ATATTCTCTGTTCCTCCTGTCGATTCTTCCCATCTTTCTGTATTTTCTCTTCGTCTGATCCTACATCTAATTCCGCATTTACTTTGACCAGACGAGCCTGGATAAACTTCAGTTCTTCTTCTTTTTCAAATGGTTTCTGCACTTCTTCTTTTGCCTGCACAAGCTGCTGCCTTGCATCTTCCAGCCGTTCTTCTGCTGTCTTTTTTTGTCCGGGAAGGTTTCTCATTGCGGTAAGGATACGTTCGATGTTTCGTACAGGGTCTTTTTTAACTTCGACTATAAAAGAGGCTTCTCTCGTCAGTCTTACATAAAAGCTGTTGTCAAACAAAGAATACGAGATTTTCATCTGAAACCCCAAAAAACTTCCGATATTTTCTGCATCGGCATGGGCTTTCTTCATCTGTGTACAGGCCTGTACAAGCATTTCCCCTGCAGCTTTTTCGTCATTATAGGTAACACCATGTATCTCCATCAAAAAAGGAGTGTTCAAGACGGTATCTATATGTTTTATATCGGAATCATATGCTGTGGTGAGTTCTTCATATTTTGCAATCTTTTCCGGGTATTCCACAGCGATCGCATCCTGCAGTCGAAACAGGTTGCTCTCATAATTGGCTTTCAGCATCTTTAACTTTGTCACCTGTACATCTAAGTCCATCTTTTCTTTGATTTTAGGATTACCTGTTGCAAGTGCCTTGACCTCTGCATAGGAAAGTGCCGCTTCGTCCACATCTTCGCAGCTTCTGACCGGTGCTTTGCTGGTCATGATCTGGGAAATGAATTTCTGCTTGTTCTCGATCAGCTGCCACATATAACTATCGAATGTGGATTCTGTTACATACCGGATGATATGAACCTTTTTGTTATGGTTCCCCTGACGGATAATACGTCCTTCCCTCTGTTCCAAGTCAGACGGTTTCCAGCCAATATCCAAATGATGCAGGGCAATCAGACGGTCCTGCACATTGGTTCCAGCACCCATTTTTGCTGTCGAACCAATCAAAAAACGAACCTGTCCGGATTTTACTTTTCCAAACAACTCCGTCTTTTTTGCTTCTGTATTTGCATCATGAATAAACGCAATCTCTTTTTCCGGTACACCTTTCTCTATCAGTTTCTGCTTCAAATCATCATAAACATTGAAACTGCCATCGCCTTTCGGTGTGCTCAAATCACAGAAAATCAACTGTGCTGATTTCTGTGCTGCTGTATCTTTCCAGATTTCATAGCTTTTCTCTGCACAGACTGCTATTTTGCTTTCCGGATTATCCGGCAATAATTTGTTCACTAAACGCTGATCCAGTGCTAACTTCCTTCCGTCATTGGTAATTTTCAGCATATTATCAACCGAGGCATCTACCCCGCCATTTCTGACAACTTCTGCACGTTCTCCAAGGCTTTCTACGATTTCTTTCTGCTGTTCTGTTGGTTTCAACACCACTGTTTCATATTCCGCTTCCGGCACAGGAAGCTTTAACTGATCTGAAGTCTTGATATCTGCAATCTCCTTGAACATATTCATCAGTTCCGGAATATTATAAAACCGTGCGAATCTGGACTTTGCTCGATATCCTGTTCCTTCTGGTGCTAGCTCAATGCTTGTTACTACCTCTCCAAAAGTAGATGCCCAGGAATCAAACAATCCAAGTCCCATATTTTGTAATTTACTGTTCTGCAGATACCGCTGCATAACATATAATTCCGTCATGCTGTTACTGATTGGTGTGCCTGTAGCAAAAGTAATGCCTTTTCCTCCGGTAATCTCGTCCAGATACTGACATTTATTGAACATATCTGCCGACTTCTGTGCTTCGTTCTGTGCAATCCCGGCTACATTTCTCATTTTTGTATAAAGAAACGCATTTTTATAGCTGTGTGCTTCATCTACATACAAATGATCCACGCCCAGTTCTTCAAACGTAACTACCTGATCTTTTTTCTCTTTCTGATTCAGCTTTTCCAGCCTTGTCTGCAGTGTCTTTCTGGTTTTTTCAATCTGTTTGACGGTATAACGTCCGCCATCCTGTTCATACCTTGCACTCTGGATTGCCATTTCCAGATCATCAATCTGCTTCCGCAGCATAGCTTCCTGCCTCTCATCAGAGATTGGAATACGCTCAAACTGGGAATGTCCAATAATAATAGCATCGTAATTTCCCATAGCGATCCGGGCACAGAACTTCTTTCGGTTTGCTGGTTCAAAGTCTTTCTTGGTTGCCACCAAAATATTGGCTCCTGGATATAACTGCAGGAACTCAGCTCCCCACTGCTCTGTCAGATGGTTTGGAACGACAAAGAGGTTTTTCTGAGATAATCCCAGTCGTTTACTCTCCATTGCCGCCGCTACCATTTCGTAGGTTTTTCCGGCTCCTACTACGTGTGCCAGAAGTACATTCTCTCCGTAAAGCTGGTGTGCAACTGCATTTTTCTGGTGCGGACGAAGTTCTATTTCCGGATTCATTCCTGGAAAAGTCAAATGACTGCCATCATATTCACGAGGACGGATGCTATTAAATCGTTCATTGTACACCTTTACCAGTCGTTCACGCCTCTGCTGGTCTTTAAAAATCCAGTCTTTAAATGCTGCTTTCATGGCATCCTGCTTCTGTGATGCCAGCATGGTTTCTTTCTTATTGAGGACACGGATCTCATCACCATTTTCATTGACACTCTTATCATAGATGCGTACATCTTTCAGGTTCAGGGTATCTTCCAGAATCTTATAGGCATTTGCTCTCTCAGTTCCATACGTTGCATAGGCAAACGCATTTCTCGGACTGTCGGCATTCTTTCCTGTAATCCTCCACTCTCCATTTACCTCAGAGAATTTTACCTGTATTTCCTTCTGTGCAAGATACCGTGGCGTATGAAGCAGTTCCGTCATAAAATCCTGATAATCCGAAGGTTCAATCCAAGTAGCTCCAACACGGACCTCAATTTCGGATGCTTCCAGATTTCTCGGCTGAACTGCCTCCAATGCACGGACATTCGGTGTAAATTCCGGGTGACTCTCGGCAAAGGTTCTCGCAATGTTTAATTTATCCCTGACATTTCCGGACAGATATTCATCTCCGCTTTCCCATTGGTCTGTCAGTGGATTCTTAAAGATAACTCCTACCAGTTCTTCTGTGATTTTCTCTTCGGTCTTTCCGGTCAGCTGTGCCATATATGGGAGATCTACTTTAGCCCTTTCATTTAAAGACAGAGCAAGTGCTTCTGTGGCTGTCTCCACACTTGTCACAGCAACCGCCTTTTTGATGGTTCGTTTGGTGAACATGTCCGCTTTCCGCTTCAATGTTCCATCTTCATTCAAGTCTTCCAGGGAACACAGCAGACAATAAGAAGAGTCATCAGAAAATGCCCGTTTATTAGCATTACTTCCAATGACTCCATACTTTACCGTGTAGGTATCATATACCTGATTCAGTTTTTCCTGCTGTTTCTGGATTTCTTCATCTGTGACGTTTTCCTCCATCTGCAAAGCGATCAGCTCTCGGACAGTATCACGGATTGCAACCATCCCTTTTACACGTTCTGCAGTAGCGGCAGGCATTTTCACCTGATTCATCAAAGAGTTGACACGGTAATATACCTGATCATCTACCACCGTATAACTGTAATTTCGCACATTTGGATCTGCTGGAATACTCTCTGGCATCTCATCCAGTTCTGTCTCCACATCTACTGCCGGTGCCATGCTTCCCTTGATGTGTTTTACAGCTTTTTGTAACTGTAATTCCAGATCAGCTCCTTCCATTGGAGCACAGGTTGTTTCCATACCATACGGACCGGACACTTCTTTCATCTCACCCAGAATCATTTCCGGATGCGGAACAAAATACTGATTGACTGTAATGCCATTGACATCACTATCCAGATTTATCCATTCCGGCATTTCTTTCGTAAGGCTTTCCCTCTTCTGGAAAAACAGGATATCAGCACTGACTTCTGTTCCTGCATTTGCCTTAAAAGCTGTGTTCGGCAGTCGGATTGCTCCCAACAGATCTGCCCGCTCTGCCAGATATTTCCGGACTTCCGGTGACGCCTTATCCATAGTTCCCTTTGTTGTGATCAGTGCCGCCACACCACCTGGACGTAACTGATCTATCGTCTTGGCGAGAAAGTAATCATGGATCATGAAATTGTAGCGATCATACTGACGGTCATTGACCTTGTATGCACCAAATGGCACATTTCCAATCGCCACATCAAAAAAATCATTAGGATAATCTGTCTTCTCAAAACCTTTGATCTGAATATTGGCATCTGGATAGAGTAGCTTTGCAATTCTACCGCTGATACTGTCCAGTTCCACACCATAGAGTTTGGACTGATTTAGATTCTCTGGAAGCATTCCAAAGAAGTTCCCGACTCCCATAGACGGCTCCAGAATATTTCCTTTTGTAAATCCTAGATTCTCCAACACCTGATACATACTTTCAATCACAATCGGCTGTGTATAATGAGCATTTAAGGTGGAAGCTCTGGCTGCAGCATATTCCTCTGGTGTAAGAACCGTCTTTAATTCCAGATATTCTGTCTCCCATGCAGCTTTTGTCTCATCAAATGCATCTGCAAGACCTCCCCAGCCGACGTACCTGGATAAGATTTTCTGTTCCTCTGATGTCGCATTGCGGTTCTCATCCTCACATTTCTTTAACAACTGGATAGCCATAATATTGGCTCGGAATTTCTCCTTCGGTGTTCCCTGTCCAAGTTCATCATCTGTGATGCGGAAGTTCGTTGCTTGAATCGGTTCTGCTATTCCGTTAATCTCTTCCAAAGATTCTTTTTCTTCCGATACCTCAGCTTCTCCCGATAATTCTTTTTCTTTTTTATCATAATCTGTCCACACACGTTGAGAAATCGCAGTAAAATACGAGGACTCTTCCTCCATAATTTCTTCCCTGATTTCCCGTAATTCATCTAAGGTATCCGCATTTACAGTTTTGTTGTGATAATGATAATAAAGTACTTCTTGTCCGAGTTTTACATCCAGACGTTCCAATTCTTGTGTTGACATTCGATTCCAAATATCATCTTTTTCCGTATGAATCGTGAAACCTTCTCCATCATCATGATATTCTAATGTATATTGAAGTCGATTCGCTTCTCCCTTAACTTTACAATCAAAATCATGAATTGTTGTTCTGGTACCAGACATATATTCTGAATCAACTAATCGCAAATCAGTTATATCTTCAGCAGTCAAAGTATCCTGCTCCAGCTGTTCTCCTAACATCTGCTGTGCTTCTTCCAAATCTGCCAGTCTTTGTGCTTCCTGTCGTTCTTCGTACTTTTCCATTTCTTCCGGTGACAAATAATCATCTGTGCGGATTAACTGGCGAACACGTTCTGCAACCTTGTTCCACTTTAATAAAACTTCTACCTCTGGACTGCCAATTTTCCCTTTTGCAAGTTTTAATCCTTTTGCATCATGGGATGCGTCGGAAGCACCTGCTCCTGGTATTCCGGGTGAAGAACCACCTGTTCCATACTCATTTTTCAGGAACTCAGCTGCATCTTTCATATCATGGTGCTCCATGAAATATTCGTAAATCCGGTTACGTCCTCCAGCAGTAATGCCGCCTCTTCTTAATACTGCATCAATTTCATCCTGTGTGATAAAGGATAGTGCCGGTCGCTCTACCTTGAATTGCTGATCCACCCAGGAACGCTCCCTCTGGAGATTTTTATAACGTTGGAAATATTCCAGATTATGCTGGATTTCCCAACGATGGTAATCTTCTGGATTCTTTTCCATATCTTCCTGAAGCCATTCAAAACGATAGGCAGTCGCAGCTGCTTCTTCCGGATCTGTCCAAGCCGCCCCCACTACGTCCTGCCAGTCAGAATAAGACAACCGTTCTTCTCTGTTTCTGCTCGTATCACGGAAATGAAGTGCCAGAAGATCTGTCATTTCCTTCTGTTCCTGCTCGATAGCATTATTGGAGATAAGATTATCAACGTAATTTCCCTCCTCATACATATCTTGGATCCTGTCAGCAGCTTCTTCCCACGTAACGATACGGTCAAAGTTTCTTCTTGCAGAGTCACCTCTCCGGATACGAATACCATCGTTGTCGTACCAGATACTGATTTTCTGACCATCTATGGTAAATCCTTTTCCTCCAGTACCATATTCATCTTTCAGGAAGCTTTGCATTTCTTCATTATCCAGACCTTCAATCAATCTTGCAGTAATGTGAAACAGTGTATTTTTCTGTCCGCTTCCTGTTCGGAGAATATCGTCTACCACTTCATCAGAAATAAGAAAAGCGGCTGGCTGTTCTAATGCAGCTGCCGCTTTCCTTATTTCTCCTAACTGTTCCTCTTCTGTTGGGAACAGGCTTAACTGTAAATAATCTCCTGAATTACCAACTCCTCTGCCTGTGCCTTGATCTGGTTCATGTGTCTGGTCCATGCCATCCCGTCTGCCATTTTGTCCGGTGCCGGATCTTTCTCCAGAAGTTCGTTCATCAGGTTGTCTACTCTCTGCCTTGCCTGACTGTCGATCTCCATCAGATGACTGTCCAGACGGTTCTGCAGTGTCAGAATGTTGAACCTGGCTACTTTGTGATTTCTCAGATACTCTTTCCGCATCATTCCGTACTTGCCGATGGTTCCTCTCGTCTCTTCCAGGCTGATATCTGGAATCTGATACTCTCCGTTCTGGCTGTAACTGATCTCTCTCATAGTCTGTTTCCTCCTTTTTTTCTTCTCTATCTTCTGTGTTATCTGTATTACTTTCACGAATTAACGTGTTAAACACATTATAAGCTACTTCTTTTTCTTTTGCAACCGTTTTCAGGTCATTTTCCAGATCATTCAGAACATATCGTCCAATCTGCATCAGAACTGGTCTGCTGATCTCGTTGACTGCACTTCCCAGATGTCCTAATATTTTCAGCTGATTGAAGTCCGTTATATGCCGAAAATCCTCTGCATCCAGATATTCCTGTACATCCAGTCCACACCTGTTTAGTAATACATACCAGACACTATTGGTCATCAGTTCCCGGAATTCTACTTCCTGATTCTGTTCGTCCAGTTCTTCCAAAAATGTCCCTGTCACATCCAGTCTCAGTTCTTCCAATGCATCTGGAAGCCATTCCTGCATACTCTCCTTCGCTGCCTGATGCAGACTTTCAGCAAGTCCTCCTTCTGTATCTTCCAGTGATAACTGCTCCTGCAGATAATCTGCCACCAGATGTTCTCCTTCTACTGGAAGATTCCATAACTGAGGATCCTTTCCAAGATTCCGCACTTTATAAGTGTCCTGCACATCAAATACATACCGAAGCTTTGTTTTCGGTCCGGAAGTATTGTCAATCAAGGCAATCCCCTTAGATCCCTTTTTGATCCATCGGTACATCTTCTGATTCCAGATTTCCATGGATGCTACGGCAGTTGCTTCCGGTCGCTGTGCATAAATTAAAAGCTGTTCTGGAAAAGTGTATTTGTACAGTTTGGATGCAGTGTTTAGGAACCGCATCCATTCCTGCGGACTGGCAGCTACATCTTTTGCCACCTCTTCCGTCAGCTGTTCCATTGCATATAATTTATTTGCCATGTGCTACTCCTTTTCATAAAATTAGGGACTGCTTAGCACAGTCCCCTTAAAATCATCGTTGCTTCTCTTTATAATGCTGTGGCAAGATCTTTTGACTTATTCTTTGGCACTTTGTCTGCCTCTTTTGCCTTGATTTCTGCCTTAGCTTTCTCCAGTCTTCCATGGATTCCACCTTTTACTTCTGCTTTTTCAGCTGCTTTTTCTTTTTCCAGACGTGCTTCCCTGCGTTCAGCATTTTCCATTACTGCGGTCTTTTTATCACAGAACTGAACCTTATCAGAAAGCTGTTCCTGTCTTTCCACCTGTGTCTCATTGACTTCCTGTACAATCGCATTTAATTCTGGAACCTGAAAAATTCCGTTATCAGGGAGAATCAACACTTCATGAACGGAAGATGGGATGACAAAGTAATCACTTCCCAGGCATTCCCCAATCTGTTTACGAATATCTTCCTGCAGTAACAGGGAAGCTCCATTCATTTTAGCTTTGTTTGTCAGACAGAACATTGGGTTTTCCATGGCTTCCATATCCATTTTTTCATTCAGCAGGTTTTCTGGTTCTTCACCAAAAATCATAGATTTGATAATCTCATTCATATCCATAAGTGTGACACCACGTTTTCGGTCTGCCACCATCGCATCCGCTTGAATCTGTTCGGCAGATACTCCCCACTCGTTCATCAGAGAAACAGTTACCGGAATACTGCTGATCCCTTCTCCATTTTCCTCCAGATTTACTGCATAATAAGCTGCAAAATCTCCGTGTTCTGTGACTACTTTATCTGCAAGAAGATCGGTATTCCATTCCTTATCACAAATTCTCATCTGTAATTTGTCCTTCATCTTTTCATAATCCAGAATATCTGGAACTCCCATATCAAAAAATTCTGCTTTTCCCTGTGCCTCAATACGCATATCAGCCACATCGCCAACACAAGAGTCTACATCTTTTCCATGGATATATTCCTGGTAGAGGGAATCCAGATAGACTGTCGGTACGATTCTCTGATCTCCATTCGGAATCGTAATACCTGTCAGCTTCAAACCATTGTTTTTTTCTACTTCCTGAAGTTTAATTTCTGCGTCCTTATAAGACTCTGGCAGATACTCCTTTACATTGTTTTTGACATATTCATAAAATTCTTTTCTGTTCATCATACGCTTTTACCCCTTTCTGATCATGTGATGGTTCATTCTTTTTCTGCTGACCATCTGCTCGGCTTTCTTCTGATAAGCCATCATTCTCTTTAAAGTTTTCTCCTGGTTTTTTCGTGCTTCCTGTCTTTTTTCCATTGCTTTCATCATAGTTTTCTGTTCCTTTCTGTGATTTTTTTGTATGAAAAAGGGAGCCTCACATAGAAGCTCCCAATCATAACCGTTGGTTTCCTTATTTGTTTTTCCTTTTTCTGCAGATATAAAGTCCTGCCATACCTCCTGTGGAGATTACCAGAAGCAGGATCGGCAGCCAGATATTCGTGCTGTCACCTGTTTTCGGTGCATTTGATACCTTTGTCTCTTCATGGGACTGTGGTGTATCCGGTGTGTTCGGTGTTTCTGGAACTTCCGGTTTCTCATTTGTCAGATTGAAAGTAACTTCCACGACTGGTGTACTGTCATTCGCATAAGCAAATGTCACTTCATGCTTGGTCTGATCCAGTGTGTATCCATCCAGTGTTTTTGTTTCCACCAGATAATACTTGATTGCTGTATCATATTTGCCGTTCTTAAATGTGGCAATCTCATACAGCTTACTCTCTGCATGACCGGCAACATCTGTCTTTAAGGTTTCCAGAACCTTTCCTTTGCTGTCACGAAGTTCAAATTCTACCCCTTTTAGCGGTTCTCCTGATGATTTATCTGTCTTATTGAGAATCACTTTTCCCTTGGCAGTATCATCTTTCATAGCCACTTTCTGGATTTCTCCGGTATCTTTCACCTCAAATGTCACATCGGCTGTCAGGAGATATCCTTTCGGTGCTTGCTCTTCACGTAAGGTATATTTACCGATTGGCAGTTTTTCGATATAGTGTGCTTCCTCTGTAGAAGTCCAGCTCTCTACTACCTGATCGTCCTTATCGAGAATCGTCAGTTTCGCACCCGGAATCTCAGTTTCTCCTGTGATATCCGTCTTACTGATCTGCACTTTTGTCACATCATCTTTCATTTCATGCTTCTGAATTTCTGCTGTATTTTCTACTGTAAAGGTAATACTTTCTGCAGTGACATATCCATCTGCCGGTTTTGTCTCTGTCATGGTGTATTCCTTACCAACAACCAGTTCTTTGATCACATGGGATTCTTCCGTAGAAGTCCATTCATCTACTGTATTGCCATCTGAATCCGTCACTTTCAGGTGTGCACCTGGAAGTTCTTTACCTGTTGTCAGGTCTGTTTTGGTCAGCTCCACTGTGGTTGGCTGATTTTCAAAAGTAAAGTCGTAGCTTACTTCTGCCTGGTCTTCTCCGGCATATTCAAAGGTAAATTCCTGTACTTCTTCTGTTGTAACAAATCCGTCCGGTGCAAAGATCTCTTTCACATAGTATTTTCCGTCTACCGGAAGATCTGCCGTAAAAGTAATCTGTCCTTTTTCATCTGTTACTCGCTGCTCGATCAGACTGTCTTTCTCAAGAAGTACCTCGCCCTTTGCATTTTTGATATCTTCACTGGTATAAAGACCGAAGACACCACCTGCAAGGACACGTTCTGTATCTTTTTCTTTCTTCAGAACTGTAACCTTTACTTTCTGACGGGCATTCTGCCATTTCTCATCATAAGTGATGACTGGTGTGTCCTGATCACGGTAGGAAAGGTCAACATATCTTGGCTCTCCATCCAGCACATAACCATGGGCTGTTTTTACTTCCTTCACATAGTATTTTCCAGCCGGTAGATCTTCCATCTGTGCAATACCATTAGAATCTGTGGTAATGGTCCCCACTTTTTCATCTGCTTTGAAATAATCTTCGCTGACACCATCTGCTGCTTTGATATCTTCCGCAGCAAATACATCGAAAGTCACATCTGCAAGGCTTCCGGTTACATACTCAAAAAGATGCTCCACGGTACCTTTTACATGATCCAGAAGTGTCACCTTATCCAAAAACTCTCCATTTTTGTTGATGATCAGAAGTCCTGTCGGAACTTCATCTTTCATCTCTACTTTTTGAATCTCGGCAGTATCTTCCAGTGTGAACTTCACATCCGTTGCTTTCAGATATCCATAAGGTGCCATTTCCTCACGAAGAGTGTATTCCTCTCCGACTGTTAGTCGTTTGATCACATGTGGCTGATCTTTTACAGAAGTCCACTGCTCCACAACATTTCCTTCTTGATCAAGAACAATGAGTTTTGCCCCATCCAGTTCCACACCTGTTGTTACATCAGATTTTGTGATTTCAACTGTTGTCGGCTGGTTCTTTTTCACAGTTTTCAGTTTTACTGTCTTCACATCCTGTCCCTGGTAAGAAGCATCCAGATTCAGAACTTCATCAGAGGATACAAATCCCGCTGGTGCTTTTAACTCTTTCACATAATACTGTCCAAGTGGCAGATCCAGCGTACATGTTGCAAGACCATCGTTATCAGAAGTCATTTCCTGTAAGAGTGTGTCTGCTTTCACGATCACTTTTCCATCCGCCTTGATATCCGCTTTGTTATAGATACCAAAGACAGCTCCCGCCACGGTTGCACCATTTTCTGCATCCTGTTTTTCTACCTGGATTGCAACCTTCTGTCGGTCATCGCCAACAGTCACTTCCTGTTCGATCACAGGTGTATCCTGATCTGCATAGACAAATGCGACATCTGATCTGTCATGGTTTAGGACAAATCCTTCCGGTGCAGTCTTTTCTACTACATAGTAAGAACCAAGTGGCAGGTTATCAGCAACTGCTTTTCCGTCTTCCCCGGTCGTTACCGTTGTTACCAGTGTATCTTTTGCATAGATCAGCTGTCTGTTTCCGTTTTCATCTTTCTGATAATCCGGTGTATAGATATTTTCAGCTGCATAGACATTAAATGATGCACCCTTCAGGTATCTTTCTTCATAAACAAAATCCTTTTTGAATCCAGTCAGCATTTCACCTTTTTTATAGATCGTCAGCTTTCCTTTTACCGGATGGTTCTCGTAATCTACCGTAATAATGGCATCTCCGCTCTCAGAATCCATCTGGTATGCTGTGTTTGCATCCACTGCAATCTCTACATAGTTCTTGTTGATTGTGTACCCTTCCGGTGCATTGACTTCCTCAATCCGGTAATGTCCGATCTTCAGATTCTTCGGCATGATCAAATATCCCTGACTGTCCGTAAAATAGGACTTATGAGTAGTTGTCACAGGATACGTTGTTACCTGTTCCACATACTTTTTGTTGTCCAGGTCATATACCTTAAATTCTGTTCCTGCAATCAAGACGGATTTCTTTGTTTCATCATCTTTTTTCACGATTTTCAGTTTTGCCTTAAACTCTTCATCCAGAAGTACTCGCCAGATCTGTGGCTCATTTGGATGATGCTCTGTGATATTCACTTCAAAATCATCGACTGGCTTGTAGTTGTGCGGTGTTGTAGTTTCACGCACGATATAGCTTCCAAATGGTAATGGAATACTGCAGGCATATCCTTTTTCATCTGTGAAAATCTCCGTTGCTCCATTTTCTCCACTCACTACTGGTTTGGCAGAATCAAAATCATAGCTTCCATCTGCTTTCTTTGTAAGGGAAGATTTCAGATAAACTGTAAATCCAGCTCCGGATAACAGATCTGCATCTGTCTTTCCATTGTTGGCTGCTTTAATGATCTGGAATGGCTGCTTGATGACCTGCTCACTGGAAGTGCACTCTCTTTTTACTTCTGCTGTCATATCTCCTTCATAACTGCACACAAGATCATGCTCTTCTGTATCTGCCAGGTATCCGGTCGGCGGTGTGATCTCTTTGATATAATATTTGCCAAGATATAAGCCTTTTACAGAAGCCTGTCCTTTGTCATCCGTTGTTAGAGAAGCTACCTGCTCTCCTGCTTTATAAATAGTTCCGGTTGCTCCATCTGGGTGCACGATATCTTCACGGGCGTATAATCCGTAGACTGCACCTTTCAGTGTTGCATCGCCCTGTAGCACCGTTTTTCCTGTCTCTTTATCCACTTTATAAAGATTAATCTTTGCTGTCACACGGTCATTGCTGAAGGTATGGGCAAATGATACGGTTGCTTCTTTATCATTGGTGTAAGAAAACTTGAACGTATACACATCTTCTGTATTTCTTACATAGCCTTCCGGCGCCTGATCTTCTTTTACAGAATAGGAATATCCAATCGGAAGATCTGCTGTAAATTTTGCAGTTCCGTCTGCGCCAGTAGTTACTTTCTCAATCAGCGTTCCTTTTTTCACAACAACGCTTCCGTCTGCATTTCTGATATCATCGGATGCATACAGAGCAAAAATACCGCCTTTCAGTGGTTTCTTGGTGTCTTTATCCTGTTTTACTACGGAAACATCTGCTTTCTGTCTCTCGTTGTTAAAAGTCACATCTGCAAATACAACTTCTTTATTCTGACCAGCATAAGTTAGAGTCACTGACTTTTCTTCGCTGCCGTTATAGAAAGAGTCCGGTGCTTTTGTTTCTTTTACCACGTAGGTTCCAAGATGCAGTTTTTTCAGTGTGACAGAACCATTCTCACCTGTTGTCAGGTTTTCTTTTACAAGGTCACCTTTGCTGTACACTTTTGTGCCATAAGCTGTTACGATATCTGCCCCTGCATACACGTTATACACTGCATTTTTCTGTCTGCGGTTTTCATACTGAAATACCGTTCCATTTTCACTGACATCTGCTCCGGTCAGAACCTGTCCTTCTTTGTAAATGGTAAGCTCTGCCAGCTGTTCTTTATTTTCCACGGTTACAGCTGAGGTCTTACTTGCTACCAGTTTTACATTTGTTGCCGTTGCATTTACTACATATCCCTGTGGTGCTGTGATCTCTTTCAGATAAACAGTATCCTGTGTCTTGATGATCGTAACAGAAGATTTTCCATTCTTATCTGTTGCCGGCATCTGAGTGATCAGCTTTGTACAAGCCTCATCGCTGTATACACCGAATACTGCACCTGCAAGATTGACATCCGCTGTATCGTCTTTCTTTACGATTTCGATCGTAGCCTGCTCAATCCAGGATACTTTGAAATCAATATATTTTTCATCTGTTACACCTTCACCAAATACCAACGCAAGATCCTGCGTGTCAGATCCGGTGGTAATTTTATAAGCAGAGTAATCTTTTGTAATACTTCCCTTCATTGTAGAAGACCAGCTCTGTGCCACGTCACTCACCTGTGTCAGTGGTGCAGAAAGATAAAACTTTGTTCCTCCGCAAATTTCTACACTTGCACCAGCTTTACTTGTTGTGCCTGTGCTTAGATTATGAAGTTTCACTCCAGACGGAAGCTTCATCGTAATTGTCTGTAGCTTATCTGCTTTGAATGTAATATCTTTAGTTCTCTGTAAATTGCCATCCACATAAGCTTTAACATCTGCATCAGAAAATGACATTGCTACATCCGGGATTTCTGGCTGTGAAACACAATAATTATACAATTTCATTGCTAAATTCTTGGCTGTACTATTCGCTCCGGAAAAAGCGTCGCCACTTCCATTAGCATAAGAAGCCGCCAGATGGACAAGAATGAATTTTGCTCCAGCACTAAGATTTCCATAACCATTCTCTTCTGTAAAGAATCCTTCATCTCCTGCTGCCTTGGTTCCGTAATAACATACCTTAGCTAATGTTTTTCCATCTCCGACTTTACTAATCGTGTAATTACCTGTTCCTGGTCCCGGTTTTGATGGCTGTACACAGTAAGCAGTCGCAGATACATTTCCAAACTGAACCGTATACTGATAGGTAAGATAAGAACCATAACCATAATCCGCATAACGATACAGAGTTCCTCTTGTAACAGATACTTTCTGTACACTTCTTGCACTTGTCTTTGCCATAAAAGTGACTGTTTCACCAGCTTCCATAGCATATAAATCAATTCCTTCCTCTTCCGCCTGCTCCATTGCATCCGATACTGTAAGACCTGTTTCCGGATCCGTTGTATTTTCAGCATCTTCTTCCATATCCGGTAATAGTTCGCTTGCCTGAGAATCAAATTCTTCTATCTCGCTTTCCGTCACTTCCTCTGTTGGAATCAATTCCGAGTCTGATTCTGACTCCTCCGCTTCTTCTGTCTGCAGTTCACTGCCAGCTGTTTCGGACTCAGTCACTGCTTCACTCCCTGCCGCCTCTGTCTGTACTTCTGTTTCTTTATCACGCACAATCAGTTTTCGGCTGATCTGGTACTTCGGATGCTCCTGATTTACCGGTTCCACATAATAGACCGCTTTGTAAGTGTCCGCATGATCTGTCGTAAAATCCTCATTCTTTTCGTTCTTTGCTTCCTCAAATGTGACTTTAACCTTGTTATCATCCTTGATTTCCAGTCCTGTGTAGTCTGATTTCACATCAAATACACTGCCTGTTTCGATTTCATAATCTTTGGCAGTCACCACCTCATCTTCATCCAGAAGGTCTTTCACTTCCTCATAAAGTGGAGGTTTTTCCTCTGGCTGGATCTCCGCTGCATATGCCGACATCGGAGATAACACGGTACTAAGCATTGTCATGCCTGCCAGCAAGCCAGATACTACTTTTCTAAAATTACCTTTTTTCTTCATGCTAAGGTCCTCTCTTTCATAATATTTGTATTAAAACAGACAGTCCTTAGACTGCCTGCAATACACTACTTATCGTTGTGGAAAAATCAGATTGAACTGTACATTTCCCTCTCCGGGATCAACCATCTCCACAGTTGCTTCGTACTGTCTCCCTGTTTTTCTTGATACCAGATCCTTATAATGGATTTTTCCTTTAGACAGGAACTTCTTTGCTGCCGTCTTATCCATCTTTTTTCCCTGACTCGCAAGGAATTTATCATTCTTCCATAAGGTAAAAGTACAGTTCCGGTCAGAACAGTAAAAGTTTACTTTCCCTTCCTGGACATCTGCTCCACATCGGGGACATTTGCCAATGACTTCTCCTTTTGCCTTTCCCTGAAACTGATTTTTCTTTTCTTCTGAAATTCCCTGATACCTGGCAACCAGTTCCTGCATCAGTTCTGTAATCCCATTTAGGAATTCATCTGCTGTCTCTGTATTCTGGGCAATGTGATTCAATGCCATTTCCCACTCTGCGGTCATCTTCGGAGATTTAATCTCATCTGGCAGAACTGTAATCAATACATTACCATCATCTGTCGGCACCAGATTTTTCTTTTCCCTTTTCACAAAACCAGACTGAATCAGTTTTTCAATGATTGCTGCCCTTGTTGCCGGAGTACCAAGTCCTTTCTTTTCTGTATCTTCGGTCAGTTCTTCATTCCCTGCACGTTCCATCGCAGAAAGCAGGGTATCTTCTGTGTACTGTTTCGGTGGCTGTGTGAAATGCTCCGATACCAAAGAATCACAGGGACCGTAATGCTTGCCTGCCCAGATATCCAGCTCCGGCTCTTCTTTCTCAATCTTTACGCCAAAGAACTGTTTCAATTTATTTTCGATCGCCTTGAATCCTTCCTGCTTTGTTTTCTTTGCTGTGAGATAAAACGTATGATAATTGCAGGTGATCTGGCATTTATGGCTTTCATAAATATAAGGATCTGCAGTTGCTGTCAGAACCCTGGCACTGATCAGATACAAAATCTTGCGGTTTCGTTCTTTCAGTTCACCAATATCTGCTTTGGCTACTTCCATGGTTGGGATAATCGCATGGTGATCGGATACTTTCTTTGAATTTAATACCTTACTCACGTCTGGGTGATATTCCAGACCTTCAGCATAAGGCATTTTCCCAAGTAACATCTGAATCAGTGTTTCAGTGCTTTCTCCCATCTCATCTGTCAGATACTGGCTGTCTGTTCTCGGATAAGTGACCAGCTTCTGCTCATACATCTCCTGCACGGCATCCAATGTCTGCTGTGCGGTATAACCAAACATTCTGTTTGCTTCCCTCTGCAGAGTGGTCAAATCATAGAGCTTCGGAGGACGGACCGTTTTTTCTTTCACATCATCCTTTTCCACTTCGCACATACGCTCCATACAGTCCGCAGCCACTCTATCTGCATCTTCTTTTTTCTGAAAATGCTCTGTGACCGCATCCATCTCGTCAAACTTGATATGAGCCATATAATATTTTTCTTTGGTAAATTCCTTGATCTTCTGATTTCGATCCACGATCATGGCAAGTGTTGGTGTCTGTACTCTTCCAACTTTCAGATTCTGGTTATACAGAACGGAAAAAAGACGGCTCGCATTGATTCCCACCAGCCAGTCTGCCTTTGCCCTGCAAAGTGCTGACTGATAGAGACTGTCATAACACGAACCGTCTTTTAATGACGCAAATCCATCTTTAATTGCCTGTTCCTCCATGGAAGAGATCCAGAGCCGCTTCATCGGCTTTTTGCATCCTGCCTGCTCATACACCAGACGGAAGATTAGTTCTCCTTCCCGCCCGGCATCTGTAGCACAGATTACTTCATCTACTTTGGAATCTCGCATCAGTTTTTTCAAGATTCCAAACTGCTTTTTCGTGCCTTCCAATACCCTGTGTTTCCAACATTCCGGCACAATCGGCAGATCTTCATATCTCCATTTTTTATATTTTTCATCGTATTCTGATGCATCACATAATCCAACCAGATGTCCTACGCACCAGGAAACGAGATAACCGTTTCCTTCCACGTAGCCATCTTTTCTTGTTCTGGCTCCAATCACGGAAGCCAGTGCCATCGCAACCGATGGCTTTTCTGCAATCACTAATTTCATTTACTCCTGCTCCTCTTCTTCATCTTCCAGCACAGCATCATCAAAATCCTCGTCTCTCAGGATTTCTGGTTCTATACTTTCTTCCTGCTCATCTGCATCGTCTACTTCCCGCTTTTCAGATTCTGAATCTTCGGATTCATCTTCATCCTCTTCCATCTCATCCTCGTCATCATATTCATGCTTTGGTTTATAGACTTTGAAGTAATATCCTCCTGCCGCAGCTCCTACTGCAACCAGTGCAATCAGAAGATACGTTCCAAATGGACTTTTATCTTCTGGCATCTGGATTTCATCCTCTACCTTATCTTTCTCAGCTGTCTCAGTTGTTTCCGGCTTTTCTTCTTCAGCCTGTTTCTCTGGTTCTGCATAAACAGTATCTACTTCCGGAAGTGTCACGGAATCAGAAAGTGTGAAGTTCATCAGATCTTTCTCGCTGACTTCTGTAAGGAAATACACATTATCCTGAGATTTTGAATTGTCGATGATCAGATAAAAAATCTTACCACTCTTAGTTGAAATGGTATAAAACTCTTTTGTGCCTTCCGTAGCTGTTTTAGTAACAGAATCTGCTGTCTCGCCTTCTTTATTAAGCTGTTCCTCAATACCTGTCACTGTCCGATCATCCACAGTTCCTTTTGCATCTGTTGGCTCAGAAGCTTGTGCATCCTGCGGAAGCGGAGAAGTCGTTGTTTTTTCAGTTCCCGTTGCATCTGCACTGGTCGTAGTTGCCATTGCACCATTGCTGTCACTGGAGGTTTTCTGTTTCTCTGCCTGCTTCTTTGCCCATTCATAATAAGGATTCTGCAACACATACTTTTCAGAAGTATTTCCGGCACCGTCTGTTACCGTAATCTCAATCTGTTTTGTAGTAAAATCTTTCTGTGTCAGTTGCACTCTCAGCATTCCATCCTTCAGATCTGTATAAGTGGTGCCATTAACTGTTACTGCAGTAATCCCGGATACTGTATCATTCCCCTGAATCGTCAGCACACCATCTGTCAGGGAAGCAGAGAGTGTCGGCTTTTCCGTGTCATAACACTTAATAGAACGATTCTGCTCATACACCTTTCCATCACCATCTGTCACACGCACATACACTGTCTGATTTCCTGTGATCGTGATACTTCCGCTTCCAGTTACATCCTGCCAGCTTCCATCTTTTCCTGCTTTTGCTTCAATCTTTGCTATTGAGAAACCTTCCGGCATATGGCTGGCATCTACCGTAACAGCAATGGTTGTTTCTCCCTGTTTCCAGCCATCCGGTTTCTCAATCGTGATTGCAGGCGTGGTATTCTCAGCTGCATAAGCAGTCTGTGTCTGGAGCAAAGGTGTTGTCAGGCAAAGAAATGTCGTTGCTGCAAGCAGACTCTTTTTTACCCTGCTTTTAGTATTTGTTCTCTTCTTCTGTTTCATTTTTTCCAGATTCATCATCGGCTTTTATTTCCTCCTTCTGTATTTCTACCCTGCCGGGCAACTCATTTTTCATTTTCTTTTTAAAAGCTTCCAATTCCGGAATACTCATATCCATTGCACGGATAATTCTTACAATTTCCAGATTTTCTGCTTCTGTTTTTGCAATCTCCGCAGCCTTGAACCGCTTTAAATCTGCTTCATATCTGGCTTTAGATGCTTCCATTTTTTCCTTGGCTTTCTCATAATCTGCCGTTGCTTTTTCAAGACTTTTCATCTCTTCTCCTTTCCGGGCGGCTGTTATACCGCCCTTTTCCTTACCATCGCCCGAATCCATAGAAATGGCTCTGCCAGTATGGAGAGTTGATGGACGTGTACTGAACCGGATGCCCACAATGGATCATCTGACCATTGCCCACATAGATTCCAATATGCGTTACTGGTTCTCCTGCATCGTAGGTTCCGGTAAAGAAGATCAGATCTCCTGGCTGTGCTTCTGACTGGGATACTGGCGTACAAATGTTGTACAGTCCCTGTGCAGTCAGCCTTCCCGTATTTCTTACCCCGGAATGAACCAGACAGTAGCTGACAAATCCGGAACAATCGAATCCACTTGGGGAATATCCGCCCCACACATACGGTGTTCCAAGATATTTTGCAGCCTCTTCCAGTAAACGTTGCGCTGCTTCACTGGTATATTCATTACCACCAAAGCCTGTCCCTTCTCCTGTTTCCAGATAAAAGATCGGGTTTAACCGCTCTCCATTTTTCAAAAGTTCAATGTGAAGATGGCTTCCTGTAGAATTTCCGGTATTTCCTACAAGACCGATCTCATCACCTTTCGTGACGGATGCACCTGCAGATACACTCCGGCTGCTTAAATGTGCATACCGCAGTTCATAGCCTTTACTGTCCTTGATTACAACATAATTGCCATAGCTGTCGTTATAAGCAGAAGTTGTAACCGTTCCGGTCAGCCCTGCCATTACTTTTGTCCCTTCCGGTGCTCCGATATCCATACCATTGTGTAACTGATTTGCTCCTGATATTGGATGAATCCGATATCCATAATAGCTGGTCACACTGGAATACCAGTTAAAATCAACCGGTGTTGCAAACATCTGCAGGTTGCCTTTGGTATCGTTGTAGGCACTGAACAGTTCTTTCTGGAAAAATCCCAACCTGTCCTGACAGATTGACATCAGGTTTCCACTGGTCAATGTTACATTCAGCGTGTCCACATCTCTGATTCTGGTCACTTCGACTTCATTGCTTCCGTTATCATCTGCAAGATAACATTCCCAGGTCTGATGTCCATGTGCAGATGCTGCCGCATGACTGTCATAATAGACATCAAACTGTACACCGTATCTTGCGAAAGCTCCGGTATCTTCTACGGTATATTCGACACCATTCATAACTACCTTTGTTCCCATTGGAACAAACGGATTGGAAGCATCTACCGCTAAGGTATGATTGGCAGTTGGATATGCTCCACTGGCAGTCGGTCCTCCGCTCCAAATACCACAACAGATTGGACAGTTACAATATCCACTGGTCACAACCTGTCCCAAAGATTCTCCAACTCTTACTGTTGCTGTCTCCGTTACAGTCTCATTGACTGCTTCAGTAGTTAAATGATATTGCTCTGCAAACAAGGCGTCCAGCTCCGGCTTGACCTGTTCAAAAGTAAATTCTTCATACTTTGCAGACAGATAACTAATCAGGATAAACGGATCATGCTCAATAGGTCCGATGTTATATCGGTATTCCTCATGTCCTGGTTCTTCAGATTCCATATTGTTGATCCGCTCCTGCAGATTAGCTTCCAGCTGTGTGTAATACAGTTCCGCTTCCCGGATTGCCTGATCCGATGACAGATAACTGGTTCCGGTGTAAGTGATCACATTTTGTAAAAACACTGCAGAGCATGACGTGACATTCGTTATGATCAGAAACATCAATCCGATCAGAACTGCTACACTGATATACACCTTCCGGTTTTCTTTAAAAAAGTTGGTGACTTTGCCGCCAATCTTCTTGATATAATCAATCGTACCTTTTGTAGCTGTTCCTACTGTCTGTTCACTTCGCTTCGCTTTGGCATAATCCCGTTTGATCTGTTGCTTCTGAATCTGTTTTTTCAGTTTCTTCTGTTCCTGACGGGCTGCCGCCTGTGTCTGTTTCTCTTCCTGTCTTTCAAGTCTGCTTCTTTTTCTGAATGCCCTCTGTTTCCTGCGTCTGGCACTTCTCTGTTCCAGCCGGTAAACACCTTCGCCGCTTTCTTCTAACTTATGGGCACCTTCTACCGCCGCATTATCGTCTTCATTTTTGCTGATCTCACGGTGCAATGCTGCGGAAGCTGCACTTCCTGCTTTCTTGACAACAGAAGTTTTTTCTGTTTTCACAGATTCCCCTTCGCCAAACTTCAAGCGGGATTTCTTCTTTCCAGGAGCTTCTCCATCATTTGCCTGATAGACCTGTGCCTTCTTGGAATGCTGCTTTGCTTCCTTCTTCTTTTTTGCTTCCTCATAAGAAAACTTTTTGGCTTTTTCCTTCTGTTTCTGATGTCGGAAATTGACTCCATCCGTATCCATCTGGTTCAATTTCTCCATATCTTTATCATTTTTCACAGAAGCACCAGTTTCCTCATAAGCAAACTTCAAACGCTGTTTTTGTTTTGGCTTTTTGCTACCACCGGTCTGATTTCTCCGGCTGTCTCCTCTGTTTTCTGATAGATCCGCACGTTTTTCTTTCAGTCTCCCTGACTGTCCGGCTTCGGATTTTTCTGCAAGTCTGGATTCTTTTCCGACTTCAGCACGGATTCTTTTTCTATTTTGCTGTTTTCTACTCTGTCCAAGATCCTCACTTTGCTTCTCTGCCCGTATCAGTTCCGGTGCATCTCTGGATTTTTGCACAGAGGGACGAATATTTTTCCCACTCCGTTCAGACTGGCGGGAAGACTTATCCACAAGGCTTACTTCTTTTTCCCCCTGTTTTCCTCCCATCTGCACATCACTGGCACGGTTACTGACACGAACAGAAGATTTATCCGTCAGGTTTTCTTCCACCAGACCATCCTTGGTCATTTTCTGGACTTTCTTATCCCTGACTTTCATTCTCTGTTCTGCCACTGATTACTCCTCCTTCTTCGGATACCCTTTCCCTGCCTGTAATAAACAGAGAATAGCGATGCCAAATACAGCACCGCCACAAAATGTCAATCCATATGAAATTACCTGTAACATTGTTTTACTCCTCCTGTATTACCCTGCTTCGGCTGTTTCCTCCGGGCGGGTTGTCATAATCTTATAAAGGGAATTCTTCGGGAATCTGTCTACAAACGGAATAATCACATTTCCATAGAACAGAAGTCCTTCACCCTCATTACTGTTGGTTACATAAGACAGCTGGGTTGGTGAAATATTCAACTGTTTAGCCAGAATCTGCCTGTCACCGGATGCCTGGTTGAGCATATAGATAAAATCAGAGTTTTCAAAAATATTCTCGATTTCCCTGGAAGCTAAAAGATCCTTAATGTTCTGGGTAATTCCTGTCGGAATACCGCCCCATTTACGGAATCGCTTCCAGATTTCCACGCTGTAGGCTGCTGTCTGTTCTTCTTTTAAGAGAAATCTCGATAGGTCAGACGCTTTCACGCCTTTCGCCCCGAGCCACACCGTGCAAGCAACTTTCATTGCACACGGCGTTCCATGGGATAAGTCTTTATTGCTAATACAGTTACTTCAAAGTCTGGTTAATTGTTATAAGGTTAATTGCTTCCAATCCTGCTTTAGCTCTCCATTTGTTGAGCTTTGCAATCTTGGCAGGTGCCCTACAATCGAATAAATCGATGAGGGACTTGATGATTTTCACGTCATTAGAATAGATAAGGCTCTTTATATCTTTGTGTACGATTCTGAGGTTTGCATATTCATCCGTACCACCTTGGCTTGGTGGATTAAGATATATGCATTCCACATCTTCAAACGCAAGAGACACCTTTGAGAGTTCACACTTACCCTTTGATGCCACAAATCTTGATAGGCGATTATCACAGAATTCGATACTATGATTCGTGTCGTTATCTCTACTCAACTTCAACAGCGTTTCTCCATATTCAGATTTAGCAAGCATGCGGTGAATACGTTCACGTCCCTGTGGGGTGTAACGATTGGTGTCCACTCGGTAGAACATTGGATTTTGCGTCCTACAGTATGCTACAGGAACGACAATCATACCATTGATATATCTAACCTGTTTGGACTCCCCATATTTCTGATAGAAATATTCGTCCATCGCACCTTTCAATGTCGGCGGTTTTTCCTTGGAGAGGTCAGCCCGACTATTCAATCTCGTCTTCATGGTTATGTCAATCGACGGGAACAGTCTGTGAACATCTGCATTTATCATAGTAGCCATGTTATAGTACTGATGCATACCAATGACTGCTTGGTTGTATCTGATGAGGTCATCGTGCTGTGATTGTTCACTCTCGTGAGATTTACAGGCCTGCGCCATGGCATTTTTCAGCTTCACTCGTTGAGAATTGATGGCTTTGTCAGTCATATGAGACTTGATAGACCATTTCTTTCCCTTCTTGTAAAGTTTAAATTTTATGCCTAAGAAGTCGCTATAGCCTTTGGTAAGATTCGTAATTCGTGACTTATCTGGAGATGTTTCCAGCTTTAGTCTGTCCATTAGCCATTGCTCGACCGCATGCTTTAGCTTGGAAGCATCAGAATACGACCTGCAAAATATCTTAAAATCATCCGCATATCTCACTATGTGGCACTCTTTCAATCGGGACTGTCGCAACTTCTTGTACAGATTCCCCTTATTCGGGGTACCATTTTTATTCATATAAATATCGCTTTGCAGAGGATGCTTTGCAGGCATTTCCTCCCATTGACTGGCTATCCACCAGTCAAGCTCATTCAGCACAATATTTGCCAGTAAGGGACTAAGTACACCGCCCTGAGGCGTGCCTTTGTCGGGTACCGTTCTAACCCCATTTTCTTCAATTGGAGCTTTTAGCATTTTTCCAATTAAGGAAATCAGCCTTTTATCACGTATTCCCATCGTCCATATCTGTTTTAGTAGCTTTCCATGGTCGACATTATCAAAAAATCCCTTGATATCTACATCAACTACATAGTGGAATCCGTCCACCTGCGCCAGTTTGTAACACACGGCAACGGCATTCTTAGTGCTACGATTCGGTCTGAAACCATAACTGTGCCGATAAAACTTGGCTTCGCATATAGGCTCCATGACCTGCAACACGCTTTGTTGTACAATCCTATCTAATACCGTAGGGATTCCTAATGGTCGCATTTTCCCATTTGGCTTTGGGATATATACCCTTCTCACCGCTTTAGGCTGGTAGTTAAGAATTTTGTCCCTAACACATTGAACCAATGCTTCCTCTGACATCTCAGCTAAGTCCTTAAAGGTCTTACCGTCGACACCAGGTGTGCTGCTTCCTTTGTTTGATTTGAGATTACGGTATGCCATTTTGATATTGGCATCTGAACCGATAATACTTATCAGATTCGTGAAAATCTTTTCGCTCGCACTATCCGCATATAATGCGTCCTGTACTTCGACCATGCCGTAGTACTCAGCATATCGGATAGCACTTTTCTTTAACAATTCCTTTCTTTGCATAGTCAACATCACCTCACTCTCGCAAGACTTGTTTCTCTTAGTCATACTCGAACCTATGAATGTTAACTGCATTACTTTATTACACTTGTTTTGTCGACTGGCAGACTGACCAGTCGTCCCACTAGAGGCTGTTGCTCCACTCCCATTACAGAAGCTTCATCGCTCGTGCCTCCGCTCTCACAACGATAAAGGTAAGTTATACAGCGTGTTTTCCTTACCAACAGGTCATAGCATGTGCAACTGCTCGCTGTTCGTTGCTTTCGACGTTCCAATATGATGCAATATACTGTACTTAGGTGCTTCCTTTGAGCCTGCTGATTTCCATTGCCTGTAACAATGCTCCGACTTTCACTTCCACCCAGTTACTTTTCGGTAATCAACGCCAAACCGTTGGCATACGCTTTTCAACGCATTCGAATTTTAGACTCTTTAAATCGTCAGTTCGTCCCCACTTCCGTGGATACTCACCATATACAGCTTCACTACATAATCACAGGCAACCCACACCTCTGTGAATCTTTCCTCAGCCTTACCTGTTAGGACCTGCTTTTTGCTCTTCACCCTAACTTTTGACAACCCGATAGTTCTTGCACAACTATCACGCTGTAGGGAGTTTGTGTGTGTCCCTTCCGGGCGTTACCCCTTCATTTGAACAACACCATATCAGTTGTATCAGTAGCTTTTCTTTTTACGGACGGCTACTGACCCCGCTGTCTATTCAACAAGCGGAACGTCTCGTCCAGTGAAACTCATCAATGTAATATCTGGTAGATTTATGTGCAGCACGATTGACTGTTACCCTGTTCCAGACCTGATCCTGAACAATCAGCATACCAAGTTTTTTAAGTTGCTTACCAAGGTCTTTAATGTCGAAACATACCAGACGGTTATTCAACTCAACATTCGTGCGATGGTTGAATACTTTAAGAGAACCATTAACATAGATTTCCAGTGCCGTTGCCAGACGCTGTGCCTCTGGTTCTTCCTGCTTGCGAAGCAGATTGTATAAATCCTCCAGTATCGGCATCTTCTCTGGAACCGGATCTGCAAGATAGTCCTGATATACCAAGCGGACACAACGGTCAATAATCGTCTTTTCTACTGGCTCCAAGCCATTCTTCCCACCTACTACCAGTTCACAAAGTGAAAGAATAAAATCTGATTTCAGAGATAACGGATCGTCATCATCCGCATAATTGGTGTTAATATCCATCGGATTGATATAATCATGACTAGTTGGCGAAATACGAACAACCTGTCCATTGAATGCCCGGACTATGGGAAAATACTCGCCTTCTGGATCACAGATAATAATATCGTCCTTTGTCACGATAAAAACATTGGTAATTTCACGTTTTGCCGCAAAGGACTTACCAGCTCCCGGAGTACCCACGATCAAGCCATTCGGGTTTTTCAGTTTCTTCCTGTCAGCCATAATCAGGTTGTTAGACAAGGCATTCAGACCGTAGTAAATGGATTCTCCACCCATAAATAATTCCTGTGTCGTGAACGGAACAAAAATCGCTGTTGAAGTTGTCGTTAATGCTCTTTTAATAGGAATCCAGTTTTTTCCAAGTGGCAGACTGCTCATAAGTCCCGGTTCCTGCTGATAATCAAGCCTCTTTAATGCACAATTATATTTCTGTGCAATACCTGCGGTCTGAAATACCACATTTTCCAGTTCCTGTTTATTTTTTGCAGTATTTAAAAACACCACCGTCACAAGAAACATTCTCTCATTCCTGGATTGCAAATCTTCCAGAAGCCTCTTTGCTTCCCCTCCGTAAGTATTCAAATCAGACGGGATAATATCCATATCATATCCGGAACGAACTGCTTTTTTCTGCTCCTCAATTTTCATCCTGTTAATATCTGTAACCTTTGCTTTTACCAACTTAATCGCTTTCATCTGGTCGATGGACTGGATGTGAAGATTCACAAGCAGATTGCAGTCCATTTCCAGAAATTCCGCAAGCATTTTATCAGTCAGCTCCGGTGCCAAAATCTGCAGGTAGGATACTGCCCCGATAGTATCTCCCATCTGAAAATCTTTTCCGTTCTTAAACACAAAACTGGATGGTGCGATATAGTCCTTGGTATTCAGTCCGGTACGCAGCACATCGTCATAGCTGAACCGAAACGGAACTTTATTGTCCTGGTTGAACGTTTCATACATAATCTGCAAACGCTCCACGCCATTCAACGGATAAGCAGACACCCCTAATACCTTAAAGTTATTGAGAATATCCGTTTCGATACGCTCCAGTTTCGGTTTTGCTTCCCGGATATTGTCTGCTTCGATTCCAAATGTAAGATACTTTGTTCTGACAAGACCATTATTTCCCTTTGCCAACTGGTTTCTGAGCATCTGAGCAAACTCCATACGCAGATCATCAAAACTGTCATTCTGCTTCTTAATGCGAATCACATCTTCATATTCTGCCATATTGCTGTGATGATTGATAAAGGACAACTGGAAATGAATCGTACTGTCAAAATAGTTCAGGAAATCACACCAGTTTTCAAAAATCGCATTTTTATCTTCGTTCTGTGCCAACTGATAGTTAATATCATAAAAACGGATGGTCTTGGAATAATAACCATCTTCCACACGACAGATACCGTCTTTTCCCATTTCTCTGTATGGAATAGACTGTTGTGCGGTAATCTTCTTTTCTTTATTTCCACCACTCGTATTCCTGTTTACTTTTTTTACAGCTCCCTTTTTACCATTGGATTTTACAGAAGATGACACTGCTGGTTTCATCTTCTTTTTATATTTATTCTCTTTTTTCGCCTGTTTCTTTGCTGCTTTTTCTTCACGAGCTGCCAGCTTTGCCTCCTGCTTTGCACGTTTTTTATCTTCTTTTTCGTGTGCCTTATGAAGTTTTGCTTCATACTTCTGTGCTTTTTCCCAGGCTCGCTGCTCTCGTCTGCTTAATTTACGTCTTGGTCTGCGGATACCCCGATGTCGCTCCAGTGCTTCATACCCTGTAACCATAGGTACTCCCTTCAAACGCTGTCTGTCCTTGACAAAATCTTCTGCTTCATCCATGGCAAACACTGGTAAACCATCAGCAGAATCTGCTTCATCTAACCACCAGTCCTCTGGATAAGAAGCATCTTTGGCATGTTCTGGCAGCAATTTATCATTTTCTCTTCTTTCCACGAACTGTACCTCCCTTCGATTTTGTTATAATTTTTCTTTTCTCATACATATTTTCCACCTCATACTTTCGCAACGGAGGACGGATAAATTTTACTGTAATCATATTTTTCAGGACTTTTTCTAAAGGAAGTCCGTCTTTCTCATACATGGCAAACAAAAAAGCCGGAAGCATCAACAAACACATTCCGGTTGCCGCATTACTTGAACCAATCAATCCTCTTGCCAGGAAATAAAATGGAAGCCCTACTGCCGCTGCAATGCCAAGACAGATAAGCTGACGTTTTGTGAGGTTCAGAATAATCTTATTTTTAACTTTCGTCAGATCTTTGGGTACTGATACAAAAGCCATTTTCTATCATCTCCTTTTTTATATTTAATGTGTGTTAAACACACTCTTTGAGAAATTGGCTGTTTTCATAAGGCTGAAGCAAAGTACAACCGTATAAGCCATTACACTGAGCAATGCTGTATGCACGTTATCTGATACCTGTATATTAGCAACCAGTACGGAATAAATGCCCACACACACCATGATAAAAAATCCCTGGAATGCCAATGCGAACAATCCTCTTAAGTAATTGCTGCCAATCTGTCCCCATTCCCGATTGCTCATTGTTGCAAACGGAATTGCACCGATTGACGAATACAAGTAAATCTCAATCATACGTCCATAAAGAATGACCGTTATAAAAACGGAAATAACCTTTAAACACAGGCTTGCCAGAAGTGTTTCCAGTGCCAGTATGACCAGTTCCCCTACTTCCATTGATTCCATTGCCGTTTCCATTGAAGTGACCACCGAATCAATATTAATTGCTGTCTGATGATTGATCACTCCTGATGCCCGGTTCACTACATTCTGTCCCACATCAAAAATTGCCATAGTAATTGTGAATGCATTACTTACGAACCAGACTGCAACCCACATTTTAAAAAAATATTTGAAGAACATCCATGTATCAATGTCATGCATGTTGTTCTTCTCTGTGAGCATGGAAATCAGCTCATAACACAGCACAAAGGTTATAATCATCCCGGCAATCGGCACGATCACAGAATCTGACAGATTCTGAATCAGACTAAATATACTGCCATTCCATCCCTGGGGCGTTTGCCCAACCTGACTTGCAATATCACCGGTTTTTTCATTTACATCGGTAAACATGTTCGTCAGGTTTGAGCTGACCATGCCTGTAAGGAGGTTACGCATCCATTCTTCTATGGACTCAAAAATCTTATCCATGCGTGTTCTCCTTTCTTACTGCCCCGGCTAAAATAAATTCGCCAGTAATGGTACAAGCTGTGTACCGATTAAAACGACACCTCCACCTGCCATAAGCTGCTTGATTCCCTGTGACTTCGCACCCGGATTATCATTACCATAACCTTCCAGAAGATTGATAACTCCCCAAACTGCAAGTCCTGCTCCGATTGCGACAACGAGTGTCTGTAAAATATTAATTGCTGATGTAAAAAACGCCATAATCTATGTTCTCCTTTCGTAACTCCTGTTTTTCATTGTGATTTTTTACTGGTTACTACTCGGAGGGTTCCGCCCTGATGGGCGGTCTTTCATGCTTGTGCATATCACTACCTCCCAAAAGGACATAAAAAAAGAGCTATGTATGTTTTACGTTACATGCCCTGTGCCTTCATTTTCATTATTTGATTGTTCTTCCAGTTCACTGCCTTCATACATATAAAGGTCAAACTGTTCTTCCGGATCTAACCGGACTTCCATCTGATGTTTCATGTATTCTTCCACATGGAACTCATTCTTTTTATCATAATCGGATAACTGCTTATACCGTTTATGTTTTGTAATGTCAAATTTATCACTGTAAAACGGACGGACACCACGAAGCTGTAAAATACACTTGTTACCGTCCATGACTGCCAGTTCATCCCGACTCATCAATTCTTTTCCTGTTTTCTGATAGTTCAAACCGTAAGATCTGCTCTGTCCTCTTGTATCAGAAGTGTTATATAAGTCAATGGTTTCCTTACCCAGTGTTTCTGAAATTTCTTTCAGAGTGGTACTTTCCTTACCTCCCAGGAACAACATTGTGTCACAATTTCCCGTAATGGTTTCGGCTGCATCCTTGTAAATTGTCTTGAGCTGCGACTGGGACTGGAGTATAATGGAAGCAGAAATTTCCCTGCTTCGGATCGTTGCAATCAGCTTGTCAAACTTCGGAATCTGACCAATATTTGCGAACTCGTCACAAAGGATTCTCACATGATAAGGCAGTCTTCCATGATGAACATCATCGGCTCTGTCGCATAACAGATTGAAAAGCTGACTGTACATCATAGCAACCACAAAGTTAAAAGTATCGTCTGTATCCGAAATTACAATAAACAGTGCCGTTCTCTGATCTCCAATCATATCCAGTTCCATTTCATCATAAGAAGTCAGTTCCCTAAGTTCCGCAATATCAAACGGAGCAAGTCTGGCACCACAGCTGATCAAAATCGACTTTGCCGTTTTTCCTGCAGCCAGTTTGTATTTTTTATACTGCCTTACTGCAAAGTGGTTCGGCTCGTCCCTTTCCAACTCCTCAAATAACAGATCCACAGCATTTTTAAACTCTTCATCTTCTTCCCTGGTTTCACTGGCATTGATAAATTCCAGCAAGGTTGAGAAATTCTGTTCTTCTTCTGGTGCTTCATAATAGATATAACCAATCAAAGCACAATACAGCAGACGTTCCGCTTTCGTCCAGAAATCCTCGGAAGATTTTTCTCCCTCGCCCTTGGTATTTACCATGATTGTATTTACCAGTTTCAGAATATCTTTTTCAGAACGAATGTAATGAAATGGATTATAATGCATACTCTTGGAAAAATTGATGGTATTCAGCACCTTGATTTTGTAAGGAGCCATTACCACCCTGCCATTTTTATCACGCAAAATTTTTCCGTTTTTATCTTTCTTCGGTGTCCCTCTTGCTAACATTTTACCACATTCCACGATAATCGTTCCCTTTGGATCGGTGACCACAAAACTTACATTGTCCGGCATCTGCATAAGCTGCGGTTTTACATAAAATCGAGTCTTACCGCTACCAGATCCACCTATCACTATAATATTCTTGTTTCTGGCGTACTTCGGTTTCTTTGGTCTACTGTTCATGGTCAGACGTTCCGTTTGTGTCAGCAGAATATTATTCTCAAAAACCGGATCAATAAAAGGTGCTATATCCTTTTCATTTCCCCACCTGGCAGAACCATATTCCTCACCCTGTCGAAACTTCTTTCCATTCTTTCCCTTAAAATACACCACTGCCCATATACCGACAGCTGCGATTGTTCCTGCAATCAGACTCTTCAACTTCATACTTGGCAGTAACTTCTTAAAGGCTAACGGATAATTCATAAAAAGAACTATCAGCCTGTCTACTACTGTACTGCCTCTGCAATACTGATACAGCCAGGTACATTTATTTACCACATAAAACACAACTACATACGGAATATGTAACAGAATTTGCTTTAGCACTTTCTTATTCGGGGGACGAACCTGAAAACCTTTCAGTTTTTTCTTTATATTTTTTATCCCACTCATAATGTCGGCTCCTTCTGCTTCTCTTTCATTTTTTCCCGTTCTCTCTGTTTGTCCTGGTTACGGGCTGTGATTGCCTGCTGTAATTTCTTACGGACAGATGGTTTCTTGGTTTTATTCAGTGTCTTTCCGGTAAACTCCCGAAATGCTGCTGTCATCACCTCCACATCTCTTGCCTTAAAGAAAACAAAATATCTTGGTGGATCTACAGACTTATCACGTTTTAGGCTGAAATCAATACCATATTTTTTTGCAACCTTTTCAAAAGCCTTAATGTTATTATCTGTAATCTCAATGTTGGAAAGTTGAATATTCTGCTGTGTCAGCTTTTTTAAACTCTGCTTTCCATGATATTCTTTATCCGGAGGTGCCTTTGTCTGCTGTTTTCTTGCTTTCTCTACTTTTTCTTTCTCCACTGCCGCCAGAAAACGCATCATTGCCTGTTTCAATAAACGGACTGTCACTTTTCCACCAGTGATACATAACGATACGGTTTTCTCATTTACTTCTTCCTGCAATAGAATCACTCCCTTCCTGAAAATCTAAAATTCATATATTCCCTTCGTACATATCATGCTGCACCAAAGATGAGTAATAATTGCTGATGGTCAGCGGTGCATTATATAATACTGCCAACAAATACTGACGCATATTTACTACTTTACTGGTATTTTCTTTCATGCAATGCAATACGAACCGAATATGCTCTGCATCCAGTTTTAAAAACTGGCTTTTTACTACGGATAAAGGTTTTCTGTCCCCTCCAATCCGTATAAACTCCTGTTCCGAACACACCACATCTACCATTAACCCCACAATCTCATCCAACATATGCCGGTTGAAATCATCTACGATATAGTCATATCCAATGTGTTCAAGGATAATCTGCTGATAGGCATTCCTTTCAGCTTCTTTCCTTTTCACTTCACTGGCATCTGAATAGAAAGAAAGATACTCTGTATCGTTATTCTCAGTATTACTATCCTCTATATCATTACCTGGCAGTTTACACCTGTCTGCATCGGTCATTTGTACCTTTCCTGAGAAGTCATTTTGACCTGTCCGGAAGTTCTCTTTGAACCGTTCTGGTGATACGCATTTTTTTACATAGATCCTATCGGGATTTCCCAATCCCTGTCTGACTCTCGTAATCAATCCGATTCCTTTCCGGTCATCCAGTTCCTTTAACAAGCACCGGACTTTTTTTACTCCACATCCCATAAGCCCTGCAATCTGCTCTTGCGAAAAATATATATATACTTTTCCCTCCGAATCCATCCACCGATTCTTCACAGATAACTGCATCCGGTCTAGCAATAGACCATACAACAACTTAGCTTCACAGGTCAGTTTTCCAAATACCGGACTAGTAAAGAGAATCTTGGGAATCCGATAGAACGTATACTGTTCTGCTTCCTCCCCGTAGTGATACGGGAATATGTATGTATCCTTATCCAGATTGTTTTTTCCTCTGCTCTTTTAGAATTTTAGCCATGCAATAGCCAATACAGGGATTTCTTCCATACGGACAGCCTTTGCATGGAACCCAAAACCTGTGTGCCGGATCTGGATCAGGTGGCTTTTCAGGAAGCTGATAAAAGCATCTCATCTGCCTGCATTCCTTTTTCTTTTCATTCCAGAAATAACAATATTCACAGGATTTCGGCTTGTCCTCTGCATATCTAATCGCCATCGCTTTCTGACTCCTTTCTCCTGCTCAGTTTTTCCAACATCTGATCTTCCTGTGATGCTACTCTCAGACAGCAATACATCACAAAATTAACTGCTGCAATAATTGCTACAACCGCTATAATTAATACCTGTTTCATAATACATTCTCCCTTCATTTTTCCTAGTATTAACCAGAAAGAGAGCATTTATGAATCTTTTTCGTCCATAAATGCCCTCTTAACTAACTGATTTTTATTTCTTCTTTCTTGCCACCCATACCGCTGACACTACACCTGCCATACCTGCTACTGCAAGCAGAATCCAAAGCAGCATATGTGTATCATCTCCGGTTTTCGGTGTATCTGTTACCTGTGTAGATGGTGTTTCCGGTGCTGATGTTTCTTCCGGTTTTACCTCATCTTTCATCACAACTTTCTGAATCTCTCCGGTATCTTCCACTGTGAACTTCACGTCCTCAGCTACCAGATAGCCCTCAGGGGCAGACTCTTCCCGAAGTGTATACTCCCCGATCGGAAGCATTTCAATGTAATGCGGTTTTTCCTCAGAAGTCCAGCTCTCTACCGTTTTACCGTCTTTGTCGAGAATTGTCAGTTTTGCGCCCGGCAGTTCTTTACCAGAAATATCCGTCTTGGAGATTTCCACCTTGGTCACATCGTCTTTCATCTCGATTTTCTGTGCTTCTGCGTTATCTTTAACGGTAAATGTAATGCTTTCCGCTGTCACAAAACCGTCTGCCGGTTTTGTTTCTGTCAGGGTATACTTCTGTCCGACTACCAGTTCTTTGATGATATGAGCTTCTTTGCCGGAAGTCCAGGAATCTACAACCTTACCGCTTTCATCCGTTACCTGTAACTTGGCACCTTCCAGCTCTTTTCCGTCTGTCAGGGAAGTCTTGGTAATCTCGATTACTGTCGGTTCATCCTCAAAAGTAAAGGAGTATGATACTTTTTCCTTTTCTGCACCTTCGTACTCAAATGTAAACTCCTGTGTTTCATCCGTCGTTGCAAATCCAGGTGCCGGGGAAGTTTCCTTGATATAATACTCAAAACCAATCGGTAAATCTGCTGTAAAAGTCAGTTTGCCGTCTTTATTCGTTGCCAGTTCTTCAATCACAGTATCCGCTTCCAGAATAACTTTTCCGTCTGCTCCTGTAATATCATTCTTAGCACAAAGGGCAAATACTGCACCTTCCAGTACACGATCAGAATCTTTCTCTTTTTTCACAACTTCCACTTCCGCTTTCTGGCGGTTGTTCTGCCAGTCAGCAGAGTAAGTGACTTCTGCAGTATCCTGGTCACGATATGTCAGATCAATCTCTCTTGCCTCATTATCCAGTACAAAACCATCCACTGTAGCTTTTTCTTTGACATAATATTTGCCAAGAGGAAGTCCTGATAACTTTGCAATGCCGGTATCATCCGTTGTAATGGTTGCTACCAGTTCGTCTTTTTTATAATAATCTTCACTTTCTCCGTCAGCAGATTTCACGTCCTCTAAAGCAAATACTTCAAAGGTAACATCTTTCAGACTGCCTGTTACATACTGGAATAAATGGCTGATCCATCCTCCAACAGAATCCAATGCCGTTACTTTATCCAGAAACTCTCCATTTTTATTGATGATGATCGTTCCTGCCGGCACATCATCTTTCATTTCCACTTTCTGGATTTCCCCGGTATCTTCAATCGTAAATGTGATTTCTTCTGCCTTGAGGTATCCATAAGGAGCCATTTCTTCCCTGAGAGTATAGGTTTCCCCTACAGTAAGCCGTTCAATCATATGCTGCTCACCTTTTACAGACTTCCATGTATCAACTACATTGCCATCTTTGTCCAGTACCGTAAGAGTAGCACCAGATAATTCCACGCCAGTAGTCAGATCAGACTTGGAAACCACAACTTTTGTAGGCTGATTCTTAAATACAGACGATAACTGCACGACCTTAACATCCTGTCCCTGGTACTCTGCTTTTACTTCCAGAACTTCATCTGAAGATACATAGCCATTCGGCGCTGCCAGTTCTTTGATATAATACTCTCCAAATGGCAGATCCTGTGTAAATACAGCTTTTCCATCTTCTCCGGAAACAGCTTTTCCAAGAAGTGTGTCTGCTTTCACAATCACAGTTCCATGAGCTTCCATATCATTCTTCGCATAAAGTCCAAATTCTGCCCCTGCAACTGCTTTTTCTGTATCAGCATCCTGTTTTTCCACCGAAATTTCTACCTTCTGGCGTTCATTCTCAAAAGTAGCTGTCTGCTCAATGACAGGTGTTTCCTGATCTTTGTAAGTAAAAGTGACTGTCTGTGCTTCGCTGTTTAAAACAAATCCTGTTGGCGCAGACGTTTCCACAATCTTATAACTTCCAAGTGGAAGATTCTTCAGGACCGCTTTTCCCTCTTTATCGGTTGTAACAGTTTTTACAAGTGTTCCGGCTGCATATTCCAAAATACGGTTTCCATTGTCATCTTTCTGGAAATCAGCGGTATAAATATCCTCCGCAGCATAAATGGCAAACTCTGCTCCTTCCAGATTTTCTGTCTGATATGTAAAATCATCCTTGAATCCGTCCAGAACTTCGCCCTTTTTCACGATAGTCAGTTCTCCCTTAACTGGATGGTTCTCATAAATTGCTTCAATGATCACATCCCCGGAAGTTCCATCCATCTGATATGCAGTATTAGAATCAACTGTTACCTCATAATAATTTTTATTCAATGTGTAACCGAACGGGGCATTCACTTCCTCAATACGGTAATTTCCGATTTTCAGATTCTGCGGAAGAATCAAATATCCCTGCTCATCTGTAAAATAAGATTTGTGCTTAACCGTTGTCGGATAGGTTGTAACCTGCTCCACATACTTCTTATGATCCAGGTCATAAATCTTAAACTCTGTATTTTTCTGTAATACTGGTTTCTTAGTTTCATCATCCTGTTTGATGATTTTCAGCTTCGCTTCAAACTCATCATCCAGAAGTACTCTCCACGTCTGTGGCTGGTTCGGATTATTCTCTGTGATACGCACTGTAAAATCAGCTACCGGAGTATAATTGTGAGGAGTTGTAGTTTCACGCACAATATAAGTTCCATATGGAAGTGCGATACTGCAAGCATAACCCTTTTCGTCTGTGAACATTTCTGTTGCACCATTTTCCCCGATCACAACTGGTGTTGCAGAAGCAAACTCATAGTTTCCGTCTGCTTTCTTTGTCAGGGAAGATTCCAGATATGCCGTAAATCCGGCACCTTTCAGCAGATCAGCATCTGTTTTTCCATTATTGGCTGCTTTGATGATCTGGAACGGCTGTTTCATTACCTGCTCCAGTGAAGTGCAGTCACGTTTAACCTCTGCTACCAGATCGCCTTCATAATTGCAGACCAGATCATGTTCTGTTTCGTCTGCCAGATAACCCACTGACGGACTAATCTCTTTCACATAGTAATCTCCAAGATACAAGCCATCTACAGAAGCCTGTCCATTCTTATCTGTTGTAAGAGTAGCAACCTGCTCCCCGGCTTTATAGATCACACCGGTAATACCGTCCGGATGAACAATATCATTACGGGCGTACAGTCCATAAACTGCTTTTTCCAGTGTCGCATCTCCCTGTGCAACCGCCTGTTTTGTTTCCGCATCTCTCTTTTCCAGAGAAATCTTTGCTTTGACTCTCTCATTTACAAATGTATGAGTGAATGAAACTTTCGGCTCACTGTCACTGGTATATGAAAACTTAAATGTATAAACATCTTTAGAATTTCTCAAATATCCCTGTGGTGCCTGTTCCTCTTTGACTACATAAGAAAATCCAATCGGAAGATCTGCGTTAAATGCCGCTTTTCCATCTGCTCCTGTCGTTAATTTTTCAATCAATGTGCCTTTCTTCACTACTACATTTCCGTCTGCGTTGGCAATATCACTGCCAGCATACAGAGCAAACACACCTCCAGATAACGGATTTTCGGTATCCTTGTCTTTCTTTACAACACTCACATCTGCCTTCTGTCTGTCATTTGTGAATGTCACATCAGAAAAGACTACTTCCACATTCTGTCCAGCATAGGAAAGTGTAACTGTCTTTTCCTCTCCAGCATTATAAAAGTTCTCCGGTGCCTGCATTTCTTTGACAACATAAGTTCCAAGATGCAGATTTTTCAGGATACAAGCACCGTTTTCGTCTGTCGAAAGGTTTTCTTTCACAAGATCGCCTTTGCTGTAAATCTTCGCACCATAGGCAGAGATAATATCTTCTCCTGCATATACATTATAAACAGCACCTTTCTGACGTCTGTTTTCATACTGGAATACTGTACCATTCTCGCTGACATCTGCCCCTGCAAGAACCTGTCCTTCTTTATATACAGTCAGTTCGCCAAGCTGCTCTTTATCCGGTACCGTTGTTGTCGTGGTCTTACTTGCTACCAGCTTCACATTGTAAGCGGTTGTATTTACCACATAACCTTTCGGTGCTGTGATTTCTTTCAGATATACCGTATCCTGTGTTTTTACAATCGTTGCAGAAGATTTGCCATTGCTGTCTGTTTCCGGCATTGTAGTAATCAGATTTTTGCAATCTGCATCACTGTAAATACCAAATACGGCTCCTGCAAGGTTTACATCTGCTGCTGAATCTTTCTTCATAACTTCTACAGTTGCAAGTTCAATCCAGGATACTTTAAAATCCACGTATTTTTCATCATCCACGCCTTCACCAAACACCAATGCCAGATCCTGATTTCCAGATCCTGTAGAAATCTTATAAGCTGAATAATCTTTAGTAATGCTTCCTTTCATTGTTGTAGACCAACTCTCTGCCACATCACTTACCTGTGTCAGTGGTGCTGATAGATAAAACTTCGTACCACCACAGATTTCTACATTTGCTCCAGCTTTGCTTGTTTTTCCTGTTGACAGGTTATGAAGTTTTACACCTGCAGGGAGTTTCATAGTAATTGTCTGTAATGCATCTGCCTTAAATGTTATATCCTTTGTTCTCTGACTGTTACCCTCTACATAGGCTTTTACGTTTGCATCTGAAAAAGACATTGCCACTGATGGAATATCCGGTTGAGAAACGCAATAATTATAAAGTTTCTTTGCAAGATTCTGTGCAGTGCTGTTTGCACCTGAAAAAGCGTCCCCACTACCATTTGCATAAGATGCTGCAAGGTGTACCAGAATAAATCTGGCTCCGGCACTTAAATTGCCGTATCCATTCTCTTCTGTGAAAAATCCATCATCTCCAGAAGCTTTTGTGCCATAATAACATACCTTAGCAAGTGCTTTTCCATCTCCCACCTTATTGATTGTATAAGTTCCACTTCCTGGTCCCGGCTTAGATGGCTGTACAC
>OHYD01000183.1_pt1 | contig 39881 bp, 36 predicted proteins | sample 1580191 | NCBI WGS metagenome assembly OHYD01 (sample SAMEA3882510, study PRJEB24775) | human gut metagenome | biome: human-associated habitat; feature: intestine environment; material: feces | place: Netherlands | collected 2009/2010 | reverse complement strand
CTGCCGCACCTCGCTCGCCGTATCGGCACTTAGAATTGTGCGGTATTGCCTTAAATTTTGCCGTTATAGGCGCTCTGCCGGGCAGGCAGGGCGCTTTTCTTAATAAAATTCGCTTTTTATGTAGCTTTGTGGTATACTGGAAAAAGTGTATTTATAGGAAAAGAGGAACCCACTCCCATGCAAAAGCGACTTACCCAGGGGCCTGTTATGCCCACGATGCTGCGGTTTGCGGTGCCCATGATTTTAGGCGACCTGCTGCAGCAATGCTATAATATCGCTGATACGTTGGTTGTCGGGCGGTTCATCGGCACCAACGCGCTGGCGGCGGTCGGCTCGGCCTTTACGCTGATGACCTTTCTCACGTCCATTTTGCTGGGGCTGGCCATGGGCAGCGGCACGGTGTTTTCCATCAAGTTTGGCCAAAAGGACGACACCGGCCTGCGGGAGGGCGTTTTGGCCGCCTTTGTGCTGCTGGCCATCGTGACCGCCGTGCTGACCGGCGCGGTGTACCTGGGTTTTGAGGGCATTATCTGGTTCCTGCGCCTGCCCGCCGAGATCGCGCCACTGATGCGCACTTACTTAAAGATCGTGTTTGCCGGGCTGGCGGCGATTTTCCTGTACAACTACTTTGCCTCTCTGCTGCGGGCGCTGGGCAACTCGATGGTACCGCTGCTGTTTCTGGCGCTGTCCGCCGGGCTGAACATCGCGCTGGACCTGTGGTTCGTCTGCGGACTGGGGCGCGGTGTGGGCGGCGCGGCCGAGGCGACGGTCATTGCGCAGTATGTCTCCGGCGTGGGCATTTCCGTGTACACCTGGGTGCAGTTCCCGCTGGTGCGGCAGGCTGCCCACAGCAAGTTCAAGGCCAACCGCATGAAGGAGATCGCCGGGTTCTCGGCGCTGACCTGTATCCAGCAATCCATCATGAACTTAGGGATCTTGGCCGTGCAGGGGTTAGTCAACAGCTTTGGCACGGTGGTCATGGCGGCGTTTGCAGCGGCGGTCAAAATCGACGCCTTTGCCTATCTGCCGGTGCAGGATTTCGGCAATGCGTTCTCCATCTTTATTGCCCAGAACTACGGCGCGCAAAAGACTGACCGCATCCACAAGGGGATACGGGGCGCGTTTGCGGCGGCCATCGGGTTCAGCATCGCGGTCAGCGCACTGGTGTTTGTGTTTGCCGCGCTGCTGATGCGCATTTTTATCGACGGCTCGGAGACCGCCGTCATCACCGAGGGCGTGCGCTACCTGCGCATTGAGGGCGCGTTCTATGCGGGCATCGGCTGTCTGTTCCTGTTCTACGGGCTGTACCGCGCTGTGGGGCGGCCCGGTATGTCGGTGGTGCTGACGGTGGTATCCCTGGGCACCCGCGTGGTGCTGGCCTATGCGCTGTCCGCCATCCCGGCGATCGGGGTGACAGGCATCTGGCGGAGCGTGCCCATCGGCTGGTTTTTGGCCGACGCCGTGGGCGGGGTGTATTACTGGATGAAGAAGAAAGCGCTGTTTGAGATGAAATGATGACATAAAGATTCGCTCTGAAGGCACAATCTTACAATCCACTACAAACTCCATATAAAAATGAAAATGCCCGTCGATTTCTCGGCGGGCATTGTTCATGCGATCAATTACTGAGCGGCCTTGTTAGCGCGCTTAGCCAGACGGCTGACCTTACGGGCAGCGGTGTTCTTATGGATGACACCCTTGCTCTTGGCAGAGTCGATAGCAGAGACAGCGGCTTTCATAACAGCGTCCTTATCAGCGGCGTTGCTGACGATGGCAGCGTCTGCCTTCTTGATCACTGTTTTCAGGTTGGACTTGACGACCTTGTTGGCCATGGCCTCCTTCTGAGACTGGACAACACGATCCTTCTGAGACTTAATGTTAGGCATTCGTTCCACCTCCTTGGTTCCCCATAACAGTACAAGTTATCCTACCACATTTTTTTCGGTCTTGCAAGTGTTTTTCAAAAAAAACTTCATGAAAATCGGATTTTTCGCATAAATTGGTTGGGAAAGGGGGTGCCCGCATGGATTTTATGCACCGTGCCGCCGCCTGGCTGGCGGGCGGGGTGGTGTTTGCCGCGTCCTGCGCCTCGGTGCTGGCGGCAGCGGCCTGCCTGCCGGAGCGGGCTATTTTGCAGCATGCCTTGCTGGCCATGCAGTCCCCGGCGGCCGCAGTGGCCTGCGCCCTGCCGCGCCCCGGGCCGCAGCCTATCCCCACAACGGCACCGGTACAGCCTACGTCTGCGCCGGCCCCGGCGCCAACGCCCACAGCTTCGCCTACGCCGGAACCAAGCCCTACGCCGCATCCCAGCACCGCACCGCAAATCGAGGACGCCGGGCTTATCCGGGCCGAGCAGTTCCGCCACAGCAGGGGAGAGGGCAGCATCTCACTTTCGGCGGGCAGCATCCGCAACAGCACCGCTTGCGCCGACGCCGACCTGCGGGCGGCGGTGACCACCGCCAACCTGCCTTTTGCCGTGGAACTAAACAGCGATGAGCCGCAGGTTTTGATCCTGCACACCCACGCCACCGAGACCTACCAGACCTGGCCCGATTTACTATACGACCGCAGTGCTGCCGCCCGTACCCGCAACACCGCTCTGAACATGTGCGCCGTGGGTGCCCGCATGGCCGAGGTACTGAACGCGGCGGGCATCCACACGCTGCACGACGAAACGCTGCACGATTCCCCCAGCTACACCGAGAGTTACGACCGCAGCCGCGCCACGGCCCAGGAGTATCTGCGGCAGTATCCGTCGATCAAAGTGGTGCTGGACGTCCACCGGGATGCCATCGAGGATGCCGACGGCACGCTGGTCAAGCCGGTGTGCACCATCGACGGCGCAAGCACCGCCCAGGTGATGATCATTGCCGGATGCGACAACGGCAGCACCATCAGCCTGCCCAACTGGCGGCTGAACCTGCGCTTTGCCGCCGCCTGGGAGGAAGCCATGGAGAGCCGCTTTCCCGGCCTGACGCGGCCGGTGTTATGCGGCTACCGGTTTTACAACCAGGATTTGACCACCGGCAGTTTGCTGATCGAGATCGGCGGCCACGGAAATACGCTGGAGGAGGCCCTCCGGGCCGGGGAATTCGCTGCGCTGGCGTTGGCGGAGCTGCTGGGCGGGCAGCAGCCGTAAAAATCAGTTCTTTACTTTTCCTGCAACACTAGTTATAATAAATATAATTATTGTTATAGAGGAGAGGAATTTCCATGCAGAGAACGGAACTTGCATCGCTGTACACCGCTACCCCTGCCGATGGTACCAAGGTCACTGTCTGCGGCTGGGCCAAAACTGTGCGCGATTCTAAAAATATCGGCTTTATCTCGCTGTCCGACGGCAGCTGCTATAAGCCCGTCCAGATTGTTTTCCAGGCTGACAAACTGGCTAACTATGCCGAGATCGCCAAGTGCGGCCTGTACACCAGCTTTGAGGTCACCGGCACCCTGGTGCTGACCCCCAACGCCAAGCAGCCCTTTGAGATCAACGCCGACACCATCACCGTGCTGGGTCCCTGCGGCCCCGAGTACCCGCTGCAGAAAAAGAAGATGAGCATGGACTACCTGCGCACCATGACCCATCTGCGCCCCCGCACCAACACCTTCAACGCGGCGTTCCGTGTGCGCGGCCAGGCTGCTTTTGCCCTGCACCAGTTCTTCCATGAGCACGGCTTCACCTACGTACACACACCCATCTTCACCGGCTCTGACTGCGAAGGTGCCGGCGAGATGTTCCAGGTGACCACCCTCGACCTCAACGACATTCCCCGCAACGAAGAGGGCGGCGTGGACTACACCAAGGACTTCTTCAAGCGTCCCGTCAACCTGACCGTTTCCGGCCAGCTGGAGGCCGAGGCCATGGCCATGGCCCTGGGCAACGTCTACACCTTCGGCCCCACCTTCCGCGCCGAGAAGAGCTACGACACCCGCCATGCGGCCGAGTTCTGGATGATCGAGCCGGAGATGGCTTTTGCCGACCTGAACACCTACCTGGAGACCGCCGAGGCCATGACCCGCTACGTCATCCGCTACCTGCTGGACAACTGCCACGATGAGCTGGCTTTCTTCAACCAGTTCTTTGACAAGGGCCTGATCGAGCGCCTGGAGCTGGTTGCCAGTTCTGACTTTGCCCGCGTCACCTACACCGACGCCATCGAACTGCTGAAGAAGAACAACGACAACTTCCAGTATAAAGTCGAGTGGGGCACCGACCTGCAGACCGAGCACGAGCGCTATCTGACCGAGCAGATCTTCAAGAAGCCGGTCTTTGTCACCGACTACCCGAAGGAGATCAAGGCTTTCTACATGCGCCAGAACGAGGACGGCAAGACCGTGGCTGCCGCTGATATGCTGGTGCCCGGCATCGGCGAGCTGATCGGCGGCTCCCAGCGTGAGGAGCGCCTCGACGTGCTGACCGCCCGCATCAAAGAGCTGGGCATGGACCCCGCTGACTACGATTGGTACCTCGACCTGCGCCGCTTCGGCAGTGTGAAGCATGCCGGCTACGGCCTGGGCTTTGAGCGTCTGCTGATGTATGTCACCGGCATCCCCAACATCCGCGATGTCATCCCGTTCCCCCGTACCTGCGGTGGTTTTTAATGCGGCCCATTGCTGCACCGCTGCTGCAATGGTTTCAGGCTAACAAAAGGCTCCTGCCGTTTCGGCAGGAGCCTTCTGCCTACCATATCTGGGTCAGCGAGATCATGCTCCAACAGACCCGCGTAGCCGCGGCCATCCCGTATTACAACCGCTTTATCGCGGCACTGCCCACCCCCGCCGACCTGGCCGTCTGCGAGCCGGACGCCCTGCGCAAGCTGTGGCAGGGGCTTGGGTACTACAACCGCGTCAATAACATGCAAAAGGCCGCCCGCATCGTCTGCGAGCAGTACGGCGGCGACCTGCCCGCCGATTACGACGCCCTGCGCAGCCTGCCCGGCATCGGGGATTACACCGCCGGGGCCATTGCCAGCATTGCCTTTGGCATCCCGGCGCCCGCCGTGGACGGCAACGTGCTGCGGGTGTTTGCCCGGCTGTACAACGACGACGCCGACGTGATGACCCCTGCCGCCAAACGGCTGTTTACCCAACGTGTGCTGGACCAGATGCCCAAGGCCACGCCCGGCCCCTACAACGAGGCATTGATGGAGCTGGGGGCGCTGGTGTGCATCCCCGGCACGCCCCACTGCGAAGCCTGCCCGCTGGCCGACCGCTGCTTAGGGTACGCCGCCGGCAGGGCAGGGGAGCTGCCGGTAAAGCCCGCCCCCAAGGCCAAAACCACGGTGCCTGTTACGGTAGCATTGGTGGAGAGCGATGCAGGGCTGCTTTTGCAGCGCCGCCCTGCCAAGGGGCTGCTGGCCGGTTTGTGGCAGCCCGCCGCCTGGGAAAAGGCGCTGACCAAGGACGAGCTGACCGCCGCGCTGGCGAAGCTGGGCGTACAGGCCGAACTGACCGAACCGCTGCCGCCCGCGAAGCATGTGTTCACCCACCGGGTGTGGCAGCTTTCCGGCTGGCGCGGCCGGGCCGGGGCGTGCGCACTGCCGGACGGTTTCGTCTGGGCCGCACCTGAGCAACTGGCCGAGGTATACCCCGTGCCCAATGCGTTTGGGGCATATGTAAAACGGTAATAAAACAGAAAGGCTCCCTCGTATTGAGGGAGCTTTTTGCAGTTATATGCCTACTATAAATTCACTATCCTATTTCGCTTATTTATCCTATTTATCATTACCATCATTACTATCATTTTCATCATTTTCATTACTATCATTACTATCCTTTCCATCTTTACCCATCACATCCATCACATCCATCCTAAGCATCATAAGTATCCTATTGTAACTTATGTTATATTATATAATAATTCTATATGATGCGGGATAGGATGGTTGTGATGGGTAGGATGGATAGGATAGTTTGGATAGTAAGGATAATATGGATAATAAGCAAACTATGCTGGTGATGATGCAAATGATGATAATGATGAAAATGATAGTGATGATAGTAGTTTACGCTGCTTTCCCTCCAAAGGTGCCTTTGCGTTTCAGCAGCAGGTAGGCTGTCAGGCAGATGAGCACCGACAGCAGCGAGCCGACCGCCGTGGCAAGGCCCATGGGCAGCAGGTTGTCCGGGAACAGCTTGGACATGAAATAGGCCCCCGGCACACGCACCAGCACGATGGCCAAAATGTTATGCAGGAACGAAAGCTCGCTGCGGCCGTAAGCGCAGAAATACCCGCTGAAGCTGAAATGGATACCCGCAAAGAAGCAGTCCCAGATATACCCGCGCAGGTACCAGCCGCCCGCGACGGCCACGGCGGCATCGGTGGTAAACAGCGCCACGGCATTGGGGGCGATAAACTGCACCAGCACACCCACGATAGCCCCAAAGGCCAGCGAAATGCCGATGGCGTAGTACAGTGTCCCGGCGGCACGGTCGTGCTTGCCCGCGCCCACGTTCTGGGCCCCCAGCGCCGACACCGTGGACAGCATCGAGGACGGCACCAGGAAGATGAAGCTGATGATCTTCTCCACGATGCCCACAGCGGCGGCGTCCGTCAGGCCGCGCCGGTTGGCAATGACCGTGATAAGTAAAAACGAGATTTGGATAAGTCCGTCCTGCAAGGCCACCGGCACGCCGATGCGCAGGATGCGGCCAATGACATTTTTCTGCGGCCGCAGGTCACTTTTGTGCAGCCGGATGCCACTTTTGCGCCGCAGAATGACCCCCAGCGAAACGATGACGCTGATACCCTGGGCCAGCGTCGTGCCCAGCGCCGCACCGGCGGGGCCCATGTGCAGTGCCCCCATAAACAGGTAGTCCAGCCCGATGTTGGCCGCGCAGGCCACCGCGATAAAGTACATCGGGCTGCGGGAATCGCCCAGCCCGCGGAAGATGGACGCAATAATATTGTACGCCGTAATACAGGGGATGCCGATAAAGCAGATAGTCAGGTAAGCCGCCGCGCCGGACACAGCCCCGGCCGGGGTGGACATCATGCTTAAAATCGGCTGCACCAGCGCCGTCAGCACTGCGGCCATAGCCACCGACACCGCCAGAAACAGCATGACCGCGTTGCCGATGACCGCGCCTGCGCCCCGGTCATCGTGGGCGCCCACGGCCCGGCCGATGCCCACGGTAACACCCATGGCCAGCCCCACCAGCATGACCGTGATCATGTGCATGATCTGGCTGCCGATGGACACCGCCGTGATGCTGGCCGTGCCCTCAAACTGGCCAATGATGAACAGGTCTGCCATGCCGTACAACGTTTGCAAAAAATACGACAGCAGGTAGGGCAGCGAGAAATAAAGCACATTTTTGAATACACTGCCGGTGGTCAGGTCTTTTTGCATGGTGGGTTTCCGTCCTTTTCAAATTAAAGGCTCCCCTTGAGGGGAGCTGGCGCCGTAGGCGACTGAGGGGTGGCTCACCTGCAGAGCAATTGCATCTACTTTGTTGGCCTATAGCTAAAGTAGCCACCCCTCACCCGCTGCGCGGGAGCTCCCCTCAAGGGGAGCCTTTTTCCTATATAAAGTAAACCCCATTTTCCCACGAATGTCAAGTTATCTCTTTAAATCGCTAAAGCAGACATGGCACAACCAAGGAACTTTCAAATTTTACAATTCTTGTGTTGTATTCCGGCCCCGGGTCGGGTATAATAGGGGTATAGTGGTATCTGCCCCGCAGACCGCCCGCAAGAAAAAATTACGAATCTACGGTATTCTTACCGCCAGGAAGGGAGTTTTCCCCATGATGAAGAAATCCACGTTCGGTGCTGTGCTGGCCTTTTTCTTTGCTGCTGCCGGTGCCCTGACCGCCGCCGCCCTCTACCTCTATCACCGCGAGAAAGAGCTGGACGAGTACGAGCGCCTGCTGTTCAGCGATGACGGTGACGATTACGACGATGATGACGATTTCCAGGACGACACCGTCTACGAAAAGATCCCCGCCCAGCCCGCAGCCGACGCCCCTGACGCCCCTGACGCCGAGTAAAAACTGAGTCTCTCAGCCGGGCGCCGCCTTGTGCGTCCGGCTTTTCCATCGCTACTGCCTATATGCCTATAGGAGAAAACTATGCGCAAACTGCTGCTCTGGCTTGCTATGGTCATTGCCATGGTCGCGCTGATCTTAGGCGGCACCGCCGCGTTTCTCTACAGCCGCACCGGCGAAAAAGACCTCCCGCAGGAGGCTATCACCTTTGGGGACACTTCCCTCACCCCCAACGGGTGGGATTGGACCATCCCCGTGCTGGGCGACAAAGTAAGCAAGCACTACCAGAGCCCCACCAACCTGACCGTGCAAAAGCTGGGCACCTTTACCGATACCGCGCCCCAGCTGGTGCTTCCGGATTGGGTCACCCGTGCCGAAGTGACCATCACCGCGCCCGACGGCACGGCCTGGACCGGCGATGCCTCCACCTGCAACACCTATACCTACGCCGCCAACGGCGACTACCAAATTATTGTAAAAGCCTACCACCAGGAGAACGAGCCCCCCGCCGACGCCCAGGGCTGGTACGCCTACCGCGCCGGGTACACCATGTCGATGGCCCCCACCGTGACCCTGAGCAGCGACCGCGCCGCCCAGGGCAGCGTGGTGGCGCTGTATCTCACCGGTATTCTGGATGGTGAGCCGAGCCTGGAGACCGACCTGGGCACCGTCTGGTTCCGCCGCACCGCCGGCGGCTACATGGGGTATATCCCTATCACCTATAACGCCGAGGGCGGCGACCATACCCTGCAGCTGACCTGCGGCAGCCTGACCCGCGACTTGACCCTGACCGTGACCAACACCCAGCACAAGACGGTGGAACTGCCCGCCGAGGAAGACGTGGGCGGGGCCGAGGAGTACCGCAATGCCATCTGGCCGCTGTACACCAACAGCACCGGCCAAAAGCTGTGGAACGGGCTGTTCGTGGCCCCCAGCAGCAGCGCCATTGCCGTGCACTACGGCGACATCCAGATGCGGGACGGCCAGCGCAGCGGCCAGTCCACCGGGCTGACCTACTCCGCCCCCGACAACGAGACCATCACCGCACCCCAGAGCGGCACCGTCGTGCTGGCGGATACCCTGACCCTGACCGGCGGCACGGTGGTCATCGACCACGGCTGCGGCGTGAAAAGCTATCTGTTCGGGTTAAAGACCGTCACCGCCCAGCGCGGCCAGACGATCGAAGCCGGCTCCCCCGTAGGCACGGCGGGCACCGACCATGACCTGATCTTTGAGCTGCGCATCGGCAGCAAATCGGTAGACCCGGAGCCTGCCATGGCGGGCCGCAGTGGTCTGCAATACCGCGAGTCTGAATAAATTTTTCATTGGGTACAGCCCGGCCCCGGCTGCCGCCTGTTTTTCCACGATGGGGCAACACCAAGAGGATTTTGGGAAGAGTACAGATGAGCAAGAAAAACGACAACATCCCGGCCCAGGCCGCACCGGATACTGCCCCCCAGGCAGCCCCGCAGCCCGAAGCCGCGCCCCCTGCGGAGACCGCGCCGGCGGAAGAAGCCGTCGCTGCGGCCGCTGCCGAGGATGCCCCCGCCGAACCGGCAGGGGAGAGCGAAACGGAACCTGTTGAAGAAGCAGCAGATGCCGCCCCCGAAGCGCCGGAAGCACCCGAGGAAGCCCCCGCCGAAGAAGGCGAACCCGAAGCAGAGCCGGAAACGCCTGCTGAGGACAGCGCCCCCACCGATGAGGAAGCCCCCGCAGAGGAGGAAGCCCCCGCAGAGGCCCCCACGGAGGAGGCCGCAGCTGACGAAGACGCCGCCTTGGATGCCGCTGAGGCCGATGAGGAGACCGTGGAGCTGCCGCCCATCGATGAAAAGCGCCTGCTGGACATGACCCGCACGGTGCAGCTCTCGGTGGAGCAGATCACCGCCAACATGGATATTCCCGCCGGGGAGGATACCGCCACTTCGTCCGACGACGATGCGGCGGAGGATGACACCCCCGCCACCATGGGGGATGTTGTGCGCAGCGGCGTGACCGGCATGGCCAGGTGGCTGCTGCTGGTGGTGGTGTTTGTGCTGGTAGTGGCCGGCATCGGCGTGGCCTACCTGTACCGCAGCGCCACCCCCGATATGCTGCCTTCCATCAGTGTGACCTTCGCCGGGCAGACGCTGGAGCCTTCGGCCTACAAGTGGCATGTGCCGGTCATCGGCAACTGGTTCAAGCGTACCTACGCCGAAACTTATAGTTCCGTCCCCGCTGTGCTGGAGGACCCCATCTCCACTCTGTCGCCGGATATTACGATCAGCTCCACCAACTATGCCACCCAGCTGACCGTGACCGACGCCGACAAGGAGACCGTGTTCGAGGGTACGCTGTCGGAGTTCAGCGGCTATTGCTTTGACGAGACCGGCACCTACACCGCCAAGCTGGTGGCCAGCGTTACCGGCTCCCGCGCAGCAGGCGCCGCCGACATCACCGGCTCCGAGACCTGGCTGTTCACCTTCGATATTGCCATCGAGCCGTCCGTTTATTTAAGCGAGAATACCATCGAGCAGGGCGGCGTAGCCGCCATCCGTGTGACAGGCAGTTACGAGGACGACGCCCCCACCCTGACCACCACGCTGAAAAATCAGGGCTTTATCCAGTCCTCCAACGGCTGGGTGTGCTACCTGCCCATCCCCTGGAACGCAGCCTTAGGCACCGAGACCATCGACGTGCAGGTGGGCCGCTACTCCACCACACTGTACCTGAAAGTGACCGACGGCGAATTCAGCTACAAGGATTACTCCTCGCAGTCCCAGCGTGCCACGCCCTACATCGGGCAGGACGACGCCCCCACCAAGGTCAGCAAGCTGTTCACCGCAGCGCCCACCGGCATCAGCTGGGCGGACGCCGGGTTCGTGCAGCCGTTCCTCAACCGCCTCAACACCACGCTGACCTTCGGCGCGACCGAGTATGTGGGCCGCCGCTACAGCGAGCGCAGCACCAACATCGGCGCAGGCGGCCGCACCAGTACGAATGTAATTTTGTCCACCACCCGCGGTGAGCTGGTCATTGCCCCCGCCAGCGGCAAGATCGACCTGGCCGAAGACCTGGGCGGCGACTACGGAATTACGCTGGTCATCGACCACGGCGCGGGCGTGCGCACGATCTTCTACGGGCTGAGCGACATTGACATCAAGGCCGGGCAGCAGGTCAAGCAGGGCCAGACCCTTGCCACCTGCGGCAAGACCACCGTTGTGGAAATGCGCATCGGCACCGTCCCCATCGACCCCATCGCCGTCTGGCGCGGCCAGTGCAACGGGTTGAAGTATTATTAAACTATTCGATTTTTCCCGATCCCATCTGAGGGGTCGGGATTTTTTATTTTCACGCGGTGCAAAAGGCTCCTCTGGGAGGGAGCTTTTTTTGTATCCGCACCATCCGCCTCAATCCATGCATACTATGGCGAAAGCACACCCAAAGGGGGAACAGCCTATGAAAACCTTTTGCGTGGTGGGGCATGATGCCCGCCAGCGGGCGGCGGCGCAGACTTTGCAGGCCGCGGGGTTCCGCATCATTGGACCGGAAGCCGCCTGCCAGGCCGATTTTGTCCTGCTGCCCATGTCCCAGGAACGTGTCAGCGATGCCGTCGCCCGCACCCTGCAGGGGGTGCGCCCCGGCACCCTGCTGCTGGCCGGACGCCCCGGTTCACCCATCCAGGCCGCCGCCCGGCAGGCCAGTCTGCCGCTGCTGGACTACTTCCAGCGGCCCGAGCTGGAATGTTTAAACGCCGTGCCCACCGCAGAGGGCTGCCTTGCCCTGCTGCTGCAATTGCGCCGCCGCACCATCTGGGAAAGCGACTTCCTGGTTCTCGGCTACGGACGCATCGGCCGGGCGGTAGCGCGGCGGCTGGACCTGCTGGGCGGGCATACCACCGTTGCCGCCCGCAATGCCGTGCAGCGGGCCAACGCCCGGTGTGCGGGGCACCGCGCCGCCCCGCTGGACCGCCTGCCCGTGCTGCTGGCAAAGCATGATACCGTCATCAACACCATCCCCGCGCCAGTGCTGCCCCGCAAAATGCTGGAAAAGCTGCCCCGCGGGGCGCTGGTCATCGACCTGGCCAGCCTGCCCGGCGGCACCGACTTTGACGCCGCCGAAGCCCTGGGCATCCGGGCCGAACATGCCCTGGCCCTGCCCGGCAAGTGCGCCCCCGATACCGCCGGGGCGCTCATCGCCCAAACCGTACTGACTATCCTGCAAGAAAGAGGTGATCTGCATGATGAACCGGCCTGACGGCCCCCGCACCGTGGCCTTTGCTTTATGCGGCAGTTTTTGCAGCTTTTCGGCTGTGCTGCCCCAGGTGCGCCGCCTGCGGGCGCTGGGCTGGCGGGTGCTGCCCATTTTAAGCTGCAGCGCCGCCGCGCTGGATACCCGCTTTGGCACGGCCGCCGCTCTGCGTGCCCAATTGCAGGAGATGACCGGCGAAACACCGCTGACCACCCTGCAGCAGGTGGAACCGCTTGGCCCAAAAGGGATGGCCCAGGCGCTTATTATCGCCCCGGCCACGGGCACCACCATGACCATGCTGGCAGCGGGCCTCAGCGCCACGCCGGTAACCCTGGCCGCCAAAAGCCTGCTGCGGGGCGGACGGCCCGTTGTTCTGGCTCCCTCCACCAACGATGCGCTCTCGGGCAGTGCCCCGGCCATTGCCCAGCTGCTGCAGCGGCGGAACTACTACTTTGTGCCCTTCGGCCAGGACGACAGCTACAAAAAGCCCTGCAGCCTCAAAAGTGATTTCACCCTCATCCCCGATACGCTGGAAAGCGCCCTGCGCGGTGTGCAGTTGCAGCCGATTCTGCTGTAATGCCGGCGCGATTTGTGACATATAAGTGTAGAGGCGAGCAGTGTCGCCCGCAGAGCCTTGCGTTGCCGCAGGGTTTACGGGCCGATGCAAGCATCGGCCCCTACAGCAAGCCGTGTGGCTGGATTTGTAGGGGTGGATGCTCGCATCCGCCCGCGGGCTTGACACGCTGTTCGCCCCTACATCCTCTACAATTTCCACGCACAGCCAGCGTAAAAGGGGGTACCCATGCAACTTATCACCATCACCGGCGGGCGGACGCTTCACGGCCGCATACGGCCCGCCGCCGCCAAAAACAGCGTACTGCCGCTGCTGGCTGCCACCCTGCTGTGCCGTACCCCCAGCCGCCTGCGGGCCGTGCCGCCCCTGGCCGATGTCGCCACCAGCCTGGCGCTGCTGCAATCCGTGGGTGCCAAGGCCGAACGGCAGGGGAGTGACCTGTTCGTTGCCCCCGGCCAAGACCTGCAAGGGGAGATTCCCGACTACCTCGCCGGGGCCATGCGCAGTTCGGTGTTCTACCTGGCGCCGCTGCTCTGCCGGGTGGGCGAGGTGCGCCTGCCGCTGCCCGGTGGCTGCAAGCTGGGCCCCCGTCCCGTCGACATCCACCTGGCCGGGCTGGCGGCCATGGGTGCCCAGGTGGAATTGGAAGGCATCGCCGTGACACTGCGGCGGCGCGGACCGCTCCACGGGGTAGATTTCGCCCTGCGCCTGCCCAGCGTGGGGGCTACCATGACCCTGATGATGGCCGCGACCCAGGCGGGCGGCACAACCATCCTGCGCGGGGCTGCCTGCGAGCCAGAAATATGCGACCTAGCGAACTTTCTGCGTGCCTGCGGGGCGCACATTGCCGGGGCCGGTACGCCGGTGGTGGTGATACAGGGCGGCAAGCCTTTGCAGGGCACCGCCTGGACGCCCTTGCCGGACCGCATTGCCGCCGCCACCTACGCCGCCGCCCTGGCCTGCGCCGGGGGAGAGGTGACCGTCACCCACTGCGCCCCCGCCTATTATGCGGCCTTTCTCGACTTTTTGCAGGCGGCGGGCGTGGATGTTACCCGCCAGGATACCACCGTCACGCTGGCCCGAAGCCCCGCCCGGCCTTTGCGCGGCGGGCAAACGCTTTGCGCCAACGCCTGGCCCGCCTTTGCCACCGATACCGCGCCCCTGGCTGCCGCCGTGCTGCTGACCGCCGACGCCCCCAGCGAGATCTACGACCACCTGTTTGCCCGCCGCTTTGCCTGCGCCGAGGGCTTTACCGCCCTGGGGGCAAGATGCCGCACCGCCGGGCGTACACTTTATATGGACGGCCGCGCAGCCCTGCACGGAGCCGCGGTGACTGCCCCCGACCTGCGCGGCGGGGCCGCCCTGCTGCTGGCTGCACTGGGGGCCGAAGGCGTGACCCTCCTGCGGGACCCCGGCCATATTCCCCGCGGTTATGCCGATCTGCCCGGCGATCTGCGCACCCTTGGGGCCGATTGCATCACAGAAAAGACATAATTTTTCTACGTTCCTGCCAAAAACCGGGCATCCCCCCGGCCCGTATTGGTGGATTCTGCGGTGATGAGGGCATTTTTTTGCAAAATTCTGGCGCAGGTATTGAAATTGACAGGAAAATTTGGTATTCTAATAATCAGTTATATGCAAAAAATCCACGGACCAGTGTGCCCATTTACAGGGCCTGCCCTGGGTCCTGTGCCATTTTAAACAAACACTTAGGGGGATACACTCATGGCATTCGTTCTTGACGAAGAAATGCAAAATGTGACCAACATTAAAGTCATCGGCGTGGGCGGTGGCGGCGGCAACGCTGTCAACCGCATGGTCGAGTCCGGCCTCTCCGGTGTCGAGTTCGTCGCAATGAACACCGATCAGCAGGCTCTGCTGAATTCCAAGGCCACCCAGAAGGTCCAGCTGGGCGCAAAGCTCACCAAGGGCCGCGGTGCCGGCGCTGATCCCGAGATCGGCCAGCGCGCTGCCGAGGAGAGCAAGGATGAGATCTCCAACGCCCTGAAGGGCGCCCAGATGGTCTTCATCACCGCCGGTATGGGCGGCGGCACCGGCACCGGCGCTGCCCCTGTCGTGGCCGAGACTGCCCATGACCTGGGTATCCTGACCGTCGGCATCGTCACCAAGCCCTTCGCCTTTGAGGGCAAGCGCAAGATGAGCCTGGCCGAGCAGGGCATTGCCTCCCTGATGATGCACGTCGACTCTCTGATCGTCATCCCCAACGAGCGCCTGAAGCTCATCAGCCAGGAGCGCATCACCTTGATGAACGCTTTTGAGGCTGCCGACAACGTGCTGCGTCAGGGCGTTGAGAGCATCTCCAGCCTGATCAACATTCCTGCCTTCATCAACCTGGACTTCGCAGACGTCCGCTCCATCATGAAGGACGCCGGCTTCGCCCACATGGGTGTCGGCGTCGCCAAGGGCGCCGGCAAGGCCGAGAACGCCGCCAAGGCTGCCATCTCCAGCCCGCTGCTGGAGACCAGCATCGCCGGCGCACGCGGTGTCATCATCAACATCACTTCCAGCCCGGACATCGGCCTGGAGGATGTCGAGACCGCTGCCTCCATGATCACCCAGTCCGCACATCCCGATGCCAACATCATCTGGGGTACTGCGTTCGACGAGCGCCTGAGCGACGAGATGAGCATCACCGTCGTTGCCACCGGCTTCGAGAGCACCCCCGAGGTCGACGAGCCCATCCAGGCCCATGTCGATGCCAAGCGCGGTGTTGCCCCTGCCCCCGCCGTCCAGCCTGTTGAGGCTCCGGCTCAGGCCGAGGTTGCCCAGCCCGCACAGCGCACCGCTGCCCCGCAGCAGGACATCAATCCCGTCATGCCCAACCCCATTTTCACCCAGTCCTTTGACGCCCAGCCCGCCGCCAAGCAGGCCCCGGCCGAGGAAGAGGATGACGGCGATTACTTCGACGATCTGCTCAGCATCCTGAACAAGCGCAGCTGATCGCCCCTGACTTTAAATTTTCCGCGAGAGGATGTAAAACGCCATGCCATCTGATTCCATGAACATACAGGAGCAGGGGTTCCGCTCCCGTATGTTTGGCGGCTTCGATAAAAATGATGTCCTGGCGTACATGAACACGCTCGCCAACGAAGCCCAGCAGCACGAACTGGAATACCAGGAAAAGCTGCGCCAGCTTCAAGCCCAGCTGGATGATCTGCGCAGCCAGCGCAGTGATGCCGAAGCCCGCATCGAGGCCCTGAAAGCCGAGTTAGCCGCCGCCAACCAGCGGGCTGACCTGGCCGAGAGCAAACGCCACGAAAGCGACGAGCAGCTGCAAAAAGCACAATCCGTCGCTGAAAGTGTGCAGAGTGAGCACCGGGAGATCCAGAAAAATGCCAACATCTGGCAGCTGAAATGCCACGACCTGCAGCAACAGAACGAAACGCTGACGCAGCAGTTGGCTGCAGCCCGCCAGTTGAACGCAGCCCCGGCCCCCACGCCCGATGTAGTGCGGGAAGCCAAGCTGGAAGCCCAGAAAATTCTGGCCGATGCCAAGCTGTATGCCGAGAGCGCCGAAAAGGAGCTGAAGCAGCAGGCCGACACCCAGAAGTCCCGCATGGCCGAAAATGCCCGGGGCATTGCCTCCGGCGTAATGCTGGTGCGCGACCGCCTGGCACGGGTGGATCAGCGTTTGAGCGCTGCCACTTTGGACCTCGATAACCTGACTCTGGCCATCTACCAGGCGTTGGATGAGACCGAGGCCGAGTTGAAGGAGCTGGGCGTGGAAATGCGCGATTATGCCCAGGGCACCCCGGAGACGGATATTCCCGTGGAGCCGTTGCCCACGGAAAGTGCGCCCGCCGCACCGGTTGTGCCGCAGCCTGTACCCCAGCCTGCGCAGCAGCCTCAGCCCCAGGCCGCACCGCCCAAGCCGGAGAAGTTCCGGGTCAAGGCAACGCCGCACCGTGCGCCCGCCAAGCCGGTACGCCGCCTGCGCAGCGTGAACCGCCCAGTATCCCAGCTATTGCAGGATCAGATCGACCGCATGGGCGATAACCAATAATTTGTACATAAACTCCCCGATGAAGATCGGGGAGTTTTTTGTTGCCTCACGCTCCACTTCTGTAGGGGACGATGCTCGTCATCGGCCCGAAACTTTTCCCCATTTTCCTGTAAGATTTTCTCCGTCCCGCTTGTCTATAAGAGTGAAAGGCGCCAAAACAAAAGGAGTTGAAGCTCATGCAAACAAACACCACGCCCACGCTGTTGCAGGCCATCCGGCAGGACCCGGATACCGGGCTGCGGTGGGCCATGCGGGACTACGCCGCGCTGGTGCGGGGCATTGCCCGCCGCATCCTGCCCGGGCACGACCGGGATATAGAGGAATGTACCGCCGATGTATTTGTGGCGCTGTGGCGCAATGCCGCCCGGCTGGAAGCCACCGGCACACCGGTGCGGGCCTGGCTCATCGTCACAGCACGGAATACCGCCATCAACCGTTACCGCGCCTTACAGCGGCGCGACACTCTGCCGCTGACCGATGAATTGGCCGCCACCATTGCTGACCTGCCCGCCGACCCGGCCGGGGATGCCGCCGACGAGCTGGCCGTCCTGGTGGCAGCGCTGGAGCCGCCCGACCGTGAGATATTTCTGCGCAAATACTACCTGATGCAATCCAGCAGGGAGATCGCCGCCGCGCTGGATCTGCGGGTATCCACCGTAAACACCCGGCTGAGCCGCGGGCGCGACCGCCTGCGCCGCCAATTACAGGAAAGGGGTTATACACATGGCTGATCTGCATACATTTTGGAACGAGCTTGACGCCCTGCCCACCGAGGAAACACCGCTGACCGCCGCCGAAAGCGACCGCCTGGCCGATGCTGTACTGGCAAAAGTACACGTCGAATCCGGCGAAGCACCGCGCAAAAAATCTGTACACCGTGCAAAATCCGCCAAGCGCCGCCGCGTTCCTGTCTGGGGCAGGGCACTGGCCGGAGTCGCCGCCTGCATGGCCGTACTGTGCGGGGTCAATACAGTGAATCCTGCGCTGGCCGAGGGTCTGCCCTTTGTGGGGGATGTGTTCAGTTTCCTCAATCAGCATGACAGCAAAAACCAACTGAAAAGCGACCGGCTTTCCGGCTATGCCCAGCAGGCCGCAGTGCCTGCCGTACCGGAAAGCCAGAGCGAGACAGGGGAGAGCAGCACCGCCAGCCCCTACACCCTGACGCTGAACCAGGTCTACTGCGACGGCCTCTACCTGCGCATCGGCCTGACGCTGACCGCCCCGGACGGGAATGGCAGTCTGGCGGGTTACGACTGGCTGGCCCAGAATCCGGGCGGCGAAGGCTGGATCGAGATCTGCCAGGCGCAGGCCGACGGCACCCTGCTAGCGAACGGGCAGGCCCTTTACCCCCAGAACGGTTTTGTGTTTGAAAAAGTGGACGGCCACACCTACGCCGCCGCCATGGACTATGACCTGGCGGACTACAACGGCGACACCGCTGCCATCGACTGCCAGCTGACCGTGGCGGGCTTGACCGGCGTGCAGAATGCCTATGATGCCAACGGCAGCTATCTGCGCACCAGGCTGGATGGCCGCTGGAAGCTGAACTTTACCGCCTCGTCCGGCGATACGGCCAACCGTATCGGTACGGTTTCCGAACCGGAAGTCAACGGCTATACGCTGTCCAGTGTGATCGCTGCCCCCGGCGAGACCCGTGTAACGGTACAGCTATCGGCAGATGCCCCCGAAGGCGCCACGCTGCAGCTGTTCTCCGCGGATGGCCAAAAGCTGCAATGCGCCAGCAGCCGCCCCAGTGCAGACAGCAGCACCGTCAGCTACGACTTTGACGCTGCCCCCGCCGATGCCGCCGGTCTGACCGTAAAACTGGTGGATAAAAACACCGATCCGCTGGTCGAGCTGGCCCAGTGGGACGTCAGCCTGCCGACGGAATAAGCCCTGCCATGAGGCCCACAAAATTTCCTCTTGCACCCGCCTGCGCTCTGTGCTATGATTAGAAAAAACGGATGTATGCGTCTGAATTTTGTGCAAGATGCAAGATTTTGGCAGCATCCAAAGTAAGCAGGAGGTTTTTACAATGCTTGGATTTACCTATTACACCCCGACCAAAGTCGCGTTCGGCAAAGGTTCGGTCGAAAAAGTCGGCGAGCTGATGAAGCAGTTTGGCGGCACCCGCGTGCTGATCCACTACGGCGGCCAGAGCGCTGTGCGTTCCGGCGTGCTGGACCGCGTCAAGAAGTCGCTGGATGAGGCGGGCATCTTCCACGTGGAACTGGGCGGCGTTGTGCCTAACCCGCATCTGGCCAAGGTGCGCGAGGGCATTGAGCTGTCCAAGGCCAACGGCGTAGACTTCCTGTTGGCTGTCGGCGGCGGTTCGGTCATCGACTCCTGCAAGGCCATCGCTTACGGCCTGGCTGAGCCGGAGCATGATGTCTGGGAGCTGTACGCGGGCCAGCGCAAGGCCAAAGCCTGCTTCCCGGTTGCATCCGTGCTGACCATCGCCGCCGCTGGCTCTGAGATGAGCAACAGCTGCGTCATCACCAACACCGACACCGAGGAAAAGCGCGCCTACAACGACGACCTGGCCCGCCCGAAGTTTGCCATCATGGACCCCGAACTGACCATGACCCTGCCGGACTACCAGACCGAGGCCGGCTGTGCCGATATCATGATGCACACGATGGAGCGTTATTTTGTCAACAGCGGCACGATGGAACTGACCGACGCGCTGGCCGAAGGCCTGCTGCGCACCGTCATGCACAACGCTGAAGTGCTGCACACCGACCCGCGCAACTACGATGCCCGCGCCGAGGTGATGTGGGCGTCCTCTCTGGCACACAACGGCCTGACCGGCTGCGGCAGCGACGGCGGCGACTGGATGCCCCACCTGCTGGAGCATGAGATGGGCGGCATGTTCAACGTCACCCACGGTGCAGGCCTGGCCGCAGTCTGGCCCAGCTGGGCGCGCTATGTCTACAAGGACTGCCTGCCCCGCTTTGTGAAGTACGCCGTCAACGTCATGGGCGTGACCCCCGGTGCCACCGATGAGGAGACCGCGCTGGCCGGTATCGCCGCGATGGAGGAGTTCTATCATCGTATCGGCATGCCCGTCAACTTCAAGGAGCTGGGCATCGACCCCACCGACGAGCAGATGGCCGAGATGGCCGCCAGCTGCGCCCGCGCCTGCGGCGGTGCCAAGGGCTCCGCCAAGGTGCTGCACCAGAGCGATATGGAAGCTATTTATAAGATGTTGAAGTAATTGATTGTTTTTGTAGAAAAAGCAGGTCCCGTCATATGGCAGGGCCCCCGTAAAACAGTATTTTGACCCGATAACAAGAAACCCAGAACTGTTGGCTGAATCAGCTGTGCAGTTCTGGGTTTTCTATTGTTTATGAGAGCACGAATCGTTCCGTGACCATAAATTTTAAATTTCTGCCCCGCGGACAGTTTCTTGTTGGGGCGTACCTGCCCCAACCCCTGCCGGGAACGAGTACGGTAAACTTGAAGTTGTTTAGTTCTTGCTATGGTGTTTTAAAATACTTTTTTGAGTGTTTTTAACATCTGCTTTTAGACGTTCTACATTATCATAATCCAATCCAAATTCAAAAATCTTTTTACCTTTTTCATCATAGAAAACAGTCACTTTATCATAACTGTAGACAGGTACAATATCTTCAAGATATAATCCTGTATTATATGTTTCGGTTTGAGTCTTTGATGTTCTAATATCAGACATACGATATTCTTTATTTGTAAATCCAATATGATAAACTACTTTCCCTTTATATATTTCAACTCGTTTCGTAGCTGCGACAATACCTAAGATTCCGAAAATGAAAAAGATTAATGGTATAAGTAATGTTCCTAAAAATGTGTAAAAACCGAATTCTTGTTCTAAAACATAGAAAATAACAGTTAGAATTATAAAAATGCTACTTATAAGTATCATTGTGCATCCTGCAATTATAATGAAAATTTTTCGACCTTTTTTCATAGCAATACAGTATCTATATGCACTTAAATTTTCCATATGGTTTCCTCCTCAAATTTCGATTTACCGTACTAAACTGAGTATACCATATTCGCTAATGGAAGAGAACCTCTATATGGAAGAACCTGGCCGTTTTACTGCGTGCGCATATACGCAGCGATTTGCCCGAAACGCACCCTATGCAGCCGTTTTCCCACCCGGCGGAAGAAGCCCACTAAAAAAGGGCGTTGCCACATGGTGGCAACGCCCGCTAGGTGCGATATGAAATCATTTGTTTTTGGGATGCCCGTTTTCTACAGCGCTGGTGCCCTGCTCCATCAGGTAAGTTGCCGTCAGGTCGGCGATGTGGAGCTTTACAGCGAGGGGATAGCTGTTGTAGGCATCGCTCACGGCAAAGCTGCCGCCGCGGACGGCATCATCAAACCCGCCCATATGCCAGCGGATAGCAATAGCCTCGGCGGTTTTCAAGCGCATGAAATGCTCGATGAGATACACGCTCTTTTCGCCGTGGCCGTAGGGCAGCTGGTCAGCCACCTGGTAAAACGGCACTTTCTCCCATTGGCCGGTGGCGTCGTTTTTCACGTTGCGGGTGCTGACTTTGTAAAAATTAGCCTTGCACAAGTCGTGCAGCAGGGCACAGATGGCGTAGCTTTCGGCGTTTTCGCCCTCGGTGTAAAAATGCTGCATCATCGCGTCGTAGACGTTCAGGCTGTGCATGACCAGGCCGCACTCGCAGGCGCCGTGGTAGCGGGTGGAGGCAGGGGCCGTGAAAAAGTCCGTGGTCTCCAGCCAGCTCAGCAGGCGGTCCGCGCCGGGGCGCGTGATGTTTTTATTGTAGATCTCCACAAACCGGGCGCGGTAGTCTTCCATGCGAACCTCACAGTTCCATATCGTTCAGGATGTCTTTCAGGGTCTTGAGCTCTTCCTCAGTCAGGCTGATGCCCTTGGCCATGCGGCTGCCGTCCGGAGACCAATCGCGGATGTCATACTTCGGCGGGTTGCCGTTCCAGCTGACCATGTTCAGCTGGCGCTCCCAGCCGCGGGCGTTGGTAGAAAGCACAGCGATGCGCTCGGTAACTTCATAGGTAAATTCTGCCATAGTTTGTACAGGCTCCTTTTTTGACTAAAATAGTTCATGCACCATCATAGACGATTCTTTTATAAAATGCAAGTGCAAAATCAGTTTTCGCCGCACCGCACTGCCAGCAGGGCAAAGCGGGTCTTAGCGGCGGGCGAGGAGGTACCGCAGGTGGAAAGCACCAGTAATTGCTGGCCATATGCCGGCGTCACGCCGGTATCATAGAGGGACAGCGCTGTGATGGCGTCCACGCGCTGCTGCCACTCCAGCTTGGTATCCGCATCAAAAAAGGTGTAGTAGGGCAGTTCATCCGCGCCCAGGGTCGTATCCAGCGCGGCCACTACCTGCCAGGCTGCCGTCTCGTAGATCGTGTTAAAGGTAAAGGTGGTGTGTGCTTTGTAAAAATCCTCGCTGCGGTAGCGGGTCAGTTGGCCGAACATCGAACCGTCCACCATGTTATGGCCGTAGATCAGCCAGTTGGCGGTGGAGGCGTCGGGATCGATGGAGCAGTGCTCGTCCATGAACAGCGTGCCGCCGGTGGCGTAAAGCCGGTCAAAGCCGCGGCGCAGGTAGTACTCGTTGTTGCCGGGGGTCTGCACCACGGGCAGGTCGATGTCAGTGCCGTCGATGGTCAGCCATCCGATGAGGTCGGGGTTCTGCTCGTAGAGGTCGCGGTAGGCAGGCAGTACCTCCTGGATGTGGGCAGCCGGGGCTGCCGGAGCCGGGGTGGCGTGAGCGGCATCGTCGGCATCCAGTGTGGCGGCCAGGGCGTCGCGGGTGGCAGCCACCGGCTGCACCGTGATGCTGCTGCCGCGGGCGTTTTCTGCCGTTTCCACCAGCGCAGGGGAGGGGACAGGCTGCACCGGAGCTTCCGGCTGGCCGCCGCGGCCTACAGTCTGGCGCAGAAGCAAAGCAGCAGCCGCCCCCAGCAGCACCGTACCAGCGATGCGCAGGGCGCGGACCTCCCGCCGCTGGCGGGCCCGCATGCCGGTGCGCGCCGCAAAGGGATAATAGGCCGAGTTGCCTCGCAGTTTGCGGTAATGCCGCGGCATAGCTTTGCCTCCTCTCCGTTTAAAATCCATCGTCCTCGGCGGACATACGCCGACGATACTTACGCTTAAGTATAACAAAAAAACGCCCCGCAGGGCGTTGTCCGCTTATATTTTACGAAGCATTAAAAGTCCGGCCGAACAGATCAGGATCAGCCCGATCACACCTGCCAGATACATCACCGGGAAATCCCCGGTCGCGGGGGTCTGGGCGGGGGCTGCGGTAGCCGTGGGGGCTGTCGCGGCCTGCTCACCGACCACATCCACCTTGGCGGGGTTTTCCTTCACCTGCACCGGCTCACTTTTCTGGGTGCGGGAGGTAGAACTGGTGGGGGTCGCCGTGGCGGCACTGGCCGCGGTGCTGCTGTTCAGCGCGCCGCAGGCAGCAAATAAAACGACAAGCGCCATAAAAAATGCAGCGCATAAAAAGCGTTTCAACGCGAAAACGCCTCCTTAAATTCAAAGTACAAAGGCCGAGGATCGGCTATAAAAATGCGCAGAGATACGCGCCATTAACATTTACGTTTTGTACATTGTACCACACAGCGCCCTTTACGTCAAGCAATCGTCACAAAAAGGTAACAAATTGGCAACAAAATCCAGCCGCCGAGCGCAGTTTCCGGCAAGATTTGCCCCTTGCGCCCGGGGCGTAAATGCGTTATAATAACTCTACTATTGTGTGAGATTATGCCCCAGGGGGACCTGCCCCCGTGGGATGGGCGGCGCACACGGAATATAAAATAAGGAGTTGTAACGATGAAAGGTATTATCCTTGCCGGCGGCGCCGGCACCCGACTTTACCCGCTGACGATGGTCACCTCCAAGCAGCTGCTGCCCGTTTACGACAAACCGATGATCTACTACCCGTTGTCCACCCTGATGCTGGCCGGCATCCAGGACATCCTGATCATCTCTACCCCCACCGACACCCCTCGTTTTGAGGCCCTGCTGGGGGACGGCAGCCAGTACGGCCTGCACCTGCAGTACAAGGTACAGCCCAGCCCGGACGGCCTGGCACAGGCGTTCATTCTGGGCGAGGAGTTCATCGGCGACGACTGCTGCGCCATGGTTTTGGGCGACAACATCTTCTACGGCGCCGGTTTCTCCAAGCGGCTCAAGGGCGCTGCAGCCAACGCCGCCGCCGGCCGCAGCACCGTGTTCGGCTACTTTGTCAACGACCCCGAGCGTTTCGGCGTTGTCGCCTTTGACAAGGACGGCCATGCCACCTCTATCGAGGAAAAGCCCGCCGAACCCAAGAGCAACTACGCCGTCACCGGCCTGTATTTCTACAACAAGGACGTCGTCAAGATGGCCAAGCAGGTCAAGCCCAGCGCCCGCGGCGAACTGGAGATCACCACCCTGAACCAGATGTACCTGGACGAGGGCAAGCTGGATGTGCAGCTGCTGGGCCGTGGCTACGCCTGGCTGGACACCGGCACGATGGACTCTCTGGTGGAAGCTGCCACCTTTGTGCAGACTGTCGAGCAGCGCCAGGGCATTAAGATTTCGGCTCCCGAGGAGATCGCCTACAAGTACGGCTGGATCACCAAGGAGAAACTGCTGGAAAGCGCCGCCCGCTACGGCAAGAGCCCCTACGGCCAGCACCTGAAGAACGTGGCCGACGACAAGCTGCAGTACTAAGCGCAGAACAGGGGAGTTATCATGAAGATTTTAATTACCGGCTGCCGCGGCCAGCTGGGTACCGAGCTGCAAAAGCAGCTGGCTGCCGAGAGCTGCGTCCTCGGCCCGCTGCCGGAGCGGCTGCGCAAGGCCACCATCATCCCCGTGGATGTGGATGAACTGGACATCACCGACCGTGAAGCGACCATCAACTATATCCGCCGCCACCAGCCTGAGACTGTCATCAACTGCGCGGCTTTCACCAATGTGGACGGCTGCGAGATCTCCCGCGATGCGGCCTACAAGGTCAACGCTCTGGGTCCCCGCAACCTGGCCCTGGCCTGTGAGAAGGTCAACGCCCGCCTGATCCATGTTTCTACGGACTATGTGTTCCCCGGTGTCGCCAACGGCGGCATCGCCCTGGACGAGTGCGCCGTGCCCGCGCCTATCTCGGCCTACGGCCAGACCAAGCTGCTGGGCGAGCAGTATGTCGAGCGGTTCTGCCGCCGCCATTTCATCGTGCGCACCGCCTGGCTGTACAGCTACTATGGAAAAAACTTTGTCAAGACCATGGTCCGCCTGGGCAAGACCCACGACGAGATCACCGTTGTCAATGACCAGCTGGGCAACCCCACCAACGCGGTGGACCTGGCCTACCACATCCTCAAGCTGGCCGTCAGCCACGATTACGGCATCTACCACTGCACCGGCAACGGCATCTGCAGCTGGTATGATTTTGCTTCCGCCATCATGAAGGAAGCCGGCCTGCCCTGCAAGGTGAACCCCTGCACCAGCGCCGAGTACGCCGCTGCCAACCCCGCCAGCGCCAGCCGCCCCGCCTGGAGCGCCCTGGAGAACCGCATGCTGCGCTGCACCGTCGGCGACGAGATGCGCGACTGGCAGGATGCCTTACACGATTTCTTTGCAAACTGGAACGGAGAATTATAAATTATGAAAACCTATCTTGTTACCGGCTGTGCCGGTTTCATCGGCTCCAACTTTGTGCATTACATGCTGGAGAAGTACGAGGACATCCGCCTCATCAATCTGGACAAACTGACCTACGCCGGCAACCTGGAGAACCTGCAGGACATCGAGGGCGACGCCCGCCACATCTTCGTGCAGGGCGACATCTGCGACAAGGCCCTGGTCACCGACCTGATCGCCAAGTATGACCCCGATTATGTCATCAACTTTGCCGCCGAGAGCCACGTTGACCGCAGCATCAAGAACCCCGAGATCTTCGTTGAGAGCAACGTGCTGGGCACCGTGAACCTGCTGCAGTGCTGCAAGGACGCCTGGTATGACGCCGCCGCCAAGACCTGGAAAGAGGGCAAGAAGTATCTGCAGGTCTCTACCGACGAAGTCTACGGCGCCCTGGGTGCCGAGGGTTACTTCATGGAAACCACCCCGCTGTGCCCCCACAGCCCGTACTCTGCCTCCAAGGCCAGCGCCGACATGTTCGTCAAGGCATTCCACGATACCTATGGCATGCCGATGAACATCACCCGCTGCTCCAACAACTACGGTCCCTATCAGTTCCCCGAGAAGCTGATCCCGCTGCTCATCAACAACGCCAAGCAGCACAAGCAGCTGCCCGTTTACGGCGACGGCATGCAGATCCGCGACTGGCTGTACGTTATGGATCACTGCAAGGCCATCGACATGGTCGCCAACGACGGCAAGGACGGCGAGGTCTACAATGTGGGCGGCCACAACGAGCGCCCCAATATCTTCATCGTCAAGACCGTCATCGCCCAGCTGCATGACCGCCTGAAGGACAATGGCATCAGCGAGGAGCTCATCACCCACGTGGCCGACCGTCTGGGCCACGACCGCCGTTACGGCATCGACCCCACCAAGATCAAGGAAGATCTGGGTTGGTACCCCGAAACCCCGTTTGAGAAGGGCATCGTGCTGACCATTGACTGGTACCTGGCACACCCCGACTGGATGGCCCACGTCACCAGCGGCGACTACCAGAAATACTACGAGCAGATGTACAAAAACAAGTAATTGCGCTGTGCATTTCTCATTCTCCCAAAGGAGCACCTAATCCGAAATGGCAAATTACAAAGAAGAACATATCCGCAATAACCGCCGTCTGGCACGGCAGATCGTAGGCGGCGTAGCGCTGCTGCTGGCTGTCATTGGTCTTTTCACCGTGTTTGGCTGGGTGGTCAGCCTGCTGCGCAGCGTGCTGGATGATTCCGACCGCCGCAAAGCCTACGAGGACCGCCTGTTCGGTATGGTCATGCTGGACCCGCTGGCTTTCAGCGATGTATCCAGCGTAGACCCCGGCGTTTTCAAGCAGGCCGCCATCTGGGGCACCGTCTATCAGGTGCAGAACAGCGGCGGCAGCCTGGATCAGTACGAACGTGACCCCGACACCGGCTCGGCCATCATCCCCAAGCTGGAGATCGACACCTACATTGCCAACCTGCTGGGGCCGGATTACACCGTGGACGACGGCAGTTTCAGCACCGACGTATTTTCTTATCAGTATGACGAGGAAAAGCAGGGCTACCTGGTGCCCGTCACCAGCTCGGTGGCGCAGTACACGCCGGAAGTAGAGAAGATCTGGAAAGCGGACGGCAAGCAGTATGTGACCGTGGGTTACATTCCCACCGCCACGAACAGTTCCTCCAACGGGGAGCTTTCACTGACCGCGCCCACCACCCCCACCAAGTATATGGATTATGTCTTCACCCAGGGCAGCAACCACGAATGGTACCTGAGCGCCCTGCAGGAGAGTGAGATGAAACCCGAAGCCACCGCCACCCCGGCCCCCACGGCCAATGTACCGCAGGATGCCCAGAGCATGGTGGAAGACCAGCTGGGCAACGCCATGGCCGACACCAGCACCGTGCTGAACGACGATGCCGCTTCGGACACGAGCGCGGAGGAGTACACCTCCGCCGACAGCGAGGATGCCCCGGCCGAGGACGGCGGGGAAGACAGCGCTGACAGCGAATCGGCCGCCGAATAATTTCAAGAGCATGTGCCTTTTGGGGTACATGCTCTTTTGTTTTGGGGGCGATGAAAAATTCTTGGCATTTCCACTCCATCTATGCTATAATCATCTGTATATAGCACGATTGTAGAGGTGTATCATTATGGAAGAACTGCTTCGCATTTTGGAAAAAAACGCCCGTATGCCCATTGAGGATATTGCCGCCATGCTGGATAAGACCCCCACGGAGGTCGCCGCCATGATGGATGAGGCCACCGAAAAAGGCTACATCCGCGGCTACGAGACCCTCATCGACTGGGAGCAGGCCGGGGTCAACCTGGTCGAGGCTGTGATCGAGCTGCGCGTGACCCCCCACAAGGCCCGCGGCTTTGACGATATCGGCATGACCATCGCCCAGTTTGACGAGGTGGACACCGTGCTGCTGATGAGCGGCAGCTACGACCTGCAGGTCATCATCAAGGGCCGCAGCTTCCAGGAGATCGCCATCTTCGTGGCCAAGCGCCTGTCCCCGCTGGACGACGTGCTCTCTACCGCCACCAGCTTTGTGCTGCGCCCCTACAAGCGCGGCGGCCGCCTGTATCTGCCCGAAGAGCCCGATGAAAGAGAGTGTACCGTCCTGTGATCAACTACGATGAACTGCTTGCGCCTGCCGCGAAATCCATGCGGCCCTCAGGCATCCGCAAGTTCTTTGACCTGGCAGCCGATATGCCCCACTGCATCTCTCTGGGTGTGGGCGAGCCGGACTTCAAAACGCCCTGGAGCGTGCGCGATGCCGGCATCCGCAGCCTGGAACTGGGCCGTACCAAGTACACCGCCAACGCGGGCTTAAAAGAACTGCGCAGCGAGATCTGCAACTATCTGGCCCGCCGGTTTGAACTGCACTATAAAGAGGAAAATGTCCTGGTCACCGTCGGCGGCAGCGAGGCCATCGACCTGACCATCCGCGCCCTGGTGCAGCCGGGGGATGAGGTCGTCATCCCGGAGCCCTGCTTCGTCTGCTACGAGCCGATCACCCAGCTGACCGGCGGCGTTCCGGTGCACATTGCCACCCGCGCCGAGGATCAGTTCCGCCTGACTGCCGACCAGCTGCGGGCCGCCATCACGCCCAAGACCAAGCTGCTGATCTTCCCGTACCCCAACAACCCCACCGGCGCTGTGATGAGCGCCGCCGAGATGGAGGAGATCGCCGCCGTCCTTCGGGAGACAAACGTTGTCGTATTGTCGGACGAAATCTACTCCGAATTGACCTACGGCCTCGACCGCCATGTGTCCATTGCCTCGCTGCCCGGCATGGCCGAGCGCACCATCGTAGTCAACGGCTTCTCCAAATCCTACGCCATGACCGGCTGGCGGCTGGGCTACGCTGCGGGTCCTGCGCCGCTCATCAAGGTGATGACGAAAATTCACCAGAGCTGCATCATGTCGGCCCCCACCACCAGCCAGTACGCCGCCATTACGGCGCTGCACCAGTGCGACGACCAGATCGAGATGATGCGTGACGAATACAACCGCCGCCGCCGTTATGTAGTGAAATCACTCAACGATATGGGCCTGACCTGCTTTGAGCCGCGGGGCGCGTTTTACGTCTTTCCGTCCATTCAGATCAGCGGCCTGACCAGCAGCGAATTCTGCGAGCAGCTGCTGCGGGAAAAGGAAGTTGCCATCATCCCCGGCAGCGCGTTCGGTGCATCGGGCGAAGGCTACGCCCGCATCAGCTACGCCTACAGCGTGGATCACCTGCAGACCGCGATGAAGCGTATCCGCGAATTTTTGCACGAACACGGATGGGAGAAGTGAGCGCCATGTTAAAACGTTCCGTAACCGTGCTGGCCCCGGCCAAGCTGAACCTTTCGCTGGACGTGGTGGGCACGCTGCCCAACGGCTACCATGACCTGGACATGGTCATGCAGACCATCGATTTATACGAAAAAATCACACTGCGCCGCAGCAATACGCTTTCGCTGACGCTGCCGGGCAGCTTTGTGCCGGTCAACGATAAAAACACCGCCATCAAGGCCGCCGTGGCCTTTTTCCGCTACACGGGGCTTTTGGCCGGTGTGGACATGACCATCTACAAACGGGTGCCGGTGCGCGCCGGTATGGCGGGCGGCAGTGCCGACGCCGCCGGTGTGCTGGTGGGCCTGAACGAGCTGTACGACGCCCATCTTTCGATGAGCGAGCTGTGCGCCATCGGCGCGGGCATTGGGGCTGACGTGCCCTTTGCACTGCTGGGCGGCACCTGCCGCGTACGCGGCGTGGGCGACCTGATGAAGGCCCTGCCGCCCTGCCCGGATTGCTGGTTCGTGGTGGCAATGCCCAGTGTGGGCGTTTCCACCCCCGAGGCCTTTGCCCGGTATGACACGATGGGCAGCCCGGTCCACCCGGACTGCGAAGCCCAGGAGCAGGCCATCCGCGCCGAGGACCTGCGCGCCGTCTGCGCTGCAGCGGGCAATGCGCTGGAGCACTGCTCCGGCGCGGTGGAGACCCCTTCCATCTGTGCCACCCTGCGGGAGCATGGTGCCCTGACCGCCCAGATGACCGGCAGCGGTGCGGCTGTATTTGGCGTGTTCGACGACGAGACCGCCGCCCGCAATGCCCTGGCCGCCCTGCGTCCCAGCTACAAGCAGTGCTACCTCTGCCGCCCCACCCACGGTGGGCCGCGTGTCACGGTGCGCCGCCAGATGTTTGAGAAAAAATAGTTGATTCAAATGCTCCCTTTTCGCCCATACTGTCTGCGAAAGGGGAGAACTTGTATGCTGAAAAAACTGGAAAAAAAGCGCCGCGTGCTGGAGCTTGGCTTTGCGCTGGGGTTCGCATTTACGGTTTTACTTACAGCTTTCGCCGCCCACCGCCGCCAGGTAGCCGACCGCGTCTGCGCCGACACGGTGCGGCTTCACATTTTGGCCAACAGCGACACGCTGGAGGATCAGCTGGTCAAGCTGCAGGTACGGGATGCCATTTTGGCCGCCCTGCCCGACAGCGTTTTGCAGGCCGACACCACCACCGGAGCCGAAGCCGCCCTGCGGCAGGCGCTGCCCGTGCTGCACCAGGCCGCACAGCAGGCCTTGTACAAAGCCCACAGCCCCCAGACTGCCCGGCTGAAACTGGAACGGCTGGATTTTGCCCCGCGGGATTACGGCAGCTTCGCCCTGCCGGGCGGGCGCTACACCGCGCTGCGGGTGGAGCTGGGGGAGGGGAAAGGCCACAACTGGTTTTGTGTGCTGTACCCCGCACTCTGTGTCTCCGGTGCCCAGGCCAAGTACCCCTCCCAGGCCGAAAACGCCCTGGTGTTTGGGCGGTATGAGGTCCGGTTTGCGGTGGTGGACGCGGTGAAAAATTGGATTCAACAGTAAAAAGGAACACTCCATGCTCACATTCATTTTAGGCCCCTCCGGCAGCGGGAAATCCCGGCGGATGCTGGCCGAGCTGCGCACCCGCGCCGAAAACGGCCAGCGCAGCCTGCTCATCGTGCCGGAACAGTTCACCTCCTCCACCGAGGGGATGCTCTACCATATTTTGGGCGACAGCCTGTCCGCCTACGTGGAAAGCTACTCCTTCACCTCGCTGGCGGAAGCACTGCTGCGCCGTTACGGCGGTGCGGCCGTGGAGACCCTGAGCGAAGCCGGCCGTGCCCTGCTGGTGCGCCGTGCGGCGGACAGCCTGCTGGACAAAGTCGTCTACTACAACCGCCAGCGCCGCAGCGCCGCTTTTTGCGAGAAAGCCGCCCAGACCATCGAGGAACTGAAAAGTGCCGGCATCACCCCCGACCAGCTGGCCGCCTATGCCCGCCTGCCGGGGGCTGACCGGGAAAAGCTGGAAGAACTTTCGCTGATCTACGGCTCCTACGAGGCCCAGCTGGCCCAGACGGCCATGGATCCAGGCGACCGCCAACAGCTGGCGGCGCAGATGCTGGATGCCAGCTTTTTTGCGGGCCGCGCCGTGTACATGGATGAGTTTGATACCTTCAACGCGCCCAAACGCGCCCTGCTGGCTGCCATGCTGCCGGTGGCGGATGTGACCGTCTGCCTGTGCTGCGATGGCGAACAGGACACCGCCGGGGGCATGGGGCTGTTCAGCGGCGTGCAGCGGGTGATTGCCGGCTTAAAGCGGATGGCCGCCGACGCCAACGTGCCCACCCGCACGGTAGTTCTGACCGAGGACAAGCGCCACGCCGGCGTCCCCGCACTGGCCGAACTGAACCTGCTGCTGGCCGACCCGACCTATACGCCGGACTGCACGGTGGACCCAGCCGCCCCGGCCATCGTCTGCTATGCCGCCGCCAGCCGCCAGGCCGAGGCCAAGGCCGTGGCCGCCGCCATCGCCGTCCGTGCCCGCGCCGGAGTGCCCTACAACCGCATGGCGGTCATCTGCCGCGACACCGCCGGGTATCTTGGCGCACTGCGGTACGAATTCCGCCTGCAGGGCATCCCGCTGTTTTGCGACGAAGCCACCACGCCGGAGAACACCGCCCCCGCCCGCGCCGTGCATGCCGCGCTGGACCTGGCCCGCGGCGGTGTCTCCAGCCGCAGTTTGCTGCGTCTGCTCAAGACCGGCCTCGTCGACCTGCCGGAACAGCAGCAGTGCGCACTGGAAAACTATGCTTACACCTGGCCGTTGCGCGCCGCCGATTGGCGTGAGCCCTTCACCCGCAGCGCTGCCGGGTACGCGGGCACCGATAAAGAGCAGGACCGCCAGACCTTGGCGGACGCCGAAGCCGCCCGCGCCTTTGTGATGGAGCGGGTCGCAGACTTTCTGCCCCGCACCAAAAACGTCGGGGCCGCCGCGCTGACCAAACAGCTCTACCTATTTTTACAAGCCCTGGGGGCCGAGGACACCCTCAACGCCCTGGCCGAAACGATGCGTGCCCAGGGCCGCCTGCCCGAAGCGGACGAAGTGCTGCGGGAGTGGAACGTGGTCATGGGCCTGCTGAACCAGTTGGCCCTGCTGCTGGGGGACGAAGTGCTCGCCCCCGCCGACTACGCCGAACTGTTCACGCTGCTGCTGCGCACCACCGACATGGGGCATATCCCCCAAAGTCTGGACAGCGTGATCTTGACCACCGCGGGCCGTATGCGCCTGCCGGAGACCGACGCTGTGTTTGTGGTGGGTCTACTGGAGGGTGAGTTTCCCCAGACGCCCGGCGACCAGGGCCTTTTGACCCATGCCGACCGCGACTTGATGATCCATCAGGGGGCCGAACTGCCCGACTGTTTTGAAAATAAAGTCCTGCGCGAGGGCATCTGCTTTTACAAGGCCCTCACGGTGTCGCAGCGGTTCCTTTGGCTCAGCTGGCCCGGTGCCGCCCATGCCGAGGATACTGACCCCGCCAGCGCCGCACTGGCCCCGGTGCTGAACCTGCTGCAGGCACCCTTTGTGCAGCCCACCGCCGCCGAGCTGGCCGCCGCCCCCGCCGCCGCGCTGGATGTGCTGGGTGTGCTGACCCAGGACCCGGCCCAGAGCGCCGCCGGTGCCGCTGTTCGCACCGCGCTGGACGAAGCCGAAAAGACCGGCGAGCTTTCCACCGGGTACGCCGCCGTGGTACGCATTGCCCAGGACGACCCCGATGCGCCCACCAAAGTGCAGAACACCGCCGCGCTGGAAAAGCTGCTGGGACGGGAGCTGCGCATCAGTCCCACCCGGTTTGAAAAATACCAGACCTGCCCCTTCGGCTACTTTTTGCAGTACATTCTGCGGGCCGCACCGCGCCAAAAGGCCGAGTTGGCCCCCAACATCAGCGGCACGCTGACCCACTGGGTGCTGGAAAACGCCCTGCGCCGCCAGGGCGCCGCCTTTAAGGACCTGACGCCCGAGGAATTGCAGGCCCTTGTGGACAATCTGGTGGACGAGTACGTCACCGCCAATCTGCCTGGCGCCACCGTGCGCATGCAGTATTTAGTGGAGCGCATCCGCCGCAACCTCGTTAACCTGCTGGGGTTCATCCAGCGTGACCTGCGCCAGTCGGGCTTTCAGCCGGTGGCCTTTGAGCTGCGCATCGATGACCGTCCCGGCGACGACCCCGACGCCCCGCGCATCGAGCCGGTGCGCCTGGATGACGGGGCAGGGCACACCATCCGCGTGGTGGGCACCGTCGACCGCGTGGACGCCATGCCGCTGCCCGGCGACGGCCGCACTTACCTGCGGGTGGTGGACTACAAGACCGGCGGCAAGGACTTCCAGCTCAAAGAAGTCTACTGCGGGCTGGACTGCCAGATGCTTTTGTATCTGTTTACGCTGGAACGCAACGGCGATTCGCTGTTCCCGGCCCCTGCCGCCGCCGGCGTAGAATACCTGCTGGCTGACCCGGCACCCGAGAGCGTGCCCCGGCAGGAAGTGTCCGGCGAAGAGGCCGACCTGCAGCCCACCTACCCGCTGAACGGCCTGCTTTTGGATAATGAGAGTATCTACCGCGCCATGGACACCAGGGGGACAGGGGAGTTTGTGCCGCTGAATTTCAGCGCCAAGACCGGACGCATCACCAACAGCAAGGGGAGGCTGGCCGACGAAGCTAAGCTGCGGCGCATCCGCGACCACCTGGACGGCCTGCTGACCCAAATGGCGCAGGATTTGTACAGCGGCGAGATCGACGCCAAACCGCTGTGTTCCGGTGCCCGCAGCCCCTGCACCTACTGCGAGTTCCGCATGGCCTGCCGCCACCGGGACGGCGAGCACGAGCGCACCCCCGCCGTGCCGGACGAACCTTTTGAAGAATGACGAGAACGAGGAAGCTGGCCTATGCCTGAATCTGCCAAGATACAATTTACCCCCGCCCAATCGGCCGCCATTACGGCCCGGGGCGGCAGTTTGCTGGTGTCGGCGGCCGCCGGTTCCGGCAAGACCCGCGTGTTGGTCGAGCGGGTGGTGGGCCTCATCACCGACCCGATCCACCCCGTGGAGGCCGACAGCCTGCTCATCATGACCTTTACCAACGCAGCCGCCGCCAAACTGCGGGCGGACATCACCACCCGCCCACCCCGGAGACATGCGCCTGCGCCGCCAGCAATTGCTGTTGCAGCGGGCAGCCATCGGCACGGTGGATGCCTTCTGCCTGCATTTTGTGCAGCAGCACTTTGCCGCGCTGGATGTGCCGCCGGACTTTACCACCGCCGAGGAAGCTGAGCTGGCCCGCATTGAGCAGGAGACACTTTCCGCCGTTTTGGAATCGGCCTACACCGATGCAGATTTCCGCGCCTTTGCGGACCTCTACGACCGGGGCCGCACCGACAATACCGCCGGCAACGCCGTGCTGGAGCTGTACCATTTCAGCCGTGCTCTGCCCCACCCGGCCGAGGTGCTGCAGCAGTTTGCCGCCATGTGGCAGCAGGACACCCCGCCCCAGGACACCCCCTGGGGGCAGAATCTGCTGGCCATCTCTTTGCAGCGCGCTCAGGGCGCCCGCGCCTTGCTGCAGGCTGCGGCCCGCACCGCCGCCAAAGACGAGGCCGCCGACTTTGCCTACACCGCCGTTTTGCAGGAGGATGCCGACCGCGTGACCTGGCTGTGCCAGGTACTTGAGAAAGGCGATTGGGATAAATCCGTGGCCGCGCTGGGCGAGTTCGGCACCGCCTGGCGGCGGGCCGGGCGCATCAAGGGCGGCAAGGACGGCAACCCCTGCGCCTTTGCGGCCAGTGAGCTGCGCGCCCGCGCCAAAAAGCAGATCGAAAGCCTGCGCACCGACTTTTTGCTGTGTACCGGCGAGGAATACGCTGCTGACCGCCGCCGCGCCGCGCCCCTGGTAGCCGCGCTGGTGCGGGTGACCCAGCAGTTCGCCGATGCCTGCTTTGCCGCCAAGTGCGAAGAAAAGCTGCTGGACTACGCCGATTTCGAGCACCTGACGCTGGACCTGCTGCTGACGCCCGACAACCAGCGCACGCCGCTGTGCCGCACCGTCAGCAGCCACTACTCGGCCGTGCTGGTGGACGAGTATCAGGACACCAACGCCTTGCAGGATGCCATCTACTTTGCGCTGGCCCGGTCGGAAGGGGACAACCTCTTCTTCGTCGGCGACATCAAGCAGAGCATCTACCGCTTCCGCCAGGCCGACCCGCAGGTGTTTGTGGACAAACAGCAGCGCTGGCAGGCTTACCCCCAGCCCGCACCGCAGCCTGCCTCGCTGGCGCTGGATGCCAACTTCCGCAGTGCGCCGGGGGTCATTGCGGGCATCAACTATCTGTTTGAGGTGTTCTTCTCTCAAGGCCTGGGCGGCGTTGCCTACGGCGACGGCCAGCGCCTTGTGGTGGGCAGCAAAACTACCGATTACCGCGGCTTCTGCGAGGTCGATGTCATCGACGGTGCCGGGGCTGAGGGGGATGCCGCCGCCATTGCCGCCCGCATCCGGGAGATGATGGCCGAGGGTTTTGTCGTGCGCGACAAGACCGGCCAGCGCCCCTGCCGCTACGATGATTTCTGCATTTTGCTGCGCGGGCGCGGCGATTTTGCCGTGTACGAAGCCGCCCTGCGCACTGCGGGTATCCCCGTGTTTGCCGATACGGCGGCGGACCTGCTGGACGAGCCCCACATCCGCCCCTTTGCGGCGCTGCTGCGGGTCATCGACAACCCCGCCCAGGACATTCCTCTGGCGGCGGTGCTGCTCAGCCCCATGTTCCCGTACACCGCCGACGATCTGGTCACCCTGCGCGGTGCCTGCCCCGAGGGCAGTTTGTACGGCGCGGTGCTGTACGGCGGCCAGCCCCGGTTTGCGCCGTTTTTGGAAACGCTGGCCGAGTTCCGCCGCCTGGCCCGCACCCTGCCGGTGGACGCGCTGTTGGAGGAACTTTTGGCGCGCACCGGGTACTTAGCCGCCGTGGGGGCCCTGCCTGAGGGTGCCCGCTGCCGGGAGGACCTGCAATCCTTCTGCGCCTGGGCGGCTTCTGCCGGGCGCACCGGCCTGCCGGGGGTTATCCGCGCCATGGATGCCGCCCGGCAAAACGGCGGCCTGACCCAAAGCACCGGCGGTCAGACCCGGCCGGGCTGCGTCAGCATCATGACGGTGCACCGCTCCAAAGGGTTGGAGTTCCCGGTGGTCTTTGTGGCCAACACCTCCCACCAGTTCAACCAGAGCGACGCCATCCGCCCAGTGCTGACCCACAGCAGGCTGGGCGTGGGCGTCATGCTGCGGGCGGGCAGCACCGCCAAGCGGTACAAAACGCTGCCCTACGCCGCGCTGGCCCAGGCCATCCGCACCGAAACGCTGAGCGAGGAGATGCGCGTTTTGTACGTGGCGCTGACCCGCGCCCAGGATGCGCTGATTATCACGATACCGCTGAAAAAGGCAGCCAGCTCGCTGAAAACACCCGCCCTCTGCGCCCACGCCGAGGCCACCGGCCCCGAAGCCATGCAGGGCATGTCCAGCTGGGCGGGCTGGCTGTTGACCGCCGTGCTGCTGCACCCCAGCAGTGACGCGCTGTGGGCCTACACCGGCCTGCTGCCCCACTACCTGCCCACCCGCATGCCGCTTACTATAAAGGTATTGCCTGCGCCCGAGGCGGCCCCCGCGCCGGAACCGGCCCCCGCGCCCGCGCCGGACGAAGCACTGCTGGACACCCTGCGCCAAAGCTTTGCCTGGTGCAGCCCCCGCGCCCCGCTGCAAAAGATCCCGGCCAAGGTCAGCGTCAGCGCCGTGGCCCACGCCGCGCGGCCTGTGGCGCTGGAGCGCCCTGCCTTTTTGCAAAAGACCGGCATGACCGGGGCCGAGCGCGGCACCGCCATCCACGCCTTTATGCAGAGCGTCCCCTTCGACGGTACCGCGCCCGACCTGGACGCCGAGGTGCAGCGCCAGATCGATGCCCGCCTGCTGGATGCAGGCTTGGCCGACAAACTGGACCTGGACCGCGTGCGCCCGTTTTTTGAAAGTGCCGTCTGGCGGCGCATCCGCCACGCCAGGGCCGTACTGCGGGAGGAACCGTTCATCACCGCCCTGCCCGCTGCGCAGATCACCCCCGAAGCAGGGAAGTGCGAGGCTGAGGTGCTGGTGCAGGGCATTGCCGACCTGGTGCTGGTCTACGACGACCACGCCGAAATTTTGGACTACAAGACCGACCGCAGCCGCGATGCTGCCTTTTATATAAAGGAATACGCCGCACAATTGCAGCTGTACCGCCGCGCTTTTGCCCAGCGTTTGGCTGTGCCGGTGACAAAATTGACCATCTACAGCTTTACTTTGGGGGAGGAGATCGACATTCCTCTCCAAGCAACGCAAAAAAATTTGTAAATTCTCTTGACGTAAACCCGCAGTTGTGGTACTATAGTAGCACCTCTTTTGCAGGTTTATTTTTTATGCCCATTTTCGCGGGCAGCCTGCAAGCGCGAGGGAGGCTTATTAACCGATAATGGAGGTGCCGAACAATGACTGTCAAGATCACCCTGGCTTGCACCGAGTGCAAGCAGCGCAACTACAACAAGGAGAAGAACAAGAAGAATTCTCCTGATCGTCTTGAGATGAAGAAGTATTGCCGTTTCTGCAAGAAGCATACCCTTCACCGCGAAACCAAGTGAGGATAGGAGCTTAGAGATGGCAGACAAAAAAGCGGTTAACACCGCAGCCCAGGCTCAAAGCGACAAGACCAAGAAAACTTCGTTTTTTGGCAAGGTCAAGAACTTTTTCAAAGGCATCGGCAAGTATTTTAAGGATACTAAAGGCGAGTTGAAAAAGGTCGTATGGCCCAGCAAAGCCGATGTAAAGACCAACACCATCACGGTTCTCGTGGTTGTGCTGGTCGCAGCTGTCGTGCTGATCCTGCTGGATCTCATCTTCGGCGGCGCCATCCATCTGATGATCGGCGCCTGAGCGCTTTAAGCGGAGGCAAAGACCATGGCTGAACAAGCATCCTGGTATGTAGTCCATACCTATTCCGGTTACGAAAACAAAGTAGCCCAGGACCTGATGACGATGGTGGAGAACCGCCGCATCCAGGACCTGATCTGCGATGTCAAGGTCCCCACCGAGACCGTCTTGGAAGAAGTCCTGGACAAGCGCGGCAACAAGACCGGCGAAAAAGAGGTGCAGCGCAAGCTGTATCCCGGTTACGTTTTCGTCAAAATGGTCATGAACGACAGCACCTGGTACATCGTGCGCAATACCCGCGGCTGCACCGGTTTTGTCGGCCCTGAATCCAAGCCTGAGCCCCTGAGCGAGGCTGAGGTTGCCAAGATGGGCGTTGAGACCACAGCCGAGCTTACGGTCGACTACAAGGTCGGCGATACGGTGGAGATCACCGCCGGCCCGATGGAAGGTTCCGTCGGTACTGTCGAGGAGATCGACATTCCCGCGCGCAAGGTGCGCGTAAAAATCACCATGTTTGGCCGCGAGCTGCCCGCAGAACTGGAGCTGCATCAGGTCAAACTGTTCTGATATAAATCAGAACATCGCAATTTCCGGTAGAGACCGCGAACAGGCTTTGGCCTGGGGTACGGTTTTTATAGGGCGTGCGGAGGTCGCACGCCCGTGGGAGGTCTGCACCGCAGGCCGCAACTCACCACAAAATTTGGAGGTGCAAGTATTATGGCACAGAAAATCACTGGCTACATCAAGCTGCAAATCCCCGCCGGCAAGGCAACTCCGGCTCCCCCTGTTGGTCCTGCCCTGGGCCAGAAGGGCGTTAACATCATGGCCTTCACCAAAGAGTTCAACGAGCGTACCAAGAACCAGATGGGCATGATCATCCCCGTTGTCATCACCGTTTATGCTGACCGCTCCTTCAGCTTCATCACCAAGACTCCTCCGGCTCCCGTTCTGATCAAGAAGGCTGCCGGCATCGACACTGCTTCCGGCGTGCCCAACAAGAACAAGGTTGGCTCCATCACGCTGGCTCAGGCCGAGGAGATCGCCAAGACCAAGATGCCCGACCTGAACGCTGCTTCTCTGGAAGCTGCTGTCAGCATGATCAAGGGCACCGCCCGCAGCATGGGCGTTACCGTTGAGGGTTGAACAGGAGGGGAATAAGCAATGAAACACGGCAAGAAGTATACCGACGCTGCTAAGCTGATCGAGAGCAGCAAGACTTATGATCCTAGCGAGGCCCTGGAGCTGTGCTGCAAGACCGCTACCGCTAAGTTCGACGAGACCGTTGAGCTGCACGTCCGCCTGGGCGTTGACAGCCGCCACGCTGACCAGCAGGTCCGCGGCGCTGTTGTCCTGCCCAACGGCACCGGCAAGAACGTTCGCGTTATCGCTATCGCCAAGGGCGATGCTGCCAAGGCCGCTGAGGCTGCAGGCGCACAGGAGGTCGGCGATGATGAGCTGATCGCCAAGATCGCCGGCGGCTACCTGGACTTCGACGTCCTGGTCACCACCCCCGACATGATGGGTCGCGTTGGCCGTCTCGGTAAGGTCCTGGGCCCCCGTGGTCTGATGCCGAACCCGAAGGCCGGTACTGTTACCCCCGATGTTGGCAAGGCTGTTACC
>OHYD01000167.1_pt1 | contig 42349 bp, 40 predicted proteins | sample 1580191 | NCBI WGS metagenome assembly OHYD01 (sample SAMEA3882510, study PRJEB24775) | human gut metagenome | biome: human-associated habitat; feature: intestine environment; material: feces | place: Netherlands | collected 2009/2010 | reverse complement strand
CAGAGGAGCATTTGTGGGAAGTGGTTCTGCTTTATTCTGGAGTGCGCTTCAAAACCTATTCCGGCTTACCCTTTACCTATGAAATACGAAAGGGCAGAAGCGGCGAATATACAAAGGAATTGTGGATCGACCGCCGAGGGAAGAGCAAAAGCCTGGCGTGGAGTTCTGTGCTGCTGGCACTGGGGAATATCAAAAAGGTAGGAGAAGTAGTTGAACGACCAAAGGCTCTGAGTGACATCCGGGGTGTGACTTACATCTATGGGATGTTCTATCGCTTCGGACTGATCGATGTGCCGAAAGAAGTGAAGGAAAAGAAAAATGATCGAGGCAATAAAAAACAGAAGAAGGGAAGAGAAGATATGCTTGAAGAAAATATAAAATTTTTTAGGAGACTTTAAAAATCCTATCATTTATGATATGATCTATATAATATATGCGAGAGGAAAAATATATGGATTACGATATTGAAATGAATAAGAAGGATTACCAAAGAGAAAAAGAAGCTCGTGCGAAGCGGTTGGAAGCATATGCGGAAGCGATTCAAACGATCACTTTGCAGAAATCGTCCAAAGTGATAGAAGAACTTATAGAGGAGAGACGCAGGCAGGGGCTGACACAGCAGGACTTAGCGGATATGACGGGAATTCTTGCACCGAATCTGGCGCGGCTGGAGAGCAGAAAAAGGGTTCCAACACTGGTCGTGCTGCAAAAATACGCTTCGGCGTTAGGAATGCACATTGAAGTAAAATTGTGTGATGGAACAGAAGAGGAAAGATATACAAGATCAGATGTGACAAATCAAGAATATGATACCGATGTGAAACGGGTGGCGAAGCCGGTATAGGTGAATATATGCAAAAATTATATGGGAAAATCTTTTAGTTATACGAGAAAACATATTTGATAGTAAAGGGGCAAAATACAAATGAAAACCAGACGAATCACCTTAGAAACGCATCTGCACAAGATAGCAGAATATGATGAAACTGTAAAAAATCTGGAAAGTGTATTCAATATTCAGAAGCAGAAAGTTATAAGATATATCGGCTCTGTCGTTACATCGTTTCCCACTTATAGTACGCACGATGCCGTTCATTCCATGAATATTATTTCAGCGATCGAAAAGATTCTTGGACAAAAGACGATTAAGAAAATGTCGGGCATTGATACGTTTTTAATCTTAATGTGTGCTTATATGCATGATACAGGAATGCTGTATTCGGACGAAGAAGTGAAACAATTATGGGAAACGGAGGGATTTCAGGATTTTCTCACTTCTGCCAGAAAGAGAGAAGATGAAGTAGGAAGAGCTGCGCGGAAGATTGATAAGGCAGAAAAAGGAGAAGGATGTTCGGTTCTTGAAGTACGCCGTTCTGTTGCTGTGATTCTGATGGAGTATTTCCGCCCAAGACATGGCCAGAGAATCAAGCATGTGACAGATGCCAGAACAAGTGAATTTGGTTCATTACTGTCGATAGATGATTCATTCCTGCCAGACAGAATTATTCATAACATCTATCGGATATCCATGGCGCACAACTGGTCGTTTGAGGATATTTTAAAAGAAATGCCATTGGCAGATTCATTCGGTGTTGAAGAATTCCATCCGAGAATGGTTGCATATCTGATCCGTATGGGCGATTTATGTGATATGGATAATAATCGTTTTAATGGTGTTGGAATCAAAGTATTCGGCAATCTCGGAGAAGAAAATCTTGCACATTATTTCAAACATAAGAGTGTAGAGACTTTACATATATCTTCGGATGGGATAGTAGTTGTTGCCAATGTCTGTTATGATATGATTCAGAGGGAATGTGAAGAGAACTGGCTGAAACATATGGAGAAAGCAGAACGGGATTCTGCGCTGAAAAATATATTTCAGAATACGGTGAAAGAGCATATTAACTGGAAATCCTGGCTGGAGCAGGAGGTTACTGCAGGAAAGATGCATTCAATGGAATTATTTCCAGAGAAAAAGTTTATTTCTGTTCCTGAACTGAAGTATAAGATTTTGATTGACGGAGAGGAATCTGAATCTACACATAAAAATCTGAAGTTTCTTTTCTCATCTGAAAAGGCATTTAAACTGATTGAAGATATCAGCATTTACCAGAATAATAAATTGATTTTTGTGAGAGAACTGATACAGAATGCACTGGACGCAACAAAGATGCAGTTATACAGGACGTTGTCTGCGTATGGCTTTCAATTTAATGAAAAAACATCGCCGTTTGATGTAGAAAGAGCATATCCCAATATTTTTGAGGAACATGCGATTATGATTCACACAGACTATAGTCGTGAAACGGGAAAAGTTTATTTTTCGATTCGGGATAAAGGGATTGGCATCAGCATGGATGAGTTTAAACGTAATATTCTGACAACAGGACGAAGCTGGCCGGAACGAAAAGAATACCAGGATGAAATCAAAAGAATGCCGGAATGGCTGAGACCGACAGGGGCATTTGGAATTGGACTGCATACGGTATTTTCAGTAACAGATTCCCTGACGATACGAACTAAGTCCGATAGTGAGAACAAGGCAAATGAGATGACATTATATTCAGGGAAAAAAGGTGGTTATGCATTTTGCAAGAAAACGAATCAGACTCTGCAAAGGGGATCAGAATTTAGTTTTTCGTTTCTGTTAACGGAAGAACTGAAAGAATGGGTAACCGGAAGTAATGGTGGAAAATTGTTTCTCGAAAATGTAAATGATGGAATACAAAAGGAAATTAAAAAGATAATGGAAACGTGGTGCGTAACACCTATGGTTCCCATCTATGCAGATCAGGATTATGGAATACCAGCTTTTTCGCAGTCGACCTGGTACAATGAACTGAGCAGAACAGAAAAAGAAAATCAATTGATTGATCAGTCTGTCGAGTCAGAAAGATATCATTTTGCGTTTACAGATGACTACCGGTCGATAATGGTGTGGGATCGGGAGAAGAATTGCGTATTAAGTTTTGGAATGGAGAGCATGGGAGGAGATAACGTTTGCTATAAGGGGATTCGTCTTACAGAAAGGATGGAATCTGGCAAATGCAGTGACAGCTTATATCTGAATCAGATGGATGTGCTGGATGGTGCAGGAAATGATTGGGTGGACGCAGCAAGAATGAAATTATCTCTGGCAGCACGCAGAAAACTGGAAAGCGTTGTGGAAGAGGCTACTGCATTTGCAAAAAGAATATATGTTTTCATGTTGGATGAATTTTATCAAAACAATGATATTAGAAATCTCACAAATGATATTGATGCAATGGCAAACAGAATTTATCAGAAGAAAGAGATATCACTGAAAGAAATATGGACAGAGGGCTGTGAACTTAAGAAAAAATATTGGGGAATGCCAGAGCGGTGGAACCATAAAATGCTTACCAGAAAGACACTGCCATATTTTTTAATTGTAAAAATGTTAGATAAAAGCATAAAACTGTGGGATCCAGAGTCTGGGATGGAAGAGGTGCAGCATATATTTTGCCTTGCAGATCAGTTGATTAAAAGATGGAAAATGGATTGGAACGGAATGCACGGGGAATCTTTTCCACAGCCGGATTTTGATCAGCAGATGCGAACTCTGCTACAGCATTTTCTGCAGATTGCAGGAATTGGATTTTCCTATGTTGCGTTTGAAAAAGTGAAGTTTGACGATAATGAAAAAAATACGTTGTTTGAATATAAAAATTTGATTACGCAGAAAAGCTTTCAATTTTATCAAAAAGCATTTCCGTTCTGCTCGCAATGGAAATTTACAAAAGATATGTATCAGTGCGTAGAGGAAAGCGCCATAAGCGGGTTGATTCGATGGCGACCGGAATTCAGGAACAGAGTTCCGGATTCTATTAGATGGAAATATTGCCTGCCGAATTCGGCTTTGGATAAAGTGTTTGTGGAATGGAGAGCAGAGCATTGTTTTTCAAATGTAAAACCGTTGGAAATATTCCTGAGATTTTCAGGGATTCCTGAAATTGTATTAGACATACCAGGGGAAAACTGCCCGATTGGAGAAAAAGAGAAAAAAGTATGGCGTAAATTCTGCACAGAGTCCTATCTTAACTGGAAACTGTTTTATCGAATCAGACCATTATCTGAAGCTGCAAAAGATATGCTGAATAAAGAGACGATTGTTTTAAGGAGACCATTTACGACATATATAAGTGAACTGTTTCCGGTTTTCCACAGAATGTCTCTTGTAAGTATGGACGAAAGAAGGATGGAATTCAGCATTCATAACAGTAACACACACGGAGTACAGATAGATTCACAGACGAAAAAGAGAATATTTAAAGAATTCTGGAAAGAAGTAGAGCGGAGCCATGATCCGAAGGGATATGTGGCTATGATTGGAATGGAAGAATATCCGATGCTTGGAATTGAAAATGCAGAAGAACAATATCATGCACAGATTGGAATGCTGGCGAAGTATCCGGAGATACCATTATGGGATTATGGGGCAGGAATCAAAGCGTTTATGGATCAATTCATTGGATGTCCAATTGATGAAAAGAGTCAGGAAATTATAGATCGTATTATTAATTCAGAGGGTGGAAAGGCAGTGATTCATTACATCGCAGTGTACAGAAAAAAGACGGGAGATGATGTGAAAGAAGAGAAAATTGAGACACAGTACAGGGAGTTTTTGAAAGAGTTGATTTATTGTTGGGCAGATGGAAGATGCACGTTTGGATGAAAAAACGAAAAATAACAGTATACGAATCCCTGCCATTTTGATTCGCGGAGTTGATATTATGCCATCATTAGCATCGTTTACGAGAGTATGAAACTTTTCTGTAAAATAATGTTTAGAAGGTTTTTCTGTGATACAATAAATATCATTAGGAGGGTCTTTATTATGGAAAGACAAAAGAAACCTGTATATCGAGTACAAATTTTCAAAACGAAGAAAAATTCTAAAATAAGTTTGTAATTATTTTAGAAAACTGGTATACTTAATTTGAAACATGGCAAAGCTTATGTTAAGCTTGAGCTGGCTTTATGAAGGAAGTGAGTGCTTTGAACATTAAAAAGCTAGTTTTTAAAAATTTCAAGACATTGGAAGAGGTGTCGTTTGAGCCGGGACGTGTAAATGTTTTTATTGGAGCAAATGGCTCTGGAAAAACAACAATCCTTGAGGCTATTGGTTTGCTTTGTGCTGCTATGACAGATCGAGTAGATAACGCAAGTATGCAGCGGAAAGGTATTCGTCTTAGTGTTCCGGGACTTTATAAGTCGGCATTCTCCGATTTAAGGAGAAAAGCACCAACCATCAATTTTGATGTGTCTTGGCGACAAAATGAAAAGGACTATCAATATGGAGTCAATTTGAATGTTCCAAATGAATCGGATTCAGCCAGACGAGACATGTGGCGTTATCATTCGGAAAAATTGACTGTAAATAATCAAACACTGTGGGGAAGAAGCGGTGCATCAAAAACAACATATGATCCGTATGTGGGGTTACTGATGCTCGAACCTAATGAAGAACTTGCTGAGGTTAGACCGGAAATTGAGAAGTTTAAGAACTATGCGATTTATCAACCTAACACACAAGCATTGAGAGGAACGCTCCCTGATCCGTATCAGGTTAATCCTATCGGTTTGTGCGGAGGCAGACTTGCAGAGGCAATTGAAGAAATCATGAGGCAAGATGAAGACGGTGAAAGCTACTTGCAGAATCTTCCACTGGATGAAGTCTTGGAACTGATCGATTGGGCAAGTGGGTTTGATGTGACTGCACCTAAAAAGTCAAGCGTAAATGCTGCTGTTCCGACGACGAGAAGAATTTTGGAGTTCCAAGATCGATATTTGACTTCAAAAACAAGCTTTACCGCTTACGATGCCAGTGAAGGAGCGTTGTATGTTCTGTTTCTTCTTTGCTTGGCATTGCACCCTGATGCACCGGGCATTTTTGCTGTGGATAGTTTTGATCATGCAATGCATCCTAGACTTGCGAGAGAGACGACAAAGCTGTTCTGTAAAACAATTCTGGAACAGGATAAGACTGTTTTTGTAACAACCCACAACCCTCTGGTTTTGGACGGACTTGATTTAATGAATGATGATATAAGATTGTTTGCAGTAAACAAAAGCAGAAAATCAGGTCACACATCTTTACAGAGAATTCAGGTGACTAAGGAGTTAATGGATTCTGGTTATTCTCTGTCGAGATTGTGGACAGAAGGACGGTTAGGGGGCGTACCAAATCTGTAATGAAAACGATAGGAATTGTTGCAGAAGGCCCACGGGATTTTAAACTGATTGCAGCAGTCATTGATACAATTACCAATGAAGAAAACAATTATCAAATGATTCAGCCAGAACCCAACATGATCGGACAGTTTGGAAATGGTTGGAAAGGTGTCTGGAAATGGTGTGAAGACAATCAGGGAAAGCTGAAGGCCTATATGCATTCCTTGACACCAGTACTTGATCTTTTGGTTGTCCATATGGATGGAGATGTCCAAAGATGCGAGAAAGAAGTCCATTGTGTTTGTCAAAGGGCACTTTGTGATGCGCCGGAAGGAGCACATCCGCTTACCTGTGAAAAAATAATTGGAGATAGAAACGAATGTCCGGTTGCGTTACCGTGTGAACACCATGGAAATACTCCAGATGCAGAGGCTGATTTTTTAAGAACATTCATAGGGACGTTGTTGCTTCCGGAAGATGGACTGGCTGTGAGCTATATGATTCCGTTTGATGCAACGGATACATGGATTGTGGCAGCCTGTGATCAGTACGATGATTATGAAACATTACTTGATCCGTGGGTTAACATCATTGCACATTCACCGCAATATCATGGAGTGAAAATTAAAAATCGTCCTAAAAAAGAAAAACGGACATACGAAAAGTTAATTGAAACTGTTTGTGAAAATTGGGATGATGTGGTTGCAAAATGTCCACAAGCAAAACGGTTTGATGAAGATGTGCGTGATTTTTTGATTGAACAGAAAACAGCAAATGTGTGATAAACGGGGCTTCTTTTCGCTGAGGAAAGTGACTGAAGCACATCCGAATCAGTATTATTTTGAGCGAATTGATACATGTGATAATGCGTTGGTTCGCTCTTTTTTTTGCCCAACGGAAGGAAGCATGAAGGCTGTGCCTCATACCGCATGAACCACAGACAGCACCCAGGTGTAATCCGAAGTGCAGCTGTGGCTTATGCGGTTTTGCTTCTGAAACGGGAAAATATTGGGCTGAATAAAATAAAAATTTCCGAAATGGAAAAATATTTTGATGTTCTGCGTATAATATGCCATACTGAGAAAAAAAGAAGAAATGGAGTCACACCAGAACAGATGATATCATCGACTGGCTTTTGGGATGATGTCACTGTGTAAAGACTACCTCAAAGATCGTTCCACCGGACGGGCTGGACTGAACGGTTATTCTGCCGTCATGTACGCGCACGATTTCACGAACCAGGGCCAGCCCAAGGCCTACTCCGCCAAGCTGGCGGCTTCTGGATTTATCTACACGGAAGAATGGTTCAAATATGCGTTCTTTTAATTCAGCCGGGATTCCGCTTCCGGTATCTTCTACGGACAGGCAGATATTTTTTCCGCTCCGGTATGCGGTTACGGTAACCTGTCCGCCGAAATGGTTGTATTTGATTGCATTCTCAACAAGATTGTATACCATCCGGTAAATCAAAATGTCACTTCCGACCATAGTGGTATCTTTACAGTTCCCGATCAGTTTTATCTTTTTTTCCTGAGCAAGCGGTTCCAGATCCACCAGTACTTCATCGACGAGGGCATCAACGGCAATGGTTTCATCCCTGCTTACTGTTTGAAGCTCACTCATATCGAGCAGTGTCTTGACCATTTTGCTGAGTCGGCCGTTTTGCTCCGTCACCATTTTCAGTGTTTGTAAGGTGTCGGCGTCATTGCCCGGATGCGGGGTGGAATGGTATAAATCGAGCTGTACCTGCATGACAGACAATGGGGTTCGAAGCTCGTGTGCTGCATTTGCCGTAAACTGTCTCTGGATTTCAAAAGCATCTGCGAGACGTTCCAGCATCTTGTTATACGAAATACGAAGCTGGTTCAGCTCTTTTACTTTGTTTTCTTCAATGCGCGAATCGGCCAGATTCTGTGCCTGCACCTCCTCAATTTTTTCGGAGAACTCACGAATGGGTCTGAGCGCATGGCCACTGATAAAATAGGTAGCGACACCGCCAAGAAGGGCCAATAAAGCGGAAAGGATCAGACTGTTTCTTTTGTAGTCTGCTTTATTGTTGTACACCTGAACAGAGAAATCTCTGGCAAATTCATCCCACTTGTCCTCCGGAATGCTGATATAGATTTGATCGGAACCGTCTGTGGCACCGTCCCCGTCCTGATCTTCGGCATCATCGCCCCTGGCATCTACGGTCTCCTGCAGGGAATCGATATAATAAATTCCGTTTTTATAGACAAGCAGGGTCAGACATCCACAGATGACCGCAATATACAGAGTAATGATACAGGTAAGTCTCCACTGCAGTGATATTTTTTTCATCGGTCGGACTCCTCTCGTATTTGATATCCTTCGCCTACTTTATTTAAAATCGGATCGTATCCAAGTACCGCTCTGAGCTTTCGGCGAAGAGAAGACATATGGACGCGGATGGATCCGCTGAAGCTGTCCACGGAGGCATCCCAGACATGCTCGATCAATTCTTCCTGACTTACCGGTCTGCCAAGGTGAAGAAGCAGATATTCCAAAATGCCGTTTTCTTTTCTTGTCAGGGGAACCAGGGTTCCGTTGGCATAGGCCTCTCGTTTGATGGTATCGAATTTGATCCCGCCACTTTCCAGACAGACATCCTTTTGTACAAATTTTCTTCTCGTCAGACTGCGGATCCGCGCTTCCAGCTCCTGCAGATGGAACGGCTTTTCCATATAATCATTTGCCCCGGCATCGAGTCCTTCTACTTTGTCTGCAATCTGTCCTCTTGCAGATAAGATCAGCACCTTCGTTTCTTCGTTTTCCTTCCGGAGCTCTTTTAGAAGATCCATTCCGTCCATGCCGGGCAGATTGAGATCCAGGACAATCAGATCATAATTTTCTGCCAGGATGCATTCCAGAGCCTCCGCCCCATCATAGCAGGTATCTACCTCGTACCCGGCGGAGTACAGACTTCTGGCAACTGTGTCACACATTTGTTTCTCATCTTCCACGATTAATAATCTCAAAATTTTTTTCACCTGCCCATTTCTTAACAATGATTTTACAACAGCTATTGTATAATATCAGAGTCAGCTGGTCAATCAATAAAATCAAAGGAGCAACCACATTTTGAAATGCGGAAAAATATCTCAAATTGTTCTAGTTATCACAGGCATAGCGATGATGGGCTATGGCGCCGTCAGAGGGGAAGCGGCTGCTGTGCTTGGGAAAGCAATTAAATTATGTCTGGAGTGTGTCGGAATTGGATAAGAAAAAGAAGTTACGATCAAAGAAAATAGCCGGAATACGCGGGTGGATCCAGGCAGCGGCCACACTGCTTACCAATCCTCATATCCCCAATTTTTTTCAGGGCAAAATATATCAGGGCAAAGCGAAAACGGTATGCGTACCGGGACTAAACTGTTATTCCTGTCCTGCCGCGACGGGAGCGTGCCCCATCGGAGCCTTTCAGGCGGTTGTCGGATCATCCAAATTTAAGTTTTCCTACTACATAACCGGGTTCCTGATTTTACTCGGCGTGACACTGGGAAGATTCATCTGTGGTTTTTTGTGCCCGTTTGGATGGTTTCAGGATTTGCTTCACAAAATCCCCGGAAAGAAATTCTCTACGGCCAGACTGAAGCCGCTGCGGTATCTGAAATATATCATCCTTGTTGTTTTTGTGATTCTTCTGCCGATGTTTGCAACGAATTCGATCGGGATGGGAGATCCGTTCTTCTGCAAATATATTTGTCCGCAGGGCGTTCTGGAGGGGGCGATCCCGCTTTCCATCGGAAATGCCGCAATCCGGTCTGCACTGGGCAAGCTGTTTTCGTTTAAATTCGGTATTCTGATTACGGTTGTCGTGCTCAGCATCTTGTTTTACAGACCCTTCTGCAAATGGATCTGTCCTCTTGGGGCAATCTATTCCTTATTTAATAAGGTAAGCTTTTTACATATCACGATTGAAAACAGCAAATGTGTCGGATGCAATCAGTGTTCCAGGGCATGTAAAATGGATATCGACGTGTGCCGGACCCCAAATCATCCGGAATGCATCCGATGCGGAGCCTGCATCAAGGCCTGCCCGAAGGATGCGATCCACTATCAGTTTCTGGGAAAAACGTGTCAGAAAAAGGACACCGGAGATCAACAGTCAGAGATCAGAAACCATTGATTAGCAGCAGATCACGAAGCATCGAAGGATGATATTGAATTTTTGTTTTTTACATTATACTATCTTAAAAGGAGCCATAATTTATGAAAACCAAAAGAACTTTTATCCCTGTTTTTACACTCAGCGTAGCATTATTACTTACCGCATGCAACGGAAAAGAGGCTGCAGACACAAAGAAAACGCAGACAACCCAGACGGAATCCGGCACAGAAGCTGTTACGGGATCTGTTGCGGAATCCGGAACCGAAACGGCAGGGGCTTCCGGCACAAAGCTGGACGATTTATATCAGCAGGAGAACCAGATTTTTTCAGATCATGCGGATGTATGGAACAAGGTGTTTGGCATGATGAATAAAAGCACGGCTGATCCGAGCGGAAATTATGGGGATTATCTGGCAGACACGGTTGAAGCCAACAAGGACTCTTTTGCTGAGGACGAGTTGAAAACACTAACGGATGATATTGAAACGATACGAAAAATCGAGGAACAGATAGCAGAAATGGAAAACGGCAATACAGAATCGGAAGATAGCGACGCGAAAAACGATTCCGAAGAGGCATCTCCGTTCCGGGATTTCTCGGGTCAGGATTATGATGGCAATACAGTTGACGAAAGTCTGTTTTCCAAAAATGCGGTAACGGTCGTGAATTTCTGGTTTACCGGCTGCAAGCCTTGTGTTGCTGAGTTATCCAAGCTGAACGAATTAAACGATGCAATCAAATCCATGGGAGGCGAGGTTGTAGGCATCAACACAGAAACCTTCGACGGAAATCAGGATGCGATCAAAGAAGCAGCAGCGGTTCTTGAAAGCCAGGGTGCGAAATACCGCAATCTTTCCATTGACTCTGCTTCCGCTGCAGGAAAGTATGCTTCCGATATTATGGCATTTCCGACCACAATCTTAGTCGATCGAAATGGAAATATTGTGGGAGAACCGATGCTTGGCGGAATCGACAATCAGGAGAATTATGATACGCTGATGAAACAGATCCAGTCTGTGATTGATGCAGACAGCGCGAAGTAAGACGAGAGCTGCGGCGTTTTTTGGGAGAGAAAATGGGAGTGCGAAAAAACAAAGTTACATTTTTTCGCACTCCTTTTCCTAACAAGATTTTAAAAAAATACATTTACGAAACGATGTACTGTGCTGTACCTGTCCCGAAAAGCTGCTCGGTGCTTAGAACAAGAGCTGAGGTCACACGGCGATTCCCCACATATATGCACACGTTTTCGGAACCACCAGTAATCCGACCTTTGGTTTTGATAGCAGCCATTTGACAAACAACAGCCGGGTTCCTGCTCTGCGAAAGGGCAGAAAATAAGGAAAACTTTGCGCAATTAAAAGGAGCATACCGCATCAGCGATATGCTCCTTTTGGACTACCTGGGTAAATATTATTCACAAAGTTTGGAGAAAGCGTCAGCTACGAACTGAACTTTTGTTCCAACGATAACCTGTACAGAGGTTTTGCCAGGTTTGATCACGCCTGCCACGCCGGCAGATTTGATTACCTTGTCGTTTACGGCAGTGATATCTTTCACTTCCAGTCGCAGTCTTGTAACGCAGTTATCAATGCTTGTGATGTTTTCTTTTCCGCCGCAGCCTTCCAGAATTTTAGCTGCGATTGCGGTATAGTTATCACTTGCCAGTTCTACTTTTTTCTCTGCTTCGAGATCGTCATCTTCGCGTCCAGGAGTCTTCAGATCCCATTTCTTGATAGCAAACAGGAATACGAAGTAGAATACGAGGAATGCTGCGATTCCAAGCGGAATGATCAGCCATATTTTCTGTGCTGCGGGCAGTGAGGATGAGAACAGGAGGTCCATAGCACCGGCGGAGAAGCTGAATCCTGCACGGAAGCCGAGAGCAACTGTGATCATAGTAAAGATACCATACAGTAATGCATAGATTACGTACAGAACAGGAGCAAGGAACATAAATCCGAACTCAAAAGGTTCTGTAACGCCACAGATGAATGCGCAGACTGCAGCAGAAGCTACCAGACCGATCGCAGCTTTTTTCTTTGCAGGTTTTGCACATCTTACCATAGCAAGTGCAGCACCAGGAATACCGAACATCATACATGGGAAGAATCCGGACATGTACATACCAAGGCTCCAGGTTACATCAGCAGATGTTTCACCAGCCCAGAAGTGCTTCAAGTCACCAAGACCGATCGTGTCAAACCAGAATACATTGTTCAGAGCGTGATGTAATCCGGTCGGGATCAGCAGACGGTTCAGGAATGCATAGATACCGGCACCGACAACATCAAGGCTGACAATAGATTTACCGATTGCTACCAGAGCACCGAACAGTAATGGCCATACCAGTAACAGAACAGCAGATACAACGATAGAAACAACACCGGAAACAATTGCTACACAGCGTTTGCCGCTGAAGAAGGATAACCAGTCCGGAAGCTTGGTGTCTTTGAAACGGTTATAGCAGGCAGATCCGATGATACCGGCCAGGATACCGATGAACGGGTTTTCGATCTTGTCAAAGGCCAGCGTCTTTGTAGCACTCTCAGCGATGGACGGGATGATAGTTGTAACAACTCCGGTAGAAAGAAGTGTTGTGATCATCAGTCAGGATGCCAGAGCTGCGATTCCGCCGGTACCGTCATTCTTTTCTGACATACCGACACCAACGCCGATTGCAAAGAGGATTGCCATGTTGTCGATCAGAGCTGCTCCTGCTTTTACGAGAAACAGACCGATCAGGTTTACTGCGCCCGAGATCTCGCCGCCCTGCATCGTTGCCGGACACAGCCGGTATCCGATACCCATCAGGATACCGCAGATCGGCAGTACTGCTACAGGAAGCATGAGGGCTTTCCCTAGTTTCTGAAGAAATTTCATATATTTCTCCCTCCTTAAAAGATAATTTATATAACTGGATACCTCCAATTAGATACGTGAATTTACCGAATCCATCCAATATACTTACAAAAGCAAGTGCAGAAAAGACATTGAGAGTGCATTTCACAAAAGCAAGTGAGAAAAGACTTCAAGCGTACATTTCATAAAAGAAGAGGATGAAGATTCATCTGACGAAAGATCAAAAAAAGATCAGGAAATACTGAGAACGGCTTCGTCTAAGGAAACTTCGCCCTCTTTTTTCAAGCTGATTTTCTCGTAATCATCGGTATTGCAAATCAGTACCGGAGTGACTGTGTTCAATCCGGCTCCGGTGATCTTGTCCAGATCGACATCCATCAGAAGATCTCCTTTTTTGACCTGATCGCCGGCTGCAACGTGTGCGGTAAACGGTGCGCCCTTTAGTGTAACCGTATCCAGGCCGATGTGGATCAGGATTTCGGTTCCGGAGCTGCTTGTGAGCGTGATGGCATGAAGAGTATCAAATACCATGGCTATTTCACCGTCTGTCGGTGCATAAATTTTTCCCTCAGACGGAATCACTGCAAATCCGTCCCCCAGGATTTTTTCGGAAAAGGTAGGATCCGGGACTTCGGAAAGCGGAACTACTTTTCCTTTGCAAGGTGCGTAAAGAACATTTTCTTTGTTCTTTCCTTTTAGAAAATGAAACATAAAATTGATATCTCCTTTCGAAAATAAGGTGCGATGTTTTTTCGGGATAGGGATCCGAGTTCATCTGTAATTACGTTGAGTGATTTTTTGTGAAAAAATTTGGTGTTTTACCCTTTGATCCGTTCTGTTTGACGTAAAAAGTCAACAAAATGCCGTTGGAAAAGGAAACAGAGTATTTATTAAAAACAAAATTGCATAATTCTGCACGAACTTCTCAATAGATTATATACATAATAACTGATACGTAAGAATTTGTAAATACTTTTTTTGATATTTATGACAAAAGAATCTACTTTCAAAAGGAGAAAAATCGGTAGTTTAACCAACTAATGCGTTACTGCGATAAAAGAAGAATATACACACATTGGGGTCAGACCCCATTACTGTTGTGGGAAACTTTTGGGCGGTTCCTGTTTTTTGGTTTGAAATTCGAAAAATCTTTATACAATCTTAATGCCATGGAAAAGGTATTTATACGTTTTTAAAACGGAAGTCTCTAAAATAAGGAGGAATCAAAAAGAAGGAGTAAAAAGAGAAATGTGGAGTATAAAACTGCGATACAGGAAACAATGGTCGTCGTTTGAAATTATCATTCTTGGATTTGCGGGGGTAATTCTGGCAGGAGCACTGCTTTTGATGCTTCCTGTGGCTTCGCGGGAAGGAAATGTAACGCCATTTACAGAAACACTGTTTACTGCAACATCAGCCGCCTGTGTGACAGGACTGGCAGTCAGGGATACAGGAAGCTACTGGTCCGTCTTTGGACAGAGCGTGATTTTGCTGCTCATTCAGATCGGCGGTCTTGGTGTGGTTACGATCGCTGTTTCGATTGCGATGCTTTCCGGGAGAAAAATTTCCCTGATGCAGCGAAGCACGATGCAGGATGCGATTTCTGCCCCGAAGGTGGGCGGAATTGTGCGCCTGACGCGTTTTATCCTCAAAGGAACCTTTGGAATTGAACTGTTGGGGGCGTTGTTTCTTCTGCCTGTTTTTTTACGGGATTACGGCGGAAAAGGAATCTGGATGGCGTTGTTTCATTCTGTATCCGCATTCTGCAATGCAGGATTTGATCTTCTTGGAAAAACGGATCATCTGTATCCGTCCCTGACTTCTTATGTGGGAAATCCACTGGTTAATCTTACGATTATGGGGCTGATTGTAACAGGTGGAATCGGATTTCTGACCTGGGATGATATCTATACAAAAAAATACCATTTTCGTCAGTACTGCATGCAAAGCAAGGTGATCCTGCTTACAAGTCTGTTTCTGATTTTTGTTCCGGCGGCCTTCTTTTTCTTCCGGGATTTCGCCGGAATGCCGGTCAAGGAGCGGACGCTCTGCGCATTGTTTCAGTCCGTGACAACAAGAACGGCCGGATTTAATACGGCAGATCTTTCCGGGATGACAGGTGCTTCCCAGGCGATTATGATTGTTCTGATGATGATTGGCGGAGCACCGGGATCAACGGCTGGCGGAATGAAAATTACCACATTTGCCGTGCTGACAGCTAATGCGTCTGCTACGTTCCGTCAGAGAGAGGACACACAGATGTTTGGACGCAGGGTGGGCCAGGAGGTATTAAAAAATGCATCTACGATTCTGATGATGTATCTTTTTCTGGTGCTGATGGGAGGAATGGTGATCAGTGTGGCAGAAAATCTGCCGATTTCTGAGTGTCTGTTTGAGACAGCATCTGCTGTTGGAACGGTTGGCCTGACGCTTGGAATTACGCCGCAGCTCGGTGTTCTTTCGAAAGGAATTCTGATCGCACTGATGTTTCTTGGAAGGGTTGGCGGTCTGACGCTTGTTTATGCTGCGATGCCGGGGAGAAAGAGCGCACATGCAAAAATGCCGCTGGAAAAAATAAATGTAGGATAAGAAGAGAGGAAGAGATGAGATGAAAAATATTTTACTGATTGGAGTAGGAAGATTTGGGAGACATATTGCCATGCATCTGAATCAGCTTGGACATCAGGTGATGGCGGTAGACCGAAATGAGGAACGGATCGACGCCGTGATGCCGTATGTGACAAATGCACAGATCGGTGACAGTGTCAATGCAGACTTTCTGCGATCCCTTGGTGTTGGAAATTATGATGTCTGTATTGTGACGATCGGAAGCAGCTTTCAGGATTCGCTGGAAACCGCGTGTCTTTTGAAGGAGCTGGGCGCAAAATGGGTCGTGTCCCGGGCAGAACGGGATGTACAGGAAAAATTCCTGTTGCGGAACGGAGCGGATCAGGTTGTTTATCCGGAAAAACAGATGGCAAAATGGACAGCGATTCGTTACAGCTCGGATCATGTGTTTGACTATATTGAAATTGACAGTCAGTATGCGATTTTTGAGGTTGAAATCCCGGAGAACTGGATTGGAAAAAATGTCGGCCAGCTGGATATCCGGAAAAAATACGGTATTAATATTCTGGCAACAAGAAAATATGGAAAAACAGATGTTGCGGTGTCTCCTGAGACAGTTCTGGATGGCGATGCTACCATATTGGTTCTTGGTGAATATAAAGCGATCCAGAAATGTTTTCGAATCTGAAAGAGAGGTGATTTCTGTGTTAAGTGTAGGACTGCTCTTCGTTACCCTGGTCGGTTTTTTGTCTGGAGGCGTGCTCGTAGATCAGATAGAGACATTTTTCACGGAAAACAGAAGAGAGGAACCGGAAACGGGACAAAATTTCACGGAAAACAGAAAACAAGAACAGGGAACGGGAGAAAAAAAGATTTCCTGACTATAGCTTTCTCTTCGTTTATGATCTACAATAGGAGGCGGGGTGAGACAGTTGGAAAAAGAAAAACAAAAAAAAGAGCATATCCTGGTGTGTCTGTCCTCTTCGCCATCCAATGAAAAAATTATTCGGACTGCGGCGCAGATGGCACAGGCGTTTCAGGCCGGCTTTACGGCATTGTATGTGCAGACAGCAGAAAAAACAGAAAAAACACCGGAGGATCTGGCAAGGCTGCAGAAGCATGTTCGTCTGGCAGAGCAGAGCGGGGCAGAAATTGTAACGACACACAGTGAGGATATTGCCCTGCAGATTGCAGAATACGCAAGAATTTCCGAGGTGACGCGGATTGTCATTGGAAAGAGCATGATGAAGCAGGGCTATTTTCATCAGCGAAGGGTGTGGACCGAGCGTCTGACGGATCTTGTGCCTGATCTGGAAATTCACATCATTCCAGACTCAGACGTGTACCGGAGATATCAGAAACGAAAAAAATTTCCGGAGTGGATGGAGCTGCCTTCCTGGAAAGAACTGATGCTTACGGTTCTGATTCTGGCTGCTGCGACCGGAATCGGAGAAATCTTTTTTCGGCTTGGTTTTACGGATGCCAATATTATTACGGTATATCTGTTTGGCGTCATGCTGACATCTATTCTGACCAGCGGTTATACCTGTAGTGTGGTCAGCTCTGTGGCAAGTGTTGTCCTGTTTAATTATTTTATGACAGAGCCAAGGCTTTCGTTGCATGCGTATGGTTCCGGCTATCCGGTGACTTTTGCGATCATGCTTGGCACTTCAATCCTGACCAGTACGCTTGCTTCAAAATTGAAAGAAAATGCAAAGCTTTCTGCACGAGATGCCTTTCGAACCAAGATTCTTTTTAATACCAGCCAGCTTCTGCAAAAGGCAGAGGATGCGTCGGAAATTTTTGATATTACGGCAACGCAGCTGATAAAGCTTCTGGGAAGAAATCTGGTTGTGGCGCCGGTAGAAAAAAAGAAAAACGGCATTGTGCAGGGAACTCTTTATAACGCCGAAACAGGAATAAAATCAGAAAAAGTTTTTAATGAGAAAGAACAGGAAATCCTGCAGTGGGTTCTGAAAAACCGGAAACGGGCGGGAGCTATGACAGAACGTTTTTCTGAAGAACCGTATCTGTACCTTTCCATCTATGCGGCACAGAACAGATATGGTGTGATCGGCATTTTCATCGGACAAAAGCCACTGGATGTGTTTGAGAACAGTATCCTGCTTTCTATTCTGGGAGAGTGCGCCATGGCACTGGATCGGGAACAAAGTGCGAGAGAAAAAGAAGAGGCGGCAGTCATGGCGAAAAATGAGCAGCTTCGGGTGAATCTGCTGCGGACGATTTCCCATGATCTGCGCACACCACTGACATCAATTCTCGGCAATGCAGACTCTTTGATCAGTAACTTTGACGCACTGGACGAAGGGATGCGGAAACAGATTTTTTCGGATATTTATGAGGATGCCGGATGGCTGATTGAACTGGTGGAAAATCTGCTTGCGCTTACGAAAATAGAAGATGGAAGTGTAAAACTGCAGTTATCCGATCAGGTGGTTGAGGATGTAGTACGTGAGGCGCTGCGCCATGTAGAACGGCGGAAAAACGAACATGAAATTACGGTGGACTGCGGGGAAGATGTACTGCTCGCCCGCATGGATGCAAAGCTGATTGTACAGGTATTGGTAAACCTGATCAACAATGCAGTAAAATATACACAGGCAGGATCCAAGATCCGGATTACAGCCGGAAAAGAAGAAAAAAACGTATGGATTGCGGTGGAGGATAATGGACCCGGCATTCCGGCGGAGTGCAGGGAGCATGTATTTGAAATGTTCTATTCCGGAAAAAATAAGGTGAGTGACAGCCGCAGAAGCCTTGGCCTTGGGCTGGCGCTGTGCCGTTCCATTGTAAATGCGCATGGCGGGGAACTGGTGCTTCGTGACTGCGCTCCGCACGGCTGTCATTTTCGTTTTACGCTGCCGCTCAGTGAGGTGAATTTAAATGAATAAGACATTGATACTGGTCGTGGAAGACGATACGCCGGTCCACAATCTGATTACGACAACACTGAAAACACACGATTATAAATAACCACATTGGGGTCAGACCCCATTACTGTTTAGAAATTTTGTTCTTGTTTTGGCAATTCTGACACTGCAGACTGTACTGAATGACAATATCAAAACGGCAGAAGATGTTGAAACTTATCTGGGTCTTAACACCCTGGTCGTTGTTCCGGATTTTGGAAGCAAAAAGAAATCCAGAAGACGAAGAAAAGACTGAACATAAACACAGAAAATTAAAAAGGAGCATCTCCGGTTTCGAACTTGAAACCTGGAGATGCTCCTTTTTCGTATGCTGCAGAATGAAAAATTATTCTCCCGCCACCGTCACATCCCGCAGCAGTACCGCACACGGCACCACGCGGTTGTTTATCTGCTGTGTCTCTTTCGAGAAAGTCAGATTTTTCAGCACATCGTCATAACGGGCGGAAAGTGATCCGCTGGTTGTCGGATGGGAGGTGGTTCCGTCGCTCTCATATGCGAGACGGATCTCACCGCCGCAGGTGCCGCTTACGGCATCCATATCAAACGCACTGAAATCGGTGATTTCTATATGCGGCATGCTGCGTAGCTCGTCGAGTGTTTTCGAACCGCCTTCAACTACCATGTTATTCATGGAAGTAGTATCCTTCATGCCGATATAATGGGCATGCTGAAGGCTGCCCCAGTAGGAGCGGCAGATGCCGTTTTCAAACAGAACGCGCTCGGCTACCGGCATACCGGTTTCGTCGTACGGCGCGTTTTTGGCAGAGCCGTCGAGCGTCGGCATGAGGCGGATATTCAGCGGATCGGCATCTGCGCCGGTGATGGCTTCGCCGATTTTTGCTTTTGCAACGCCCGTATACTGATAAGAAGCGTTGGTATGCATGGCAAAATACTGGAAGAAGCGGCCGACGGCGTCTCCGCTTAAGAGAACATCGGCGTGCTCGTTCTGCCGGGTCGGAACAGCATTCAGACGCTGGCGGCCGGTGTGGAACATTCCGCGCACTTCGGCGATGATCTTCTCGGCAGATTTGTCGGAGAAGCGGAGATCCTTGTAGATCTCAATCTCATGATCATCCTTGCGGGAGTTTGTGACAACCTCGATCTCGCAGTCAAAGCCGGAGAAGGTGACATCGACACCGCGGGAATTGCGGATGCGTGTCTGCTTCTGATTGACAAAAATCTCATAGGAGTTTACGCGGGAATCCTCTTCCGATTTGATTTCCTGCATGGCCTGCACCAGTTTTACGAGTTCAGAGGTAAGATCGCGGGAGGCATCAGGCATTCCATCATTTGCCGGTGCATCCGATGGCTCTGCAATCGGGTACCATGGGTTCTGCACGAACTGTGCGGCGAACAGCGCCTGGTCAATTTCCTGCTTCATTTCTTCGCGGGAAATGCCCTGGTGGATCTCTTTTTCTGCGCTTCCGCGGAATTTTCCATCCTCACTGTCGACAAAGACGGTCAGAAACGTATGCGTTACTTTTTTCGCGCGGCTCATGTCGAGCTTCTGACCGATGAAAAATGCCTCGCGGGATTCGGTCTGCTCTTCGCGGATCAGAAAGTCGCTGGCTTTGCTTGTTTTTAATACATCGTATAATTCGTTCATCAGCCTAACCTCACTTTACATTTCAGATACGGGCCGCCATCGCTGACTTTGACCCATTCTTTGTGACCTTTTCCGCACATGCCGGAGCCGAAGAGCTCTTCTTTGTCGGAAACCATGGAGATGCTCTTTAAGAGATCCGGAACGTAGCCGGTCAGGGTGACAGGAGATACGACTTTTCCGGTCAGCTTACCGTCTTTGATCTCGCGGCCGAGTCCGACCATGCACTGGATGCCCCAGTGTTTCGGGTCTTCCATACCGGACTGGACGCTTTCGAGAAGATAGCCGTGCTCAATCGAAGCGATCATATCATCGAGTTTGTCTGTGCCTGCGGTGAAGTAGGTGTTGGTCATACGGGAGTAGACTTTGCGCTCGAAGCTCTCGCGTTTTCCGTTTCCGGTCGGCGTGGTGCCAAGGCGGAGTGCGCTTACGAGATCGCTGATGCCGGTAACGAGTGTACCGTGGTCGATGACCGTGGTGTCGGTGCCGAGCGTTCCCTCATCATCAAAAAGATAACTGCTGACCTGCTGTGCGCCGACTGCTCCGTCGTGCATGGAGGAGAGCTGGGAGGCAACAGGCTTGCCGATATACTCTTTGGCGAGTGCGCGGTCTTTGACAAACATATCCATCTCGACACCGTGTCCGAATGCCTCGTGTGCAATCACGCCGGTGACATCCGGTGCGGTGATGACATCGTACATGCCAGGGGTGACCGGATCGGAGTGGAGCTTGTCGTACAGAACGGCGATGATTTCCTCAACAATCGCATCCATCTCATTTAAGATTTCCACGCCTTTCAGGCCGGAGCAGGAACGGTACGACATATTCTGTTTTCCGTTTTCTGTGCCGATTGCGGAAAGGGAGCCCTCCGAGAAAGCGTAGGACTGCATCAGATCCTTTTTGGAGGAGAGGAACAGCTTGTTGACACGGGCAAAGCTGACGGTACTCTGGAATTCCAGAATTCCCTCATGGGCAGCGCCGGCGTCGCAGAGCTTCCGAAGGTGGGAGAGAATCTCCTCTGCGGAGACGGTCTCCGGGTCAATCCCGATTTCATTCTGCATCGTTTTTGCGATGGATTCTTCCTGCACGAGAGGAGACTCCATCTGCGCAATGCCGAGTGCCTTTAATGCCTGAAATTCGGATTTCAGCGCGGAAGTAATTTCCTCCGCAAGATCTGCGGCATCGGTGAGGTTGTTGAAGGAATATTCGGTGTAGGAACCGTCCTGCCATGCACGGACAACGAAGCCGCGTTCACAGAAGTGATAATCGCCGACGGTGGTCTGATGCATGCTGACGCGGTAGGTCGTACCTTTGACATCGGTGCAGAGCACGCTGACGTAATCAAATTCGCGCTCGAGCAGACGGATCAGTTCCTGAATCTGTGGTTTGATTTCCACAAGATAGGATGACATTGGAACCTGCATAAGTTTGGTGTCCTTTCTGGAGCCTGCCGGAGTGTTCGATAGAGAACCTGCGCCGGGGCTCAAAATAATAGAATCCGGAAAAAATAGTTTCGAAAAAATCCCGAACATAGTTTCATTATAGAAGTGGGAAATGGAAAAAGCAATAAAAAAAGGTTGACAAAATGAATTTTGATGATATACTTTGAATATCAAAACATTTGAAAAGAAAAATGTTTGAGAATGAAATAAGCAAGAGGACAGTAAGGTGAAAAACGGCAGAATTGCGGGAACCGGTTCGTATGTACCGGAGACGATATGGAAAAATGAAGATCTGGAAAAGATGGTGGAGACGAGCGATATCTGGATCCGGGAGCGGACAGGAATCGGTGCGCGCCACATAGCCGGGGAGGAGACGGTTGCCCAAATGGCAGTAAAGGCGGCGAGAAGAGCGCTGGAAAATGCCGGGATCTGTTCGACAGAATTGGATCTGATTCTCGTCGGAACCTCCTCGTCGGAGAGCATCTTTCCGAATACCGCCTGTCTTGTGCAGGATGAAATCGGTGCCTTCCGTGCCGCCTGTCTCGATGTCAGCGCCGCCTGCACCGGATTTCTTGCAGTGTATGAGCTGGGCCAGCTGTATATCCGGAGCGGCAAGGCAAAAAACGTGCTGCTGATCGGCGCGGATGCCCTGAGCCGCCTGGTGGACTGGAGTGACCGCGGAACCTGCATTCTGTTCGGGGACGGCGCGGGAGCCGTTGTGCTGACGGCGGAGGAGCAGGAGACAAAAGCGTGCGAAAAGATCCATTCCGATGGAGAAAAAGGCGTGTCGCTGACCTGCGAAAAGGGAACGTATCTGCAGATGGACGGCCGTGCCGTGTTCCAGTTTGCCTTATCCCGCGTGCCGGAAGTCATCCGCGAGGTGCTCGCGGAAGCCGACATGGCGGTCGAAGAGATTGATGCGTTTATCCTTCATCAGGCAAACAGCCGCATCATCGACGGCGTGGCAAAACGACTGAAAGCACCGAAAGAAAAATTTCCGCGGAATATCGAAGCATACGGCAATACGTGTGCGGCGAGCATTCCGATTCTGCTGGATGAGTGGAACCGGTCCGGCAGAGCCCAAAAAGGACAGAGAATCGTTCTCTCCGGTTTCGGAGCAGGACTGATCTGGGGCGCGGCGTACCTGGAATGGTAAGAAACGCCCATATAAAATAAGAAGAATAAGAAAAAAAGTGAGGACAAAAACATGTTAGAAAAAGTAAAAGAAACCGTAGCAGAAGCACTGGGAGCAGACATCGATACTATCACAGCGGAGACTTCCTTCAAAGAGGATCTCGGAGCAGATTCCCTGGATCTGTTTGAAATGGTCATGTCCCTCGAGGACACCTGTGGCGTGGAAATCCCGACCGAGGATCTGGAAACGATGGTAACTGTCGGTGATGTTGCAGAGTATCTGGAGCAGCACAAAAACTAAGAAAGATCGGGAAGCAGGAGGAAGCGATTCATGATCACAGAAGTGACAAAATTACTCGGGATTCAGTATCCAGTCATTCAGGGCGGCATGGCCTGGGTGGCGGAGCATCATCTGGCAGCGGCAGTTTCCGAGGCCGGCGGCCTTGGCCTCATCGGAGCATCGGCGGCACCGGCAGAGTGGGTTCGGAATGAAATCCGCGAAGCAAAAAAACTGACGGACAAACCGTTCGGCGTCAACATCATGCTGATGAGCCCGTATGCGGATGAGGTGGCAAAAGTGGTTGCCGAGGAAGGCGTAAAAGTCGTTACGACGGGCGCAGGAAATCCGGAGAAATATATGGAACTGTGGAAAAACGCTGGTATCCGCGTCATCCCGGTGGTCGCTTCCGTGGCTCTTGCAAGACGAATGGAGCGCGCAGGCGCAGATGCCGTTGTGGCAGAAGGATGTGAGTCCGGCGGCCATATCGGCGAGACGACAACGATGGCACTCGTTCCGCAGGTGGCAGATGCTGTAAAAATTCCAGTCATTGCGGCCGGTGGAATTGCGGACGGACGCGGCATGGCGGCAGCCTTTATGCTGGGTGCCGAGGCGGTTCAGATGGGAACGCGTTTTGTCGCTTCGAAAGAGGCCGTTGTGCATGAAAATTACAAGCAGCTGGTGATCAAGGCGAAAGATATTGATACCCGCGTGACAGGCCGCACAACCGGTCATCCAGTGCGGGCGATCCGAAATGAGATGACACGCCATTATCTGGAACTGGAAAAAGAGGGAGCTCCGTTCGAAGAACTGGAAAAACTGACGCTCGGCGGTCTTCGAAGAGCCGTTGTGGACGGCGATGTCAAAACCGGAAGCGTGATGTCCGGTCAGATTGCAGGTATGGTAAAAGACGAGAAAAGCTGCAAAGAAATCATAGAGCAGATGATGAATGAGATGGAAGAACTTCTGAAAGGAGCACCGGCGCGGTTATGAGTAAAACAGCATTTATGTTTCCGGGACAGGGTTCCCAGTGTGTCGGCATGGGCGCGGATTTTTATGAAGCATGTCCGAAAGCGAGAACCGTCTACGATATGGCATCCGAGCTGATCGGGATTGATATGAAAAAACTCTGTTTTGAGGAAAATGAACATCTGGATCAGACAGAGTTTACCCAGATTGCACTGCTGACAACCGGAATGGCGATGGAGCAGTCCATCCGGGCGTGCGGCCTTACGCCGGATGTGACAGCGGGCCTCAGCCTTGGCGAGTACAACGCGATTGTGTCCGCCGGCGGTATGGAAATGGCGGATGCGATGAAGGTCGTCCGCAGAAGAGGCATCCTGATGGAGGAGGCCGTTCCGGCAGGCGAGGGCGCGATGGCGGCGGTGCTCGGCATGGAAGATGCAAAAATCGAAGAGATTTTGAGCGGGATTTCCGGCGCCTACATTGCCAATTACAACTGCCCGGGTCAGATTGTCATCACTGGATATGAGGCGGCAGTGGCAGAGGCTTCGGAAAAGTTAAAAGAAGCAGGCGCAAAGCGGGTACTTCCGCTGAACGTAAGCGGCCCGTTCCATTCCCCGATGATGGAAGCTGCGTCCCAGGGGCTGACCGAAGCGCTCGAGGGCGTCGGCTTTATGGAGTTGAAGATTCCGTATGTGACGAATGTAACCGGCCAGTATGTGCGTGATACGGCACTGACGCGCGGCCTTCTGATCCAGCAGGTGGCATCCGGTGTGCGGTGGCAGCAGAGCATCGAGGCAATGATTGCGGACGGCGTTGATACCTTCGTGGAGATCGGACCGGGAAGAACACTGACCGGCTTTTTAAGAAAAATCAACCGGGATGTAAAAGGTTACAATATCCGCACCTATGAGGAAATGCATCAGGTGTGCGAAACTTTATTATAGATAGTGGATTATGCAGCAGGAGAATGAGATGTTAAGTGGAAAAACAGCAGTAGTAACGGGCGCATCCCGCGGAATCGGGCGTGCGATTGCAGAAAAACTGGCGGCGGAGGGAGCCTTTGTTGTCATCAATTACAATGGTTCGAAAGAGGCGGCCGAAACCGTGCTTGCGGGAATCCGCGCGGCAGGAGGAGACGGCTGCGTGATGCAGTGCAATGTATCGGATTTTGCGGCGTGTGAAGCGTGGACGAAGGAAATTCTTGCTTTGTATGGGAAAATCGATATTCTGGTCAACAACGCGGGTATCACAAAGGACGGCCTTCTGATGGGCATGTCGGAGGAAGCCTTCGACCGTGTCATTGAGACAAACCTCAAGGGAACGTTCAACTGCATCCGCTTTGCGGCACGGCCGATGATCCGTCAGAAGAGCGGCTGCATCATCAACATGGCTTCTGTGGTCGGCGTGGCAGGAAACGCCGGACAGGCAAATTATGCGGCATCGAAAGCAGGTGTGATCGGCCTGACGAAAACAGCGGCACGGGAACTGGCGTCCCGCGGCATCCGCGTCAATGCGATTGCGCCGGGCTTTATTGAGACTGATATGACGGAGGTTCTTTCGGATAAAGTGAAAGAAGCATCCGTATCCCAGATTCCGCTCGGCCATTTCGGAAAGCCGGAGGATGTGGCAAACCTGGCTGCATTTCTGGCATCCGAAGCGGCAGCTTACATCACCGGACAGGTGATTCACTGCGACGGCGGCATGGTGATCTAAGAAAAGGAGAGTTGGAATGAAGAGAAGAGTAGTCATCACAGGGCTGGGTGCGGTAACCCCGATTGGAAATACCGTGGAGGAATTCTGGAACGGCGTCCGCAAGGGAGCCTGCGGAATCGGAACGATTACGAAATTTGATACAGCAGAATATAAAGTACATCTGGCAGGCGAGGTCAAAGGCTTCGTGGCAAAAGAACGCATGGATTTCAAGGCGGCAAGACGAATGGGAACTTTCTCCCAGTATGCCGTTGCGGCAGCAAAAGAAGCGTTTGCAGATGCCGGCATTTCCATGGAGAATGAAGATCCGTTCCGCGTCGGCGTTCTGGTGGGCTCCGGCGTCGGTGATCTGAATGCATGCGAGCAGGCGAAAGCCAAAATTGATGCCGGAAATCAGTCCCGCGTCAACCCGTTTACCGTTCCGGTGATGATTGCGAACATGGCGGCGGGAAACGTTGCGATTGCACTCGGCGCGAAAGGAAAATGTACCAGCGTGGTGACGGCGTGTGCGACAGGAACGCACTGCATTGGCGATGCTTTCCGCGCAATTCAGTACAACGACGCGGACATCTGTGTGGCAGGTGGTGCGGAGAGCGCAATTACGCCGGTCGGCGTGGCAGGCTTTTCGGCACTGACCGCACTTTCCGAGTCGGAAGATCCGCTGCGGGCTTCGATTCCATTTGATAAGGACCGGAACGGTTTCGTCATGGGCGAGGGCGCCGGCATTCTCGTACTTGAGGAGCTGGAGCACGCGAAACAGCGCGGCGCGAAGATCTATGCAGAGGTAGTCGGATACGGCGCAACCTGCGATGCGTACCACATTACTTCTCCATTGGAAGATGGAAGCGGTGCGGCACGTGCGATGGAGCTTGCGATGGAAGAAGCGGGAGTAAAACCGGAAGAAGTTACTTATATTAATGCACACGGAACGTCCACACATCACAACGATCTGTTTGAAACGCGTGCGATCCGGAAAGCCTTCGGTGATGCGGCAGACCATGTGCTGGTCAACTCGACGAAATCGATGGTCGGTCATCTGCTCGGCGCGGCAGGCGGTGTGGAAGCTGTTGTCTGTGCGAAATCCATTCAGGACGGCTTCGTGCATCAGACGATTGGAACAAAGGAAGCAGATGCGGAATGCGATCTGAATTACTGCATCGGCGCTCCGGTGGAAACCGATGTGAAACTGGCAATGAGCAATTCACTTGGTTTTGGCGGCCACAATGCGGTGCTGCTGTTTCAGAAATATGAATAAAGCGGCATCGTGTTCCGGTGCAGAAAGGAAAATAAGATGGAATTAGATCAGATTTTACAGTTGATTGATAAAGTTTCGGATTCTTCGCTGACCGCGTTTGATTACGAGGCTGATGGGATCAAGATTGCCATGGAGCATGGAAAAGCAGCTCCGGTGCAGGTGCAGATGAGCGGGGTTCCATCCGGTGCCGGTCTGCAGATGGCAGAGATGATGGGCGGAGCAAATGGCGTGACAGCGAAAGAAGCAGCCATGCCGGAGAGAAAAGAAACGGCAGGAAAAAGTACAGCGGCTGAGGATCACAGCGAAGCAGAAGAAGGCGTTTTTGTGACATCCCCGCTGGTCGGAACGTTTTATACAGCTCCGGCAGAAGATGCCGAGCCGTTTGTGAAGGTCGGCGACACCGTGAAAAAGGGACAGGTTGTAGCGATTGTGGAGGCCATGAAGCTGATGAATGAGATTGAGAGCGAAGTGGACGGAGTGATTGCGGAGGTTCTGGTGAAAAACGGCGAGATGGTTGATTACGGAAAACCGCTGTTCCGGGTAAAAGCGTAAAGCCGGGACGAGAAAGGAAGCAGCGAATGAACAGTTTGACAACGAAACAGATTCAGGAGATTATTCCACACAGACATCCGTTTCTGCTGGTGGATTACATAGAAGATTTTGAGCCGGGCGAATTCGGCATTGGGTATAAATGTGTGACGTACCGCGAGGATTTTTTTGCGGGTCATTTTCCGCAGGAGCCGGTGATGCCGGGCGTGCTGATTATCGAGGCGCTGGCGCAGGTCGGTGCGGTTGCGATTCTTTCTCTTGACGAGAATAAGGGAAAAATTGCATTTTTCGGCGGCATCAACAAGTGCCGCTTTAAGGGAAAAGTGAAACCGGGAGACAAGCTTCGTCTGGAGACGAAAATTATCCGCCACAAGGGACCGATGGGCGTCGGGGAAGCGGTTGCTTCGGTCGACGGCAAGGTGGTCGCGCAGGCGGAACTGACCTTTATGGTGGGGGCAGCACAATGATTCGAAAAGTTTTGATTGCAAACCGTGGGGAGATCGCGGTCCGGATTATCCGGGCATGCCGTGAGATGGGAATTCTCACGGTTGCTGTTTATTCAGAGGCGGACCGGGAGGCACTGCATGCGCAGCTCGCGGATGAGGCGGTGTGCATCGGGCCGGCACCGTCGAAGGACAGTTATTTAAATATGGAACGCATTTTGAGTGCGGCGCTTGTGACGGGGGCGGATGCGGTTCATCCGGGATTTGGATTCCTGTCGGAGAACAGCACGTTTGCGCGGAGATGCCAGGAGTGCCACATTACGTGGATTGGGCCATCTCCTGAGGTGATGGACCGGCTGGGTAATAAGTCTGAGGCGCGAAATACGATGCAGGCAGCCGGTGTGCCGGTGATTCCGGGGACGAAGGAACCTGTTTTTGACTGGGAGACGGGTCTTTCTGAGGCCGACCGGATTGGTTTTCCGGTGATGATTAAGGCGGCGCTTGGAGGCGGCGGCAAGGGTATGCGCATGGCGGAGACGCGCGGGGAGTTCCAGAGCGCGTTTCAGACGGCGCAGAAGGAGGCTAAAAGTTCGTTTGCGGACGGGACGATGTATGTGGAGCGGCTGATTCGTCATCCGCGTCATGTGGAGTTTCAGATTATGGCGGACTCGTTCGGAAATGTGATTCATCTTGGCGAGCGGGACTGCTCGATTCAGAGGAATCATCAGAAGATGATTGAGGAGTCGCCTTGTGTGGCGATTGATGACACGCTGCGGGAGCGGATGGGCTCGGCGGCGGTCCGGGCGGCGAAGGCGGCGCATTATGTGAATGCGGGGACGATTGAGTTTCTGCTGGAGCCGGACGGGAATTTTTATTTTATGGAGATGAATACGCGGATTCAGGTGGAGCATCCGGTGACGGAGTGGGTCACGGGGGTGGATCTGATTCAGGAACAGCTTCGGGTGGCTTCGGGGATGCCGCTGTCGGTGACGCAGGGGGAGGTCCGGCTTTCGGGGCATGCGATTGAGTGCAGGATTAATGCGGAGAATCCGGCGAAGAATTTCAGGCCTTGTCCGGGGAAGATTACGGAGATGCATCTGCCTGGGGGATTTGGAGTACGGGTGGATACGGCGGCGTATGACGGGTATGTAATTCCGGCGTTTTATGATTCGATGCTGGCGAAATTGATTGTGCATGGGAGGACGCGTGAGGAGGCGATTGCGCGGATGAGGAGTGCGCTGGGGGAAGTCGTCATCGAGGGAGTCGACACTAACGTTGATTATTTGTATTCTATTTTAAATGAAGAGGAGTATCTGGCCGGGAGGGCGGATATTGAGTTTGTGGAGCGGTTGACGGAGAGATTGTAAGAGACGGACGCCGCCCGGCAGTACAGCAGAGAGGGACGGCGCGGTTTCAGAGGAAAGAAACACTAATGTCTCCAGCATTTGCTAAAACCATTTTCAAAAATCCAAAACTCGCTGTCGCTCAGACAGTTGGATTTTTGAAAATAACGCAAATTCTGGAAGCCTAAGTGTTTCTATAGCAATCCCCGAAAATAATGCAAAAAATTCAGCACCGCAGAGCGTGAATTACTGCGTCACAGATTTTCGTCGTACCCCGGTACGCCTTCAAATCTGTTCCTTGCAATTCGCGCTCTGCAGCACTGCCTTTTTTGCATTATTTTCGGGTCTTGCTATAGTTCCTCCTGCAAATGCGCCGTCCCCCTCTGCTGTACTGCCGGGCGGCTGAGATCAGACACACGACTGGGAGAGTGTGGTCAGCGACACCGCGGGGCGGTGCGGCTGGGATGACAGGAGTGAGCGGTGAAGAGAGAATGAATGCCTCGATGGGTGAGGTGTGTGGTTGGAAGATTGTTATGGTGACAATAGAGTGAAAGTGTTATGACGTAAGGAGTGATGGTGGTATGATGCTGGGTAAGTATTTTAAGAAGACGGTGTTTCGGAAGGAGCACACGGCGGATGGGGTGGTGCCGGAGGCGCCGCAGGGGATTTTGAAGAAGTGTAATGCTTGTAAGGGGGCTATTTTTACGGAGGATGTGAAGAGGAATCTTTATATTTGTCCGAAGTGTGGGAATTATTTTCGGGTGCATGCGTATCGGAGGATTGAGTTTCTTCTGGATGATGGGAGTTTTGAGGAATGGGATCAGGGGATGACGGCGGGGAATCCGCTGGGGTTTCCGGGGTATGAAGAGAAGGTGAGGGCTCTGCAGGAGAGAACAGGACTTACGGAGGCTGTTGTGACTGGTAAGGGACGGATCAACGGGATGGAGACGGTGATCGGGGTCTGTGATGGCAGGTTTATGATGGCCAGTATGGGTGAGGCTGTTGGGGAGAAGATTACGCGGGCGGTGGAGAGGGCGACGAAGCTCTCGCTGCCGGTGATTTTGTTTGCGTGCTCGGGAGGGGCGCGGATGCAGGAGGGGATTGTTTCTCTGATGCAGATGGCGAAGACGTCGGCGGCGCTGAAAAGACACAGTGATGCGGGGCTTTTGTATGTGAGTGTGCTGACGGACCCGACGACGGGCGGCGTGACGGCGAGCTGGGCGATTCTGGCGGAGCCGCATGCGCTGATTGGGTTTGCGGGACCGAGGGTTATTGAGCAGACAATAGGACAGAAACTGCCGAAAGGGTTCCAGCGGGCGGAGTTTCTGGTGGAGCATGGGTTTGTGGATCGGATTCTGCCAAGAGAAGAGGCGAAAGAGGTGCTGGCGGAGATTCTGCGGATGCATGGGAAGCGTGCGGAAGGTATGGCATCGGGCGGTGGCGATTTGATGAAGAATTCTGTGCCGGAAGAAAATGGGAAGGAACTGCAGAAAGAAGAGACTGCGGCAGAAAGCGTGAAGGCGCTGGCAGAAGAAACTGAAAATACGGAAACTTCCAGGGACGGACAGGAAAAATCGCTTCGGGGAGAAAAAGAAGAGACGGAGTGGGAGAATCTGCGGAAATCGTCGGCCTGGGATTGTGTGCAGAAAGCGCGGAAAAAAGACCGGCCGGTCGGAGGGGATTATATTCGGGAGCTGTTTCCGGATTTTATCGAGTTCCATGGCGACCGGCTGTATGGCGATGATGCGGCGATCATCGGTGGTATTGCGTCGTTTGACGGCACACCGGTCACGGTCATCGCCGAGGCGAAAGGCGCGGATACGAAAGAAAACATCCGCCGCAATTTCGGCATGCCGTCCCCGGAGGGCTACCGCAAAGCCCTGCGTCTGATGAAACAGGCCGAAAAATTCCACAGGCCTGTTATCTGTCTCGTAGACACCCCAGGCGCCTTCTGCGGAATGGAAGCCGAAGAACGCGGCCAGGGCGAGGCGATTGCGCGGAACCTGTATGAAATGTCAGCGTTAAAAACGCCGGTTCTTTCTATTGTCATTTCAGAAGGCGGCAGCGGCGGTGCACTGGCACTCGCCGTGGCGGATGAAGTGTGGATGATGCAGAATGCCATCTACTCCATCCTGTCGCCGGAGGGATTTGCAAGCATCCTGTGGAAAGACGGCAAACGCGCGCCGGAGGCCGCCGAGGTGATGAAGCTGACGGCGGGGGATTTGAAGGAACTGGGAATTGTAGAAGAGATTGTGGAAGAGCCGGGGGAGTTTACGGTGGACACAATGCCAGTGGTGTGTGAAGAATTGAGAGGCAAAATTCTGAGATTCCTGGAAAAGTATGAGAAGATGGATGGGGAAGAACTGGTAGAGGAGAGGTATCGGAGATTTCGGGATATGTGAAAAGAAGATTTTGACATATTCTGAAATGCATGATATTATGATATTGAAAAGAGTGCTACCGATAGACGGTTAGTCCATATTTATTGGTTTATGTAAAAATAGTCGCCAAAGTTTGCAGGACTGGGCGGCTATTTTTGTGATTTCGCAGTATCTTTGCCGAAGTTGTATCCAAGGCTAAAACAGCTTCGTGCTGGATTCCCTGCGTGGCCTCGACGAGACGATTCAGTACGGACAGGGCGAAAAACGGAAAGAGCAGATGTCAGAGCGGTCGAAAGAACTGGCTTCTGTGCAGGAAAACTTAAGCCGCATGGAAGGCTCCCAGCGGTCTGTCACCAACATGGTGATTCTTCTGGCATCGTTCGGCATGTTGGCACTGACGATCTATCTTTACACGAAAGGCGGGATTGGATTTGAGGGAGTCCTGACCTGCACAATCGCGATGATGGGTTCCTTCGGCCCGGTCGTGGCGCTGTCCAGCCTGTCGAATAACCTGAATCAGACGCTGGCAAGCGGCGAGCGTGTGCTTTCCCTTCTCGAGGAAGCGCCGCTGGTGGAAGAAATTCAGGGAGATGCGGCATCTGGCGGTGACCACGCATTTGCAGGAGCCGAGGCGCAGAATGTAACGTTTGCCTACGAAGACGAGACGATTCTGGATCAGTATTCGCTGAAACTGGAACCGGGAAAAATCACCGGCATCCACGGCGCGAGCGGTTCCGGAAAATCGACGATCTTAAAACTTCTGATGCGCTTCTGGGATGTCCAGACGGGGCGCGTTTCCGTGGACGGAGCCGATGTCCGCGAAATCCCGACGAAGCATCTGCGCGATATGGAAAGCTATGTGACGCAGGAGACACATCTGTTCCACGATTCGATTGCGAACAACATCGCTATTGCAAAACCCGGCGCGACGCGGGAAGAAATTATGGAGGCAGCGGAGAAGGCGTCTATACATGATTTCATCATGACACTGCCAAATGGCTACGACACCGAAGTCGGAGAACTCGGCGATACGCTGTCCGGCGGAGAAAAACAGCGGATCGGTATCGCGCGGGCATTCCTGCATGACGCATCCATGATCCTGCTGGACGAGCCGACATCGAATCTTGATTCCTTAAATGAAGGAATTATTCTGAAATCCCTGAAAGAATCGGCAGAAGAGAAAACCATTGTGCTCGTATCGCACAGAGTGTCCACGATGAACGTCGCGAATGTGGTATATGAAATGGAAAATGGCCGGATTTCCTGATTTTACGGCACTTGACAGAGAAAAGATGATGTGCTACACTAACAGTCGTTAAAGAAAAGACAATTAAATATCGATGTGTAAGGTGTCGGACATACGTGTCCGGTGAAAAGGGAAGCAGGTGTGAATCCTGCACGAACTCGTCACCGTATTTTGCAAGCAGGGGAATGATCCACTGGGAAACCGGGAAGGAGACCGATGCGCTGGAGTCAAATCCTGAAGCAATGAGCCGGGAGACCTGCCTTTCGCAGTACAGGAACGTTACGTTCGTGTCACGAGGAACTGGCAGTACAAAACAGGAAAGCGGACATTTGCCCCACAGCGGGTGAAATGGTTTTCTTTGTGATGAAAATACTGGAAGCCCCTCGTTGAAAAACGAAAGGGCTTCTTTCTATTTACGCGGGCAACGAGCCAAAGTCCGTGCTTGCACGAGACCTTAGCGACTGCCGCGATAACTTGAGAAACTCGCGGAGCGTGTTTCTCATAGTTTGAAATGTAAAACGTCCCCGATATTGGTTGTTGCAAAGATACCAGCAAATGGGAGGAAAACAAAAATGAAAAAGAAACTTGTAGTCGCTTTAATTTCAGCAGCTATGGTAACATCTATGCTCGGCGCATGCGGAAGCAACAACGCATCCAGCAGCAGCGCAAGCAGCACAGCAACAAGCAGCGTAAGTGCATCTTCCGCATCTGAGGAAGACACCACAGCAGCAAGCAGCAGCGTAAGCGCATCTTCTGCATCTGAAGAGGTATCCGCAGACGCAGACCAGGAGGCAGCAGATAAAGTGGCAGATCTGATTGATGCAATTTATGTACAGGAAAGAAATGATAACACCGACGAGCAGTGCAAAGAAGCAAAAGAGGCATGGGATGCCCTGACAGACGCGCAGAAGGAACTTGTAGAAGGCGAGAACGCAGATCCGGATTACTTCGGAAGAGACACAGGTGATGCATCCAAGGATGATCCGTTAAACGGAGACGAGATCGGCGAGAATGAGCTTCTGGTTGTAAGCTTTGGTACTTCCTTCAACGACAGCCGTGCTGAGGATATCGGAGGCGTTGAGAAAGCTCTGCAGGCTGCATATCCGGACTGGTCCGTAAGACGTGCCTTCACCGCACAGATCATCATCAACCATGTACAGGCCCGCGATGACGAGAAGATCGACAACGTGGATCAGGCACTGGAAAGAGCCGTAAGCAATGGCGTGAAGAACCTGATTATCCAGCCGACTCACCTGATGCACGGAGCAGAGTACGATGAGCTGAAAGAAGCAGTAGATGGCTATAAGGATAAATTTGAGTCCGTAACCATCGCAGAGCCACTGCTTGGCGAGGTTGGAAGTGACGCTACCGTAATCAACGAGGACAAACAGGCCGTTGCAGAAGCAATCACAGCACAGGCAGTAAAATCTGCAAACTATGACAGCCTGGATGCAGCAGCAGAGGATGGCACTGCTTTCGTATTCATGGGACATGGTACTTCCCACACTGCAAAAGTAAGCTACAGCCAGATGCAGACACAGATGGATACCCTTGGATACAAGAACGTATTTATCGGAACCGTTGAGGGCGAGCCGGAAGAGACCGCCTGCGAGAATGTGATCGAGGCAGTAAAAGCAGCCGGATACAAGAAAGTAATTCTTCGTCCGCTGATGGTTGTTGCAGGTGACCACGCAAACAACGATATGGCAGGCGAGGATGAGGATTCCTGGAAGAGCCAGTTTGAGGCATCCGGTGCATTCGATGAGATCGACACTCAGATCGAAGGTCTTGGAAGAATTGATGCTGTTGAGCAGCTGTATGTACAGCACACCAAGGCAGCTATGGACGGCAACGGCGTTCAGGACGATGCTGAATAATTAGGGGTTGTATTCCGAACGTAAAATAGAGTAAAATAAGATCCGGCAGTACGGCTGAAGAGACTCAGTGTGCTGTCGGATTTTAAGTTGAGCGGATGAAAAAGATCCGCTTCAAGGTGATACAAGGAGGAATTTTATTATGAGAAAAAAATTAGCAGTTCTTTTTCTTGGAGCAGCACTGACTGTATCCATGCTCGGCGCATGTGGCGGAAAGGATGCAGCGTCATCTTCTGCATCTGCAGTATCTGCGTCTTCTGCGGCAGACGCATCTTCCGCTTCTGTACAGGATGCATCTAAGGCAGAGAGCAGTACATCCACATCAGATGTTTCAGCAGAAAGCGCATCGGCAGCGGAGACTGCAGGAGAAAGCAGCGCATCAGAGCTGGAAGACGGTACGTATACGGCAGACTTCAATACAGACAGCAATATGTTCCATGTCAATGAAGCAAAAGAAGGAAAAGGTGTCCTGACGGTAAAAGACGGAAAAATGACCATCCACGTCAGCCTGGTATCCAAAAACATTGTCAATGTCTTTGTGGGAACAAAAGAAGAAGCACAGGCAGATGGCGCAGAGCTGATCGAGCCGACCACAGATGAGGTAACGTATTCTGACGGCACTACAGATGAAGTGTACGGCTTTGATATCCCGGTAGAAAAACTGGACGAGGATTTCAATGTTGCGATCATTGGTAAAAAAGGAACCTGGTATGATCATGTAGTCAGCGTATCCAATCCGGTACCGCAGGAGTAATCCGGGAAAAAACAAAAAGATATCCACAGAAGGTGAACCATTTTGCACCGTCTGTCCACAGAAATTGTGGACAGAGAGGGGAAAAACGGTTCCCTTTGTGGATATCTTTTCTTATTTCTCCGGAAACAGTTTGCGGAACAGAAAACGGATGAAGGGTCCGCAGTACATGAGCTGCCAGAAGAAGGCAACCGGGAAATTTAAGAACGTGGTCTGGAGCCAGACAGCGACAAATTCTTTTCCGGCATTTTTAAACAGCAGCGTTGCAATAAAACTCATAATCGGACACATAATAGCAATAATCATAATGGAAATTGCCAGCGTGATTACGATCGGACGATCCTGCGGTGTTACCATGCAAAAAGCTAATTTGTGAGCCAGATGATCCACGAGGAAAAACTCGAGGATAAAAGCGGCTGGCCACATGATTATCATCTCGTGGAAGGCCATCAGAAAGACCTGATTTGTCATTCCGCCGATGTTCATGGAAATGTTATAGCAGATCATGGCATAGACCATCAGAAAGGACATCATGAGGGTAAATACAACGTTTTGAAATTTTGTTTTTGGCATCGATTGTTCTCCTTTTCTTTGCAATTTTGAAAAATGGGCGCAAAAAAGACACATGTGTTGTTCGTTAACCAAGCAATGCACTTGTGCCGTTTCCAATCTGATACCAATCTTTTCTGCAGTTTTTAATTTTGAACCGTCGATTATTATAACGTCTCCGGCGGCGTTTGGCAAGAGGAAATTGAGAAATTTTTAAAAAAGACAGATAAACAAGAAAATTCGATGCGTGCTGGAAGCACGGTTTGGCGAATGGTGCGGGGAACGGCACCGGCGGGAAAAAGAATGGATTGCGAAACGGGAGCGGGATTGCTACAATAGAACATAGTGAAAACAAAGAGAAAACGCAAAAGGAAATCAATATTATGTCAGAGATCAGAAAAATCGAAAACTTTGCGGCGCCGGAGCTCGACGTGTATGCGCGTCTTTCAGAACCGCAGTTATTGCACTATTATGAACCGCAGCCAGGCCTTTTTCTCGCAGAGAGTCCGCGTGTCATCGAGCGCGCACTGGATGCCGGTTATGAACCGGTTTCATTCCTTGCCGGAAGCGCAGAGCTTGCCGCAAACGAAGCACTCTTTGCGCACTGCCCGGACGCGCCGGTCTATACAGTAGAGACGAAGGTGCTGGAACAGCTCACAGGCTTTGCCCTCACGCGCGGCATGCTCTGCGCGATGCACCGCCGCACGCTTCCGGCTATGGAGGAAATCTGCCGGAATGCCCGCCGCGTGGCGATTCTGGAAAATGTCGTGAACCCGACGAATGTCGGTGCGATTTTCCGTTCCGCCGCCGCGCTTGGCATCGATGCCGTGCTCCTCACATCAGGCTGCAGCAACCCGCTGTACCGCCGCGCCATCCGCGTGAGCATGGGAAATGTATTCCAGGTCCCGTGGACCGTGCTGCCAGGCGGCAGTTACTGGCCGGAGCAGGGAATTGCTGCACTGCAGGAACTTGGATTTTATACCGTTGCGATGGCATTAAAAGAAGACTCTGTTCCGATGGATGATCCGTCGTTAAAAACGCATGAAAAGCTCGCCATTCTGCTCGGAACCGAGGGTGACGGACTGGCAAGTGATACGATCGCTGAAACAGATGCAACCGTGCTGATTCCGATGACACACGGTGTGGATTCACTGAACGTCGCTGCGGCGAGCGCTGTCGCATTCTGGGAGCTGGCGGGAAGAAGATAAAGATGTTCCGTCGGTACCGGAGATTACGGAATAAAAATAGGATCAGAGATAGATTTTCGGGATGCATATTTTGATGCATCCCTTTTTGAATTTACGAATTTTGAAATTCCTTCCGATACATCTGCGGCGTACATCCCACTTTGTTTCGGAACTGCCGGTTGAAGTTGGAAAGGTTGCGGAAACCATTGTCGTACGCGATTTCGGACACACTCCGCGTCGTACTGCGCAGCGCCTCGCAGGCGGCTTTGATCCGAAGCTGTGTCAGATATTCAACGGCCCCGAGTCCGAAGGTCTGCTTAAAACAGCTCATAAAATAGCTTTTGCTCAAATGCGACAGCCTGGCAAGTTCCTCTATGGTAATCGGGTCGGCGAAGTGCGCCTGGATATAGGCGAGCACAGGCCGCAGGTTTTCAGCAGCCGCAGGCATGGCGGGATGATCGGTGCAGAGTTCCGGCGATGCGGCGAGCAGATAGAAGAAGCGGAGCAGCTCACTTTTCAGCAGAAGATCGGAGACAGCAGAGTTTTCACGGATGCAGCGGAAAATCTGATGGACGGATGCAGAAAGTGCAGCATAACCGGAATGTTCGGGTGAAATCGGTGCCTGGATGCGGCGCCGGGCAGAGAAAAACGGCTGCAGAATTTCCGTGTAGCTGCGGTCGTCATACCCGCCGATCAGCATATTCTGGTGGAAAACAATCGTATCATAAAACATCGACTCCTGCCCGGCGGGCAGAATGGCATGTACGAGGTTCGGCTGAATCAGAAAAATATCACCGGCATGCGCCGTAAGCAGACGGTCCTCATACTGAAAATACCCCGTTCCGCGTTTGATATAATTCAGCTCCATCTCCCCGTGCCAGTGCAGCGGTACGCCGGGAAAATAGTCGGGCATCCGGCAGTCATAATAACTGTAGGGAACCTGCATGGAGCCGTGATGGCGTTTTTCTTTCGCAGCAGAAAGCATCATAAAATCCTCCTCCAAAAAGCATGTCCGTAAAATGCCGGAAATGGCAGAGCGCGGCATGCATAAAATCATAGAATAGTATTAGAATGAAATAGGAAATTACTGGTATTTCAGCGGATACAGTAGTAATATATCATATAGAAACACTTGCTGCAACGACGAAAATACAGTAGAAATAAGAGCGAAAGAGGAAAAGAAAAAATGTCAAAATGGTTAGATAACGCAGTATTTTATGAGATTTACCCGCAGTCCTTCAACGACACCAACGCCGACGGAATCGGAGATTTCCAGGGTATCATTGAAAAATTAGACTACATCAAGGAGCTGGGCTGCAACGCCATCTGGATCAACCCGTGCTTCCTGTCCCCATTCGGTGATGCAGGATACGATGTCGCAGATTACTGCCGCGTTGCACCGCGCTACGGAACGAATGAGGATCTGAAGAGAGTTTTCGAAGAGGCACACAAACGTGACATGCACGTTCTGCTCGACCTGGTTCCGGGCCATACATCTGTTGAGCATCCATGGTTCAAAGAATCCATGAAAGCAGACCGCAATGAATTTACAGACCGCTACGTATGGACCAATAACGTATGGGAAGCACCGGAAGGAATGGGAAGCCTGCGCGGCATTTCCGAGCGTGACGGCGCCTGCGCCATCAACTTCTTCTCCAACCAGCCGGCCCTGAACTACGGCTTTTATCAGCCGGATCCGGAAAAACCGTGGCAGCAGTCCTTTGATGATGAGGGACCGCAGGCAACGCTGGCAGCGATGGAAGATGTCATGAGATTCTGGCTGAACATGGGCTGCGACGGCTTCCGTGTCGATATGGCGGGCTCCCTGGTAAAGAACGATCAGGAAGGCAAAGGAACCATCCGCCTGTGGCAGCAGGTACGAAAATTTCTCGACGCCGAGTTCCCGGATGCAGCCATGGTATCCGAGTGGGGCGAGCCGGACAAATCCTTACAGGGCGGCTTCCACATGGACTTCCTGCTTCACTTTGGACCGTCCCATTACAACGATCTGTTCCGCTGCGATGAGCCATTCTTCTCCAAACGCGGAAAAGGAGATATCTCTGAGTTTGTAGAGACCTACAAAACCAACTACAATAAGACCGCACAGAAAGGCCTGATCTGCATCCCGTCCGGAAACCATGATATGGACCGTCTGGCACGCCGTCTGCAGGGGGATGAGCTGAAAATTGCTTTCGCTTTCCTTCTTTCCATGCCAGGTGCGCCGTTCATCTACTACGGTGATGAAATCGGTATGCGCTACGTCGAAGGCCTGAAATCCGTTGAGGGCGGATACAACCGCACCGGTTCCCGTTCTCCGATGCAGTGGGATGACAGCACCAACGCAGGATTCTCCAGCGCACCGGCCAGCGACCTCTACATCACCATGGATCCGGGCAAAGACCGTCCGACCGCAAAAGCACAGATGGCCGATCCGGATTCCCTGTACCACGAAGTTAAAAAACTCATCCAGATCCGCCAGAGCAGCAAAGCACTCTTAAGCCGCGGAACCATCGAGTTCGTTTATGCAGAGAAAAACCAGTATCCGCTGGCATACGTCCGTGAGGCTGAGGGTGAAAAAGTCCTCGTCATCATCAACCCATCCGACAAAGAGCAGTCCTTCCCATACAGTGCAGAGCTGAAGGATGCCCTCTACACGATCGGAGGAAAAGCAGAATCCAAAGACGGAACCATCACCATCCCGGCACAGTCCGCAGGATTCTATCATATCTAATCGAAAATAAAAATGACAGGGAGATCCAACCGAATTTTTTCGGAGGATCTCCCTAGTGTATTGTACCGATGACATTTAATCTTACTACCAATTTTTAATTGGTAGTAAGATTCGGATACAATGATATCAGTTTTTCTCTGGCATCACCTGTTTGAAAATGCCATTTAATTTTCGCTTTTGATTTGTTACGTTCTTCTTTCCATGAACTTAATTCTTTACGGAGCCGTTCAATTGTTTCAATACGTCTGGATAAGCATTGCCGTGTCATGACGTTTAATTCAATCTCTGCCATGTCAAGCCAACTGCCGTGCTTCGGGGTGTAATGTATTTCCAGCCTCTTGATAATCCGTCTTGCTTCTGCTGGAGGAAACGTTTTATACAAGGATGCGGGTTTATGAGTGTTTAAGTTATCCATGACAAGAATGATTTTTTCTGCGTCTGGAAACATTACATCTGATAAATACTTTATTTCCTTTGCCCAGTCAGTAGCTTTTCGATGCTCATGTACGCTTACATGATGCATCCCACCAAGTGGTTCAACAAACACAAATATACTGCATGTTCCATTGCGTATGTATTCGGAATCAATTTTGGCATTATCTCCAGGACGCATTGGTAATGATTTTCTTGCATCTCCCAAAAGTTGATATGGTTTTTCATCCATACATACAACAGGCCGTTTAGAATTATATGGAAGTTCATATACATCAAGGACATCTTCCATACAGGCTACAAATTCTGCATCTTCTTTTGAGGTGATGCACCAGTAGTCGTTTTTGTGAGGTCGAAGTTTGTTTTTTTAAGGTTCTTCGGATTGCCTCACGGCTGACCGGAGTATCAAGAACAATTTTTGCCTTCTCTTCCAGAAGCAGGATGGTCCACCTTGAATGTACTTCCGGCACCGGACCACAGGCAAGTTCAATGATACGGGCTTCAGCACGTCCATCGAGCACACGCCTTGCATTATCAGAATTAACATTACGCTTAAACTCAGTTACTGCATCAATACCACCCTCAAAATATTTTTTCACAGTATTGGTTACTGTTGCCAGACATACACCATTTGATTTTGCAGACTGCTCATGAGTCAATACTTTTCCGTGGGACTCATCCAGGTCAATAATAATCTGGCATCTGCATCGGATTGTTTTGGATGTTTTATTTTTTCGGATGACAGATTTTAATTCTTTTAATTCATCATCCGTAAGTTTGATTTTGTACTTTTTTGGTCTTGCCATAGGATATCACCGCCGTTTCTTTTATTGTACCATAAAACGGCAATAACAGCCAGAAATATTTGGATAAGTATCAATATGCCAGCACACTAGAAATTACAGAGAAAAGAAGGATAAACGTGGATTTGCGGATAAAACGCTGGAAAAACTGATGCAGAGAGAAGCGTATCTGAAACAGGTGCAGGGACAGAAAGAAATTGTCATGCATTATATTAAAGATCACAAAATTGTCTTCTCAGAAATTGCGGAGAGCGTGACAGAAGATACACGGCGGGTGTTTCTACAGTGGATCGCACAGGCGAATATGAATTCACAAAAGAAGGGCAGAACAGAATACGGACAGGAATATCAGTTATTTCGGGAAAAAGGAACTTGTATTTTAAAGTGTGAGGATGGAGATTTGACCATGCCGTCTTATATTTTGGAGTTTAAATGAAAATCCTAATCCCCCAGCTATACTGGGGAGAAGAAAAACCTCCTGTGGTATATTGAGAATGGTGTCGCAAGCCAAACTCAATCACAGGAGGTGGTCCAAATGGACAATAGAAGCATATCACATACGAGATGGAAATGCCAATACCAAATTGTATTCATTCCAAAGTATAGAAAGAAAGTATTGTACGGAAAAGTAAGAGAGGACGTGCGAGAAATCATCAATACATTATGTAAATACAAGAATGTGGAAATAATAGCAGGAGCAGTTTCATAGATCATGTGCATTTAAGCGTAGCAATACCGCCGAAAATAAGTATTTCAGATTTTATGGGATATTTAAAGGGAAAAAGCACACTTATGGTTTATGATAGACATCCAGAGCTGCAGAGTAAATGGGATAAAGCCTTTTGGGCAAGAGGATATTACGTCGAAACAATAGGTAATATAACAGATGAAGCAGTTCAAAAGTATATAAAAGAGCAAGCAGAAGGATCTCGAAAAGAAGATTCAAGAAGTACCGCTTTATAGCG
>OHYD01000158.1_pt1 | contig 43529 bp, 26 predicted proteins | sample 1580191 | NCBI WGS metagenome assembly OHYD01 (sample SAMEA3882510, study PRJEB24775) | human gut metagenome | biome: human-associated habitat; feature: intestine environment; material: feces | place: Netherlands | collected 2009/2010 | reverse complement strand
ATGCAAATCGTGCGAAAACAGAATTCCTTTCCAATATGTCCCATGATATCCGGACGCCGATGAATGCCATTGTGGGTCTGACGGCAATCGCAGGAGCAAATATTGAGAGTCAGGACAGAGTCATTGAGTGTCTCAGCAAAATTACAAAATCAAGCCGTCATCTGCTGGGGCTGATTAATGAAGTGCTGGATATGGCACGTATTGAAAGTGGAAAAATGACGCTGGCACAGGAGGATTTCAATCTGCCAGATCTGGTGGATAATCTTATAACACTCACAAAACCGGTGATTGATGAACATAAACACAATTTAGATATACACATTAATCACATTGAACATGAGAGTGTCTGTGGTGACAGCCTGAGAATCCAGCAGGTATTTGTGAATCTGATGAGTAATGCGGTCAAGTATACACCGGATGGCGGGAATATTACTTTTTCTATAGAGGAAAAGCCAAATGGATTTTCGGAACTTGGATGCTATGAATTTACGATTGAGGATAATGGAATCGGTATGTCACCGGAATTCCAGAAAATCATGTTTGATCCTTTCAGCCGCGCAGATGACCATCGGACAACCAGAGTTCAGGGAACAGGTCTTGGAATGGCAATCAGCAGAAATATTGTGAACCTGATGAATGGTAATATTAAAGTGGAAAGCACCTTACATAAGGGAACTAAAATTACAGTAACAATTTATCTGGAACTTCAGGAAAAAGAAAAAGAACAGGACAGAAATCTGATGAATCTGCCTGTTCTGGTTGTGGATGATGATAAGACATGTTGTGAAAGTACAGTTGCCACATTGAAGGAGATTGGGATTACAGGCGAATGGGTCCTCTCTGGCAGGGAAGCTGTTGAACGTTGTTATGCACGTCATGAGCTAAAAAATGATTATTTTGCTGTTATCCTGGACTGGAAGATGCCGGAAATGGATGGCATAGAGACAGCCAGACAGATCCGGAAACGGATAGGGAAAGAGATTACCATTATTGTACTGACATCTTATGAATTCAGCGAGATCGAAGAAGAAGCAAAGGCTGCAGGCGTAGATGCTTTTATTGCAAAACCGCTGTTCCGTTCCCGTTTGACGGCTACATTGCGGCAGTTTACTTCTGGCAGAAAAGAAAAAACAGCAAGAAATTATCTGGATGAGCTGTCTGAAGCAGATTACACAGGAAAAAGGATTCTGCTGGTTGAGGATAATGAGTTGAACAGAGAAATTGCTGGTGAAATTTTGCAGATGACAGGTGCAAAAGTGGAAACGGCAGAAAATGGGAAAATTGCAGTTGAAAAAGTGGAAGCTTCTCCGGAAGGATTGTATGATCTTGTTTTTATGGATATTCAAATGCCTGTTATGAATGGTTATGAGGCAACAGCGGCAATCAGGAGCCTTCCGGGTGAACAGGGAAAACTGCCAATTGTTGCCATGACTGCCAATGCTTTTGCAGAAGATGTACAGCTGGCCAAGAACACAGGCATGAATGGACATATCGCGAAACCGCTGGATATGAATAAGCTGAATAATGTTCTGGAAAACTGGCTGTGATTCAATTCCAGGTGTGTATGGGAAAGAAAAGAGGCAGACGTACGGTCTGCCTCTTAGTTAATTAACTTCAGCTATAATCTCTACTGAATGAATAGCATGTCTGATCATGGACAATACATTGTGGCGATTGTCATTATCAGTGTGTGAATTCCAGATATCATGGAAAAAATTTTCGAAAATGCGATTCAGAGCGATCTTGTTTGGCATGCAGATATTGTATTCCAGAGTAAATCTTTTGTTTCTACATACGGGTTGGATTTCAGACAGAATAACACAATCGACCGCGGATTAAAGTATGTCGGGAAATATGGATGTGACTGTCGTGTATTCCACAGACGGGCTGAATAAGCGGTTTGGACTGGTGACTCTGGAGGATGATCTGCACTTCTTCCCGGAATACAATGGTGCATATCTGCTCCGTGCAGACCTTTATGAAGATTTTCCGGAACTGGAAGAACATAATATGCGTTAAATTTTTATCCAAAGTCGTGGCGGGTATATGAGATGCGAAGATACCTGCCGCGACTTTATAACTAAGAGCATTCCTGATCAAATTCTATAACAAATGATATCATATGCTTCAGTTGTGCTAAACATCTGGTTATTAGTAATAAATTTTTATATTTCCCACAACAAATAAACAGATTTCCAATTGCTTCAAAAAATGATATACTCTTATTGATAATACTGTTTATGCAGTTCGATGTATTAAACAGTTAGGTAACTATTCAGAAAGCAGTATCCCGCGAGGCATTTTGACTCGCGACTGTGAGGGGGCTGAACAGTTACGAAATAGAATGGAACAGGAAAGGGAAGGTTATGGGGACACATTCATCAGGATATTACAGTATTGACGGGGATTACAATATTATTGGGTTTAATGAGACAGCGAAGGAGATTTATCCGAGCCTTCAGATGGGAATGAAATGTTACAAAGCACTGATGGGACTGGACGCACCATGTCCGCCGTGTCCGGTGGTCAATGGAATCTGTGGTCCAAAGACGTATCTGGATCCCATTCGTCATATTTACGAGACTGTGGATGCGGTGGATACCATCCTTCCGGACGGCAGCAGAGGGCATGCACTGGTTTTCAGTACCGTTGCAGAGGGAGAGAGACTGTCAAGTGCGATTCCTACAGGAGAGAAATCTCTGCGTCTTCTGGGGGCAGTCAATCGGCTTGCTTCGGACTATGTGGCAGTTTATTCTGTCAACCGTCAGCAGAAAACAATTTCTGTTTACCGCTCTGAATTTACAAATGATCCGGACAACAGTATTGTGAAAGATAATGCGGATTATGATACAGTGAGGGAATATCTTACCCGCTATATCCATCCGGATGACCGCAGCTACGTCCTGAAAAAAATGGAACTGGATTATCTGGAACAGAAACTTGCAAATTCATCGAGCTTCAGGGTGCATTTCAGGAGTGCAGGAGAAGAGACGCATTATTACTATCTTCTGGTTACCAGAAACGGTGAAACGGAGGATGAGCAGGATTTTGTAATCGCTGCCGCATGCGAGGATAATGATGTAAATGCACGCAAAATATATGAAAATCAACTGAATTCCCTGATCGGTTCCATTTCTCATGCTGCGGGATATTTTCATCTGGATATCACGGATGATAAGATACTCAAAACCGGTGGAACATCTGCGATCGTGGATACACTGAAGTCGGATTGTACGATTGATGCGTTTGTCCGGGATACGGCACAGTATATTCCGAAGGAGCAGGACAGACAGGATTTCATTGATGCTTTCTGTCGAAACTCCATGCTTGAGAACTACAATGCGGGACAGGTGGAGATAACGAGAATTTCGAGATGCTATTATGATGACAATATTGCACGTATTTCAAAGTACGTGGTACGGCTTTTGATAAATCCGTCGAATAATCATCTGGAGGGACTTTTGTATGGAGTGGATATTACCCGGTCACAGGAGCAATATGAGACGCAGGTCAGTATTGTCCGTACACTCAGCAGTAATTACAGGGATGTATATCTTCTGAATCTCCGAGAAAAAACGCTCTCGATCATCAAAGAGGAAGAGGGAAATGAAGATGGACTGAAGAAGAAAGAGGACGGCAGCTATTCTTATAAGAAGTTTCTTGCAAAATACATTGAAGAGCGGGTGCATCCGGATGACCGCGATATGCTGCATGAAGTACTGAGGCTTCGCAATGTGCGTAAGAGGATCAGGAAAAAAGAAGAGTACAAGGGCAACTACCGGGTAAAAAACGGAGATGAGATTCATTATTATCAGTTCCGCGTTATCAGAAACGAGGATTCAGGGATCATTGTGCTGGGATTCCTGAATGTAGATGATGTTGTGGAGGCTGAAATCCGACAGCAGAAGCTTCTGAAAGAAGCACTGGATACTGCAGAGCGTGCCAGTGAAGCCAAGACAAATTTCCTCAGGAGAATGAGTCATGATATCCGCACACCGATCAATGGAATCTGCGGGATGCTCGAGGTCGCGGATTATTACCATAATGATATAAATAAACTGGCAGAATGCAGAGAAAAGATCAGGGATGCCTCTCACCTTCTGCTGGAGCTGATCAATGAGGTTCTTGATATGGGAAAACTGGAATCCGGTGAGATTATGCTGGAGGAGGTTCCATTTAACCTTCATGATATAGAACAAAGTGTTCTTAAAGTAATCGAAAAAATGGCGGAGGAACGAAAAATAGAAATCACCCAGGACAACATTGGAGTTGCCCACTGGAATCTGATCGGCAGTCCGGTTTATGTAAAACGTATCATGATGAATTTTATAAGTAACGCAGTCAAGTATAATAAGGAGCATGGCAAGATTATGCTGAGATGCAGAGAGATTTCTACAGAGGGTGATACTGCAGTGTTCGAATTTACCTGCAGAGATACGGGAATTGGCATGAGCCGGGAATTCCAGGAACATCTTTTTGAACCGTTCACGCAGGAGAGGGTCGGCGGTTACAGCAAATATGGCAGTACGGGACTTGGAATGTCGATTACGATGGCGCTTGTAAAAAGAATGGGCGGAGATATTACTTTTGAGAGTGAGAAGGACAAGGGGACTACATTTGTGATCACGATACCGTTCAAAATTGATACGGAAAAAAGAGAGGCAGAACAGAAAGCAAAGAAATCTGTATGTTCCATTGCCGGGATGAATATCCTTCTGGTTGAGGACAATGAACTGAATATGGAAATCGTGGAATTTATCACACAGAATGCGGGGGCGGTTGTGACAAAGGCATGGAATGGCCGGGAAGCCCTTGAAATTTTTGAAAAATCTGCGGAAGGCTGCTTCGATGCGATCCTGATGGATGTCATGATGCCGGAGATGGATGGTTATGAAGCAACCGAAAGAATCCGCAGATTGAACAGAAAAGATGCCAGAACAATTCCCATCATTGCAATGACTGCAAATGCTTTTACGGAAGATAAAATAAGGTCAAAAGAAGCTGGGATGAACGAACACATTGCGAAGCCGCTGAATACGGAACTTGTACTTCGGGCAGTGGCAAAACTGGTTCAGCCACAGATGGTGGACTGATCAGAATCGTTTCACAAGGACTGTTCTGGAGTGTTTTCGCAGCAGGCGGTTATAGGCTGAATATTTTGCTTTTGGAACGCGGACGGTCATCTTTTTTACACCCTGATCGATTTTAGAGGAAACGGTGGTAAGGCAGGTGCTTTTGATTGTGATGACGCATTTTGCTTTTACATTCCGGAATGCCTGGGAACCGATGCGTGTCAGTCCGGTACCGATCGTGACGGCTTTCAGATTTTTGCAGTTATAGAAAGCCTGGCTTCCGATCGTTGTGACATTATTTCCGATCACGACACTGGTAAGGTTTTTCTTTCCGGTAAAAGCTTTGGTCCATACAGAAATTACTTTGTAGGTAACGCCTGTGCATTTGATGGTAAGAGGAATGACTACTCTGTTCAGGCGGCTGTTGGAAGTTCCGTAACAGGTGACGGTCTGCCTGCCGGTTACACGGTAGATCAGAGAAGAAGCTGTATAACTCAGGCTCCATTGTGCGTACAAAGTGATGTTCTGTTTGATCTTAAAGGTCTGTCCCGGTAAGTAACGTGTACCTTTTCCATCGGCTCTGGTATTCCAGCCGGTGAAGAAACGGGAAGTGCAGTAAGGTGCTTTCTGAACTTTGACATTTCGTCCGGAAGTGTATTTGGTCTTATCAGAAGGAAGACTTCCTACACTGAGCCGGGTATTTTTGACATATTTTACCTGGTAGGTACGCGGTTTCGGAGTGGCGGTCGGTTTTGGAGTAGCAGTCGGAGTTACAGTAACGGTTGGTGTCGGAGAAACAGTCGGAACAAAAGTTACAGTCTTCGTATGCGCCTTAATCGAAAAGCAATACGGATCTGTAAGCTTCCCAACATCGATCCAGGAAGATCCATTTCTGGAATAAAAGCTCTGGTTCGGGCTGGTGTCGGCAGAAACGGTGATCCAGCCGAGGTCTTGAGATTTTTCCACATAGTAGGAAACCGGGTTTCCGGTCACGGTGATGACAACGGAATACTGAGAACCCGGGGCAAGCAGAACCGGTTCCGGAAGGGGGATGGTATCAATTCCGGCGAGTGCCTGTGTGTATTCAAAAGGCTCTGCATAGGCAGGTGTTCCGCTGACTGGATTGGATGGATTTTTCAGGTCTGTGTAAATCTGAATCTGGTAGGAAGCGTAATCGTTTTTGGAGGCGGTTACGATCTCACCGAGTTCTTCATAGCTTCCATTTCCGGCTTTTGCGATAAAAATATTGGCAACAGAGTAACCGGCCTGGAGATTAAGGCTGGCGGTGCTGGCAGTGACTCCGTCATTTTTCTTTTTTGTAATTGTCGTCCCACCCAATAAGAGTAACTGCATGATTAACCACACCGTCAAAAGGAGAGCAGGAGGCGGCGGTGTCAGGGCAGTAGTATTTTCCGGAATTATCCATATAGATCATGGTGGAAACAGAACCGTACTCTGAAATCAGGAGTTTGACTCTGTCTGCGTCATAAGCGGAAAAAACAGCATCTTCAAGATAGACAGAAGTATCATAGGCAAGGCTGCTGTCCGGGATCATGGAAGAAGAAAGGTCGCGGATGTGAGAGTTGTCCGTGGGAAGCGGAACCTGATCTTGTCCATCCGGCTTTTGCAGTACTGTCATTTCCTTCACCTGTTTCGTTGTCTTTTGCATATACTACCCGGAGCGTTTCTTCTCCAACAGGAGTTTTTCCGTCTACCGCGACTGCCTGCGTAGTGATCGCAACACGTATGGAATCTGTAACCGTCTTGGAACCATCCCCACCCTTTGCTGTAATTGTGACAGGAGCACCATCGCTGGTATCCAGATATACATCTGCCGTACCAGTCTCTGTAATCGTATAAACAATATAATCACTTTTTATAAATGCAAAATGTTCCCCACGCCACAACCGTGGGAACATATCTAATAATTAACGCAAATTATGTATTATGCGCCTGTTACATCGTTGTTGGTATTGACATCTTTATTATCTGTATTAACCGGAGTAGCTGTAAATGTGATTGTTACGCCACAACCTGTTAAGTCAGCAAGCTGATCTGTGTAAACATCATCGTCAGCACCATCATAATATACAAAAACATCAACTTTTCCGGATGTTTTTGCTGCAATTGCTGAATCAATTACACTATCAGAGTTATTCTTGGCAACACCCTGTCCGCTTATGGTCTGTGGATCAACATCAGTGTTAGTATATGTTTTAACCCAACCTGCTGTTTCATTGTTACCTTTCTGCCATACAACCCAACCATCTTCGCCTACAACCAGAACACGCATAGCATCCTCTAATTTAGAACCCTGAGTTGCATTAATCTGAACAGCAGAAACTTTTAAATCTTTGAAGGAACCAGCCTTATCATCACTTGTTCCGATGTAGAAAGTCTGCTGAATTGCGTATTTACCACTAACAGCTTCTGAAGCTTTTCCGTCTGTTCCGACTGTAAAACGTGAGTTAGCTAATTCAGTGGATGCATTTTTAGCAGAAGCATATGCAGATTCAAATTTTGCCTCTGTTCCACCAGTTATTGTACCAACAACCTGTGACGGATATAATTTAGTTTCTCCGGTAGGCTCAGTTAATGTTTTTGTTGTTCCTGAAGCAGCTGTTACAGCTACATTGTCAATTTTCAGGAATGGTGCATTTGACTGTGCACTGATATTTGTAGTTGTACCTTTTACCGTATTGTTACTTACAAACCAAGCATATGTACTTGATCCCAGCGCTACAGCGGCAACGCATACCATGGCAACCTTTGTTACGCTAATCTGAAAACCTGCGCTGTCAATAATTTCTTGAACTCGCATAGAAAGAATGATAATATAAAATCAAAGCATATTTCTTAAACTTTCAGGGCATTTTGCCGTCTATTTATTTTTTCTAAAAACATTTCAGAAATCCATGCTTTTAAATTCCGATCAAAATAAAAGCAGGAGTTTGAAGTGATAAAAAACAGTACATTTTTTGACTCCTGCAAAAAACAGGAGGTATATCTATGACAAGAAGAAAGAATCGAAAAATTGCTGTAAAGAAGAATTGTAATGTAAGAAAAAATCTGACAGCAAACAGAAAGTATAAGGATACTGTATTTCGAATGCTGTTTTCTGACAGAAAGAATTTATTGTCACTTTATAATGCTGTAAATGGAAGTGCGTATGAAGATGAAGCGGCGCTGGAAATTGTAACATTGGAAAACGCTATCTACATGGGAATGAAAAATGACTTGGCATTTATTGTAGATACAGGACTGTTTTTGTATGAACATCAGTCAACCTATACTCCTAATATGCCGTTGAGAGATTTGTTTTACATATCAGCAGAATACCAAAAGTTTGTAAACCACAGATCATTGTATTCTTCAGTGATTCAGAAAATTCCTGCACCGAATTTTATTGTATTTTATAATGGGACAGAAAAGAAGGAAGACAGTTGGATAAATTATCTTTCAGAAGCATATCAAAACCTGTCGGGTGAGCCGAACCTGGAATTGAAAGTACTCACACTGAATATTAATGAAGGTCACAATGGTGAGCTTATGGAGCAGTGCCAGATTTTGAGAGAATATGCACAATATGTGGCAAAGGTGAGGGAGTACGCTCGAGAGACTGAATTAGATGTTGCAGTGGAACAGGCAGTGAATGACTGTATTCAGAATAATATTCTTACAGAATTTCTTCGGAAAAACAAGTCGGAGGTAATAGCAATGAGTATATTCGAATATGACAAGGAAGAGGAAGAAAAGAAACTTCGCAAAGCAGAATTTGAGGCCGGCAGGGAAGCTGGAAAAAAAGAAATTATACAGTATATGTACAGTACGGGTAAATATACGCTTGATGAGATTGCGGAAATTCTGGGATTATCAATTGGTGAAGTTAGAAGAAACCACTAGGGACGGAGTTTTCCGACTCGTTTGGTGTTACAGTGTTTTTTGAATCAATGTGAGTTATAATGCACTTCCCACGGTGGTAATATGGAAAAATATTTTAAAATACCTTGAATCAGAAGAGAAAGAATGCTACCATAAACCCAAAGTATATTTCTTTTTATTCTAGGCATCTATGCCGTCTATTTGTTTTTTTCTAAAATCATTTCAGAAATTCATGCTTTTAAACCCAACAAAAATCAAAAGCAGGAGTTTGACATGGTGGCAGAAACAACATACTACATTTTTGGACTCCTGCAAAAACAGGAGGTACTATTATATTCTTCAACCTTACAGAAGATACCACCCCTCCCAATTTTTTTGCATTCTATAATGGGACAGAACGACCAGAAGACAGGTGGGAGGATTTGCTGTTAGATGCATATGAGAACCTGACGGAGATACCAAATCTGGAATTAAAAGTACTCACTTTAAATATCAATGAAGGGCACAACGAGGAACTGATGGAACAATGCCTGATACTAAAGGAGTATGCACAGTATGTGGCAAAAGTACGAAATTACACAAAAGAAATGAAGTTGGATGTAGCCGTGGAACGTGCTGTAAACGAATGCATCCATGAGGGAATTCTTGTCGAATTTCTAAGGAAAAATCGAGCGGAGGTTATTGCTATGAGCATATTTGAATATGACAAGGAAGAGGAAGAAAAGAAACTTCGCAAAGCAGAATTTGAAGCTGGAGTAGAAGCTGGATTTAAAACTGGAATTGAAACAGGAATAAAGTCAATGCTGGATTTAGGAAAATACTCTATGGAAGAGATTGCAGAAGTATTTCATGTTTCTGTAGATAAAGTAAAAGCTGTCAGGAACATGCTAATCTAATCAGGCAATCATAGGGGAGGGAGTTTTTGATGTATCCATAAGTGACACTAATTGAACCGGAAAACTCCGTCCCCCCCCAGTGATTTGTGAAAGGAGCAATTTATGCCAAGACAAGCCAGAAAAAAGAGTGCTCTCAATATTAACCATATCATTTTGAGAGGTGTTAATCAGCAGATTATTTTCGAAGACGAATATGATTATCAGCAATTTATCAGCATTTTGCGTTATTATAAAGACATTTGTAATTTCAGAGTATATGCCTATTGTCTTATGAATAATCATATACATCTATTGATTGGGCATACAAGTACAGAGCCCGGCATGATAATGCAGAAAATAGAAGTAAAATTTGTCAGATGGTACAACCAGAGGTATCAACGCATAGGAAATCTGTTTCAGGATCGATATAAAAGTGAACCGGTAAATGACCTGGGACACCTCAAAACGATATTTCGATATATTCATCAAAACCCACTTCACGCAGGATTGGAAACGATACCAGGTACATATTTCTGGAGTAGTTACCATGCGTATGCGGATTTGGAGGCTTCTTTTATAGATATCGACAAAATTCTTAGTTTGTTTCAAAGTCATGTGGAATGCATGAACTATCTCAATAGTAATTCAGACGAAAAATGCATGGAGCATCATTCTTCTGTACATCTTTCTGATGTGGATGCTCTCAGGATAATTCAGGCAAAAACATCTTGCAATTCCCCCTCGGACTTTCAGCGTCTTGACCTTTTTACAAGAAATCAATACCTGCAGTTATTAAAACATTCCGGTATTTCTGTCCGCCAGCTTAGCAGACTTACCGGAATTTTGTTATATTATAACGATTTAGCAACGAAGCTATCTGGAAGGCGTGGGATTCGAAAGGAGAATATTATGTATAAGTTTGTAACAGACAAAGTCTATCTGAAAGAATCCTATCGTATCTGTGCCGGCATGGTCAATCAACTGGTGCAAAATCTTAAAGGCCGTGGGATACAGGCACGGATGGCTGTGGCGGGCAGTAAAAAAAGAGGGCTTGTAACACAGAATGAACGAGAAGCGATAGATTATGACTTTAATTTGTGGATTGAAGAGGCGCAAAATATTGATATATGGAATGATCCAAGGCAATTAAAAACTACAATCATAGAATCCTTCAATGAAATATTGGTCAGGAATGACTGGAAAACATGCGATGATTCCACATCAGTTATTACGACAAAAAAAGTACAGTTGGAGAAGGGAAATAAGACGCCATTTCGCATTGATCTTTGTATTGTAAGAGAAGATGATTGTGGGAATTGGTATCGATTGATCCATAAGAAAACAGGAAACACAAGATCAGATCAGTACTGTTGGGAACAGGGAATATCAATAAAAGATCTGAATTCCAAGGAAAAATTTCTGAAGCCTGCCCATTGGATGAAGGTTAGGGAAACTTATCTGGTCAAAAAAAACATGCATCTTTCCAGACAGGATACGGACAGGCATTCATCCTATAATTGCTATATCGAGGCAATAAATGAAGTGTATGCGAAGGTGCATGCTGGAAATAAATGAACCGATAGGGAACTCTTTACAAATCATCATCTGACTGTGAATCTGTCGATATCCTAAACCAGAAACCACTGGGACATCAAACGAGCCGAAAACACCGTCCCCAGAATCCCATTGAACCGAGTTCTGCAATATGCTATTCTTACAGTAAGAAAGAGGAGAGATGTCGTTGTGTGTGATGCATTAAGAGAGTTATTCAAAGATGAACTGGAAGAGAAATATGAGAGTGGCGTTCACGAGGGAATGCAATAAAGTTTTCTATCAAAAGTCGTGGCAGGCGGAAGTGCAGGCCGCGACTTTTGATGTTGGTCAAAAAAATCACAATACAGCCACACAATGTCGAAAAAAATATGTTATAATTCATGATAAAAAGAGTTTTTATTGAAATTGAAATTCTGCTATGATACCATAAAACAGAGTATACATTACATAAGAAGAAATTTTGATGATAAATATGGAGGTGTACCGATGGCAGATGGAAATAAAACAGATCAGATTCCAGATGAACTGGAGAATCTGTCGCCGGAAGAACTGCAGGAACGCATACAGGAAGAAAAGAAAAACGCGAAGCGTAGCCTCAGATTTGCATTTACAGCACTGCTTGCAATTGTCGCAGTCTGTATTGCCTGGTTTGTGGCAAATAACCGTGTTACCATGACAGGGACGCAGATTTCTGCGGAGAACACAGTACCGTTTGAACTGGCAAGTATAGGATCAAGGCAGAAGGTCGAAATAGATAAATTGAAGGAAAATAATAAAAATATTCTTTCAGCGGGAACATCAAGTCAAAAGTACGAAAAATATATAGATATATATACGGGAACTGAAGAAACATTAGAAAAAGATCTGAATGGAAATAATCCGGAATTTCATGTAGGTACAAGTGGTCTGGCATGGTATCTTAACGGGCAGGAAAGTCTGGTACCAGGAGCAGGCGGGAAACTGGAATTTTATCTGATACCGAAGAAAAGCGGACTTACATCGGCTGCAGTTAAGTTAAATCTGAAAGGCTATACAGAAGATAACAGCGGAAAAGCAATAGAGTTAGATAATGACAAAATCCAGCGTCTTCTTAATGGACATATCCTCTTTTTTAGACATCTGGATAATGAAAAAGGCTATTATGGCTGGATTGGGGATGAGGAGGAATTAAAATTGAATGCTCCGGGTTCAGAAACAGATAACTCCGCAACATTTACAAAGGACATGCCATATAAGGTGACTTTATACTGGAAATGGCCTCAGTATTTCCGTAATTATATTTATACGGACAGAAGTACACAGGGCGATCTGTTTACGAATGTAGTAGAGCAGAGCGAATATTCAAACCTGAATGATTTTATAAATAAGCAGAAGAATGTAAACAGCAGTAAACTTTTTTACGATGTAGCAGCAACAGATGATACACAAATTACCGCTGATATAAACAACCAAATGAATGATGATACATTAAATACTTGCAGTAACTATTATAATCAGGCAGATGAGTATATTGGCAAAAATGCAAGATATGTCTATGTGCAGATTCAGGTGGATCCGGCAGACTAGCAGATCAGAACAGTCAGATACAGGGAATGAATAAATGAGTGAAGAAATAGAAATGCAGGATAAACAAACGAAAAAAACAGTGAACAGAAAAAAATTATACTATTCGATCGCAGCACTTGTGGTTGTTGCAGTATTGCTTGTGGGATTTTCATTTGCATGGTTTTTTAATAAGACAGATATGGCAACGCTGATGCCAATAAAAGAACCATCAAACATAACAATCCTGGGACCGAATGGCTCAGAACTGACATCGTTGGATCTGAATTATACAGCTGCAGACAAAAATGGCAATACCGTGACGGTGCGGAGAGTAATCTGTGTGCAGAGTGCAGCAGATAAATTTAAGCTGGAAATTGCACATACAACGAACCTTAAAGGTCTGACATTTAAGCTGTATCCGGTTTCTTCGAATGGAACCGACAGTGTAACCGACAGTGGATATACGTACAGTTACAACGCTGCAAATCCAATCGAGGGCACGTATATAAACCTTGACAATGAAAAAACGACAACGGATTATAAATATGCCAATACATCTAAACATAATAACAATTACGGAGATTACCAGAGTGTCCAGACGCATGCAGAACCCTTGTACTGGCTGACCAGTCAGCCCCTGAATGCGGATAAAAGCACAGTGGAGAATCAGGTGACGATTGATGGTGTTCAGAATCACCGTACCTATTATGTTTGCGAGGTAACTTGGACAGAAACAACAAAAGAAACAGATATTTTCTATATTCTGGCACAAACTGCATAAATAAAGCAGGGTAAGAGGTTAGAGAATGAGATTTACAGACAGACCAAAATGGAAAAGAACAGTGCTGGCAGTTATTTGCCTGATCGGTTTGCTTGCAGTTGCAGGAGGCAGTTTTGCAGCATACACCAGTCAGGCTTTTCAGCGTGGTGTGGCACGAAACAGAGATAATGAAACGGTACGTTTTACTTCAAATTATCTGCAGAGTTGTGCTTCTAATGCTGCAGAGAGTTCATATGCGACAAGAATTGTTTCATTTGGGGAAGACAACAAAAACTCAGAGCGATTAGACGTTGAGCTGGATATATATAATTATGTGTATAACTACACAGATGAAAATACAAACCTGATAAGTCAGAGAGATATTACGTATGATCTGACCATTTCATTCAGCGGCGGTGGAGAAAATGAATATAGTATAAGCACGGATGCGGGAACCGTTAGTGGCAGTGGAACAAAATTTCAGGTAAAAGATCTGACTCTGACGGGCCGTACAGCCAGATCTCATAAGTTTAATATACACTTCCCAGGCAGTGATCTGGATCAGGTGAAAATTACAGTGACTGCGGTTCCACGCAATCTGTCTGTAACGAATGGGCAGAAACTGGCAGCAGTGATTTCACCGTGCGTTGGAACGGCAACGGCTACATTCAGTTCAGAGGGGAAATTTGTTTACGATACAAACGCAAATCCGACTGACTATGATGGATTTAATTATGAAATTTCTATTTCAAGTGGTGAGGCAACTGCGGTACTTGAGTGGAATCCTGATGTTTTGGAAATAGATCAGTTTTTCCTGAGTACTAATAATTTAACGCCCTCATCAGGTATAACTCATTCTGGGTGGAAACAGATTACAATGAAGATGGATCAGACAAAAGGAGAAGGTGATTATCTGATTTCATTTTACAAAAATACATCTACCATTCCGGCTACCTGGGGTGGAATGAACAGCAATATCAGTTTTACTGCAACACAGATAACGCAGTAACACAAAATCAGATTTGATGACAGATATCTGACGGAAGATCAGATAGCAGATCTTAATTCTGGAGGAGTGAGATTCGTGAAAAAATACAAACAGGTTCTGGCAGCATTTGTGGCAATGAATTTAACAGTATATGTAATGCCGACAGGCATAGTGAAAATCAGTGCCAGCGTAGAAAGTCAGGAAGATAAAAATACAACAGAAACGGCATTGTCAGCAGAATCGGAAAATGCTGCAGCAGGAGAATCAGAAAATACTGTATCTGTAGGGATGACAGAAAATACAGAAGCTGCAACAGCATCAGAAGAGGGTACCAGTGAGTCTGCGGAGACAGAAGACGATACAGATTTTTTCGATACAGATGTGGAAATTACAGAAGACGATACAGACAACAGTGAGGATACTTCTGATATCGATCAATCAGAGATATCTGTTTCAGAAGAAGAGGACATGTTTTCTGATGGAACACAGTCAGGGACGGATTCTGTGGCTGATGTGCAGGAGAAAGAGGTACCGACAGTACAGGCAGCTGTCACCGGAAAGCTGCATCTGGCACAGCTCAAACATTATGATGCAAATACAAAGACGATGACACTCTTTGATGCGACAGATTTGATTTTGCTTTCAAACTGTGATCAGAGCGAAGTACAGAATATTACTGTATTGTTTAACAACTCCGGTGACTGGGATGTTACTGCAAAAGCGAACATAAAAGCAAATACAGACATTTCAGACCATATGAATGGAACGACTGTGGCTGCAGTAAATGATGAAGAGAATCTGCAGGAGGCTGTTGCCGAGACCGAGAGCACAGAGTCGGTGGAAATACAGGATAATGGCGAAGAGACAGATACAGAGATTCAGAATGTAACAGAAGCAGAGCTGGAAGATACTGCAGATGAACAGAACATTACAGAATCTTCATCTGCAGCCTCTGCAAATGAAAATTCTGAGGGGGCAGGAGAGGCACTTGAGACATCAGAAACATTTATTACGCAGCAGGAATACTCATATCAGGGAATTGGTGATGCAACGAATCCTTTCCAGGGAAAGATTTCAGGAACAGCTCCTGCGACCTTGAGAGTAGATCATAGCTTTTTTGGAGGCCTGTCATCAATTGCAACGGTTGGGATGTATGATAATGCGAGCCTGACGATTACCTGGTGCGGGGATGGTTCGATGCCGATGATGGCGGAGGTATATCAGTTTGATACAATGTCAGATGGTTCGACATCACATGTATTGCCGGTCAAAGTGAATGGTGCTTCTTCAGCAACGATGGGAAGTCTGCTTGGAACAGTACAGGGAGTTGCAGGACATACATTAAATATTGGATCAGGTATTACTTATGGAACTAATATCAACGCAACTTCTGCGACTGGAAATACAGGTTTGATCTGTAACACTCTGAGCAGTGGAACAATTTGCATTCAGTATGGTTATACGTATCCAAATGGTTCGACAGAGAATAAGGTAAGTATCACATCAGCGGCAGGAAGTGCCGGTGGTGTTGTTGGTGTGATGGAAAACGGAACAGAGCTTGACATAGAAACAACTCTTAGCTTTGATAATGTGACAGTGACTGCAACTGCAAATGCCGGTGGCCTGGCAGGCAAACTGAGTGATAACGCAGTGATCAATATAAAACAGAATCTTAGCTTTAGTAATACTGTAACAATTGAAGGATCTGCGAATGCCGGTGGCCTGACTGGAGTAATGGCGAATGAGGGTGCCAAAGCGAATAATGGTGCCAAAATCATAACATCTGCCGGTGCGGCAGTTAATTTTAAGTCGACAACAGTTAGCTCCAGTGCAGGGGCGGCCGGTGGACTGGCAGGAACCATGGCGTTCGATACAAAGCTTCAAACAGATGGTACTGCTGCAATTACACTTACTTCTATGACGATTGAAGGAGGTACTGCGGCTGGTGGTGTATCCGGCAAAGTAGATAACGTTACTTCAGAGAATCTGAATGGGAATGTTAAAGTAGTTGAACCATCTGTAGGTGGAAGCAAGAGTGGTGCACAGGCTGGTGGATTTATCGGAAATTATACACTAAATAAGGCGTTTGTCGAAAATGATCAGACATTGCCGGATAAGGTGGTAATTAATGCGCCAACGGTATTCGTGCATGGTAGTCAAAGCCCTGGTGGAGGAAATGCCGGTGGATATTTTGGCATTTTGAATCTGCAGGGAGCAATTCAATACACAATCGGAAACAGTGAGGAAAATAATAAATTTGAATTTCAGTCAACCTATAAAGAAAAAGGTGGAAACGCAGAAGGATATGGAGCCATAGCAGGACAGCTGACGACATCTGCAAAAGAAAGTACATTACTGATTCAGAATTTTAAGGTTACCTCTTATTTTACTTCGGGTTCTGATAGACCAATGTATCACGGTGGATTGATTGGAAGAACGGGTGATGACACAGAAAGTAAGGCTACTTATCTTGAAGTAAAAAATGTGGAGGTGACGATATCACTTCCGCATGCAGGTACATATTTTGGAGGGATTACAGCCTGTTTGACTAAAAAAAGTATCCTCAAGGCAGAGGATGTAACTGTATCGACGATTGGAAGTGACAGCAGCCTGTGGGAAGGTGCTGGTATTTTAGGATATGCCGGTCAGGGGAGTGTACTGGAATTATCAGGAATTACAGATCTTACAGATGTGAAATTTCAGGGAAGAGATAAGGTAGCACAGATAGTAAGAGATAATGACTGTGGACTGATCTATGCAACAGGAGATGGAAATGGAAAGGGATGGACATATAAGCGAAGTAATTTTACCAGATACAGTTCGGCAGTGAACGACATCGGAAATTACGGACAGATTATTCGCCTGAATGCAGACAATACTTCAACAACCGGACTCAGCAGCAATTTGATTACGATAACCAAAGAGCATCAGGTCAAATTGGGCAAGACTGAGAATTGGAGTGATGCTATCAGCCTTTCTTCTGCGGACGATTTCGCATTATTGTCTATAGCGATGAATTCCAGAGGATATTTCAGTGCAGATTCCAGTATTACAAATTCTAACTGGAAAAGTCTTTATGCAAAAAACATCACACTTACAGCAGATATAGATTTAAGTGGTACAGGAATAACCGGACTGAGTCGTGACGCGGGAGATGAAACTGTATACACAGGGAATTTTTCTGGTGGAACTGATAAACATACACTGACTCTTGGAATTGGTGAAACATTTGGCTATCAAAATGCTCAGGCTGCTGGTGAGGGAGCAGAAGGTTGCGGAAAAGTATATGCTTATGGAAATTCTCACAAGTGCCAGGGGCTTTTTGCGAAGGTCCAGTCATCTGCAAGTGGAGGATTCAATAATCTTGTTCTTGCAGGGAAGATTCATGTGAGTAACGCAGGAAACGCAATAGAGGCTGGAGGTATTGCTGCGGAAGCTGATGGGGTTGATACTGCTTATGCGATTACCCAGGGCATCATTGTACAGGAAACAATTTTGGCAGACGCCCCAAACGGCAGCAATAGTGTATCTGTTGGCGGATTTTTTGGAACTGCGACTGGAAATCTGACTTTGGACAATAAGACTAAAGGTTCTTCGACGATTACAATTCAAAATGTGGAAGAAGCAGCTGAGACAAGAGTATTTGCCGGTGGAGTGATCGGACGAGTTGATAGCAGAACATTCAAGCTGAGATGTAAGAGCCTGACAGTCGGCGGTAGAATCACCAGTGATGCAAAGGAGTATGCCTATGTAGGTGGTCTTGTTGGAATTATTAAAAATGAGAACAGTACACGAGAGGCAAATCATTGGATGGAAATAAAAAATGTGACATTTGATGGATTTAAGATAGATGCTCCAAGTGCGACAAAGATGTGTGGAGGACTGTTTGGCAGTATCTGGAGTCATGTTGGCGTTTATTTCATGGGAGAAAATGACAATAATGATGGAACGGATACCAAGCTGAAGGTGCAAAGTGCTGAGATCAATGCTCCGAAGGCAGAGAATGTAGGGGGGCTGGCATATCGTTCCAGTGGAATCTGGGAAATCCGTTCTTATGGAATTGATATGCAAAATCTGAAGATTCGGGCAGGCAAAAATGTTGGATTGCTGGTGTGCCGCGGAGAAAAAGGAACAGAAAAAATAGATGGCACGAACACAGAGCTTGGGGCACTGTATCTGAATACGACAAAGTATTGGGATGATGGAATTAAATTTGCGTATAGAATTGGTTCTGGGGTAGATATCAATGTAACCACTTCTGGTGCATTTGATGAATTTGTAGCTTATACAGCTGCATCGGCAGATTCAATTACAAAAAATGGTGAAAACGGGGTTGTTTCTATTGCGACCGAGGCGAGTGGAGCAGATAATTGGGTTGGTGTAGATGCAGAAGAATGCACGACTTATATAAACCGGACCGCATATGGACAGCATCATCAGACAAATGGATGTAGTCGTTACTATTATGATTTGAAGAGGTGCATCGATAAGGCAAACAAAGACAGTAAGAAGTTTGATGGGTATATAGATACTTCGGAAGAACTTCTTCTGTGGAGTGTATACCGTTATACATGGACGAATATCAGCTATTTTTTCAACAAAGAGGGTAATAAGTACAACATTTCAGATATAACGAAAAGTACTACAATCGGTGGTGCATCAGAAAAGATTACGTTGGATATGAAGAAGTACAGTTATTATCCGATTGATCTGGATAGTAGCATTACAGTGCAGAATGCCATTATAAAATTTCACAATGAGGAAATTGAAGGATTTGAAAACAGAGAAACCAATAAGTCTACTGCGGCAGACAGCGATGCATCACGTACACAGCATTACACGATGCACTGTGGGCTGTTTTTGAATCATTTAAATGATTCTGATGCTAAAATGACAGTGAATGTTAGCGATGTTACTTTTTCAGGAAGTGTTGGAAAAGTAAATAACAACAGTGGTTCGGGTGTGTTATTTGCAGGAAATGTACGTGGAAACAAGAAAGAGAATGCAACGTGTGAAGCTGAGGTAACGATAGATGATATTTGTTTTGAAAATCTGAAGGTTACGAATTGTGGAACAGATTATGCACCGCTTCTGATTAATACAATTGGAAATTATACAACACTGACTGTGAATGGAATAACGAATAGTTATGAGTCCAAAAACGCGGTAGCTTCCAGTCTGATCGGAAACGTGGGATCTGCGGATGGAGTACAGATTAATCTGTCTTTCCTGAATATTTCTCTTCCGGATCATGCCGTCGGAAAGGGAGGAATCTTTACACATGCCACTTTATTAGAATCATTTAAACATAATGGTTCTTCTTCTGTTGCAACTTACAACTTTTATCAGGCAGATGACAGAGAGAACGGCAGTTATAAACATAGAAATGTGACCTATGGAAAGGAAATATCTGATTCCTCAGAGTACACAGATCTGCAGAAGTGGTATTATGATGAAAAACTGCATGGAACGGGTGATGGAATCATAAAAGATGGCACGAATGGGAATAGTGTGGATTTTTCCGGATATCTTCCATATGTGCGTGCAGGATATAATGAAACCCAGCTGGCACATGAAATAAAAGTTAACCAGCGAGTTGCAGACATAGTAAAAGGATGTGGAACTTACGGACATCCGTATAATATCACGACAGAAGGTCAGATGATGATCATCTCAGAATATCTGTCGACTGGTATGGCACGTAAGGACTGGAGAGTTACGATCACCAGTAATCAGAACGCTTTCTGTACAGGACAGAATGATAGCACATATGATGTAACGTATCAGTTTAATGGCTCACAGTGGAAGCAGGTACGGAATATAAGAACGCAGAATGCGTCGGTATGGGAAGAAGTGTCGGACGCAGAACCACTGGAGAATGAAGTAATCCTGCAGTATATGCTGAACGCATATTATGATATTGTAGGAACAAAGCAGAACGATGGCACATATCAGATGAGTCTGACGAACTTCGGAGGCTTTGGTTCAAATGATACATGGCCGTTCCGTGGTGTGCTTACCAGTACAAATGAAAGTGGCACTAAGCTGGTACTGGAAGGTGCCACTACAGGAAATGGTCTGATTCCGTACAGTTATGGTAGTGTAGTAAAAAATCTGACAGTTTCTTATGAGGGAACTGGAAAGACCCTGACGTATGATGGAACGAAAACCTCAGATTATTATCAGAATGCATGTTTTGGCGGTGTGATTGGCTGTGTCCTTGGCGGGGATAACATTATTGACAATGTGTCGATAAAAATGGCGGATAGTTGGCTGACTGTCACAGGAACGAAGAAACATCTGATCCCAGTAGGCGGTTATGTTGGTTCTGTCTGCGGTGGAGGTGTGATCTTCCGCGGAATGGGAAACGGTACATCTGCAAAGACAGGACTGACTGATACAATGCTTTCAGGTGATGCGGTTTCTGTGGATGCCAGTGCGAAAAAGAGCATGTATGTCAATCCGTATGTAGGACGTGTACTGGATGGATTTGCGTTCAATGAATCTGGCATTGTGCTTGATAATACAGACAAGAATTATAAGATCAACCAGCTTGATACAGATAATACAGGAAGTATCAGTACAACGATCAGTACAACGGGAACAACTACGACTGTAAAAGACGCACAGGGACTGTTGCTTTTGTCAGCAGCTGTCAACAGTGGTGCTGTGTCTGGTGGAAGCAGCAACGCTTACAGTACACAGACAAATGGTGGAAACAAGACGGCAGGAACATACGAGTTTCAGTTTGGTGGTAAGTATGGAAAGGTAAGGAAGGCATCCTACAGTCACATTGGAAAAACAGGAACCGATGGGGATGAGAACTTGGCAAAATCAGATGACCAGAGCATACCTGGAACAACGAATCTGCCATATCTGCTCAACAAGTATGGAAATGAAGACAGCTTTAAGATCTGCAGTGCATCTGCAACTATTAATCTGCAACAGAGAAATTATGACATGACTGCTTATGGAAGTGGGTATCAGGGAATTGCTGCAAGATATGTTTCGAATGCGATTGTGAATGCGACGGTTTCTGATGCAAAAGGCATTGTACCGGAATTAGCGAGTATGGATGGAAATGGAAGTACTCTGATTCTGGATACAACTGTAAAAGAATACGCGGATGACGATTTCCATTCTGCATCCATCGGTGGAGTATTTAATTTACTTAGACCTGGAAAGACGACAACCATCAGCAATCTGACACTTCAGGGAAGTAATTCAACTGGAACGGTATCTGGCGGAGTGGCATTGAAATATTACACCGCTGAGGGCGAGGAAATAGAGAGTCCTTCTGATGATTGGGATACCTATAAGAGCAATGTGGGAGTAGGTGGCTTTGCCGGTACGACTGCCAGTATTTCTGCCAGTGCAAGTACCAGTACGGCAAATATTAAATTTGATCAGGTAACTGTTCGGAATATGCACATAAAGGGATCTGTTGATGCCGGAGGACTGCTTGGCAGTTCTGGAAAATCAGCTCCGACGACAAAACCTGTCGGCTATACAGCAAGCAAGAATATTGCCTGCCTGTTAGAACCAACGATGAACAACAGGACTTCTGTGGGAGTACAGATAACAAATTCCCAGTATAACAATATTGTGGTTGAAGCTGCGAATTCCGCCGGTGGTTTTGTGGGATATGTGGACAGCCAGGATAATACCAGTGTTATCAGCTCCCTGAACATAACACAGCAAAACTACGTTGTCGGACGGAGTTCAAAGATTGGGAAAGCTGACAATACAACTACATATGCCGGAGGCACTTTTGGATATATAAGGACACAGATAAAAATCAATACGGATGAGAACACGGATGAAGCTGTGATGCAGGGAGTTACGAGTGCGGCAGGTGAGTGTGCCGGCGGCTTTATTGGAAAAATTGATAATAAGAGATATCAGATCCGTAAAGCGGTGGTGAAAGGAAGCGATGCGGAACCGAATGGAATTATATCTGTGAAATCAAGAACCGGCTATGCCGGTGGTCTTGTAGGAAGGGCAAATGGAAGGGCAAATGGGACTGATGATTCATGTGAATTCCAGAATTGCCGGGCAGATACTATTGCCATAAATGTTAGCGTTAGCGATTTGACAGGCGGCGAAAGTACTAGCGGCGGCGATGGCGGAATTGTGGGGCGAATTCAGGGGGCTGAGGTCACAATCAGTGACTGCGAGGTACAGAAAACTTCCATAACAGGCGGAAAGTCAGGAGGAGTAGTAGGAAATACCGCAGTAACGGTAAAGTTACAGAATTGTGTGGTAAATGGAACTGAAGATCAAAAGTATGAAATAACCGGAAAAGAAACCGCAGGCGGTATGATTGGATTATCTACTGCTTCTAATAAAAAAATCCAAATGAAACAGTGTGAAGTCAGCAACATGAAAATGATTTCCAACAAATGGGGATGTGGCGGCATGCTGGGAGATGTAGACTGGGCGGCGAATCTGGATACACTGTATTTGTTTGACTGTGCAGTAGAAGATTCTGAAATTCAGGGTACTACAAAAGATACAACTGCGGGAGGTTTTACTGGCGATATTCGAGGAAATCTGACGGCGTCAAATTTATTATTGAACAATACAAGTATTCATTGTACTCAGTCAAATAAAGTTGGTATGGTAATCGGTCTTGTTGACAGCAAAACGGGAGCAATATCGGTAGCAGGTCTGAGTATTCAGAACGCAGAGGCATATTATGAAAATAGTGGGAAAAAGAATTCCGTAACACAGTTGTACGGTGTAATCAACAATGACTCAAATGTTGCAAATACAATAAAGAACAAAAGTTATATAGCCTTTGCTGATTATTCTGGTGCAGCATTGGGTGCACAGTCTGTTGGAGATGGAAAAACAGATAAACTGCTGGCAATTCCTGAAAAAACGAATGATACAGATACGGCAGAAACACCTGTGAAACCATATGTGGTGACAAGCCCAAAAAGTACAGCATATGTTTCAACAAAAGGAACTGCTACGACTCCGGCAAAACAGTTTTACCTTTATGGAGACGGGGCGTCCTGGAAAACAAACGGATCGAATTTTACAGTAAAGGCTGAAGAAATTTACAACGACTATAATAATACTGGTTCAGCAAATGCCGGTCTGTACAAATACGCGGATACAGGTATAACTACATTTGAATTCAGTAAGATGATTTCTACATACAATGCGAATCAGTCAACAAAAGCGAACTCTGATTTTCCGGTACTGCAGATTACAGGAAACGATGCGACAGAAATTTCAAAATATCTGGATATTGTTACAAATGGAGGATTCTCAAGGGCGAATGCATTAAACACTTCCGAGAATGCACATGTTACAGCAAGAGCAGATGTATACAGCTATGATACGACAAGCAGAAAATTTATAAGAAAGCCATCGGAAACTTCTTCACTTCGAATATCCAGAAACAGTACCGGAGCACTCAGCTTCAATACCAGTTCAGAATATGATAATACACGGGATCGTTTTACTCTTCTGATGGTGACATTTACAGAAACAGATATAAATGGAACAGTCCACAAATATAATGTGATGGTTCCGGTTGTTGTTCGCCGTATGCTGGAGCTGGATTTTTCAGCGACATTAAGTTATGGAACAAACTTCCAAAGCAGTACATATGAAAGTCTGGAAAGGCATGTCCTGGAAAGTTTCGGAAGTTCGATCACAGCTTATCTGAAATACACATATAACAGTGAGAAAGAAACATTTACAGATTATGGCTGGCAGAGTTACATTAACGGTGGTGGTGACGTAACCGAATCATTGGATAAGAAGATCGTATTTTCTCAGGGAACAGATGTAAAGCTTCCAGCAGGGACACAGTTATCTCTGGTGGATTGTACAAATGGTAAGGTATATTATTATAGAGTTCCGGATAACTCAAGTCTTACAGTCGCTGAGGCGAATAAAATTGCAATGAGTGAATTCAGGGCTTCAGATAGAACAGCGTACCAGGCACCAAGTATTGGAGAACTGATGGGAGCTGTTGCAGAATCGTCAGAGAATGGCACGTTTATAAAAGTGGATCAGAATGGAAAACCAGAAGATATAGAAGTTTCTGTTGGAACAAAATATCCGAAACCAACAGTTAAGATCAAGAACCAAGACGGAACATATTCTTATTACAGACTGGCACAGGGAACAGAAACCGGAGGATATAACATTAAAGTTGCGGACAGCAGTTTAAAAACCGGAACAAAGAGCGCGGTTTCAGAGGAATATTATCTTGTGGTTACCGTTCCAAAAGGTACGAACAGTGGACTGCTGAATGGCTCTATACAGACAGAAGTAACAGACAAAATTCCTCACAATATTAACTACCGAACGAAAAAAAAAGGTAATTGGACGGAGGATGATCATGGAGGTACTGCAAGTACATACGTTATTTCAAGCGGATATACGCACAGTGTAAAAGAAGAAAATATAACTGATCTGGCAAAGAAAATATCAGCTTCGGACTCGACTATGAAGGTAGATGTGGTGGATACAATCATGTTTCCAAATACACAGACGTATAACTCATATGATGAATTATATCAGAGGTTCGTGGGTGGCATACAAAATACGGTAAATGGAAAGACTCTGGGTCAACAGTTCCCAAGTGGATCATCCGGAACTGCAAAGTTCTATGTTTATACAGGAAGCGGAACTTCCAGAGTATACTATCAATATACAAATGGTTCATGGAGTGTAGCTTCAGGAGAAACGTCAGCTACGGAATATGCGTGGGTTTCAAATAACGGAACTATGGAATTACCGTTATCAACAGATGGTACGATTGAGAATGCAATCAGTCTTCAGGGAGTGCGTGATCGGGTAAAGGGAACTGCTGGTAGTAGTACTTTTTATGTGGAACTTAAGATGGATGTAAATATTCCAACGTCGGGTCTGAATGCGATTCCGGAGTCAAAGATTGAAGATGGCAAGAGTTTACCGACAGACTTTACAAAGCTGACATATTCCTCACAGCTTTCCACAGAAAAACAGAGTATTACGTACAGTACAAACCGTGCTTTGGCACCAGGTACGCGGACTGCATATTACAGGGATGCTCCGGTAGGCGCAAAACTTACTTATGAAGCAGACCAGATCAGCCAGCTGGGTATCAACTTATTGGATCTTCAGTATCTGGATGCTTCTCAGGAAAGTTCACTGATAGATACGACAGCTGTTTATGATTTGTCAGCAATGAAGGACCTAGACAAAGAACTGCAAAATTCCAGAGGTATCAGATTTACATTAAGTTTGATGCCAAAGAATACATCTGGATCACTGGAAGAATATCAGAATGCGCTGGCAGATGCGAAGGATTATCTGGATGTGGAACTGAAATCAAAGGATTCTGGTACCGTTGAATATACTGTTGGAACAAATGGAGAAGCAGGAAGCTGGTCATGGACTGTTCCAAAGGAGACGTACTGGAAAGATGATAATGTAAGGACTGATTCTGTCTTTAATGGAAACATTTTAACACAGGCAATTCGGCTCAAAGTAAAAATAGACAATGTCGAAGACAAGAGTCATATGTATTCTAATTACAAGGTCTTTCTTCAGGCCGAAGTTTTAGGAAGCAGTGCAACTACTGTAGTGAGCGGCACACAACAGGACGATAACATCATCTATACTCTTGCAAAGATTAAACCCGAATTTCTCCAGTAGGGATGGTGTTTTCTGGCATTTTCCCTGTCACGCGTGGTTGATTCCATGCGGGACATTTAACAAACCCTCCCCGTTTCCGGGACTGTCACAACATGACAGTCCCGGAAACGGGGAGGGTTTTGGTTAAGTCTGTCGAATGATTTTTCTTGCTGTATAAGTACATATCGTGCTACACTGATTATATCTTAAATTCTAAGCCCGTCAGGGCATTCTTATATGTTTCAGTTCTGAAACAGAAATCCAACAAAGCAAAAATCTATTAAAATTGCCCAAACGAAAGGAAGCCTGCTTATGCAAACAAAACTTCAGCAGTATTTTCCCATGCTCAGAAGCAGGGAAGAAATTTTGAGAGAAATTGATGCGACCGTGAAACTTACAGAAAAATTTTACAGCTGGAGGGAGGCGCAGAGACAGGAATTTCTGGATTTCTGTACAGGAGTGCGTGGAATCAAGATGCTGTATGATTCGTTTTTTAAGGAGATTATAAATCCGGGAACCGTACCGGAGAGACTGGAAGAATTTCTCAGTATTCTGTTGAATCGAAAAGTGAAAATTGTAGATGTACTGCTGGGAGATTCCACCAGGCTTGCGGACGAGCAGTCACTGCTGATCATGGATATCCTGGTACGTTTTGAGGATGGGACATACTGCAATGTAGAGGTACAGAAGATTGGATATGCCTTTCCGGGAGAGCGGTGTGCGTGTTATTCCTCAGATCTGTTGCTCCGCCAGTACAAAAAAGCCCGGTAGTTTTTCAGAAATATGTGGATAATTATATTCATACCTTTACGCAGCAGTCAGATACAGGATTGGAGATGGATTTACTGCAAAAATATATTTTTATTCCTCTTGACATCTTTAAAGAAAATGTAGAAAATAAAGGTATCAAGAACAAAATGGACGGATGGCTGACATTTCTGGGTATGGATGAACCGGAGAAGATCATAGAACTGATTAATACTTACCCGGAATTCAGGGAGATGTATGAGCATGTGTATTACATATGCCGGAATGTGGAGGATGTTATGGGGATATTTTCGGAAGAACTGAGAATCATGAATCGTAATACTGTGAGATATATGGTAGATGAAATGCAGGAGACGATAGACGAGCAGAAGGAAATGATAGTGGGACAGCAAGAACAGTTGAAGAAGAAGGACAGCGAGATGCAGAAAATGATATTGGAAAAGGACGAAAAGATGAAAGAAAAAGAACACATTATTGAAGAACTGAAAAAACAGATCGCATTGCTTCAAAAATGAATATCAGCCGGGACGGGGTGTGGTTCACTTCCCGTCCCACATGGCTGAGCTACAACCGAATCTTAAACCAATATCTCAACTAAAACCTCCCCGCTTCGGATCTGCCGTAAATGGCAGTATTCCTGAACGGGGAGGTTTGCTGTTAAAATTTCTTAATAATAACGCTTTTTGATTTCTTACGCAGAAGCCGATTATAAGCAGAATACTTTGCCTTCGGGACGCGGACGGTCATTTGCTTTACGCCCTGGTCAATTTTGGATGAAACGGCTTTGAGTTTTTGGCTTTTGATTGTGATGACGCATTTTGCTTTTACATTCCGGAATGCCTGGGAACCGATGCGTGTCAGTCCGGTACCGATCGTGACGGCTTTCAGATTTTTGCAGTTATAGAAAGCCTGGCTTCCGATCGTTGTGACATTATTTCCGATCACGACACTGGTAAGGTTTTTCTTTCCGGTAAAAGCTTTGGTCCATACAGAAATTACTTTGTAGGTAACGCCTGTGCATTTGATGGTAAGAGGAATGACTACTCTGTTCAGGCGGCTGTTGGAAGTTCCGTAACAGGTGACGGTCTGCCTGCCGGTTACACGGTAGATCAGAGAAGAAGCTGTATAACTCAGGCTCCATTGTGCGTACAAAGTGATGTTCTGTTTGATCTTAAAGGTCTGTCCCGGTAAGTAACGTGTACCTTTTCCATCGGCTCTGGTATTCCAGCCGGTGAAGAAACGGGAAGTGCAGTAAGGTGCTTTCTGAACTTTGACATTTCGTCCGGAAGTGTATTTGGTCTTATCAGAAGGAAGACTTCCTACACTGAGCCGGGTATTTTTGACATATTTTACCTGGTAGGTACGCGGTTTCGGAGTGGCGGTCGGTTTTGGAGTAGCAGTCGGAGTTACAGTAACGGTTGGTGTCGGAGAAACAGTCGGAACAAAAGTTACAGTCTTCGTATGCGCCTTAATCGAAAAGCAATACGGATCTGTAAGCTTCCCAACATCGATCCAGGAAGATCCATTTCTGGAATAAAAGCTCTGGTTCGGGCTGGTGTCGGCAGAAACGGTGATCCAGCCGAGGTCTTGAGATTTTTCCACATAGTAGGAAACCGGGTTTCCGGTCACGGTGATGACAACGGAATACTGAGAACCCGGGGCAAGCAGAACCGGTTCCGGAAGGGGGATGGTATCAATTCCGGCGAGTGCCTGTGTGTATTCAAAAGGCTCTGCATAGGCAGGTGTTCCGCTGACTGGATTGGATGGATTTTTCAGGTCTGTGTAAATCTGAATCTGGTAGGAAGCGTAATCGTTTTTGGAGGCGGTTACGATCTCACCGAGTTCTTCATAGCTTCCATTTCCGGCTTTTGCGATAAAAATATTGGCAACAGAGTAACCGGCCTGGAGATTAAGGCTGGCGGTGCTGGCAGTGACTCCGTCATTTTTCTTTTTTGTAATTGTCGTCCCACCCAATAAGAGTAACTGCATGATTAACCACACCGTCAAAAGGAGAGCAGGAGGCGGCGGTGTCAGGGCAGTAGTATTTTCCGGAATTATCCATATAGATCATGGTGGAAACAGAACCGTACTCTGAAATCAGGAGTTTGACTCTGTCTGCGTCATAAGCGGAAAAAACAGCATCTTCAAGATAGACAGAAGTATCATAGGCAAGGCTGCTGTCCGGGATCATGGAAGAAGAAAGGTCGCGGATGTGAGAGTTGTCCGTGGGAAGCGGAACCTGATCTTCTGTAGCCATGCCGGACCAGGTACTCAGGAAAAAGGAAGCGATCATGCCATTTCCACCGTTATGATAATTGGTCTGGTGGATAAAATGGTCATCTGGGGTGTTTCCGCTGTGGAGAGCAGACTGAAAGCCCAGCAGATGCCAAAAGGGTTCTGGTTTTTGACGGAAGTTATGGGGTTCTGTTCTCTGGAATCGTAACTTTCAGGAAAAATATCGCAGAGAGAGACCGAAAAATCACTGTTTACCTCTTCTTCCGGGGTAAAGGTGGTCAAAGTCTGCATCGGTGCGAGCTGTGCCTGTCGTTCCTCTTCTGTCATAGGACGGCCGAGAATGTAATCCAGGTTTTCGGCTGTTTCGTCGGAATCTCCGGATGTGAACGTATCCTCATCTTCTGTCTGAGAGGAAGCAGGGGATTCGTTTTCAATGGAAGTGCCAGAGGAATCCTGTGAAATATCCGGGATGTCTGTGTCAGGCGCTGCTTCAGCAGAAGCGTCTGTGTTTTCGTCTATATCTTCCAGACTGATGTCTGTATCCGAAGAAGTCACCTCTTCGTCAGAAGAAATAAAGTCAATATCAGTGGACTGTGCAGAGACAGTCTGAACGGCAGGCGTGAAACTTCCTGCCAGAACAGCGGCAGAGAGAATCACAGAAAGACTTCGCAGGAATCGGGATGTTTTTTTTCTCATTAAAAATCCTCCTGTTAACTTGACAGATCAGGAAAGTGCCTGACTGCATTTTTTAACGAATCAAGTAAGTCCCCCACAGGGTTGCGAAGAGCAATGTGGGGACTTGCATATAATTATCATAACATGAAAAAATGCCCCGGACAATAAAGTCCGGAGCATTTCAGAAGAAAAGATGGCCGATGATTAATTGTTGATGACAACACCTTTCTGCAGCATAACGTTTGCATACAGAGCTTTTTCACTTGTGGAGATGATGCAGTAAGCTGTTTTGGCTTCGTCATAGAATGCAAAACGCTCGATGTTTCCTACAACTGCGTCTCCTCTGTCATCGTACTTGCGGATGATTTCTTTGTAGGTATCCCAGATCGGGGTTTCTACATCGTCACCAGGCATAACTTCCATAAGGTTTACAGGATGCTCTACATAAGTATCCAGCGGGAAAACTTTGAGAATAGCTTCCAGAATTTCCGGTACACCGTGTCCGTCGCAGCGGATGGTGATCGCATTCTTGCCCATGGATTCAACCGGGAAGTTGCCGTCTGCGATAACAAGACGGTCGCTGTGTCCCATTTCGCATAATACTTTTAATAATTCTGGTGATAAGATTTCAGGAATTCCTTTTAACATATCTGTACCCTCCGTTTTTTCTATAAAATATGGTGTCCGAAACTGCTGTAACAAAAGACAGAAAAGGACGCTTCTATTTATCACTATTATAGAATTTACCTGTATTTAAATCGTTTGGCAAGGAAATATTTTCCTGTAAAAGATGAATATTTTACGGTTGACAGAAGTCATGAACAGAGGTATGATAAACCCAAACGGAAACGTTTCGGTTTCCGAAAGCTGAAATTAACGTTACTATAAAAATATCATACATAATGATGAGGAGGAAAACATCATGGCACTTGTTACATCAAAAGAAATGCTGTTAAAAGCTCAGGAAGGCGGTTACGCAGTAGGTGCATTTAACGCCGAGAACATGGAAATGGTCAAAGCGATCATCCAGGCAGCAGAGGAACTCAAAGCACCGGTAATGATCCAGACAACTCCATCCACAGTCAAATATGGCACGGTAGAGACTTATGCAGCAATCGTTGCAGCTGAGGCTGCCAAAGCATCTGTTCCGGTATGCCTTCATCTGGATCACGGCAGCAGCTTTGAACTGGCTATGCAGGCAATGCATGCTGGATATACTTCTGTTATGATCGACGGCTCCAAGCTGGATTTTGAAGCAAACATTGCAGAGACAAAGCGTGTGGCAGATGTGGCAAAAGCGCTGAACATCCCATGTGAGGCAGAGCTTGGCAAAGTCGGCGGCAAGGAAGATGATCTTGAAGCAGAGGCAGACACCAACACAGATCCGCAGGAAGCAAAAGAATTCGTAGAGCGTACAGGTGTTACTTCTCTTGCAGTTGCAATCGGAACTGCACACGGATTCTATGTAGGTACACCGGTTCTGGACAAAGAACGTCTCAGCGAGATCCGTGAAGTTGTTGACATCCCGCTGGTTCTCCACGGAGCATCCGGTCTCAGTGATGAGGATGTTATGGACTGTGTAAAACGTGGTATCTGCAAGGTAAACTTTGCAACAGAGCTTCGTGCAGCATACTCCAAAGCAGTCAAAGAACTTCTTGCAGAAAAACCGGATACCATTGATCCGAAAGCATATGGCAAAACAGCAATCCAGGCAGTCAAAGAACTTGTTATGGCAAGAATGAAAGTCTGCGGATGTGACGGCAAAGCAGAATAAGTAACGAAAAGGCAGTGAGTCAGAATGGCAGCGACGATGAAAGATATTGCCAGACGGACAGGTCTTGGTCTGGCTACGATTTCTTCTTATTTTAATGGCGGGAATGTCAGGGAAAAAAACAGAATAAAGATTGAAGAAGCCATTGAGGAGCTTCACTATGAAGTCAATGAGGTTGCCAGAGGACTGAAGACCAATGCGACCAAAACCATCGGCGTTGTGATTCCGGAACTGAACAATACGTTCTGCGCCGAGATCATCACGGGAATGGAGGACATTCTGCGGAGTCACGGTTATGCGACAATCGTATGTGACTGCCGTACCGACAGGGAACTGGAGCGGGAGGCGGTGGATTTTCTTGTCCGCAGGCGTGTGGATGGAATCATCAATATGCCGGTGGATGAGGAAGGAAACCATCTGAAAAAGTTTCAGAAGACAGGGAAACCGATTGTTCTGATCGACCGTAAGATTCAGGGGATTTCCTGCGACAGTGTGCTGGTTGATAACAAAAGAGCCGCAGAGGATGCAGTGCAGTGTTTTATACAGAAGGGACACAGGAATATCGGAATCATCGGTGGACCGGAGGGGATTTTTACTGCACAGGAGCGTCTGGCAGGATACTGCAAGGCTTTGAACGAGGTCGGGATTCCGGTTAGAGAATCCCTGATCTTTCATGGGGATTATACAATTCAGGGCGGCGTCCGCGGGCTGGAAGAACTGGTTCAGAGAAATCCGGATATGACAGCCGTGCTTGTGACGAACTATGAAATGACCATGGGTGCCATGATCGGGATAAATGAACTGGGAATCAGGATTCCGGAGCAGCTTTCTTTGATCGGATTTGATAATCTTCAGTTTGCAAGGGCCTGCAGTCCGAAGCTGACGATCGTATCGCAGCCTACAGACGAGATCGCAAAAGAGGTGGCCAGAATCATGCTGGAGCATCTTGAAAATGGAGCGAAAGAACCGGCAGAATTTTTTACAGAGAAATTTCAGACGGAGATCATCGAAGGAAAATCCGTAGGGATTATAAAGTAAGATGTCAGGGCTGAAAATCCTGCAGATATTCAGACAGAGACAAAGGTATTTTTGATTCTGAAACGAAAATTAAGAAGGTATCCGGATTTTCCGGAGAAATGGGAGCAGCAGAAATGACAAAATCATATTTACTTGGTATTGATATCGGAACAAGTGCGTGCAAGGTTGCTGTGTTTGACAGAGAGGGGAAGGTTCTGGCAGCAGCAAATGGTGACTATCCGGTATATTATCCACAGGAAGGCTGGGCAGAACAGAATCCGGAAGAATGGTGGAGCGCAGTCTGTAAAGCAACAAAAGAAACGATTTACAAAGCCGGAATCGCACCGGAGGAGATCGCGGGAGTCGGTATTGACGGACAGAGCTGGTCAGCCATCGCCATCGACAGAGAAGGAAAAGTTCTTACCAACACACCGATCTGGATGGATACCAGAGCACAGGTAATCTGTGACCGGCTGAATGAGGAGATTGGTGCAGACAGGATTTTTGAAGTGGCAGGAAATTCTCTCCAGCCATCTTATACGACAGCCAAAATCATCTGGTATAAAGAAAATCTTCCGGAAGTTTACAAAAACATCTACAAGGTCCTTCAGTCCAACAGCTATATCGCCTTCAAACTGACAGATGCCATCACACAGGATGTGTCTCAGGGATATGGACTTCACTGTTTCGATATGAAAAAAGCCTGCTGGGATGAAGAAATGTGTGAACTTCTTGGAATTCCGGTGGACTTTCTGCCGGAGATCTGCAACTGTGACCACGTAGTCGGCACGGTTACTGCCAAAGCTGCACAGGAGTGCGGACTTGCAGAAGGCACACCGGTTGTAGCCGGAGGTCTCGATGCAGCGTGCGGAACCCTCGGTGCAGGAGTCATCCACCCGGGCGAAACCCAGGAACAGGGCGGACAGGCAGGCGGAATGAGCATCTGCATGGACGAATACAAAGCCGATCCAAGACTGATCCTCGGCTACCACGTCATCCCGGACAAATGGCTTCTCCAGGGAGGAACCACCGGAGGCGGCGGAGTCATGCGCTGGTTCGAACACGAATTCGCAGACTACGAACGAATGATGAAAGAACAGACAGGAGAATCTTCCCTGAATCAGCTAAACGAGATCGCCGAAAAAGTATCTCCAGGCTGTGACGGAATGGTCTTCCTCCCATACATGTCCGGCGAACGTTCTCCGATCTGGAATCCATACGCCAAAGGTGTCTTCTACGGCCTTGACTTCGCCAAAACCAAAGGTCACATGGTCCGTGCCTGCATGGAAGGCGTAGCCCTTTCCCTCAGACACAACCTAGAAATTGCCGAAGAAGCCGGAGCCAAAGTTGAAGTCCTCAGAGCCATGGGCGGCTCCGCCAATTCCCACCTCTGGACCCAGATCAAGGCAGACATCACAGGCAAACCAATCGTAGTCCCAGCCTCCGACACAGCCACAACCCTGGGAGCAGCCCTCCTGGCCGGAGTAGGAACAGGCCTCTACAAAGACTACGACGAAGCCGTAACCCTGACCGTAAAAGAAACACGTCACCACGAGCCAGATCCGGACAACAAAACAGTTTACGACCAGACCTACCAAACCTACCTGGATCTCTACAAATCCCTGGCCCACCTGATGATCAAACACTAAGAGTTTGTATCCACTTGAGGATACAGATTTATATAATAACCAGCAATATTGTTCCCTTAAGGACAACGTTCCTCACAGGAACATCATAATATACAACATTCGACAGTATGTCCCCACACAGGACACTCTACCAACATAAATAACCAGGAGAGAACACCCCCACCAAAACATAGAACTATCAATAACGTAGCTCATGTTTCAGGAAAAAGCGCAGGGGGTGCCCGAGGGGGCGACGCGCTCGCCCCCTCGGATACAGCCCACCGCGGCCACAGCGGTACGTTTCTCCCCTTTGACGAAAGGAGCAAAACCACATTATGAAAGCAGCAGTAGTAGTAGCAAACGAAGACGTACAGTATCAGGAAGTTGAAGAACCACAGGTATCCAAAGGCACAGTGAAGATCCGCGTCAGATACTCCGGCATCTGCGGCTCCGACATCCCGCGAGTATTGAACAACGGTGTTCATTTTTATCCTATAGTCCTCGGCCACGAATTCTCCGGCGACGTAGTAGAAGTCGGCGAAGGCGTAACCAAGGTTAAAGTAGGCGACCGTGTATCCGGAGCTCCACTTCTTCCATGTATGAAATGTGATGACTGCCAGCAGGGTAACTTCTCCCTCTGCAAACACTACAGCTTCATCGGTTCCAGACAGCAGGGAAGCAACGCAGACTACGTAGTAGTTCCAGAGCAGAATGCAGTTCCATTTGACAAGAGCGTTTCCTACGAGCAGGGCGCAATGTTTGAGCCTGCAACTGTAGCGATCCACGGAGTATTCCAGAATGACTACCACGGCGGAGAATACGTTGCAATCCTTGGCGGCGGTACGGTCGGAATGTTCACCATGCAGTGGACCAAGATCTTCGGTTCCAGGAAAGTAGTCGTATTCGACATCAGTGATGAACGTCTTGACCTTGCAAAACGTCTCGGTGCAGACGAAGTCATCAATACAAAAGAAGAAGGCTACATGGAAAAAGCAATGGCGATCACAGGCGGCAAAGGATACGGATTCGTATTTGAGACAGCAGGACAGGTTCCGACCATGCATATGGCATTCGAACTGGCTGCAAACAAAGCACACGTATGCTTCATCGGAACACCTCACGAAAATCTGACCTTTACACCGGCACAGTGGGAGAACATGAACCGTAAAGAATTCAAACTGACAGGTTCCTGGATGTCCTACAGCGCACCGTTCCCGGGACGTGAATGGGATCTGACCGCACATTACTTTGCAACCGGTCAGCTGAAATTTGATCCGGGCTTCATCTACAAAAAAATTCCGATGAGCCAGGCCCAGGAAGCGTTCCAGTTATTCAAGACACCGGGACTTGTAAAAGGCAAAATTCTTTTATCAAACGAGGAAGAATAAATGATACTGACAGTGACATTAAATGCTGCGATCGACAAACGATATGTAGTAGATGATTATAAAGTAGGCGAAGTAAACCGCGTCCGGGAATGTTCTTACGTTCCCGGAGGCAAAGGTCTCAATGTATCCAAACCGGCCTCCATTTACGGAGCAGAAGTTGTAGCTACCGGATTTGTAGGCGGTCACGCGGGAAATTATATCGAAGACGCTCTCAAACCGTTTGGAATCAAAGGCGAGTTTTATCATGTAGATGCAGAGAGCAGATCCTGCATCAATATCTGGGATGAAGTCAATCATGTTCAGACAGAATTCCTGGAGCCGGGATTTACTCTGACAGAGGAAGATTTTACCGGTTTCGAAAAGAAATTCAAAGAACTGGTCAAAGACGCAGATGTGGTTTCCATGTCAGGAAGTGTGCCAAAAGGTCTTGACGGAACTGCCTATCAGCGACTGGTCAGAATTGCAAAGGAAGCAGGAAAACCGGTTATTCTCGATACCAGTGGCAAATTACTGGAAATGGGAATCGAAGCCTGCCCGACACTGATCAAACCGAACATTGATGAGATTCGTATGCTGACAGGAAAACACTGTGACGATATTCAGGATATCATCGACGCAGCAAAAGCAGTTCATGCAAAAGGTGTGGAGATTGTAGCGGTCTCTCTGGGAGCAGACGGTTCCCTGGCAGTTGGAGAGGAAGGAATTTTCCGTGCAATCGTTCCGAAGATCGATGCTGTAAATACAGTCGGATGCGGTGATTCTATGATCGCAGGATTTGCATTGGGCTTAAGCGAGGGACTTTCTCTGGAAGAAACTTTAAGAAGAGCCAGCGCAATCTCAGCGGCAGCAGCAATGCGTGAGGAGACAGGGTTCTTTGTAATGGAAGATATGGAGAAACTTTTTCCACAGATCAAAATTGAGAGACTGTAGAAAACTATATAATCAAAATCAGGAGGAAACAAAAATGGCAGAATTTATCGATCCGGCAATCGTGCCGAAAGTAACACTTCCGTCAGGAGAAGAAGTTCCGTGCATGGGAATGGGAACCTTTGGTTCTGACAGAGTAAGTGCAGAAGATGTATCCGCAGCAGTTGCAGGTGCGATCCGCAGCGGATACCGCATGTTTGACTGCGCAGCATGCTATGGAAATGAACATCAGATCGGAGAAGTTTTCAAAGCAGCAATGGATGAAGGCGTAGTAGAGAGAAAAGACCTCTTCATCATGACAAAAGTATGGAATGACATGCACAGAAAAGTAGAAGAGGCCTGCACAAAGAGCATTCAGGATCTGCAGTGCGACTATGTGGATCTGTACTTCATTCACTGGCCGTTCCCGAACTATCATGCACCATTCTGTGATGTAGATTCCAGAAATCCGGATTCCAGACCGTTCAGTGTGGAAGAATTTATGGATACTTACCGCCAGTGTGAAGAACTTGTAGAAAAAGGCAAGATCCGCTACATCGGTATTTCCAACATGACAATTCCGAAACTGGAAGCAGTTCTTCCGTTAATGAAGATCAAACCGGCAGCATGTGAACTGGAACTGCATCCATGCTTCCAGCAGCAGGAACAGTACGATTACCTGGTAGCACATAACATCCAGCCGGTAGGCTATATGCCACTTGGATCCCCAAGAAGACCGGAAAGAGATATCTGCCCGGAAGACGTAGCTGACATGCAGACACCGGAAATGCAGGAAATCGCCAAAGCACACGGCGTACATCCGGCACTGATCGCACTGAAATGGGCACACCAGAGAGGTGAGATCTCTATTCCATTCTCTGTACATAACTATGCAAGCAACCTGAAATGCGTCACAGAAGATCCACTGACCGAAGAAGAAATGGCAAAGATCGCAACCCTCGAAAAAGGAAACCGACTTGTCAAAGGACAGGTATTTTTGTGGGAAGGCGCGAAGGACTGGCATGATTTGTGGGATGAAGAGGGATTCATAGTTAAATAATCCCCTTGGATCCCCTTTGATTTTGCAAAATATGAAAACCCTGAGGGGGAGCATCTCGAAGTCTGCGAAGGCCGAAGCTCCCCCTCAGACTCCCCCTGCTTGGCCACGCGGCTTTGGTGTGGGGACGGGCGTGCTTTGCACCCCTCCTTCCTTCCGTCACCTCCACCACACACATCCCCACAATTCCAGAAACTCCCTACTTCAAAAACTTTTTATTTTATGGTACAATAAAATGCTGGGTAAACAGGAACGTAAACAGACAAAATACAAATGGGGGACAAAAATGTATCGGATACTACTGGTAGATGACGAGATTCTCGTCAGGGATGCAATAAAAGAAAACATCGACTGGCAAAGTATGGACTGCGAACTGGTAGGTGACTGTGAGAATGGAAAACAGGCGGCAGAATTTGTACAGGAACACCCTGTAGATATTGTCCTGACAGATATCCTCATGCCTTATATGGACGGAATGGAATTAAGCCATTTCCTGCATGACAACTACCCGGATATTGTGATCGTAGTATTCAGCGGTTTTGGAGAGTTTGAGTATGCCAAGAAGGCAATTCAGTACGGAGTCAGCGAATATCTGCTCAAACCGGTGACGGCGATGGAACTTACTGGCGTAATTCAGAAAATGAAAGAAAAAGTAGAACAGACTCGCAAAGAAAAAGCCAAAATGGAATCACTGACCAAAACCTCCGAGAACTATCGCGAAAATGCACAGGTGATACGATCCAAGACACTGGAGGCTCTTGTAAACTGCACCATAGATATCCAGAAAAGCCTGGACAAACTGGAAGAAATGGGAATCACACTTTCCGGGTGTGGATACCGCGTGGCAGTTTTTGATATAGATCTTTATTCAGGTATGTATCAGCTGGATATGGAGAAACGCCAGGAAAGTGCGCTGATGGCATTTGTCCTTTTTAACATCAGCGATGAGATTGTGAACCGTGAGAATGCAGGAATTGTTTATCAGGAAGGAAACAACCGTGTATGCGTGCTTTTTCAGGAAAAATGGAGCCGCAATTTTAACGGAAGAATCAAGGAAATCTGCCATGAGATTCAGACAGAGATCAGAAAGGTCATGGGAACAGAAGTATCCATGGCAATCGGCAAATGGGTAAAGACTCTGGAAGAACTCAGCGGTTCTCATGATGTGGCGGTACAGGCCCTGCAGTATCGGTATCTTCTGGGGGGAAGCCTTCTGATCGATATGGAGGAAATACATCCGGTACAGGATATCGATCTTCGAAAATCTCTGGACAGACTGAAAGAATTTCTCAAATCCGGCAAAAAAGAAGAAATGGAAGCAGAATTTCAGTCCATCGAAGAACAGGTGAAACAGTCATTTGCAGAGAAGAGCCGCGCCTGCATGTATCTTCAGCAGGTGATCCGTGTCGTGGATGTGGCAGGAGAGGAAGTTTCTTCCGATATCTCCAGAATCCGCGACGAAAGAAAAGATCTGCTCTGTCAGGTAACGGCGCAGAAATCTTTTGAACAGGCATGCAAAATCGTAAAAGAATATATTTTACAGGTTTATGATGCCCTGACAGAACTGAATACATCCAGCGGTGAGCGCCAGGCAAGAATGGCACTGGATTATATTCAGAAAAATTATATGGATCCGAACCTGAGTCTGAATGATATCTGTTCTTATCTTAATATCAGCACCAGTTATTTCAGCACCATATTCAAAGAAGTGACGGGAGAAACTTTTACAGAGGTTCTGATCCGCACCAGAATGGAGAAGGCAAAGGAACTTCTGGAAAATACGACCATGAAAAACTATGAGATCGCAGAGAGAGTCGGATTTGCCGATGCACATTATTTCGGAATCTCATTCAAAAAGATGACAGGATGCACGCCGACAGAATATGCAAGGGAGAAGCGTAAATGAACAAAAAAGGACTTGCAACTGTAGTCGTAGGAAAGTTCAAAAGCATTCAGAGCGTTATTTTTGCAACGGTTGCTTTTCTGGTTCTCTGTGCGGTTGTGATTGTGACCGGTGTTTCCATGCGATTTACCAATACGTCTATTTTTGAGAATTCTTCGGAATATACGCACACGATCATCAAACAGATGAACCAGAACATTGATTCCTACATAGACTACATGGAAAATATCGCATATCTGATCTCCAGCAGTCAGGATGTACAGGATTATCTTTTTGATGATGAGATCGACAATGAGGCGAGATACCGTATTCTGAATCAGTTTGAGACGATCCTGGACAGCCGGAGTGACATCCGAAACGTCGGGATCATCAGCAAAAACGGCAGGATGCTGATCAATAATGGAAGAAAATCAGTGAACAGAGATCTGGATCTGAACACGCAGGAATGGTATACACAGGCACTTGACAGTCCGGAAGGACCGATGCTCACCTCTTCTCATGTGCAGCATATCATCAGCGGAGAGCGGCCGTGGGTGATCACTCTGAGCCGTGGAATCCGTGACCGTGGAGGCAGTGGTGAGAAAGAAGGCGTCTTTTTTATCGATCTGAACTACAGCGCGATCAGCGGACTGTGTGATCAGAGTACAGTGGGAACCAAGGGATATGCATTTATTCTGGATGCCAGAGGAAATATTGTCTATCATCCACAGCAGCAGCAGCTTTACAATGAACTGCAGACAGAAAATATCAATCTGATCATGGACACAGAAGATGATACAGTTCTGACAGGAACCGGCAAGGATGGAAAGCTGTACTCCATTTCCAGATCAGACAAGACCGGATGGACGGTCGTGGACTGTACCAGTGTCCGGGAACTTCTGAGCAAGAGCCGGCAGGCCCAGAGTATTTATGTGCTTATGGCAGTGCTGCTGGTGATTGTCTCTCTTCTTTTTTCCAGATTTATGGCACGGAGTATCACGCTTCCGATTCAGAAACTCCGCGATTCTATGGAGAAGGTTCAGGAGGGAGACTTCAGCATTTCGGATGTTGTAGTAGACTCCGATAATGAGATAGGAAGTCTGACCAAATCCTTTGATGTGATGACACACCGTATTCAGGAACTGATGGAACAGAACGTCTATGAGCAGGAACAGAAGCGAAAAAGTGAGCTCAAAGCACTGCAGTCACAGATCAATCCGCATTTTCTGTACAATACACTGGATTCTATCATATGGATGGCAGAAGGAAAGAAAAACGAAGAAGTTGTGCTGATGACGGCATCTCTGGCCCGCCTTCTGAGACAGAGTATCAGCAATGAGGATGAAGTAGTTCCGATCGCAAATGAAGTGGAATATGCCCGAGGCTATCTTACCATTCAGAAAATGCGTTACAAAGACAAACTGGAATTTCAGATTGAGGTAGAGCCTTCTATATTACATATCCCACTGATCAAGCTGGTTCTTCAGCCGATCATTGAGAATGCGATTTATCATGGACTGAAGTACAAAGAGAGTAAAGGACTTCTTATTATAAAGGGATTCATGAAAGACGGAAATGCGGTTCTTCAGGTGATCGATGACGGAGTGGGAATGGATGAGGAAACGCTGGCCCATATTTATGACAGGCACAAGGTCAACTACCATTCGAACGGTGTGGGTGTTTACAATGTGCAGAAACGTCTGAAGCTTTACTATGGCGATGACTATGGAATTACCTATGAGAGCAAAAAAGGCGAAGGAACCACAGCAACGATCACGATTCCGGGCAGACAGGAGGCAGTACGATGAAAAAACATAAAAAATGGCTGAGTGTCTGTCTCGTAGTCTGTCTGATAGGAGGGCTGGGGGGAGCAGTCTGGTACAGACACAAAATAATCGAGGAGAGGAAGCTTTCTCTGATCTACATCCCAAAAGTTGTCGACGGGACAAATGATTTCTGGAAATCCCTGATCCTCGGAGCAAAAATGGCAGCCAAAGAATACAATGCAGAGATCGGTATCCTTGCGCCTTCCGAAGAAAATGACGTAGAGCGTCAGAATGAACTTCTGAAGGAGGCAATAGAAAAGAAACCGGATGCGATTCTTTTTTCACCGTCCAGTTTCACAGAATCGGATGCCCTTCTGAAAGAAGCAAAAGAAGACGGAATCAGGATCGGCTTTATTGATTCCTACACAAAAGAAGCAATACAGGATCTGACGGTAGCTACAGACAATCTGGAAGCGGGAGAAAAGCTTGGGAAATTTGCGGCAACACTTCTCGGCCCGGAGGATCAGATCGCGGTTGTGGCACATGTCAAAGGCGTATCTACTGCCGTCGAGAGAGAAGAGGGATTCCGCAAAGGTCTCGGAAAACTGGCAGACAATATCGTGGAAGTGGTGTACTGTGATTCGCAGTACGAGAAGTCACGCCAGCTCACTGTTGAGCTGATGAAAAAATATCCGAATCTCAAGATGATCGCGGGAATGAATGAATATTCTTCTGTCGGTGCAGCCAGAGCTGTCAAGGCGGCCGGTGCAAAAGACCGGATCCAGGTAGTCGGTGTGGACAGTTCCCAGGAGGCAGTTCAGCTTATGGAGAACGGAGTCTTTAAGGGACTGGTCGTACAGAAGGCTTTTAAGATGGGATATATGGGAGTCAAGGAAACGGTTCTCATGCTCCGCGGCAAAAAATACGAAAAGGATGTAAACTCCGGATGTGAACTGGTAACCCCGGAAAATATGTATTCCAGTGAAATAGAGAAACTGCTGTTTCCGTTTAATACACTCAGGCTTTCCTGAGAAAAATAGTAAATAATCTATAAAAAAGGTTAAATATTTATGTACGAACCGTAAATATTTAACCTTTTTTTGGAAGATTTTCCATTACAATTGTGCAGAATTAACGGTATTATATAGAAAACGCGAGATATGTGTAAACTTTTAAGGAGGGTGAAAAATTGGAAAAGCTCAAACAAAATCCAATCGTGAAAAAGCTCGGCCTGAACAGAATACTGCTTGTCTGTATTCTTGTTCTCATGTTCGTAGTCTTTAAAGTAGTTCTGGGAAGTAAGTTCCCTGTTGGAGACAGTGTCAAATCTACTTTAAACTATGTATACTTCCTGGGCTTCTTATCACTGGGCGTTACATTTGTAATCGCAACCGGAGGAATCGATTTCTCCATCGGACCGGTAATGTTCTGTTGTGCACTGGTATCTGGTTACTGCATGACATCTTATGGTGTTCCTTGTGCAGCAGCAATGGTGATCTGTGTACTCATCGGTCTTGCATTTGGTATCTTTAATGGATGGCTGGTATCTTACCTGTCAGTTCCGGCATTTATCGTATCCATGGCATCCATGAACATCGCCAAAGGTATTGCTTCAGTCTTCACCAAGACACAGTCTGTAAGCTGGCCGCTGAGCAGTGACCCGACAAACGGATGGTTCCGTAACATTGTATCTTACAAAGGTTTCCCGGTAGGTCTGGTGATCTTCCTGGTAATGGCAGTTGTATGTGGTATTGTTCTTTACAACACAAAACCTGGACGTTATATCCTCTGCCTTGGTTCCAACACAGAAGCGGTTCGTCTTTCCGGTGTTAACACCAAGAAATGGAACATGCTTGCTTATGTGATCTGTGGATTACTGGTAGGAATCGCAGCACTGTTCTTTGTAGCTACATATACAACCGTTCAGCCAGGTTATGGCGATCAGTACAACAACGAAGCAATTGCTGGTTGTGTAATGGGTGGTACATCCATGGTTGGTGGACTTGCTTCCATCGGTGGTACTGTGATCGGTGTATTTATTATCTCTCTTCTTCAGCAGGGAATCATGGCATTTGGCCTTGGTAAAGGACAGCAGATGATCATCACAGGTATCATCG